>Ga0310811_10000064_pt1 | contig 169029 bp, 163 predicted proteins | sample YCmetagenome_FD_207642 | JGI IMG/M metagenome (GOLD analysis project Ga0310811, IMG submission 207642) | Soil microbial communities from experimental microcosm in Duke University, North Carolina, United States - YC | ecosystem: Engineered > Artificial ecosystem > Soil microcosm > Unclassified... | reverse complement strand
GGCGAGGCCGCCGCCCCCCCGGCACTGGGGGGGGCGCCCGGGCCGCCGGCCGTCTGGTGTGCCAGATCGCGTGAACTGTCGGCTCCCCTGTTAGCTGACAGGCCGTGCGCCGCCCGACATGGAAGAGCTTGCCAAGTCCGCCTCACATCCGACTAACGTGTTGATATCCGCACAGGTCAGAGGCCATCTTTCGCGGGCTTGGCGCGGCGGTACGGGCTGACGGTGGGGTCGCCGTGCACATGGAAGCGCCAAGGGACGTCGGCGGCCCGGCTGACTCCGACGCGCGGGCCCGAGCGGATCAGGGCGCCGTCCAGGGGCTTGCCGAACTCCAGCGTCAGCGGGCCGCGAGGCGCGCACAGGTCCGCGCCGTCGAGTTCGCGGGTCAGGCCGAGCGCGGTCGCGAGCCGCCCGGGGCCGCGGGCCAGGTCGGCGTCCACGCGGGAGGCGACGCGGCGGGCGCGGGCGAGCGGGAGTCCGTCCACGACCTCCCCGGCGCGGATGAGCACTCCCTCGCCGGTTCCCTCCGGCATGCAGACCGCGTTGACCGCGTAGTGCATGCCGTAGATGAAGTAGACGTACGCGTGGCCGGGCGGGCCGAACATCACCGCGTTGCGCGCCGTGCGTCCGCGATACGCGTGCGAGGCCGGGTCGCGGGCACCGGCGTACGCCTCGACCTCGGTGATGCGCAGCGTGACGGGACCCGCGTCCGAATGCGCGGTGAGCAGGCAGCCCAGCAGTTCGGGCGCCACGTCGGGCGCGGTCCTGGCGAAGAAGTCCCGAGGCGGCACGGGCCCACTGTACTCCGCCCGAGTGATCGTCAACTTAGGGTTGACGAATGCGAATCGTCAACTTACGGTTGACACATGACGCCGACACCGAACCTCCAGGACCTCGTCCAGTCCGTCCGCGACGAGGTGCCCGACACCGACCTGCTCGGCCAGCTGACCAAGGCCGCCGAGTACTCCGCGAGCCTCGCCACCCTCGGCGACCGGCTGCTCGACCACTTCGTCTTCCAGTGCCGCCAGGCCGGGATGTCCTGGGCCGAACTCAGCGGCGCGCTCGGGGTGAGCAAGCAGGCCGCGCACAAGCGGTTCAACACCGCGACGCCGCCGTTCCAGCGGCTGACCGTCAAGGCGCAGGCCGTGATGCAGGGCTCGACCGACCAGGCGCGCACGCTGGGGCACGAGGCCTTCGGCACCGGACACATGCTGCTGGCGCTGTTCGAGCCCTCCGACAGCCTCGCGGCCATCGCCCTCGCGAAGGCGGGCGTCACGCGGGACGCCGTCCGGGAACAGCTCCTCGTGCGCAACCCGGCGCAGCCGGAGGAGCCCAGGCTGGCGATCCCGGCCACCGCGCACGCCAAGACAGCCTTGCGCGGCTCCTTCGAAGAGGCGATCGGCCTCGGCCACAACTACATCGGCACCGAACACATGCTGCTCAGCCTGATCAGCGACCCGGAGTACTCCTCGACGCAGATCCTCACCGCGATCGGCACGGACCCGGACGCCGTGCGCGGCGCGCAGCTGAAGGTGGTGGAGCAGGTGACGCAGGCTCGGATGAAGCAGCAATCGTAGCCAGAATGTGAGACAAGATTGACCGCACTGTGGACGCTCTTGCTAGGGTCGCAGTACCGCGATACCCGACGAAGGAGTCCGCATCCCATGTCTGAGACGGCCACCTACACCCATGGCCACCACGCCTCGGTGCTGAGCTCGCACACCTGGCGCACGGCCGAGAACTCCGCCGCCTACCTGCTGCCGCGGTTGCGTCCGGGCATGAAGCTGCTGGACGTCGGCTGCGGCCCGGGCACGATCACCGCCGACCTCGCCGCGCTGGTCGCGCCCGGGCACGTCACCGGTCTGGAGTACGCGCCGGGGATCCTCGACCAGGCGCGGCGGACGGCCGCCGAGAAGGGCGTGGCCGACACCACCGCGTTCGTGGTCGGCGACGTGCACTCGCTCGACTTCCCGGACGACACCTTCGACGTCGTACACGCTCACCAGGTGTTGCAGCACGTCGGCGACCCGGTGCGCGCCCTGAGCGAGATGCGCCGGGTGTGCAAGCCGGGCGGCTACGTCGCGGCCCGGGACAGCGACTACAGCGCCTTCTTCTGGTTCCCTGAGAGCAGCCGTCTCGAGGAGTGGAACAGGTTCTACTGTCAGGTGGCGCGCGCGAACGGCGGCGAGCCGAACGCCGGGCGGCACCTGAAGTCCTGGGCCGCGCGGGCCGGATTCGACCGCGCGGACATCCGTGCCACCACCTCGACGTGGTGCTTCAGCACGGACGACGAGCGCGCGTGGTGGGGCGCCTCGTGGGCCGACCGCGCGGTGAAGTCCGACTTCGCGAAGGTCGCGGTCGAGGGCGGGTTCGCCACGCCCGAGGATCTGGAGCGGCTGGCGCAGGGCTGGCGGGACTGGGCCGCCGACGAGGACGGCTGGCTGTGCATCCCGCACAGCGAAATTCTCTGCAAGGCCTGAAGCCGAATCATGATCTCATAGCGTTACCATCGAGTAGTGGAAAGCACCGTGATGGCGACGTCGTTGAGGCAGGCCCTGGAGGCGCGCCCGATCGTGCTCGACGGCGGGCTGTCGAACCAGCTCGAACAGCAGGGCGCGGATCTGCGCGACGATCTCTGGTCGGCGCGCCTGCTGGCCGACGATCCGGCCGCGATCACGGCCGCGCACGCCGCCTACTACGCGGCGGGTGCGCAGGTCGTGATCACCGCCAGCTATCAGGCGAGCTTCCAGGGCTTCGCGACCCGCGGCATCGACCAGGCGCACGCGGCGCAGCTGATGCGCCGCAGCGTGGAGCTCGCACGTGACGCGGAGTCAGACGCCGCCGCGCACGGAGGTGATCGTTGGGTCGCGGCGTCGGTCGGCCCGTACGGCGCGGTGCTGGCCGACGGCTCGGAGTACCGCGGCCGGTACGGACTGAGCGTGTCCGACCTCGAAGCCTTCCACGCCGCGCGGCTGGAGACGCTCGCGGGAGCGCAGCCGGACGTGCTCGCACTGGAGACGATCCCGGACGCCGACGAGGCCAGGGCCCTGATGAACGTGGTGCGCGGCACGGGTGTTCCCTGCTGGCTCTCCTTCAGCGTCACCGGCCGCAAGACCCGTGCGGGCCAGCCGCTCACGGAGGCCTTCGAACTGGCCGCCGACGTGGCCGAGGTGATCGCGGTCGGCGTGAACTGCTGCGCCCCGCAGGACGTGCTCGGCGCGGTCGAGATCGCGAGCGCGGTGACCGGGAAGCCGGTCGTCGTCTACCCGAACAGCGGCGAGTCCTGGGACGCGCAGGCCCGGGAGTGGCGCGAGATCTCGACCTTCGACGCGGGGCTCGTGCAGTCCTGGGTCGCGGCGGGGGCACGGCTGATCGGCGGCTGCTGCCGGGTCGGTCCGGACGCGATCCGGCAGGTCGCCGAGGCCGTGCGCTCCTAGCTTCCGTCAACAACCGCTACGCGAAGACCCCGTTCAGCCAGGCCTGCCACGCGGCGGTCGCCTCCGGCAGCGGGGTCTTCGGCTCGAACAGGTGGTGCGCCGCGTCCACGGTGCCGCCGAACGCGTCGCGCCCGTAGAAGCGGTAGAGCGCGCCGGAGCAGCGCAGCCCGACGAAATGCTCCGTCAGATAGTCGATCTCGGACTCGATCCAGCCGAAGTTCGGCACCTCGAGCGAGAGCGGATCGCCCACCTTGCTCCCCGGGCCGACGCCGAGCGCCGCCTTGAGCACGCCGATCGAACCCGGCCGCGCGGACGCCGCCGGGCCGCCGACCGCCAGGAACTCGACCGGCCGGCCGGCGAAGTAGTGCACGTACTCGCCGAGGGAGTGCAGGTAGAAGTCCGTGTGCGCGCCGACGCCGTTGTACTGGTCCTCCCAGTCGTCCTGCATCAGGATCCCGCTGTGCACGTAGCGCAGGTAGGCCGTGCCGCCGTCGCGCGCCTCGATCAGGTAGTCGAGCGCGTTGAAGAAGCCGTCCGGGCCCTCGACCCGGATCTGCACGTGCTCCGGCGGCTGCCAGACCTTCACCTTCGGGTCGTCCGGGCCGAGGCCGCCGACCCCGTTGTCCTGCTCGACCGGGAACATCCAGGCCGCGGTCTCCCGGGTGATCGCCGCGAAGACCTGCTCGGGCGTGCCGGGGATGACGACCTCGCGGCGGACTTCGAACTCCTTCGACATGCTGCTCACTGCTCCTCGGACTCGGACTCGGACGGCGACGGGGACGCGGGTTCGGCGGGCGGTTTCAGGCTCGGGTGCAGGGCGACGACGAGCCGGTGCTCGCGGCCGCCCGGAGCCTTCTCATCGTGGTACTTCGCGACCAGTCCGCGCACGGCGAGGCTCAACTCCTCGGCGAACAACGCCCGTTCGGCGGCGGAGGCGAACCGGACGTCGCCGTCGATCGCGAAGGTGGCCAGCGGTTTCCCGGCCGCGCGGGCGCCGCGCACGAGTTCGCCCACCTCGCGCAGCAGCCGCGCGGCGAGCGCGAGCAGCCAGCGCGCGGACAGGTGGTCGGGGCTGCGCTCCGGGTCCGGCGCCAGTTCGGCGAGCGTGGCCGGGGAGATCAGGAAGGAGGCGGCGCTGGCCTGCAGCACGCGTTCGAGCATGTTGCCGCGGCGGCGCTCCTCGACCAGTTCGACGAGCCCGTGCTGCTCCAGCTCGTGCAGATGATAGTTGGCCTTCTGCCTGCTCAGGCCCACTTTCTTGGCGGCGGTGCTGGCCGAGGCGGGCTCGGCGAGGGTGGCCAGCAGCCGGGCCCGCACCGGGTCGAGCGCACTGCGCGCGGCCTCCGGCTCGTTGATGACGACGATCTCCTGCATGACCCGATTCTCCGACCGACAGTTTTTCCTGTCAAGGAGGCCGATCTTTTCAGGTAAGGGGTTGAACCGAGGGGGCGCGCGAATCGTGCACGGGAGTGTGAGCACACACGGGAGCGTCGGGATCCTCCCCGCCCCGGCGTCCGCGGGTACTATGGCCGAGCCCAGACATCCCCGGACCGGAGCGGAGCCGGTGAAACGCTCTTTCAGCAGAGCAGCCCGCCCCGCCGGCGCCGCGGCGGAGTCACCCGCGCGCGCCGACGAGGAACGCCTGCGCGCGCTCTACGAACAGTACTCGGGACCGCTGTTCGGCTACGTGCTCCGGCAGACGCACGGCGACCGGCAGGCCGCCGAGGACATCGTGCAGGAGACGCTGCTGCGGGCCTGGACGCACCCGGACGCGCTCGATCCGGACCGCGGCTCGGTGCGCGCCTGGCTGTTCGCGGTGGCCCGCAATCTGATCATCGACGCGGTGCGGGCCCGGCAGGCGCGGCCGCGCGAGGTCGGCGAGGACCGGCTCGGTGAGGACTGGGCCGGCTCGGTGCCGGATCCGGCCGACGACGCGTTCGACCAGACGCTGGACGCGCTGCAGATGGCCGAGGCGCTGGACGCGCTGAGCGACGAGCACCGCGCGGTGATCGTCGAGACGTACTATCGAGGGGCGTCGGTGGCCGAGGCGGCGAAGGCGCTCGGTGTGCCACCGGGGACGGTGAAATCCCGCACGTACTACGCGTTGCGTGCACTGCGGTCGGCCTTTGCGGAAAGGGGGCTGACGCGATGAGCGAGGAAACACACCTGTGGCGCGAGGAGTTGGGCGCGTATCTGGTGGGCGCGCTCGATGCCGAAGAGGCCGAGCGGATGCGCGTGCACTTGGAGGGGTGCCCCGCCTGCCGTGCCGAATACGCCGAACTGGCGCCGGTCGCCGGTCTGCTCGCGAAGGTTCCGGCGGAGGCGTTCTTCACAGCGGCCGATTCCGGTGCCGCGCCGGATCCGGCGATGTGGGACCGGTTGCGCGCGCGGGCCGGGCTGCCGGCGCCGGGCGTGGCGGGGTCGCCGTCGGACGTACGGCTGCGCGCGAATCCGACGCTGCCGGGCGGTCAGCGGCCCGGCGGACCGGTGCGTCCGCAGCAGCCGAGTCCCTCCACCCGGCCGTCGCCGCGCCGCGCCCGCCGCTCGATGCATCCGTCGACCGCCGCGCTGATCTCCGGCGTACTGGTGGCCGCCGCCGCGTTCGGGCTCTACGCCGGAACGCGCCCCTCGACGAAGGCCGACACCGCCGGGATCGAGACCGTCAGCGCCGTGAACGCGGCTGACGGGGTGTCCGGGACCGTGCAGTACCGGCCGACCGACTGGGGCAGCTGGGTGCAGATCACGCTCAAGGGCGTCAAGCCCGGGGACGACTGCGTGCTCTACGCGACGGACGGCCACGGCAACAAGGCGGTCGCGAGCACCTGGTGGGCACCCTCGCTGACCAGCGAGGCCGCCACGATCCCGGGCGGCGTCGCGATGGACGCCGCGGACATCAAGAACTTCCAGGTGACCACGACCGCCGGCGAGGTGCTGCTGACGGTGCCCGCGTCCTGAGGCGGGACCTGCTCAGGCCTCGTCCTCGCTGGTGTCGATCCAGAGGCAGAACGGGTGCCCGTCCGGGTCGAAGTGCACGATCACGTCGTCCTGCGGCTGGAAGTGCGCGACCACGGCGCCGAGCGAGACGGCGTGCTTGCTCGCCTCGTGCAGGTCCTCGACTTCGAAGTCGAGGTGCATCATCATCTGCTGGTCGGACTGGCTGCCCGGCCAGACCGGGCGCCGGTGGTGCTCCTCGACCTGGAAGGAGAGCCCGGCTCCGCCCTCGGGGCTGCGCACGGTGGCCCAGTCCGCCTCGTCCCTGCCGATCTCCCAGCCGAGCAGTTCGGCGTAGAAGCGGGCGAGCTTGCGCGGAGTCGGCGTGCCGACCACGGTCGCGGTCAGGTGGATCGACGGGCGGGACATGGGGCCTCCGGCGGCTCGGGTGGATGCGGTGTCTCAGGGCGCGAAGGTGACCGCCATGACGGCCCCCGCGTCGTCGACCGATTCGGAGGATACCGGGTCGGTCAACCGGAAGCGTGCGCAGCCGAGGTTCTGGAACGACGTGCTCAGCCGGGCGCCGAGGAAGTTCAGCAGGTTCGTCGCAGCGCCCGGATCCGGGCTCGCGGCGTTCGCGAAGGCGGCCGCGTCCTGCTGGAGCCGCGTGGCCTGGATCGAGTCCATGGCGCGGCAGTAGGCCCGCGGGCTCTGGCCGGACGGCAGCGGCGGCTGGTCCACGCCGACCCGGTAGAGGTTCGCCTTGGTGGTGTTGAAGGATGTTCCGACCATCGCCATCGGGTCGTTGAGCGGCACGAGAGCGGCGGGCGCGGCCTGGTAGGCGGCGGCCTGGATCTCGTCGAGCGCGAGCGACGTGGCGGTGCCGCCGCCGTCGAGGTTCGGCGCGGTCCACGGCGTGCATCCCAACGCCGGGTCGACGAACGTGTCGAGCAGGGCGTTGTCGCTCGGATTGGAGAGCACCGTGGCGCCGCGCAGTCGGGCGGCGTTCGCGGGCGTGTTCTGCGCGGTGTTGCCGAATGAGCTCAGCAGGTACTGCGTGGTCACGTTGTCGCTCTGGTCCTGGTCGATGAGCGAGAAGTCGCGCGTCGTCGGGCACGGCTCGCCGTCGTTCGCTGTGCCGAGCGCGGGCACGGTCAGTCTGTGCGCCGCGATTCCCGCGTTCACGGCGGCATAGAACGCGGCCCCGTTGCAGTACGCGTACTGACCGAACACGGAGCCGTCGAGCCCGTTGACGCAGTGGTTGAACGCGAGACCGCCGCGATTCGTCGAGCGCAGCGTGAGGTCGTTCCCGTTGTAGCCGAACCAGATCCCGACCATGGCACCGGCCGGAAGCACCGGGACCACCGGAGCCACGGCCGGGCGGCGACCGGCGTCGACCACGAGCGGATCGTAGACGGCCAGCGCTCCGGTAGCCGGATCGTAGACGGTGGCCTGCACGAACGCCGTCTGTGCCGAGTTCGCCTCGTGGCACGGGCCATTGCGGATGTTCGTCGCGGAGAGCTGATACGGAGTCGCCAGGCCGCGCGCGGTCAGCGGGGCCGCCGGGACCGTCAGCGTGCAGTCCGGGTTCGCGGCCCGGGTCGGACGGACCGGCCCGGGCACGGGTGGCGCCGCTATCGCCACCGTGACCGCTCCCCCGACCAGTACCGGAATCACGGCCGGCACCAGCAGGAGCATCCGTCGGCGCCGGCGCCAGCGGTCGGCGCGGACGGGGGAACGGTGGGACATGCCGGGCTCCTCGGGTGGGTCGTGGGCTGCGGGACTGCCCGCCCATCTGACCCGACCCGAGAAGCACGGGTGAGCCGATCGAGTGAATCGCCAGTGCCGCGCCACGGCGGCCGCGGGTTAGATGTCGTGCGTCTCGTTGTCCCGAGCGCTCACCGTGGGCCCGCCGAACGCGGCGGCCGCGCGGGCGGTGGCGGCGTCGATGCCCAGCGTGTACGCGACGTGCGTGACCATCAGCTTCTTGACCCCGGCGCCGGTCGCCATCTGCGCGGCCTCCTCAGGGGTCGAATGCAGGATGTACTCGGTGCGCTGCTCGGGCGAGTCGAAATCCGCCTCGCACACGAACAGGTCCGCGCCCGCCGCCAGTTCGACCAGGCTGTCGCAGGGCGCCGTGTCGCCGGAGTAGACCAGGACCCGGCCCTCGTACTCGGCGCGCAGTCCGTACGCGGGCTGCGAGTGGTTGACCCGGCACACCGAGAGCCGCAGGTCGCCGACCCGGCCGCTCCAGTCCTCGGCGATCTCGTGCATCTCGAACACCTCGGTCACGTCCGTGAAGTGCCCCGCGTGCTCGCCGAAGTACTTCGCGACCCATCCGGGCGGGCCGTACACCGGGATCGGCGCCTGCAGGCCGAGTTCGCCGTACGCGAGGCCGTAGAACGCGGTCTGCAGGTCGTGGCTGTGGTCCAGGTGCAGGTGCGAGATCCAGATCGCGTCGAGCTCGGCCGGGTTCAGGTGCCGCTGCAGGTTGGCGAACGTACCGAACCCGGCGTCCACCCACACGTTCGCCGCCCCCGCGCGCAGCAGGTAGCCGGAGCAGGCTGCGTCGGGGGCGGGGTACGGGGTGGCGGCGCCGAGCACGGTGAGCGAGAAGGTCATGCGGGTGATGCTACAAGCGGAGCCAGTGCTCGAATAGGGATCATCCGGGTGGGTACGGGCCTGGGATCAGCGTTTTTCGAGAGGCGGTCGCCATGTCGAAGAAGACCAACAAGCGCAGGGCCCGCCGACGCCGCAAGGCCAACCACGGCCGTCGGCCCGCATAGTTCATATCAATCGGCCGAACGAGGCCGTCCGCGTCGTGTCTCGGACGTCCCCGGGTCTCGACGTGCAATGATCCGAACTGTTGTCGCCACAACCTGTCGCCACACAGGTCGGGGCCGCGATCCCCGCGGATCGCGGCCCCTCGCGCGTTTCCCTGCCGGTTTTCCCCGCTAAGGCCTGCTGCGCAACGCGATCTCGGCGAGCTCCGGCATCCGGTCCTGCGCCAGCCGCGCGGCGAACCGGATCCCGAGCGCGGCGAGCACGAGCCCGTACACGGCGCCCGCGGCCAGCAGCGCGGGCATCCGGACCGCCGCGGCCACGTGCCCGGTGAGCACGACGGCTACGATGAGCGGCGCCGCGAGGATTGCGGTGCCGAAGATGCTGCCGAACGCCGTGCCCACGTTCTGCATCTTGTATCCCTCCGCCGCCCTCGGAGTCGGGTTGCCCGGCCGTTTCTCCACCGGGTACGCAAGCACCACGCTGAAGATGTCGGCGAGCGCGATCCCGCCGCCGAAACCGCCCAGATACACCGCGAGCGCGAGGAACACGGCCTCCGGATGCTTCGCGATCACCGCCATGACGAAGAACAGCACCGCGAACAACGGCAGGGCGATCATCGCCGTCGCCGCGTTGATCCCGCCGAAGTACGCGCGCAGCGAGGCCCGTCCGTGCAGCGCGACCGCGTCGAACCCGAATGCGGGCCCGGTCATGCCGATCGCGTTGCCGTTGAACACGCCGATGAACGCGGCCGCGAACGTAGCCCCGCCGATCAGCCCACCCATATACGCGGGCGTACGCAACGTGCTGGCCGCCGAAGCCACGACGATGATGAGCGTCAGCCCCCAGAAGATCTTCGCGCCCGGCTCACGACGCTGATACACCCAGTGGCGTGCCGCGATCGTGCCGGACAGTCCACGGTTCGCGAACGGCAGCGCGGTGCTGTTCACCGACTTCGCCTGCGTCGTCGTGTCCACGGTGACCAGCGCCTCCGCCAACTGCCTGATCCACAGCGCTCCGAGCGCGACGATGATCGCGGCGAGCAGGAGCAGCCGCAGCAGCCCGGTCAGCGCGTGCCCGGTGGACGCGTCGCGGATCGCGTGCGCGGCCAGGCCCGGCGGCGTCCAGCGCATCCACGCGTCGATCCCGCCGAAGCTCTTCGCGGTGATCTTCCCCTCCGCCGTCATACGCGGTACGACCTGCACGAACACCTCGTACAGCGCGAAGATCGGCAGGATCAGCAGCGCCGCGAAGTCCTTCCCGCGCCGCGACCGCAGCAGCCCGGCCAGGCTCGTGGTGACGCACCGTGCCAGCACGATGCAGAAAAGCACCTGAAGCACGACCGCGACCAGCGCGAACAGCACGCCGAGCACACCCGAGGCGAGCCCGACCACCGCGCCGAGCATCGCCACGACGTTCGCCACCGGCCAAGCCCCCGCGCACGACGCCGCGAGCAGCCCGACCGCCAGCGGCCGCGTCCGCAGCGGATAGAGCGCGAGCGTACTCGGATCGAGCGTGCTGTCGAGGCTGAAGACGAGCAGCGGCAGGATCAGCCACCCGAACGCGAACGTCGTGAAGGTGACGGTCGTCAGCTGCACCGCCGCCTCCTGCCCGCGCAGCGCCGCCAGGCTCACGAACACGCCGACCGCGACGAGACCGGCGACGATCGTGCTGAGGATGAACGCCGCCCGCGCCTGCCCCGAGGACTTCAGCGCGTTGCGCAGCAGCCGCAGCTTCAGCTGGACGAGGAGCCCAACCACGACAGTCCCTCCCCGTCGTTCGCCCGCGAGCCGACCAGGTCGATGAACGCCTGGTGCAGGCTCTTGCCGCCGCGCACCTCGTCGATCGTGCCGGTGGCCACGATCCGGCCCTTGTCGATGATGGACACGTGGTCGCAGACCTGCTCGACCAGCTCCATGACGTGGCTGGAGAACAGCACCGTCGAGCCGCTGCCGACGAACCGGGTCAGCAGCCTGCGGATCACGTCGGCCGAGACCGGGTCCACCCCCTCCAGCGGCTCGTCCAGGAACAGCACGGACGGATTGTGGATCAGGGCGCTGCCGAGCGCGATCTTCTTGCGCATGCCGGTCGAGTAGTCCGCGACCAGCCGCTTCGCGTCCGGCACCAGGTCGAGCACGTCGAGCAACTGACCGGCCCGTTGGCGCGACTCGGCGGCCGGGATGCCGCGCAGCCGACCCGCGTACTCCAGCAGCTCCTCGCCGCTGAGCCGCTCGAACAGCCGCGCCTCGGCCGGAACGACCCCGATCAGCGCCTTCGCCGCCGCCGGATCGGACCACACGTCCACCCCGTTGATCCTGATCCGCCCCAGGTCGGGCCGCAGCAGGCCGGTCATCATGGAGAGCGACGTCGTCTTGCCCGCGCCGTTCGGCCCGACCAGCCCGGCGAAGGAGCCCGCCTCGATCGTCAGATCGATCCCGGCCACCGCCGGCTTGTCCCCGAAGCTCTTGCGCAGTCCGTCCACTGAGATGGCCGCCACGCTGGAATCCCCCTTCTTGACAGGTAGGCACAGCCTAGGCGAAGTCCGAGACAGAGAGTCGCCTAAAGAAGTCCCGAACTCTCTTGTTGCTCTGCTCACATGAATGTTCTACTCGCCCGACGGACCCGCGCGCGGCGGGCGCTTCAGCGATGTCGGTGGAGATTACATGAGCGACCAGGTACAAGACCGAGCGGCCACGCCCCCTGCGGCGGACTCGGCCCAGTTGGCGCACGGCGCGCTCAAGGGCGTGGACTCGATCGTGATGGCCGTCGCGGGCACCGCCCCCGGCTACTCGATCTCGGCGAGCACCGCGGTCCTGGTGGGCGCGGCCGCGCTGGCCGGTCCGGCGGCGCTGCTGTGGTGCGGCATCCCGATGCTCGGCATCGCCTTCGCGTTCTCCCACCTGGGCCGGGGCGACGTGAACGCGGGCGCCGCCTACTCGTGGGTGCGCAAGGCGCTGCACCCGCTGCTCGGCTTCATCTCCGGCTGGGCCGTCGTCGTCTCCGCCACGATCTTCATGGTCGCCGCGGCCGTCCCCGCGGGCCAGGCCACGCTCTCGCTGTTCAACGAGAACAAGACCTGGTCCACCGGCGCGATCACCGCGGTCGGCGCCGTCTGGTTCCTGATCATGGCCGTGATCGTGGCGGCCGGCGTGACGATCACGACCAAAGCCCAGTGGATCATGTCGTGCATCGAGGTCGCGGTCCTGATCGTGGTCGGCGTCGCCGCGCTGTTCCACGAGTCCGGACGGCACGGCGCCGCGTTCTCCTGGAGCTGGTTCTCCCCCACCCACTTCGGCGGCGTCTCCGGCTTCGCGGCCGCGGCACTGGTCGCGGCCTTCTACTACTGGGGCTGGGACGTCACCGCGAACCTGAACGAGGAGTCCAAGCGCTCCAAGCTGGCCAACCTCGGCGGCATCATCGGCGTGGTGATCGTGTGGGCGCTGTTCGAGCTGTTCACCGTCGACATCAACCTGTTCTTCTCCGGCGACGACATCCAGAACCAGGGCACCTCGATCTCCACCGCCCTGGCCACGGCCGTCGGCGGCTCCCTGCTCGGCAAGCTGATGATCATCGCGGTGATGCTCTCCACGATCGCGACCCTGGAGACCACCCTCATCCAGGTCTCCCGCTCCCTGTTCGCCATGGGCCGCGACAACACGCTGCCCAAGGCCTTCGGCAAGATCGACCCGAAGCGCCGCACCCCGGTCGTCGCCACCGCCGTCGTCACGGTCGTCAGCCTCGGCCTGTTCGTCGCATCCGGCAGCATCGGCTCGGTGAGCAACATCATGACCGACGCCATCGACGCCATCGGCCTGCAGATCGCCGTCTACTACAGCCTGGCCGCCCTGGCCGTCACCGTCGCGTACCGCAAGCAGATCTTCACATCCCTCTCGAACGCCCTGTTCATCGGCTTCCTCCCGCTGCTCGGCGCCGCCTTCATGGCCTTCACCCTGATCGAGAACCTCACCGGCGACGGCCTGACCGCCGAGGCCAAGTGGATCGGCATCGGCGCCCTGGCCCTCGGCCTGATCCCGATGACCTGGTACGTCGTCAAGAAGGTCCCCTACTACCAGCGCCGCGCCCGCCTGGCCTCCGAAGACGAGCTGGACGGCCAGTTGCTGGCGGAGGTCGCGGCCTGAGCTGAGGTGCGGCCCGCGGTAGATGGCGGGGTCGGATGTCTCTCCCGGGTCGGCGGCCTAGACTTCTCACATGCCTGAGAACTTGATCGCCGGCCCGCCCCCCACCCTCCTGCCCGCCGACCCGCGGGCCCAGGATCTGCTGGACGCGGGGACGCCGTTGAAGGAGGTCGCGGCCTCCTGCCCGGCGTCCTCGCTGGCCTGGGCACTGCTCGCCGAGCAGGCCCTGGACGAGGGCGAGAGCGTCACCGCCTACGCCTACGCCCGCACCGGCTACCACCGCGGCCTCGACGCGCTGCGCCGCAACGGCTGGAAGGGCCACGGCCCGATCCCGTGGTCGCACCAGCCCAACCAGGGCTTCCTGCGCGCACTGCGCGCGCTGTCCGAGGCCGCGGGCGACATCGGCGAGCTCGAAGAGGCCGAGCGCTGCGTCTCGTTCCTCTCCGACAGCGACCCGACCGCCCCGCTCAAGCGCAAGTAACGACAGCGACAGCGACACGTCGTGGCCTCGGCTGACGATCACACTCAACGTCAGCCGAGGCCACGACGCGACCCGGCGTACAGCTACTCATCTGCTTTATCTCTACCTCAACCTATCGGCCCGTAGGTGCGTGGCCAGGAACGCCATCGCCTTCGGGTACGCGTCGAGCTTGTTGCCGCGCCGCGCGAGGCCGTGCCCCTCGTCGCCGTAGACGTGCAGCTCACACGGGACGCCGTTCGCCTTGAGCGCCGCCGTGAGCTGCTCGGCCTCGGACAGCGGCACGCGCGGGTCGTTCGCTCCGTGGATCACGAACAGCGGCGCCCGGATGTCGTCGATCCGGGTCAGCGGCGAGGCCTGCCGCAGGAAGTCGCGGTCGTGCTCCAGCGACCCGTACTCCCGCTCACGCACCGCCCGCCGGTACAGCGACGTGTTCTCCAGGAACGTCACCAGCGAGGACATCCCGACGATGTCCACGCCTGCCGCCCAGAGCTCCGGCTGGAACGCGACCCCGGCGAGCACCATGTACCCGCCGTAGGAACCCCCGTACAGCGCGGCTCGATCCTGGTCGAGCCCGAGCTTCGGCAGATACGCGTGCAGCGCCGCGAGGTCGGCCACCGAATCCAGCCGCAGCCGCACGTCGTCGAGCGAGACCCAGCGCTTCCCGTACCCGTCCGAGCCGCGCACGTTCGGCACCAGCACGGTGTGCCCCGCCAGCACCAACGCCTGCACGAGCGGGTTGAATGCGCGTACCGACTGGCCCTCGGGACCGCCGTGGATCCACACGACCGCCGAACCGGCCAGCTCAGAATCCTGCGGCTGCCCGCCCTCATACACGGAGCACGGAATCCGCTCACCGTCCGGCGTCGGCACCAGATGCGCGACCGGCCGCACCAACGCCTCGCCCGCGAGCGGTCCGGTCGACGAGGCGACCGTCGTGACCACGCCACTCGCCACGTCGAGCCGCAGCACGTCGCCCGGCACCAGCGGCCCGCTGAACGAGAACACGATCTGGCTCGAATCCGGCGACCACGCCGGGCCCGGCAGCGGATAGAGCCCGGCCCATCCCTCATCCGGCAGTTCGACGCCGCGCAGCAGTGCTCCGGTGAACGCGTCGTGCAGGCTCAGGCGAGCGGCACCGTCCACGTTCGCCGCGACCAGCAGCGTGCGCCCATCCGGCGACAGCGTGCCCCGCACGTCGTGCTCCGGGTCGGCGACCAGCTCGCTCCACTCCCCGCTCGCCGGGTCGAACTGGAGCACGGCCACGAACTCGCGGTCCCGGTTCGAGTTCACGATCAGGGTGCTGCCGTCCGGCCGCCACTGCGGCGCCGAGTGCTGCGCGTGCTCCTGAGGCCCGGTCAGCTCGCGCACCTCGGCACCAGCACCGCTGAACCCGAGCAGCTGCTCGGACACCGGCATCGCACTGCCGACCGACAGCACCCCGTCCACGCGTCCCGGTGCGACCGCCGCCGTCTCGACGTACCCGCCGCCGTCATACGCGACCGACTCGGTGCCGTCCACGGTCGAACGCAGCACGACGTCGAAGTCCACGTTGTTGCGCCGATTCGTCAGGAAGACAAGCCGCTCCGCCTCGACGTCGATCAGCCGGTGGATGTACCGACCGTCGTGCACCAGCGGCTCAAGCCCGTCCAACCCGACCGGCTCCGCCGCAAGCGGGTCCAGCCGCAGCACCGACAGTTGCGCCCGCTCATTGCCCCCGTCATCGTGCTGCACGATCACCGCGCGCTCACCCGGCAGATACCGGCCCGAACACGGCCCCGGCAACGCCGTCAACGGCGTCACCCCGCCGTCCGGCGCAAGCTCCACCAACTGAAGCGTCCCGGACCCGTCGTAACCCGCCAGGATCCGCCCCGCATCGTCGACATCGAACGCCCGCCAGAGCGGCAGGTTGAGTAGTTCGCTAATCCCCAGTGCCATGAGGCGATTATTACGGCTCAGACGCCTGTTGTGGTGTGACCAAGCCCGTCTCGTACGCCGCGACGACCGCCTGCGCCCGATCCCTCAGCTGGAGCTTCGCGAGGATCCGCGCCACGTGCGTCTTCACGGTCGCCTCGCTCAGCTGCAACTCCGCCGCCAACTCGGCGTTACTGAGCCCGCGCGCAAGCAGCCGGAACACCTCGAGCTCGCGGGCGGTGAGGGCCGCCAACTCGGCGTGTGCCGCACGCACGCGTGGCGAGGCGGGCTCCGGGGCGGGCGCGGCGAACTTCTCCACCAGCCGCCGTGTGATCGCCGGTGCGAGCAGCGCGTCCCCGGCACGCACCAGGCGCACCGCGTTGACCAGATGCTCCGGCGTCACGTCCTTGAGCAGGAACCCGCTCGCCCCGGCCGCCAGCGCGTCGTAGACGTACTGGTCGAGGTCGAACGTCGTCAGGATGATGATGCGCGGCGGCGTCGCCTCGCCCGGCTCCGCCAGGATGCGACGCGTGGCCTCGAGCCCGTCGAGCACCGGCATCCGGATGTCCATCAGCACCACATCCGGCCGCGTGCGCTGCACCGCGTCGATCGCCGCGATCCCGTCCGCCGCCTCGGCCACCACGTCGATCCCGTCGGCCGCCAGGATCATCCGGAACCCGGTGCGCACCAACTGCTGATCGTCCGCGACCACCACGCGCAGGCCACCGTCCCCGGGCCGGGCGTCCTCCACCACCATGTCAGTAGTCACACCGCGTCCTCGACCGGAAGGGGTATCTCCACCTGCACACGATAGCCGCCGCGCTGACTCGGCCCGGCGTGCACCGTCCCGCCGTGCACCGCGACCCGTTCCCGCAGCCCTATCAGCCCTCTGCCGTTTCCGGTCGCCGCGCCCTGCCCCGGCACGCCGCCGGAGTCCGCGATGTCCAGGCTCAACTGAGCCGGCTTGTAGTCCACGAGGATGTCCACGCTGGCACCCGACGCGTGCTTGACCGTGTTCGTCAGCGCCTCCTGCACCACGCGGTATGCGGTCAGGTCGAGCCCCGGCGGCAGGGTGCGCGGCTCCCCGAGTACCCGATAGGCGATCGGCACGCCCGTCGCGCGTATTCGGGAGACCAACGGCTCCAACTGGTCGAGCCCCGGCTGCGGTGCGAGTTGATGCTGCTCGCGTACCGAATCGGTCAGCAGCCCCATCACCTGACGAAGTTCAGCCATCGCGGCACGCCCGGCGGATTCCACCTCCAAGAGCGCGTTCGTCGCCTGTTCGGGATTGCGGTCCAGTGTCTTGCGCGCCGCGCCCGCCATCACGACCATGACGCTCACGTTGTGCGTCACCACGTCGTGCAATTCCCGGGCGATGCGCGATCGTTCGGCCTCCACGGCCGCCCTTATCGCCTCCTGCTGTTTCTCCTCTCGGGTCTTCTTCTGCTCGGCCACGTCGGTCGTGGCCTGTCTTCGTATCTCGGCGCCGTAGAACGCGACGGCCGCGAGTAGCGGAATCCCCACCACGTACACGAACTGCTTGTCGCCCGGGACGAGGTTCGTATAGCCGTACCTGACGAGCTCGACGGGCGTGAGCAGCACGGCCGCGAACGCGATCCGCCGATACGGGCTGTACACGGCCGCCGAATAGGCCGAGATCAACGCCGCCACACCGACCAGGATGAACGGCGTCGGGAAGAAGTTCAGCCCCAGCAACAGCAGGCCAAGACCGAGCAGCGGGAACCGCCGACGTATCGAGACCGACGCGAGGACCGTGAGCGCGACCGCGATGATCGTGCTCTTCGGCACCCACACATGCTCGTAGTTGGGAATGGTGAACGTGTACGAGCGCTCCGGCTTCATCGGCACCGCGACACAGAACGCGAGGATGAAGTCGAACAACCGCTCGCGTCGACTCGGCCGCGGCACGGGTCCGCGCGGGCGGGTCCAGCGCGCCCAGCCCGCAGGCGGGACGCCCTCGTCATCACGTGTCGACCATTTCATGGACCCCATTCTGAACAGCGACGACGCTTCCGCGCATCGGTCCAGCGGGCCATCTTCCGCTACGAATCCGGACTACACCGAACGGATGACGCCGACTCAGCCGAGCGTCGCAATCCGGATCCCCAGCACGATCATCGTCACCGCGATCGCGCTGTCCAGCACCCGCCACGCGAGCGGCCGAGCGAACAACGGCCGGGCGAACCTCGCGCCGAAGCCCAGGCCACAGAACCACAACACGCTCGCCACGCCGGCGCCGACCGCGAACATCCAGCGATGCGTCCCGTATCCGGCGGCCACCGACCCGAGCAACAGGACGGTGTCCAGGTACACATGTGGGTTAAGCCAAGTGAGTCCAACACACGTCAGGACATTGCCGCGCATCGAGGCACGCGCCGTCCCGTCGCCGTCCTCGGCACGCAACGTCCCCGGCCGCAACGCACGCCGCGCCGCCAGCACCCCGTACGCCACGAGGAACGCCGCGCCCGCCCAAGCGACCACCGTCAACACGCCCGGCCGCACTTCCACGAGCGCGCCGAGCCCTGCCACACCCGCCGTGATCAGCAGCAGATCGGACAGTGCGCACACGGCGACGATCGCCGGAACATGTTCGCGGCGCAGCCCCTGCCGCAGCACGAAGGCGTTCTGCGCACCGATGGCGACGATCAGGGACAGGCCGGTGCCGAGCCCGGCGACCAGGGCAAGGAGGTCTTGACGCATGTCCCGAACGTAACCAGGCGGCTTTCGACAGTCCAGCTAATGTTTCTTGGATACCATTAGAGATCATGATGCCGGAGCTTCCGCTGGACCAGGTCCGCACGCTGCTCGCCGCCGTCGACGAGGGCACCTTCGACGCCGCCGCGGCCGCGCTGCACGTCACACCGTCCGCCGTCAGCCAGCGCGTGAAGGCCCTGGAGCAGCGCATCGGCCGCGTCCTGCTCACCCGCACGAAGCCGATCACGCTCACGGACTCGGGCGAGGTCCTCGTGCGCTACGCCCGCCAACTCATGCGGCTCGAAGCCGACGCCGCGACCGAACTCGGTCTCGACGCCGAGCATCAAACCGCGACAACGATCGCCGTCGCCGTCAACGCGGACTCGCTCGCCACCTGGTTCCTCGACGCGCTCACCCGAGTCCCCGACTCACTGCGCGTCGGCTTCGAACTCCTCCGCGAAGACGAGGCGTACACAGCCGCGCTGCTCCGCCGAGGACGCGTCGCCGCAGCCGTGACCAGGGACGCCAACGCAGTCACCGGCTGCCGCGTGACCAAGCTGGGCGTCATGCGTTACCGGGCCTCCGCAAGCCCCGCCTTCGTCGAACGCTGGCTCTCCTCGGGACCGATCGAACAGACCCTGCCCGCCGCGCCGATCCTCGTCTTCGACCGCAACGACGAACTACAGGACAACTTCCTCAACGCCCTGACCGGCCAGGCAGCGAACCGTGGGCAGACCCGCCATCTGATTCCCACCTCGGAGGCCTTCCTCGACGCGGTCGCGCGCGGCATCGGCTGGGGCATGATCCCCGACGAACAGGCCGCACTGCTGCCCGAGGGCGCGCTCGTCGAACTCGCCCCCGGCCGAGCGGTCGACGTGCCGCTCTACTGGCAGCAGTGGAAACTCGACTCGCCCGCCCTCAAAGCCCTGTCCGAAGCCGTGATCGCGGCGGCGTCGGTGATCGGCCGTAAGCTGGCGCAATGACAGAACCTCAAGCCGCGTCCACCTCCGTCGCCCGGATGCTCGACGCCGCCCGCGAGCAGGCCCGCCTCGGGCTGGCCGAGGGCGGCATCCCGATCGGCGCCGCCCTGTTCCACAAGGACGGCACGCTGCTCGGCGCCGGGCACAACCGCCGGGTCCAGGACGGCGACCCGTCCATGCACGCGGAGACCGCCGCGTTCCGGGCCGCCGGCCGGCTGCGCGGATACCGGGACACGATCATGGTGACCACGCTCTCGCCCTGCTGGTACTGCTCCGGCCTGGTGCGGCAGTTCGGCATCGGCCAGGTCGTGATCGGCGAGGCGACGACCTTCCACGGCGGGCACGACTGGCTCGCCGAGCACGGCGTCGGCATCACCCTGCTCGACGACGCCGAATGCGTCGGCCTGATGCGCGACTTCATCGCCGCGCGCCCCGACCTCTGGTACGAGGACATCGGCGAATAGTCGCGGCCGGCGCGTGGTCAGCCGGTCTTGACGCGGAACCGGAGGCGGCAGATGACGACGTCCGTGTGCCTCCGGATCGCCCGGTCCAGCACCGCGCCGCGCTGGTTCTGCAGCAGCCGCAGCCAGGGCCGGGCCAGCTGCATCTCCGGGATCAGCACGATGAGACGGTCGTGTCCGCACGTGCGCTCGACCTCGTGCAGGTAGTCGACGATCGGCCTGGTCAGCGAGCGGGTGTCGCAGGAGAGGGCGGTCAGCGGCACGTCCGGCTGCCAGGCCGACCAGTCTTCGTGCAGCTTCACGAGCGCCGACTCGTCCTGCTCCTCCGGATGCGTGACCGTCACGGCGCGCACCTCGTCTCCGATCGACAACGCCGCGCTGATCGCCTCCTGCGTCAGGGCGTTGACCGCGCCGACCGGGACGACCACGAGCGTGTGCTCGGGTTCGGGGGCGCACGGGATCTCGCCGATGTGCAGCGCCTCGCCGATCTTCGCGTAGCTGCGGTGGATGGACTCGAACACCAGCACCAGCACGACGACCGCGACGAAGACGAGCCAGCCGCCCTCGCTGAACTTGGCGACGAGCTCGATCACCGTGGCGGCCGCCGTCAGCAGCGCGCCGAACCCGTTGAGCAGCGCACGCCCCTGCCAGCCCGCGCCGCGCTCCTCCCACCAGTGCCGCACCATGCCGACCTGGGAGATCGTGAACCCGACGAACACGCCGATCGCGAACACCGGCACCAGCGCCTGCGTGTTGCCGTCCGAGACGATCAGCAGCACGAGCGCGGCCCCGGCCAGCACGATCACGCCATGCCGGTAGACCTGCCGATCCGCCCGCAACGCGAAGATGTGCGGCAGATGATTATCTTTGGCCAGCAGCGACGCGAGCACCGGCAGGCCGCCGAAGGACGTGTTCGCGGCCAACGCCAACAGCAGCATCGTCGAGAACTGCACAACGAAGAATCCGACATTGTGACCGAGCGAAGCATCTGTGAGCTGCGCAAGGACGGTCTTCGTGTCGTTCGGCGCGACATGGAACTTGCCGATGAGCAGGGACAGCCCGATCAGCATCAGGCCGAGCAGTGCGCCGAGCGCGATCTCGGTGCGCTGCGCACGCTTGACCCGCGGCTTGCGGAACGTCGGCACGGCGTTGGCGATCGCCTCGACACCGGTCAGGGCACTGCAGCCGGACGCGAACGCCTTGAGCAGCAGCAGAACTCCGACACTCGTCGCGGCACTCGCAGCCGGATGAGTGGGCTCGGTGACCGGATGCAAGCGGATGAGCCCGAATATGATCACGGCGAAGATCGCGAGGATGAATACGACCGTCGGCACGATCATCACCTTCGCCGACTCGGCCACGCCGTACAGGTTCACCGCCGTGATCAGCGCGAGCGCGAGCACGCACAGCCAGACCGTCGCACCGTAGAGCCCTGGAAACGCCGAGGTCAGCGCCGCCACGCCCGCCGACACCGAAACGGCCACGTTGAGTACGTAGTCGATGATCAGCGAGGCCGCGGCGACAAGACTGACGCGGCGTCCGAGATGCCGACCGGCCACCGCGTACGCGCCGCCGCCGTTCGGGAAGGCCTTGATGACCTGCCGATACGAGAAGGTGAGCGCGCCGAGCAGGAGAACGATCGCGAGCGTGACCGGCAGGGTGTATCCGAGACCGACGCTTCCGGCCGCCGCGAGCACCACGACGATCGCCTCAGGCCCGTAGGCGACCGAGGCGAGGGCGTCGAGCGACAGAGCCGCAAGGCCCTGCGGCACCGTCAACCGATCGAGCTCACGCGACGCGGCCGACCGACCGTCACCGCCCTCCCCCACCCCGGCCCCGGCTCGCGCCGTATAGGCCGCGGTCTCCGCTGACTTCACGTCATCCCTTTCGCCCATGAACACGGTCCGATCCAGGATCAGTGATCACGGTGCCCGTCGCCACCGCCCCGGGCGTTAGAGATCCGTTTGTCTTTGCGGCAGGTCGCGAAGCCGCCGACCCGCTAGCTCTCCGACGTCTCGTCCACCTCCGTCGCGTAGAACACCGCCAGCAGGTTGACATGCACGCTGTCCTCGCCGCGCTCGTTCGCCTCGGCGTTGAACTCCTGGACCAACCCGTGGAAGCGCTCGGCGAACTCACGCGCCCGCTCGCGCGGCATGCGGAAGTCGGAGATCGAGCCGACCGAGCGGACGTGCGGCGGATTGTCCAGGTTGTCCTGCGAACGCAACTGCGTCCGCCCCGTACGCAGCGCCGTCTCGAAGCGCGTGAAGTACTCCTCCACGCCCGCGGCCGCCAAGCCGAGCATCTCATCCGACATCAGAGTCTCGCGGTCCATCTTCTGCCGCTCGGGGTGCACCCCCCACCCCTTCTGGGCGACGCGGTAGTGCTGCTCCACGATGCCGCCGACCAGCCGCAGCTCGGCGACCTGAATCAGGTTCACGGCGAGCAGCTGCTTCATGTGCCGGTAGAGCTTGGTCGTGGGCTCACCGAGCTCCTCCGCGAGCTGCTTCACGGTCATGATCCGCGGCTGCTCGTGCACGTTCCGGCCGAGCACGCGAATGATCCTCTGCCGCAGCGGATCGGCGAGGGCCTTCATGGTCGCGGCGTCGTCGATCTCCCGGAACTCGACCAGGTCGGGCAGCGACTGCGGCCCAAGCGGCAGCGCCGCCTCGAGCTCGGCCTCCGCCGCCGACTCCGTCACCTTCGCGTCATCCTTCGCCATGACGGCAATGATACACGATCATGCGACCATTTCTCTTGACAGCATCATTCACGTATGCGTGAATGATGCTCGAGGCGCGAACGAACGGGGCGCCGAACCTTGAGGGGCAGGGACATGAGCACAATGACCGAACCAGTGGCGATACAGGCGGACGGCGACCAGGAGCGGCCGGAGGCCGCCGCCGCGCAGCCGCTCCGCGCCAACCGCTCGCTCCACACGATCTACGCCGGGAGCTTCGCGGCCTTCTTCGGCCTCGCCGTCGCCGAGGTCGTCTACCCGCTGCTCGTGCTCGGCTTCACCGGAAAGCCGCTGCTTGCCGGCCTGTTCGGCGCTATCCAGTTCGCCGCCATGGTGCTCGCCTCAGTGCCCGCCGGAAACTTCGTCGACCGGCACGACCGCCGCCTCGTGCTCATCGTGAGCGAGACGACCCGCGCCGCGCTGGCCACGATCCTCGCCGTCACGCTCGCCGCCGGGCACATCTGGCTCGCCGAGGTCTACCTGATCGCCTTCGTCCTCGGCATCTGCCAGCCGCTGAGCAGCGTCAGAACACTGGCGCTGCGCTCCCTGGCGCCCGCGGAGCACCTGACCAGGGCCCTGTCCATCCAGCAGGTCGTCAGCAGCGTCGCGCAGCTCGTCGGTCCGGCCGTCGGGGCGATGCTCTTCACGATCAACCGCTCGCTGCCCTTCGTCGCCGTCGCCGCCGGAATGGCCGTCTCGGCGCTCTGCTCCGCCCTCGCCCGCTTCGACGGCAAGCCGAAGCCCGCGCCCGTCGACGACTCGGGCGAAGCCCAGGCCGCGGACGAGCCCGAGAGCGCCTTCGCCGGACTCCGCATCATCTGGAGCAACCCCGTGATGCGCGGCACGATGCTCTTCATCATGCTGATCAACCTGATCGGGGTGCCCCTCGACCTCGTCCTGATCCTCCAGGCGAAGCACGAGGGCGTCCCGACGCACTTCATCGGCCTGGTCCTCACCGCCTTCGCCGCCGGCGGCATCATCGGCGCGCCCTGCATACCCAAGCTGTACAAGATCCTTCAGCCGGGCCAGCTGCTCGTCTCCTTCGGCATCCTGATCTCCGTCGCCCTGCTGATGACGGGCCTGTTCAAGTTCGGCGGCTTCTGGATGGCCGGGTGGCTCGCGGCGATCGGCTTCGCGCTCCCGGCCGCGCAGGTCCTGATCGACGTGCTTATCCTCCGCCAGGTCCCCGACCACCAGCGCGGCCGCGTGCTCAGCGCCGTGATGACGTTCATGGGCCTGGGCATGCCGATCGGCGCAGCCCTCGGTGGCAGCGTCCTGCAGATCGCCTCGTCCTCCACGGTCCTGTGCGGCGCGGCGATCGCGATGGCCGGAGTCGCGGCCTTCGCAGCCTCACAGCGCAGCCTGCGCACGGCGCAGTGGCCGTCAACGATCTGAGGTCGAATCGTGCTGGTCCACGGGGACGGGGTTCGCGAACAGGCGCAGCCGGACGATCGCCAGCAACGCGAGCGCCACGAGGACCGCGCACGCGATCGGAACGAAGTTTCCGTACCGGTCATAGGGCGTATCAGCAACCTGGAGGGGAACGTGCGCGACGATCGAGCCGACGGCCTCCTTCGGCAGCCACGCCAGCTCACGACCCTGCGCATCGAAGGCCGCGGAAACGCCCGCCAACGAGGCCTGAACCGCCGGACGCCCCGTCTCCGCAGCACGCACCGCCGCGAGGCTCGCGTGCTGCGCGGGCTCCCAACTGCCCTGGAACGTCGAGTCCTCGGACTGGTAGACCAGCAGTTGCGCACCAAGATTCGCCTCGCTGCGGCCCATGTCCGGGAAAGCCGACTCGAAGCAGATCAGCGGGCCGAAGTTCATGTCCGCGGCGCGAAAGACCGTCAGACCGTCCCCGGACACGAGATTCGTGCCGGCCGCCTTCGTCATCCCGGTCAACCAACCGAGCTCACCCCGGAACGGGATGTACTCGCCGAACATGACGAGCCGCGTCTTCGCATACTGGCCGTGCTCCCCGTCCGCCGCGTACAGGTAACTGACCTTCTGTGTATCCCCATCCGGCATCGTCGCGTTGGCATCCACCATGATCGGCGCGTTCAGGCTGGTGGCAAGCGCGGTGAGCTGCTGCTGGTCCACGCCGTCATCGATCAGCCCATCGGTCCCGCTGCTCTCACCCCACACGACCAGCCCGACCTGCTTACCCTGCAGAGCCCGCGTGATGGCGATGCCCTCCTCGTCACGCGCCTGCGGATCGTGCACCACGCCCGGCTGCACGAGCGCCACGTTCAGGTCACGCGTGGCCGCAGTCATCGGATGCGTGGTGAACCAAACGGGCCCCGCGGCGATGGCCAACGCACCCAGCGCCGCCGCACTCACCCGGACCGGCGTTCGAGCCGTGATGATCAGCACAATGCACGTGTTCACCAGCATGATCGCGAACGACAGCAGCCACGCCCCGCCGACCGAGGCGAGCCCAAGCTCTGCGGGATGATTCCACTGGCTGGTCCCGAGCAGCGCCCAAGGTCCGCCGAACGGCTTCCACGACCGAACCGTCTCGATCAGCACCCAACCGGCAGGCACCGCCGCCAGCGCCAGTAACGCACGTCCCCACCCGAACGGCTCATCGGGCCGCAACGCCGCCCACACGAGCAGCCCCCACGGCAGCCACAGCAAAGCCACCGCCGCCGCGGCCAGTGGAAAGAAGTAGATCAGGTTCGGCACCAGCCAGTACAACGTCGCGCACACGAACCCGAACCCGCCGAGCCAGCCCCGCAGCATCGCCTCCCGACGACTCCCCGAACCGCGCAACAGCAGAAGCAGCGGCACGAAGGCGAACCAGGCGAGCACCCCCAGATTCGGCGCCGGGAACAGCAGCAGCCCGACCGCCCCGGCGAGCACCGTCCCCAGCCTCGGCGCCCACCTGCCCTTGCGGGAGATCTCCACGAATCGAGTCTTACCCGTACAGAGCAGGCACGCACCGCCGCCCACGACCCGCAGTCACCCATGCGCGTGACCAAATGCCCCCGTCTGACCCAGCCGCGAACCGACTACTCCCTCACGCGCGCGGCGGCCCCGCGGCAATCCGTTCCCGAACCTCCGCCAGCCGCACCGGCTCCTCCGCCGACCTCTGCCACCGCGTCTCGAGCCACCACGTGCAGCCGGCCTCCGCCCGCTCCGCCACGTGCGCCCGAGCCGCCACCACGTCGTCCGCCGAAGTCTCACCCTCCGCAATGACGTCGATATCCGCCCGAGCCCCATGCTCCGCCAGCCAAGCCCTCAGCTCACGCACATCCTCTGGAGTCGGCTCACGCCCATCCAGGTAGTACTCCGGCACGACCCCCTCGCAGCGAGCCGCACGCCGCATCGACTTCGGCTTGGGCCATGCGCCGACAACCCAGATCGGCACAGGCTGCTGAACGGGCGCACCGACATCGATGAAGTCACCGCCGCTCTCCCCCGCAAGCACGTAGTGCTCACCGCGATAGGTCCGCCCACCGGCCCAGAGCGTGTGCATCAGGTCGATGCCCTCGTCCAGCCGCTCCGCCCGCTCCCGCCGATCGGTGACCTCCGGCGTCCCCAACAGCACCTCCGGCGCCCCAAGCCCCACCGTCACGATCGCCCGCCCACCCGACAGCTGATCCACGGTCGCGACCTGACTCGCCAGCCTCCAAGGCCGCCGCCATGGCAAAGGTGACAACAAGGTCCCCAACCGCACCCGCGTCGTCCGCACCGCCATCGCCGCCAACAACGACCACGCATCGACCCCATACGTGACCTCAGGGACGAACACGCCGTCCCATCCGTGCTCCTCCGCGAGCAGCGCAAGCTCCAACTGCTCCGGCGCCGTCCCACCCGGAAAGATCACGCCGTACCGCATCGGTTCGCTCATGCCCTTGACGCTAACCCCAGCCACCGACAACGACACAGACACCGCCACGACCACGCCGCCGCCATCGATATCGACACCGACTCCGCAGCGCTGCAACCGGTTCGCCGATCCGCCGATTCGTCGATCCCAGTGAGTAGTAGCAGCCCACCAACCCCAACCCGGTGAGCCTGTTATCTTTACTCCGCGTCGATCCAGTCGAAGTAGACCTTGCGCTCCACGACGTCCACCTTGGTCAGCCGCACCCGCACCTCGGCCCCCTGCGGCAGGTCATGCCCGTCCAGGCGCGCTATCACCGCCGGGTCGCGCAGCATCACGGTCCCGGCGTCCGGCTTGCCGTTCTGATCCCAGTCGATCCGGTCGTTCAGGTCCAGCACGACGCCGGTGAAGTCCTCGCCGATCCGATCCGCGAGCAGCACGGACTCGGCGAGGTCCACGCACGCGCGATCGACCGTCTTGCTGAGCCGCTCGCCGCGCTCCATGTCGCCGGGCAGCCCGGGCAACGCCTCGCGAACCCAGTCCGGCACTTCCTTCCCGGCGGCGATCGCGAGGCAGCACTCTGACGTGTAGCGGTCGACGAGCCGACGCAGCGGCGCCGTCGCGTGCGCGTACGCGATGCCGAGCGCGGAGTGCTTCGGCTTGGCCGGGCACGCTCCATCAAAGGGCGTGTACGCGGCGCCACGCAGCAGCGCCGTCGCCTCCCACAGCAGCGCCGCCTGATGCGGGTCGTCAGGCGTCAGGCTGCTGACCAGTCGCTGATAGCTACGCCGATCCGGCCAGACCACGCCGAGGCCCTTGGCCGCCTTGCGCAGACGACGGATCGTGACCGGCGAGGGCTCGGGCAGCGTGCGCACGATCCCGGCCCCGCCGCGCAGCATGATCCTCGCCGCGGCCGCCCCGATCAACAGTGAGATCTGCGCGTTCCAGCGCTCGATCGGCCGCTCCACCGCGTACTCCAGACGCCAGCCGTCCGGGCTCGCGCTGACCTGCTGCGTCGGCACGTTCAAGATCATGCCGCCGCGCGAGGTCTGCCGCGCCTCGAGCAGGCCACCGAGCTCTTGCAGCAGACTTACAACCTCAGGCGCGCGCCCCTCGGCGAGAGCCAGCTCCATGGCCGGATAGTCGAGCTGCGCACGTGAACGGACAAGCGCTCGCTGCACGTCGGACGCCACCGGAGCTCCGTGCACGTCGACGTCCACGCACCACAGGACCGCCGGGCGATCCTGATTCGGCAACAGCGACGCCGCACCCTCGGACAGTTCAGCCGGATGCAACGGCACGCGCACGTCCGGCAGGTAACACGTCAGCACGCGTCGATGCGCCTCGCGGTCCAGCTCGCCGCCGGGACGCACGAACGCGGCCACATCAGCGATCGCATACCAGACCCGGAATCCGCCGCCCGGACGCCGTTCGATCCCCATCGCCTGATCCAGGTCCTGCGAACCGGGCGGGTCCAGCGTGACGAGCGGCAGGTCGGTGCGATCGAGCGTCGGCAGCCGCACGTCGCGGATGGCGTCGCCGACCTCGTCGAGAACGGCCTGCGGAAACTCCCCGGGCAGCTCGTGGTCCTCCCGGATGGCCGCGAAGCCCTCGGCCAACGCCGCACGCCCGGCGGGCAGCGGTGCGGGGCCGGAGAGGCTGAGCGCGGTACGGGGCACGGTGCGCAGCGTACGCGAGCGCACGTCCCGATGCACGCACGACACGGCCGGCGCATCACCCGGAATTCACGCCCCGGACGTCGGACATCGACCCTTGCGTCAGGCTTCGTCCACGGTGAACGCGGCGCGCACGCCGCTCCCGGTGACACCTTCGCCGAGTTCGAATTTCGATGATCCCGGCGCGGCGTCCGCCCGGTTACCCTCAGGCATATGAGCGAACTGATCCGTTTGACGTACCGGAAATACGACGGCTCCCTGCACTGGCACGGCTCGATGCGCCGTCTCGGCGAGGACGAACACGGACTCTGGCTCGGCTGGGGCCGGAACATGGTGATGGCCCGCGGCTCCGAACCGCCGGTGGCCTTCGCCCAGGCGCACGTCCAGCTGATCCGACGCTCCGACTGGTGGTGCGGCGCCTTCCACGCCGCTCCCCGGCCGACCGCGATCTACTGCGACATCACGACCGTCGCCGAATGGACCGCGCCGAACGAGATCACCCTGGTCGACCTGGACCTGGACGTGCTGCGCTTCCGGGACGGCCGGCCGCCGGCGATCGTGGACGAGGACGAGTTCCTCGTCCACCAGGTGCGCTACGGCTACCCGCCCGAGGTGATCGCGAACGCGCGGGCCACGGCCGACGCGCTGCTGATCGCCGTCCAGCGGGATGAGGAGCCGTTCAAGTCCGCGTATCAATCCTGGCTGTCCCTGGTGGCGGACGTGGACGGGGACCCGATCTCAGTGCTCGGCGATCTGAACAGGCTCTGAACGCACGGGTCCTTGACAGAACACGCATGCGGTTGTGCACTGACGGTGGAAATTGTCGTAACCCACCGTAAATCTGTGTTCGATCTTGTCTGTTTCCGCTGACTCGCGTCAGTCGGCCATACCCACACAAGGACCACAGCCCATGCGAATACGACTCCCCCGCCTTCGCGCGGCCGCGCTCGGCCTGGCCGCCGCGGCCCTCGCGGCGGCCCAACTCTCGGCGCCCGCCCCGGCGCACGCCGCGACGACCACCACCGTCGCGGTCAACGGCGCCTCGGCCGGACGGACCTTCGACGGCATCGGCGCGATCAGCGGCGGGGGCGGCAACTCCCGCCTGCTGGTCGACTATCCGCCTGCCCAGCGCACGGCGATCCTGAACTACCTGTTCAAGCCCGGCTACGGCGCGGACCTGCAGATTCTCAAGGTCGAGATCGGCGGCGACACCAACTCGACGGACGGCTCGGAGTCCAGCATCGAGCACACCAAGGGCACCGTGAACTGCAACACCGGCTACGAGTGGTGGCTGATGGAGCAGGCGAAGGCCCTCGATCCGAGCATCAAGCTCTACGGCCTGGCCTGGGGAGCGCCCGGCTGGATCGGCAGCGGGAACTTCTGGTCCACCGACATGATCAACTATCTGGTGTCCTGGCTCGGCTGTGCCAAGTCGCACGGCCTGACCATCAACTACCTCGGCGGCTGGAACGAACGCGGCTATAACATCGCCTGGTACGAGCAGCTTCGCAGCACCCTCAATGCCGACGGGTACTCCGGCGTCACGATCGTCGGCGCCGACTCGGACTGGTCGATCGCCGGTGACATCGACAGCAACTCGACGTTCGCCTCGGCTGTCGGCATCATCGGCGAGCACTATCCGTGCGGCGGCGATGGCGGCAGCGCCGACACTTGCTCGACCACGAGTGCGGCCCTGTCCTCCGGAAAGCCCCTGTGGGCCAGTGAGAACGGTTCGCAGGACACCGATTCGGGTGCGCCGGCACTGATCCGGTCGATCATCCGCGGCTATACGGACGCCGATCTGACGGCCTATATCAACTGGCCTCTGGTCGCCGCGATCTACCCCAACCTGGGATATGACACGACCGGCCTCATGGTCGCGAACTCGCCGTGGTCCGGGGCGTACGAGGTGGGCGCCGAGACGTGGGCGACCGCGCAGGTCACCCAATTCACCTCGCCTGGCTGGCAGTTCCTGAACGACGGCAGCGGCTACCTGGGCGGCTCGGAATCGAACGGCTCGTATGTGACGCTCAAGTCCACGAACGGCTCGGACTACTCGACGATCCTGGAGACGACCACCGCAACGGCCGCACAGACCGCGACCTTCACCGTCTCCGGAGGCCTGTCCACCGGAACCGTGCACGTGTGGTCCACGAACCTGAACTCGCAGAACCCTGCGGACTATCTCGTGCACAGCCAGGACATCACGCCGACGAACGGGACGTACTCGCTGACCCTTCAGCCCGGCTACATCTATACCGTCACCACGACGACCGGACAGGGCAAGGGCACTGCGCAGTCTCCGGCCAAGGCCTCGCTCCCGCTGCCGTACACCGACTCGTTCAGCGAGTACAGCACCGGCAGTGAGGCGAAGTACCTGTCCGACCAGAACGGCTCGTTCGAGGCACAGCCGTGCACGGGCGGCCGTAGCGGCGAGTGCATCGAGCAGATGGCCGCGCAACAGCCGATCACCTGGGACAACGCCTCGAACCCGTACACCACGCTGGGCGACCTCAGTTGGACCAACTACACCGTCGCGGCAGATGCGCTGATCAACCAAGCGGGCGCCGTGCAACTGCTCGGCAGGGTCGAAACCCAGCATCCGTTCTCGGTGGCAGGGATCGACGAGTACTACCTCCAACTGTCGAACACCGGCGCCTGGGCGATCGTGAAGAACGACTACAACGGAAACCTGACGACGCTCACCTCCGGCACGGTCACCGCCCCCGGCACCGGGACGTGGTCGCACCTCGCGCTGACGTTCAACGGCTCGACGATCTCCGCGGCGATCAACGGCACGACCGTCGGCAGCGTCACGGACAGCTCCTACGGCCAGGGCCAGGTCGGCCTCGGCGTCAACGGTTGGCAGACCGACGAGTTCTCGAACCTCTCCGTCACGCCGGTCGGCACGAACACGGCGGCCGCGACCTATCAGATCCTCAACGGGAACAGCGGGCTGGCGTTGGCCACTTCGGGCGCGTCGACTGCTCAGGGCGCGGGCATCGTGCAGGCCACGCCGTCCTCCTCGGCGGACCAGCAGTGGCAGTTGCTCGGCGAGGACACCGGCTATGACGAGTTGATGAACGTCGCGAGCGGACTCGTGTTGGACGTCCCGGGAAGTTCGACCACCCAGGGCGTGCAACTTGACCAGTGGGCGGCGAACGGCGGCGCGAACCAGCAGTGGCAGGTCTCGAACAACGGCGACGGCACCTACACACTCACGAGCGAGAGCAGCGGCCAGGTCGCCGACGTGTCGGGAAGTTCGACCGCGAGTGGGGCGGTCGTGAACCAGTGGCCGTCCAACGGCGGGGCGAACCAGAAGTGGAGGCTCGTGTCGGTCGCGGAACCGAACGCCACGTACAACCTGGTGAATCACAACAGCAACCTCCTCGCGGATATCTCGGGTGCCTCGACGTCGAACGGCGGCGAGCTGATCCAGTGGGTTCCGAACGGCGGAACCAACCAGCAATGGCGCTTCACCCCGTTGGGAAGCGGCTACTACACGGTCACGAACGTCAACAGTGGCCTGGTCCTCGACGTGCCGAACGTGTCGACCACCGAAGGCGTGCAACTGGAGCAATGGGCTGCCAACGGCGGCACGAACCAGCAGTGGCTCCTGACGGCGTTGAGTGACGGCTACTACACACTGACTGCCAAGAACAGCGGCATGCTCGCGGCCGTCAGTGGCGCCTCGTTGAGTGAGAACGCCGAGGTCGTCCAGTGGCCTTCCGGCGGCGGCCTCGAACAGCAGTGGCAGCTCGCGCTCGACTACTAGTGCCACGACCGACCGACTGAACCAACGCTGAACGCTGTCGGACCCGACCCGGCCAGACCCGACGTCGAGTCCGGCAGCGCTTGCACTTCTTTCAGCTCGAATCTGATGTGAAGATCTCTCTGTGACCGACATCGAGATCGCCCCCGTGACGATGGCGCAGTTCCAGCAAGTGCTCGCGGATCACGCTCGCTACTGGGGCGAGCGCGATCTGCGGGCACTCCATCTCCACGCCCTCGTGCAGGAGTTCCCGCTGACGTCGCTCGTGGCCGTGGCGGACGACGGTGTCCGCGGCTACATCTTCGGCTTCGTCACACCGGATCGCGTGGGCTACGTGCATCTGATCGCGACCCGCGACGACGCGCGAGGCACCGGGCTCGGCCGCAACCTCTACGACGCCTTCATCGACGCGGCCCGCGAGCAGGGTGCCGTCCGGCTCAAGGCCATCACCTCGGTCGGCAACACCGGCTCGATCGCCTTCCATAGGAGCCTTGGCTTCGACGTCCACGTGATCGAGGACTACAACGGCCCTGGGCAGACACGCGTGGTCTTCACCAGAGACCTGCCAGCCGCCTCGAACTGACGCCCTGCCAGGCGCTAGTCCGCCGACTCGGCGAGTCGCTTGACGTTCTCGAGTGGGCGAGCCCACTCCGACGCGAGGTCGGTCATCCAGCGGGCGGTCGTGGTGAGCGGCCCCGGAGCGACGCTGTAGCGGACTTCGCGCCCCGTCTTCCGCGCGACGACGAGCCCCGCCTGATGCAGCACCGCGAGATGCTTGACCACGGCCTGACGGGTGACCGGCAGGTCTTGCGCCAGCGTCGTCGCGGTGCCGACCCCGGCCGCAGACAGGCCGTCGAGGATGCGACGGCGCATCGGATCCGCCAACGCCGCGAGCACCACCTCGATGAGCGCTTCCTCCGCAGGGCTCCGTGTCATGCGACCGCCACGTCTCCTTCGTACCACTCCCGGCCGTCAAGCCGGGGCCGCCGTCGTCCGAGCCAGGACGCCTCGCCTCCTCGCTCCCCCAGATCCTCGCATGGATTCGGGGGTTCGCTCAGGCGTTCGGCTCAACCGCCCCCTTCGTGTTCCTCGTGTTCGGCGTATCTGCTCAGGCTGAGCAGCGTCCGCCGCCAACCGCCCCGGTTGGCCTGGTATCTGCGCTCCACTACCTCCGCTTCGGCCTCGACCTCGGAGAACCCGCTCTCGACCACACGCAGCCTGGTGCCGTCACCCTCGGGCTCCAAGGTGAACTCGACCAGCGTCGCGTTGCCCGCGCCCGGCTCCCGCGTCTCCGTGTCGTCCGCGGCCCAGCGGAATGCGAGATACCCGGGTTCCTCGACCTTCTCGATCACGGCCGGGAGCTTGCCGTGCTCCCCGTGGTCGAACACGATGCGACCGCCGGGGCGCAGATCGATCTCCGCGGGTTCGCCGTTCCCGAACCACATGCCCACGTGCCGCGGTTCGGTCATGACCTCCCACACCCGCTCCATCGGCGCCGCGATGTAAACGTCCTGCTCAATGCGATCGCTGACCATGGTCAACCCCTCCGTGTCCCTCGATTTCGAAGACCTGCAACGTCATAGTTGCACATCTTCCGGAGATGTGCAACTATGACGTTGCAGGTTGACGGAGGCTCACACGAAGGAGGTGGTCATATACGCAGCTTGGCTCAGATCGAAGCCGACATCTATGCTCCCTGCCATGCCCGCTGACAACACAGAGCACTCAGACACCGGGATCATCGTGGTGGGCGCCGGGCCGACCGGCCTGCTCCTGGCCGGCGACCTGGCCGCCGCAGGTATCCCGGTCACTCTGGTAGAGCGGCATGAGCACGGATCCGAGCTCACCCGAGCCTTCGTGGTGCACGCGCGAACCCTGGAGCAGTTCGACCAGCGTGGCATCGCCGAGGCACTGGTGTCCCGGGGAAGGCAGGTCGGCGCGGTACGCCTGTTCGACAGGGCGGTCGTGGACATGACCGCGTTGCCGAGCCCGTACCCGTACATGCTGGTCACGCCTCAGTACGAGACGGAGGGAGTGCTGCTGCGGCGGGCGCGCGCCGCCGGAGTGGAGTTCGTCCGTCCGGCCGAGTTGACCGGTCTTGTGCAGGACGAGAAGGGCGTGACCGCGACCCTCGCGGACGGCCGGACCATCCGCGCGTCGTACCTGGTGGGCGCCGACGGGCATCGCAGCACGGTGCGTCAGCTCGTCGGCGAGCCCTTCCCCGGGCGGAGCGTGGTGAAGTCGGTGATGCTGGCCGACGTGCTACTCAAGGACGAGTTGCCCGGCGGTGCCGTGACGAACAGCATCGGCGATCGGTTCACGTTCATCGCACCCTTCGGCGACGGCTACTACCGGGTCATCAGCTGGGACCGGTCGAAGTCCGCCGACGAGCACGACCCCGTGGACATCGACGAGCTCAAGGAGATCACGCGCTCGGTGCTGGGCACGGACTTCGGGATGTACGGTCCGCGCTGGAGTTCGCGGTTCCACAGCGACGAGCGGCAGGTGCGGCGCTATCGCATCGGCCGGGTCTTCCTGGCGGGCGACGCGGCGCACGTGCACTCCCCCGCCGGCGGCCAGGGGATGAACACGGGCCTCCAGGACGCTGCCAATCTGTCCTGGAAGCTCGCCTCGGCGCTGACCGGCGGCCCCGACCTGTTGGACTCGTACCAGGCTGAGCGCCGTCCGGTCGGCGCGAAGGTGATCAAGGGCAGCGGGGCGCTGCTGCGGATGGCGATGCTGCAGTCCACAGCGGTCCGGACGGTGCGCAACGAGCTGGTCTCGGCGGCGCTGCACACGCCGCTGGCGGCACGTCGGCTCCCGCTGGCCGTGTCAGGGCTCTGGGTGAAGTACCCGGCGGCACGCGGCGCGCATCCGCTGGTCGGTTTGCGGGCGCCGGACGTCAGGCTGCGCGGCAAGCCTGCACGGCTGTACGAGGTGCTGCGCGCGGGACGCTTCGTGCTGGTGGATGCCGGCGGGCTGCACGAGCGCGAGGCATTGGACGTGGCCGCGACGGGTCGTCTCGATCTCGCGATAGGCGTGGATCCCGACGCGCCGTCCATGCTCGTGCGCCCCGACGGCTACGTCGCCTGGGCGGCGGCTGCGGAGTTCCCCGACCCGAAGGGCCTCCACCAGGCTCTGCGCGCGTGGGTCACTGGCTGACGCGGGTGCGTGCCATGACACGTACGCCAATCGTCGGCAGAGCAATGAGCGGCACTTGCGTCGGCCGATAGCGAAGCGATGAGCGGACTGCGCGTCAGCCGAAGCCGGGTATTGGACGGCACGCGCGGCGGATGGGCCGGGGCGCGTCGGTCAGGGGCGACGGTCGGCGTGGGCTGATACGGTCGGGGCATGCCGAAGACTCCTGTGCCCGGCGCGATCGCCGAGTTCCTCAGCCGCCCGAATCCCGCCGTGTTCGCGTCGAACCGGGCCGACGGACAACCCGTGTCCGTCGCCACCTGGTATCTGTACGAGAACGGCAGGATCCTGGTGAACCTGGCCGGGGTGCGCAAGCGTCTCGAGTACCTGGCGGCGGATCCGCGCGTCAGCCTGACCGTGCTCGACGGTGACTCGTGGTACTCGCACGTCAGTCTGCAAGGGCGGGTCGTGTCCACGGAGGAGGACCCGGAGATGGTCGACATCGACCGGATCTCGCGGCACTACACCGGAAACGAGTACGCGGCGCGCGATCAGCGGCGCGTGAGCTGCTGGATCGAGATCGACCGCTGGCACGCCTGGGGCAAGGCGGCGAAGCTGGCCGCCGAGGGCTGAGGAAGGCAGAAGGCCTGACGACCCGAGATCATCGGGCCGGAGGCGGCCGGATCGGATCGATCCGGCCGCCCCGACATGCCATTCACCGCCGACCCTCCGGCCGCATCCGACGCGGTGCGGCCGCCTCTGCCCTCACTGCGGCTGACCACGACCGACGGCCTCCGCGGCTTACACACGGCTTACACGGCCAGGGACGTGGCCACAGCCGTGGCCGCGGCCACACCGCGTGCCATGCCGGACCTTCTCACCAGGCCTTGGTGGCGGAGCGGCGTACGAAGAGCAGGACGACGACGGCCGCGACGAGGGTGAGTCCGCCGGCCAGGGCGAAGACGTGGTCGAGGCTCGTGGCCACAGCGGTGCGGGCGCCCTGTGCGCTGGTGCTCTTGGCTTGGTGGGCGAAGACGGTGCCGAGGACGGCGATGCCGAGCGCGTAGCCGAGTTGGCGGAAGGTGTTGAGTGCGCCGCCTGCCATGCCCGCGCGCTGGTGCGGTACCGCGGACATGGCTGCCGAGGCGAGGACGGGCGTGCCCATTCCGACACCGACGCCCGCGATGAGCAGTCCGGGCACGAGGGCGGGCCAGGACGAGTCTCCGTGGACGAGCATGAGCAGCAGCGTGCCGGCGCCGATCAGGGCGAGTCCGATGCCGATCGGCCACTGCGGCGAGAGCTTGCCGAGGAATTTGCCGCCGAAGCCCGCGACGACGAACGCCGTCAGTGCCAGCGGGGAGACCGCGAGGCCCGCCTTGATCGGGCTCATGTCGAGGATCGACTGCAGCCAGATCGACGTGTACGTCAGATGGGCGAACGCTCCGGCCGACAACAGGCCGCCGGCCAGCATCAGGCTTGCGAAGGAGCGGTTGCGCAGCAGTGAGAGGTCGAGCAGCGGGTCCTCGCTGCGCAGTTCGACGACGATGAAGGCGGCCAGTGCCACGGCGGCGCCCGCGAACAGGCCGAGGACGGTGACGCTGCTCCAACCGTCGGTGTTGCTTTGGATCAGCGCGTACGTGACGGCGGCCGCGCTCGCGGTGAACGTCACGGCGCCGGGGATGTCGATACGGCGCTGCCCACGGTGCGGCGAGTCGCCGAGGACGCGGAAGGACATCAGCACCGCGATCGCCGCGACGGGCAGGTTCACCAGGAAGATCGAGCGCCAGCCGAACTGCTCGGTGAGCAGGCCACCGAGGATCGGGCCGAGGGCCGCGGCCCCGCCGTTGACCGCGCCCCATACGCCGAACGCGGTGCCGCGGTCACGGCCCTGATACGTGGCGCTCAGCAGTGCTGTGGTCGCGGTGAACATTCCCGCCGCGCCGATGCCCTGCACGCCTCGCGACGTGATCAGCACGGCCACGTTCGGGGCGAGGCCGCACGCCAGCGACGCGAGCGCGAAGACGACGAGGCCGCTTATGTACAGCCGCCGGTGGCCGAAGCGGTCGCCGAGCGAGCCCGCGACCATCAGCAGCGAGGCGAGCACGAGCGCGTACATGTCCACGACCCACTGCAGCGAGGTGAAGGACGAGTGCAGCTCATCGGTCATCTTCGGCAGAGCGACGTTCACAATGCTCACGTCGATCAGCAGCATGAACGCGCCGAGGCAGACTGTCACCAGGGGCGTCCATTTGCGGACTGCGGGCGGGGCCGCCTGGTCGGGCGTGCGGTCGGCGTTTCCGGACTGGGCGCCGGACGACGGCGGCTGGTCGTCGATCTTCGAGGTCATGACTCAAGCATCGGCGGTTGATGTCCATTTCTACAGCCAGATGGCGGAGCCCGGCAGAATCCGACAGCGGTTACGCTAGTCTGGTGAAATCTTCCACATTCGACGCCCTCGACCGGCGGATTCTGCACGCGCTCCAACTCGACGGGCGGATCGCGTTCAGCCGGGTCGCCGAGGTGCTGGGCGTTTCCGACCAGACGATCTCGCGGCGCTACACGCGACTGCGGACGGCCGGGCACCTGCGCGTCATCGCCTCGGTCGACCACACGCTGATGGGTGAGGTGATGTGGCTCGTGCGCGTGCAGTGCAGGCCGGACGGCGTGGAGAAACTGGGGCGCACGCTCGCGATGCGTGACGACACGGCTTGGGTGAACATGTCGTCCGGCGGCACCGAGATCAGCTGCTCGACGTGGGCCCCGGCCGGTCTCGAGGTGGAGCCCTCGCTGCTGCTGGCGCGGCTGCCGCACACTCCGAGCGTGGTCGGCATGTCGGCGCACTGCGTCATGCACCGGTTCTTCGGCGGTTCGCTCGGCCTCACGCTCAAGTCGGGCGCGTTGACGCCGGAAGAGGTCCACGCGCTGCAGCCAGATCCCGTTCAGGGCCACGGCACGGCACCGGGCGAGCAGGACCCGATCGTGCTGGACGACGCGGATAGGCGGATGCTCGCCGTGCTCGGACGGGACGGGCGTGCGGATCTGGCCGAACTGGCCGCCGTCACCGGCTGGTCGCAGAGCACTGTCCGGCGGCGGCTGAACTATCTGCGCGGGACCGGCGCGGTGTTCCTCGATGTCGAGTACGACTACAGGCTCTACGGCCTCGCGACGCGCGTGATGCTCTGGGCGTCCGTGCCGCCCGCTCAGCTCGAATCCGCAGGCCGGGCGCTCGCGGAGCACCCCGAGGTCGCATATGCCTGTGCGACGACCGGCGCGACGAATCTGCATGCCGTCCTGCTCTGCCGGGACATCCATTCGCTGTACACGTATCTGACGACGCGGGTGGCGGATCTCGGCGTGCGACACGTGGAGACGTCGCCGATCATGCGCGCACTCAAGGGGGTCGCGACGGTCCGCACACCCCACTGAGTTGCTCAGGCGATCACATCAGGGCTACGCTTGTATTAATCCAGACTCTGTGTTGTACTAATACATAGGAGGACGGCTAACGTGTCCGTGCACGCGCTCCTCTCACCGCTGTTCGAACGTCATCCGCTCGTCCCCGCGTCGCCCTGGCTGGAGGCACCGACGCTGGAGGGGCGGCACGTGGTTCTCGAGGAACTGCGCCTGGAGCACGCCGCAGAACTCTTCCACGCCCTCAATGACGAGGAGGTGTGGCGCCATCTTCCCGGCGCGGCGCCACGGAGCGAGGAGGACATGGCGGCGTACGTGACGGGGATCCTGCGGGCGAACGCACTCGGAGTGCGGACGACGTGGGTGTATCGGGATCCGCGTAGCGGCGCGCTGATCGGGATGTCGAGCTACGTGCCGCCGGAGGAGAAGCTGCGGTCGGTGCACATCGGCGGCACGATGACGGCGCGGCCGTACTGGCGCAGCGGCGTGAACTCCGAGGCCAAGCTGCTGCTGATGACGCACGCGTTCGAGACCCTGGGTGCGGTGCGGATCGAGTGGCAGACGGACGATCTCAACCTGCGCTCCCAGGCGGCGATCGAGCGGCTCGGCGCGGTCCGGGAGGGTGTGCTGCGCAGTCACAAGCCGCGCCGGGACGGCACTCGGCGGAATTCGGTGTTCTACGGCCTGCTCGTGGACGAGTGGCCCGCGGCGAAGGAGCGGCTGCTCGCCCGACTCGCGGCGCACGACTGACCCGGATCGAGACACCGAACCGGGTCAAGACACAAGCCGAGACATAAGCCGAGCGAGCCCGCACGACGCCGGACGCGTCCTGCCGTCCTCGAAGTCGCCGCGGGGCTCACAGGCTCATATCAGCGTTGGATATCTCTGCTACATACTCCCCTGCCGCTTGCGGGTCTTCAGCAGCCGGATCAGGCGGCGGATAAGGAAATACACGATCGGCTCCCTCGTCGTGGGCCGACGAACCCGGGCCGTTCCCGGGCTCGCCTCGGCGGCTTGACCACCGTTGACTTCACGGTATGGCGTCGCGTGCACGGAGTCCTCAGCCCTGGAGTTGATCCGCGGGTTGAGGCTCGGTATGACCCGGATCCGCGCGTCCTCATCCCGTTCGCTCTCATCCCCTTCATACCGCGCTCAGCCTTGTTAAGAACCTGCCAACAGCTCCGGAGTTGACCTTCGCTTTGCCTGGCGGGATCCGTGATTTACAAGCTGCGTACCACTGTTTTGCCTGGGTTTCGGGTGACATTCAGGGTTGGCAGCCCTAGTTTCTCAGTCATCAAACAAGGATCCCGGTAGACGCGCCCATACCCACACGCGCTCAGCTGCCGACTCCTGCCCACGGATCCCACCCATGAGGAGTTTTCCCATGCCCACGAGGAGATTGCTCGCCCCGGCGATCGGCCTGAGCGCCGTCGCGCTGGCCGTCGGCACCTCCACGGCCGCGTTCGCCGCGGCCCCCGCGCACGCGACCGCCCACCACGTGCACGCCCGCGGCGACGTGATGCACAACTCGACCGGCGCCGTCGCCTCGCACCTGACCCCGGTCTCGTCCGCGCACCACCACGGCAAGGTCATCCTGCACGACACCAGCGACAACTGGGCCGGTTACGCGGCGACCGGCGGCAACTACACCAGCGTCTCGGCCAGCTGGGTGCAGCCCTCGGTCAACTGCGGCAGCGAGGACACGTACTCGAGCTTCTGGGTCGGCATCGACGGCGACGGCACCAGTTCCGTCGAGCAGACCGGCACCGAGGCCGACTGCTCCGGCGGCCAGGCCGAATACTCCTCCTGGTACGAGATGTACCCGGCGAACCCGGTGAACTACAGCGACGACGTCGAGCCCGGCGACTCCTTCACCGCCACGGTCTCCACCGACGGTTCGGGCGACTTCACGCTGACGCTCACCGACAACACGCAGGGCTGGAACGAGACCACGAACCAGACCTCGACGACCGCGCAGGACGGCTCGGCCGAGGTCATCGCCGAGGCCCCGTACAGCAACGGCGTGCTGCCGCTGTCGGACTTCGGCACGGTCGACTTCACCGGCGCCACCGCCAACGGCAGCCCGATCGGCGACAGCAGCCCGACGCAGATCAACCTGGTCTCGGACGGCGGCGTCACCGAGGCGACCACGTCCAGCCTGGACAGCAGCGGCGAGGACTTCTCCGTCACCTGGGACAGCTCCGGCAGCTGAGCCGGCTGCCAAGGCCCCGGCGTCTGATGGCGGGCGCCGGGGCCCTCGCGCATCCAGAGGTGAAAAACCGTCAGCGGCAGCCGGGATACGTCGTCTGCTTGGACGCGTCCTCGACCGAAGACGCGGATGCCGACGGCGCGGCGCCCGACAACGTGGCGGCCGACGGCTTGACCGCTGCCTTCGCGGCCGCGGAGCCGGAGCCGGTGCCGGAAGCGGCGGGCAGTTTCGGCGCGCCGCCGGGGCCGTTGGCGATCAGCGCGTACGCCAACTCGGGGTCGAATGCCCCGGCCGAGGCCGCGCAGCCGTCCGCCTGGCCCGGATCCTTGACCCACAGATACGCGTCGACGAGCGGATCGCCCGTGTTGGCCGTCGGGGTCGCGCCGAGAGCGCGGCCGGCCGGGTCGCACCACGTGTTGCCCGGACCGTTCCCGTTGCGGCTCGTGTCGACGACGATGTGCAGGCCGGAGGGGCTGCCGAGGGCGGAGAGGACCCGCTCGTCGTACGCGACTTCGCTGGACGTGGGCAGGAAGTTCGAGACGTTCGAGGCGATACCGTTCGCGCTGGTCGTCACATCGGCCGCGGCCAGTCGCTGCGCCTGCACCTCCGGCGAGTTCCAGCCCGAATTGCCCGCGTCGAAGTACACGCGCGCGTCCGGATCCGCCTTGTGCACGGCCGATCCGGCGTACGCGATCGCGCCGTCGCGCGCCGTGGCCTGCTGCGCGCTGAGGCAGGTCTGCATGGCCAGGGCGTCCGGCTCGACGATGACGATCACCGAGTGGCTGCCGAGGCCCGACGCGAAGGCCGAGGCCCAGGACTCGTAGGCGGCGATGGACGGCGCGCCGTTGGGTGCCGACGTGCTGCAGTTGACCTCGGGGATGTCGTAGAGGACGAGCACGGGCACGGTGCCCTCGGCCGCGGCCTGCGCCGTGATCTGGCTGACCTGCCCGGCGATCCGGTCCGGGTCGTACTCCGTGAACCAGATCGCCGACGGGACGCTGCCGATGCGGCTCGCTATCGCTGGCTCGAGCGGGTTCGAGGTGTTGTGCGTGTCCCAGTATCCGACGGCCGAGTACGGGTCCACGTAGAAGCGCGTGCCGCCGGCGAACGCGCCCCCTGATTCCAGCACCGGCCCGGCCGCGCACGCGCTGGTGCGCGCGACGACGACCATCGCCGTGAGCGTGACCAGCACGACCGCGAGCGAGCCGTAGCGGACCCGGCGCCCGCGCAGCAGGCGTCGTCGTCCGGCGCGGGAGCGTGCTGCGAACCGTGGCATGGCTGCATTCTCTATCATTTTCCCGTGAGAGCATCAGGCACTTTCAAGGTTGTCGCGTTCACGCCCACGGAGCTGTCGCCCGATCCGGCCGTCGCGACGGGGCTGCCGGTGGGCGTCTCGACGATGGAGAAGCGGTACGACGGCGCGGTCGAGGGCCGTTCCGCCACGCTCTTCACCGCGGCCTACGACCAGTCCTCGGGCGTCGGCACGTACGTGGCGATGGAGTCCTTCGAGGGCACCGTGGACGGCCTGACCGGGGCGTTCAACTTCGCGCACTCGGCCACGACCGGCGGCACGGACCGCAGTGATGAGTTCTTCACGATCGTCCCGACCAGCGGCACCGGCGAGCTCGCCGGGATCCGCGGCAGCGGCGGCATGGCGATCGACGCGGACGGCACGCACCGGATCTGGTTCGAGTACGAGCTCGGCTGAGACGCGTGCGAGTACTGGTCACGGGCGCCTTCGGCTTCGTCGGGACGGCGCTGGTCGAGCGGCTGACGGCGGCGGGCCACGAGGTTCGTGCCCTGACGAGCCGCACGGAGATCGCCGCCGCCCACGACGACACCGACAAGAGCTCCGACCTGCGCGTTGTCCACGGCGACGTGCGGGACGTCGAGGCGATGCGGCGCGCGGTGCGGGACGTGGACGGGGTGTGCCATCTCGCGGCGCTCGTGCGGGTGCGCGAAGCACAGGAGCGTGCGCCGGAGTACTGGGGAGTGAACCACGGCGGCGCGGTGACGGTGGCCAAGGCCGCGGCCGAGGAGGCAGCGCGGGTCGGGCGGCCGGTACGTTTCGTGCTCGCCTCGACCGGCGCGGTGTACGGCCGGCCCGCGCTCCAGCCGATCCCCGAGGACCTGCCGTTGCAGAACACGAACGACTACGGCGAGACGAAGCGCGCTGCGGAACTGGACGTGCTGGGACTCGCCGGAGCTGACGCGGCGTTCGGCGCGGTCGCGCTGCGGCTGTTCAACGTGGCCGGGGCGGTCGGCGGGCGGACCGGCGACCCGGAGACGATCATCCCGAAGACCCTGGCCGTGGCGCGCGGCGACCTTCCGGTCCTGCGGATCAACGGCGACGGCGAGGCGGTACGCGACTTCGTGCACGTCCGCGACGTGGCCCGGGCCTTCGAACTTGCCCTGGAGCACGCCGAGCCCGGTCGGCAAGCCGTGTTCAACGTGGGCGCGACGGGCGCCCGCGTGCTCGACATCGTGCGCACGGTGCGAGACGTGACCGGTCGCGAGGTCCCCGTCGAGCACCATCCCTCCCGAGGCGAGGCACCGATGCTCCTCGCCGACACCCGCCGCATCCGCACCGAACTCGGCTGGCAGCCGCAGCACTCCGACCTGCGCACAATCATCGCCGACGCCTGGGGCGCGGACGCCTGATCAGCGAAAGGCCTTCAGCTGTGGCCTTCAGCAGTGGCAGAGCAGCCTCACGACGACGCAGTCCTCGTCCAGGCCGTCGAGGTAGGCGTTGGACTGCCGAGCGTAGGCGGCGCTGCCATCCTCACCGGCGTCCGGACCGGCGAACGACCCGAGCCCTTCGCGGTCGATCCATTCGCCTTCGAGGGTGAGTAGGGCGTATCTCGTCACGGCCCACCTGGCTGCCTCGTCGAGATCCGGCTGTGAATCGCGGGTGTACCGGGTGATCGGATCCGAGTCGGGGCCGAGCACCCAGATCCCCAGGCCCGGGTAGCGGTCCCAGACCGAGCGGTGGTTGAGCGCGCTGACCAGGGGCTGCGCGTGGTGATCGGCAACGGCCTGCTCGCGCGGGTAGCCCTCGGGATCCGCGTCGTGGCGGGCCAGGAATGCGGTCAAGGGCTGCGCCGGCGGGTGGTCTGCGACGAGCTTCTGGAAGTCGCGCTGCTGGCCCTGCCATTCGGCATAGGCACGATCGACAGCTTGCTGACGCGTCGCGGCGAAGTCGAGCAGACCTCGCGGCCCACCGTCGCAGCGCAGCGGTTCACGCTCGTCGTCCGCGTGGATCAGGCGTGCGTCGCCATCGTGTTCGGGTTTGACCGCGAACCGATCGCCCCAACCGGCGTCGATGCGCCACCAGTCCCATTCGCCTCGGGGATTCCAGTCGTCGTCACCGATGAGGTTGATGTCGAACGGCGCCATCGCGGCGGCCAGCGCGGCGGCCACCTCGTGTATAGCGCACGGCTTGAGGCAGACGTTGATCCAAAACTTCGTCATGGCTTCCCCCCTCTCCGGCCATGGATGTGCAGGCCCGGCGGCAGCCGATGGTAGCGGCCACGACCAGCGTCGCCCACCTGGTTTCCAGCTCCCCCAGGCCACGGAGAGCGAGCAGGTAACCACTTTCACCCGCCCACGGGCCCGATCTTCCCAGACAGCCATTCCGCACTTGACATGCCCGAAGCCTCCATCCGAGACTCGGAGAACCAGACATTGGCTCAAATGTTCGAACGGCGTGCTCGGCGCGCCCGGCTCGGAAGGAGGTGCGCTCCGTGGGATTCAACAACCCGGTCATGCCCTGGCGGGAGCTGGACAAGATCCTGTCCTGGACCCGGCACGGCGAGCTGACCGCCAAGGCCGCCGAACAACCCCCGCCGATCCGCCGCGCCGAGGCCCCGGTCCCCTACGCGGAGCTGCACGTCCACTCGGGCTTCTCCTTCCTGGACGGCGCCTCCGAACCGGAAGCCCTGGTCGCCGAGGCCGCGCGCCTCGGCCTCGAGGCACTGGCGATCACCGACCACGACGGCCTGTACGGCGCGGTGCGGCTGGCCCAGGCGGCACGGGACAGTGGGGTCCGCACCGTCTTCGGCGCGGAGCTCTCCCTCGCGGCGGACCGGGTCGAGCGGACCGGCGTGCCCGACCCGCCGGGGGCGCACCTGCTGCTGCTCGCCCGGGGCGCGGAGGGATACCGCTCACTGTCCCAGGCGATCGGGCAGGCCCGGAGGGCGGGCTCCGGCAAGGGCCGGGCCGTCTACGCGCTCGAGGAACTCGCGGCACACGCGGAGGGCCGCTGGACGGTGCTCTCCGGTTGTCGCAAGGGTCTGATCCCGGCGGCGCTGGCCTCCGGCGGCGAGCGGGTGGCGGCGCGTGAGCTGGACCGGCTGCGCAGCCTGTTCGGGCGCGAGAACGTGGTGATCGAGCTTGTCGACCACGACATGCCCGGCGACGACGAGCGCAACGACGCGCTGGCCGGATTCGCGGCCCGGTACGACGCCCTGACGATCGCCACGAACCAGGTGCATTACGCCACGCCCTCGGACTTCCCGACCGCCGGAGCGCTGGCCGCGCTGCGGGCCCGGCGGACCCTGGAGGAGATCGCCGGCTGGCTCCCGGCCGGGCCCACGGCACACCTGCGCTCCGGGAAGGAGATGGCCGAGCGCTTCGCCCGCTTCCCCGGCATCCTGCGCCGCACCGTGCAATTGGCCGGGGAGTGCGCGTTCGACTTCACCGCCGTGGCCCCCGGGCTGCCGAACCGGAACGTCCCGGAGGGGTCCAGCGAAGCCGCGTGGCTGCACGAACTGGTGATGCAGGGGGCGGCCGAACGCTACGGGCCGCCCGAGGCCAATCCGCGCGCGTACCGGCAGCTGTACAAGGAACTCGGGATCATCGCGGACCTGGACCTCGCGGGCTATTTCCTGATCGTGTACGAGATCGCGAAGTTCTGCCGGGACGAGAACATCCTTGCGCAGGGCCGCGGCTCGGCGGCGAACTCAGCCGTCTGCTACGCGCTGCACATCACCAACGTGGACGCGGTGAAGTACAAGCTGGTCTTCGAGCGGTTCCTGTCCCCGGAGCGGGACGGCTACCCGGACATCGACCTGGACATCGAGTCCGGCCGTCGCGAGGAGGTGATCCAACACGTCTACGACACGTACGGCCGCGAGCGCGCCGCGATGGTCGCCAACGTGATCACCTACCGGGCGAAGATGGCGATCCACGACGCGGCGCGTGCCCTGGGCTACTCCGCCGGCGCCCAGCGGGCCTGGAGCGAGCGGCTGGGCCCTTACCCGGCGGCCGCGGAGGTGGAGGTGTCCGACATCCCCGACGACGTGCTGCGCCTGGCGACCCGGATGCACGGTCTGCCGCGGCACCTGGGTATCCACTCCGGCGGCATGGTGCTATGCGACCGCCCGATCGGGGAGGTCGTGCCGACCGAGTGGGCGCGGATGGCGGACCGCTCGGTGGTCCAGTGGGACAAGGATGACTGCGCCGACGCCGGGCTGGTGAAGTTCGATCTGCTGGGGCTCGGCATGCTCGGCGCCCTGCACGACTGCTTCGATCTGGTCCGCGAGCACCACGGCGAGCCGCTGGACCTCGGCGAGATCCCCGAGGACGACCCACTGGTGTACGAGATGCTGTGCGACGCCGACTCGGTGGGCGTCTTCCAGGTCGAGTCGCGGGCGCAGATGGCGACCCTGCCGCGGTTGAAGCCGCAGAAGTTCTACGACCTGGTAGTCGAGGTCGCGCTGATCCGCCCGGGCCCGATCCAGGGCGGCGCCGTGCACCCCTATCTGCGCCGTCGTAACAAGGTCGAGGCCGCGAAGCCGCCGCACGACCTGCTCGGGGAGGCGCTCGAACGCACCCTCGGCGTGCCGCTGTTCCAGGAGCAGGTGATGCAGATGGCCATCGCCGCGGCGAACTTCTCCGCGGTCGAGGCTGACCGGCTGCGGCGGGCGATGGGGGCGAAGCGGTCCACCGAGAAGATGCTCGCGCTCCGGCAGCGGCTGATGGCCGGGATGGCCGCCAACAAGATCGGTCCCGAGTTGGCTGAGGACATTTATCGCAAGCTCGAAGCCTTCAGTTCCTACGGCTTCCCCGAGAGTCACTCCATCTCGTTCGCCTACCTCGTGTACGCGAGTTCCTATCTGAAGCGCTACTACCCGGCTGCATTCACCGCAGCGTTACTCAACAACCAACCGATGGGTTTCTATAGTCCGGCCTCATTGATCAGCGACGCCCGGCGGCACGACGTGACCGTGCGCGGCGTGGACGTCAATGTCTCCCAGGACAAGGCGACCCTGGAGCCCCCGCCAAGCGACTATGTGCCCAGACACAGACATGCATCGCCGCACCCGCAACCCGTCATCCGAATGGGACTCGCCTCGGTGCGGGCGCTCGGAGACAGCGCCGCTGAACAGGTGGCCAAGGAGCGCGAGAAGAACGGCCGCTACGAGGGACTGGAGGATTTCGTCCGGCGGACGGGACTTTCGCTCGCCGCGTTGGAGGCGCTGGCCACGGCGGGGGCGTTCGACTGCTTCGGGCTGACACGTCGTGAGGCGCTGTGGCAGACCGGGTCTCTGGCCGGGACCACCGAGGCGCATATTCCCGGGACGGCGGGAACGGACGACGTCCCGAAACTGCCTGCGATGACCGTCGTGGAGCAGACCTTCGCCGATCTGTGGGCCACTGGCTCCAGCCCCGACTCGCATCCGATCGCGCACACTCGCGCGTTACTGGACGCCGCGGGATACCTGCGTATCGCGGATCTGGAGAACCTGCCGGACCGGCGCCCGGTGCACGTCGCCGGGATCGTCACGCACCGCCAGCGTCCACCGACCGCGGGCGGGGTGTGCTTCCTGTCCTTGGAGGATGAGACCGGTCTGGTCAACGTGGTCTGCTCGCCGGGTGTCTGGCAGCGATACCAGCGGGTGTGCCTGGCGCACGGGGCGTTGCGGATCACCGGACATCTGGAGCGTGCCGAGCGGGACGGCGACAAGCAGAACAAGGCCATCAACGTCGTCGCCGCGCGACTCGCTCCGCTGCGTGTCGATGCTCAGCCCGATCGGTTGAAGGGGCGGAACTTCCGGTGAGTGCGATGATCCGGCGGCTCAGTGGTAGATCCCCTCCAGCCGCCAGGCTCTGTGTTCGAGGGCGACCAGGAAGGCGCGGCCGTCGGCGGTGGTGAGTTGGAGTCGGGCGCGGCGGCGTACGGTGGCCGGGCGCCAGGGGTGCTCGTGGTACGGCCAGGGGCCGGCCCAGTCGGTGACCGGGAGCGGGTGGCCGCCGAGGACGAGGACGGCGGGCGGGGCGCTGAGTCCGACGCGGCCGGACACCTCGACGTGGGTGCCGCGCGCGTCGAGCAGCAGCACCGGAGGCTGGTCCTCCGGGAGCAGCGGCGGCGCGGGCTCCGGCACGGCGCCGGGCCAGGGCGCCTCCGGGTCCGCGGTGAGACCGCTGGGCGGCTTCTCGCCCCAGGGCGTGCGGATGATCCGGGCGGCCGGGTCGCGGCCGCCGGTCAGGTGCAGCAGCGCGACGCCGTCGTGGCCGAGCATCGCCTGCACCCGCTCCGCCGCGCGGCCGACCCGGTCCGGCACGGCTTCGCGTCCCCACAGCGTCTGCTGGCTCCCGGTGTCCACGACCAGCGGCCCGGGGACCAGCCGCACCGAGACGAGCGGGTCCGCGGCGACCTCCGCAACGGAAGAGAGCTGATTCGCTGCGGGAGGGGCCTCCTCCATCCCCGAGGCCGGTCGCTGTCCCCCGGCCCGGGACACCCTGGTACGCCAGCCGTCGAGTTGCCAGCGGACGCGTTGGGCCAGGGCCTGCGAGGACAGTGTGGCGCCCAGCGCGTCGCCGTTGCGCCAGGTCCGGGCATAGTGGCCGCCGCCCTCCGTGGCCAGCTCGATCCGCACGGAGGCGCAGGTCAGCCCCGCCGTGGCAAGGCCGTCGCGCCAGCGGTCGGCGAGCGCCTTCGCGGCGAAGAGCACCTGTTCGTCGCGTTCGGCGGGCGGGTCGAACAGATGCAGGGCGCTGAGGTCCTCGCCCGGTCGACGCGACGCGGGCGGACGTGGGTCGAGGCCCCGGGCCAGTCGGTGTGCCAGGACGCCGACGGGCCCGAAGCGGTTGGCCACGTCCGCGACCGGCAGCGCGGCGAACTCGCCGAGGGTGCGGATGCCGAGGCGTTCGAGGATCCCGTCCAACTCCGGCCGGTCGAACACCCGCAACGGATAGGGCGCGAGGAACGCCGCGCTCCCGCCGGGCGGCACGATCAGCGGCTCGTCGACCGGCAACCGAGCAGCCAGACTCGCGGCAAAGATCCCGTCCGCGACTCCGATCCCGCAGCCAAGCGGATCCTCCGCCACCGCATCCTCATCCCCCAGCCCCACCGCCGGAGCCAGAGTCGGGGTCGGAGTCGGGGCTGGGGGCGTAGTGGGTGCGGGGATGCCTACGTCGGCGACGGCTTCGCGGATCAGCAGGGCCAGTCGGGCTTCGCCGCCGTGGTAGCGGGCTGGGCCTGGTGCGGCGAGTGCGATCAGTCCTGGGCGCACGACCTCTACTCCGGCCGCCACGTTCTCCACTGCCTGCACGACCGGCTCGAAGACACGCTCCTCGGCTGGTTCGTCACGTGGGTACGCTCGCAGTTCCGGGCACAGCCGTTGAGCGTCGCGCAGCCGCTGGCCGCGTCGTACTCCTGCCGCGCGTGCCGCTGCCGAGCAGGCCAGTACCGTGGCTCGCGCGCCTTCGCCGACCAATACCGCGGCGGGTACGTCGGGGCCGGCGCCGACTGCGTGTACTGGCCAGTCCGGGCACCATACGACCAGGACTCGGGTGGGGGATTCGTCGGCCTTCATCGGATGTCGCTAGCGCATAGTCTGTGCGAATGATCTCTGGCACTGATCCGCGGAAGCGCTGGACGGAAGATCCTTCGGAACCTGAGATCCCTCTGCTGGGCGGGGATGTCACCGAGGGGGTGGTTCGGGTGGCCGACACCGTGCGTCGGCCGATGGGACCTAACTCCGCCTTCATTCATGCCCTGTTGCGGCACCTTGAGGAGTTCGGCTTCGAGGGTGCGCCGCGCTACCTGGGCATCGACTCCGCCGGACGCGAGGTGCTCACGTTCGTGGAGGGCGAGGTGGCGGGGCGTCCGCATCCCGCGTGGATCGCCGACGAGGGCAGGCTCGCCTCGGTCGGCAGGCTGTTGCGCGGCTATGACGATGCCGCGGCGGCCTTCGTCGTCCCCGCGGGCGTCGAGCTCGTGCTGCCCTCCGACCCGCCGGGGCTGCCTCCGGCTCCCGCCTATCCGGACGAGCTGATCGGGCACCTGGACATCACCCCGGAGAACGTCGTCTTCCGCGACGCGAGCGCGTGCGCCCTGATCGACTTCGATCTGGTGCGCACCGCGACCAGGGTCGACGAGCTCTACAACGCCATGCTCTGGTGGGCGCCGCTGAACGAGCCCGAGGACGTGGACCCGGGCCTGCGCGGGCTCGACGCGCCGAGGCGCTGCCGCATCCTGGCCGACGCCTACGGCATGTCGGATCGGGACCGGGGCCGACTCGTGGAGGTCGCGGTGCTGCGTACTCGCCGCTCGTGGCATCTGATGAAGCACCGTGCCGCGGTGGACGGCGGCGGCTGGCAGCGCATGTGGGACGAGGGCGTCGGCGAGATCATCAAGCGACGCGAAGCCTGGCTGGAGCGGAACGGTACCGCGATCGAAACCGCCCTGACCGCACCCTGAGCTCACGCGGGTCACGATGGTGTCAGTGGCCTGAAACATGATGATGATGACGACGATGACGATGACGAGCTGCCTGGGACGACGGGGCGACCGTTGAGAAGCGGCCGGTGAGGGACGGAGGCTAGGCGGGGCGGGGCGGGCCGCGGGGCTAGGCCACTGCGGTGAGTCGTGGGGTGGCGGCCTCCTTTCGGTTCTGGGCGGGGCGGATGAGGGTGGACAGTGCCACGTCGGCGCCTAGGTCCTCGGGGAGTAGGAGTTGGACGCTGCGTGTGCGGCGGGTGCGGTCCTCGGCGTCGATTTGCGCGCGGCCGGCAGTGAGGTGGCCGACACCTGCGTTGAAGCCGGTCCAGCCGAGGTGGCGTACTCGCAGCGTCGTGCGGGCGGCGGGCCAGGCGCCTAGTACGAGTAGTGCCGCGCGGTGTCGGGATTCGTCGGTTGCGCCTTGGCGTAGGCGGGCGTCTACTCGGCGGGCGATCTGTGTGGGGACCGCGGCGGGTGGGCGGAGCAGGATCAGGTCGACGCCGTCCGCCAGGACCGCCGCGATTTCGGCCCAGCGCTCCCCCGGGCCGTCCACGACGAGCAGCCGCTGTAGCGCCCCGTCTTGCAATGCCTCGTCGCCGAGTAGACCCGCCAACGCTGCTCCGCCGAGGCCTCGCGCGCCGACCGCAGCGCACCACAGTCCTTGCCGCAGGGCTCCGGCCAGTAGTGCGAGCGTCAGGTAGTCCACTGTCGAGTCGAATTTGGAAGGGGTGCGGCGCGTGGGGCTGCCGTCGAGGTCTCGGGCGGGGGTGGGGATGGCGGCGGGGGCGGAGGGTGACGGGGCGGGGGCATGATCGCCGGGCAGGGCGATGGTCTCGCCTCGTCGGATTCCGTCGGGCAGCAGCGTGCTCAGCGGCTCGGGCACCGCGATCGGCTCGAAGTCGCGCGGCAGCGAATCGCCCAAGGTCAGTGCCCCGGCGGCGGCCAGCGCCGCGCGCCGGTCGACCACATCCGCCGAAGCTTTTTCGAACACTTGAGCGACTGCCACGTCGCCAGTATCACCCGTCACTCAGGGCATGTCAAAGCATGGAGATCGCTGACGGGTGGTCAGAGGATCATGGAGTCAGGGCTGCGGCCGGAGGTCGATCACGACCTTGCCGCGGACGTGGCGGGTCGCCTGGAGTTCTACGGCTGCGCGGATGTCCTGGATGGGGAAGGTCGCGGCGATGGGGACGTGCAGACGGGCGGCCGCTACGTGATGGGCGATGATCCCTAAGGCGTCGGGAGCGGCGTTGGCGCCGTTGGCGGCTGGGACTCCGTCGACCACGGCGGCGATGGTGCAGATGCGGGCATCCGGGACTCCCAGTTCGCGGGCCGCGTGCACGGTGTCGGTTCCGTGGAGGTCCAGTGCGGCGGTGATGGGGCCGATGGGACCTGTATCGAGGGCGTCGAGGGCGTCGAGGGCGCGGATTCTGGCGACTAGGCCGTCGCCGTACTCGACTGGGGTGGCGCCGAGGCTTTGGAGGTAGTCCGACGTTGACGAGGAGCCGGTGCCGATGACTTGTGCGCCCGCGATGCGCGCCAACTGGACTGCGAATACGCCGACGCCGCCGCCTGCGCCGCCGACCAGGACTGTGTCGTCCGGGCCCAGGTTGAGGATGGCGAGAGCGGCGGACGCGGTGCTGCCTGCGATTGCGAGGGTGGCGGCGGTGTGGTCGTCGACGTTGTCGGGGGTGTGATGGGCGATGCCGGTCGCGATGTCGCCATTCGCGTCGACCACAACGTAGTCGGCGACCGCCCGGGACAGGGCCGCGCCGAACACGCGGTCGCCGATCGCGTAGCCGTGCGCGCCCGCGCCGACCTGGTCGACGACTCCCGCGTAGTCGGTCCCGAATCCGGCGGGCAGGGTCAGGCCGAATCGTGCCGCGGTCTCGGCGTCCGCGGTCATGATCCAGTCCATCGGGTTCAGGCCGGCCGCGGTCACGCGGACGCGGATCTGCCCGTCGGCTGCTTGAGGTTCGGGCACGTGCTGGACGGTCAGGACCTCCGGGCCGCCGAACGAGTCGAGTCGGACTGCCCTGCTTGTGTCGCCGTGTCGAGGCATGAGTTCTCGTTTCTGGGGGGCTGGGGCCGTAGAGCGGGGGGAGGGAAAGCGGACTATGCTCCGCTTAACCAAGCCAACATAACCGGAGCGTGATCCGTTTGTCAGATCCGGGGCCGCGGGCTACGCGGGCCGATGCCGCGCGCAACCGTGAGCAGCTGCTCGAGGTGGCGACGCGGGTGTTCGCGTCGGCCGAGGCGGAGACGTCGATGCGCGCCATCGCCCGGGAGGCCGGCGTGGGCATCGGGACGCTCTACCGCCACTTCCCGACCCGCGAGGCGCTGGTGGAGGCGGTCTATCGCGACCAGGTCGTCCGCCTCACGAACGGTGCCCGCGAGCTGCTCGCCGACGCGGCTCCGGCCGTGGCGATGCGGCGTTGGATGGACCTGTTCGGCGACTGGATCGCGACGAAGAACGGCATGCTCGACACGCTGCTGACGGTGATCGAGTCCGGAGCGGTCGGCCACGCACGGACCAGGGATGAACTGCTGAACGCGATCTCGGCGATCCTGGAGGCGGGGCGCGTCGCGGGAGATCTGCGGTCGGATGTCACCGCTGACGAGGTCGCGGCCAGCCTGATCGGGATCTTCACCGTCGCGCAGCAGGCGGGCCACGCGGTCAGCGCCGATCGGCTTCTCGACATCCTGCTCGACGGGCTTCGGCCTCGACGCTGTCCTTGAAATCCGCTGGCAGCGGGTCGTGATCGTTGGGAAGGTGGCACGCATGGCGCCTACGTCCACCTTCATCCCCGGTCTTGAGCTCTCGCGCGCGTTCTATGCCGAGGTTGTCGGCCCTATCCTCGCGGGGGCGCTTGGCGGGACGGCGTATTCGGCGGCGCTGGTCGGGTGGGGGTCGGACGTGCAGGGGTTCGACACCGAGCGCTCGACGGATCACGCTTGGGGGCCGCGGCTTCAGGTGTTTCTCGCCGGTGAGGACCATCGTGAGCATGCGGGCGCCCTTGATGAGCTGTTGGAACGTGAGCTTCCCGGGGAGTTCCGGGGGCATCGTGTGCGTTTCTCGTTTCCTGAGGGAGCGCCGTCTCGCCACTGGGTGCACGTCCTGGATGCGCGGGACTTTTTCGCGGGGCAGCTTGATGCCGATCCGGCCGACGGTGGCTTGTCCGCCTCCGAGTGGTTGATGGTGCCTGCTCAGGTGCTGCGTGAGTTGACCGGCGGGGAGGTTTTTCACGACGGCACGGGGCTGCTTGGGGAGTACCGTGCGGCGCTGGCCTGGTATCCCGAGGAGGTCTGGCGCTACGTGCTGGCGTGCCAGTGGATGCGACTGGCTCAGGAGGAGGCGTTCGTGGGCCGCTGTGGGGAAGTCGGCGACGAGCTCGGGTCCGCGATCGTCGCCGGGCGGCAGGTGCGTGATCTGATGAGGCTCCATCTGCTGATGAATCGGGTCTATCCGCCCTATAGCAAGTGGCTGGGTACTGCCTTTGCCGCGTTGCCGGGTGCCGGGGTCATTGCGCCTGCGCTCTCCGATGCTCTGGCGGCGCGTGGCTGGAAGGAGCGGGAGCGGCATCTGTCCACCGCATACGAGATCACAGCCAGCGTGCACAACGGGCTTGGGCTTACTCCGGCCGTGGAGACCAATGTGCGGCACTACTTCACGCGGCCGTTTCAGGTGATCGGCGCCACGAGGTTCGTCGACGCGCTGACGGCGACGATCAGCGACCCGGTGCTCCGGGAGCTGCCGCCGGTCGGGGCGATCGACCAGTACGTCGACAATACGGACCTGACCGATCACAACCACGTCGACCGTCGGAGCCGCTACATCGCGGGACCGGCGGGCCGGGGCGAAAAATCGCAGGCGCGAGGGTAGAGGGGCACGCTACCTTGGCCGCTATGAGTGCGCTGAGACGAGCGGCCCGTCACCATTCGGCCACCCCGGCCACCACCGGGTTCGAACGCAGCCGCCTTGCCGCGGCGGCGGCCGGGATCGGGCTCGCACCGATGCTCAACGAGCCCGCGGGGTTCGCGATAGATCTGGAGCGGGTGCTCGCGGGGGTGCCGCGCCGAGCCCTGACCGTCGAGCCGAACCGTCCCGGCATGCACCTGCGCCGGGCCCGCGGGAGATGGCCGCGCACGCCGTTCCATCTGCCGAACGCCGCCCGGATCTGGCCGCTGGACAAGGGCCGGCGGCGCTGAGCTGCGCCCTCCCCCTTGGCGAATGACCTAGCGGATCACGGCTGCCGACTCCGGGGGGAGGGTGACGGCGTCGCCGTTCAGGTGGGCGCCGGGGGTGGAGGCGAGCAGGACGGCGGTGGGGGGCGTTTCCGGGTTCAACGGGATGGTGCGGGGTTCGGGGGCCAGGTTGGCGGCGATGCGCAGGGGGCCGCGGTGGACGACGATCCAGCGGGCGGCCTCGTCGAAGTGAGCCGCCACGTGCGCGAAGGTCTGGTCGGCGGCGGACAGGGCGGGCTCGGTCCCGCGTAGCGCGATGAGGGCTTGGTACCAGGCGAGCAGGTCGGCGTGCGGGGCGCGGGCCGGCTCGGTCCAGTCGAGGACGCTGCGGGTGAAGGTGGCCGGGTCCTGGGGGTCGGGGACCTGGTCGGGGGGCCAGCCGTAGGCGGCGAACTCGGCGCGGCGGCCTTTGCGGACGGCTTCGGCGAGTTCGGGTTCGGGGTGGTCGGTGAAGTACTGCCAGGGGGTGGCCGCGGCCCACTCCTCGCCCATGAAGAGCTGCGGGGTGAAGGGCGCGGTCAGCAGCAGGGCCGCGCCGACCTTCCGCAGGCCTTCGGAGAGGGTGGCGCCGATGCGGTCGCCTTGGGCGCGGTTGCCGACCTGGTCGTGGGTTTGCAGGGAGACGACGAAGCGGGCGGCGTCCAGGGCGGCCGTGTTCACGGGGCGGCCGTGGTGGCGGTGGCGGAACGTGGAGTATGTGCCGTCGTGGAAGAAGGCTGAGGTCAGGGTTTTGGCCAGCGCTGACAGGTCGCCGAAGTCGCAGTAGTAGCCCTGGCGTTCACCGGTGAGGGCGCTGTGCAGGGCGTGGTGGAAGTCGTCGCTCCATTGGGCGTGGATGCCTTGGCCGCCTTGGTCCCGCGAGGTCACGGTTCGCGGGTCGTTGCGGTCGGTCTCGGCGATGAGGTGGAGGGGGCGGTCCAGGTGCGTGGCCAGGGCGTCCACCGCGGTGGAGAGTTCTTCCAGGAGGTGGACGGCTCGGGTGTCGACCAGGGCGTGCACGGCGTCCAGGCGCAGGCCGTCGAGGTGGTTCTCGCGCAGCCAGAGCAGGGCGTTGTCGATGATGAAGGCGCGGACCTCGTCGGAGCCCGCGTCGTCCAGATTCACGGCCGCGCCCCAGGGGGTGCCGTGCGTGTCGGTGAAGTAGGGGCCGAACTCGGCGAGGTAGTTGCCGCTCGGGCCCAGGTGGTTGTAGACGACGTCGAGGAGCACGCCGAGGCCGCGGGCGTGGCAGGCGTCGACGAAACGCCGCAGACCTTCGGGGCCGCCGTACGGTTCGTGCACAGCCCACAGCGCCACACCGTCGTAGCCCCAGCCGTGCTCGCCGTTGAAGGCCGCGACCGGCATGACCTCGACGAAGCCGATGCCGAGGGCGACGAGGTGGTCGAGTTTCGCGATGGCGGCGTCGAAGGTTCCCTCGGGGGTGAACGTGCCGATGTGGAGTTCGTAGATGACGGCGCCGGCGAGGGGGCGGCCGGGCCAGGCGGAGTCGGTCCACGGGAAGGCGGCCGGGTCGTCGGGGGCGCTGGGGGCGTGCACGCCGTGCGGTTGGCGGCGGGAGCGCGGGTCGGGGCGCAGTGGGCCGCCGTCCAGCCGGAACGCGTATGAGTCGGCGTCGGCGGGGAGGGCGGCGCGGAACCAGCCGGGGCGGTCGATGGGGCTCATCGGGACGACGTGGGTGCCGGTGTCCAGGTCGACCCGCTTGGCGTGCGGGGCCCAGACGTCGATCTCGGTCACGCGGCGTCCTCCCGGACCAGCAGGGCGACCGGGAGTTCCGCGGTCAGTTCGCCGAGGGACACGCCGATCCCGGCGTGGCCGTCCACGTGGTACCCGCGGCCGGTCAGGCGGCAGCGCCAGTGGCCGGGCGGCAGCGAGAGGGTGGTGTCGCCCCAGCCGCCGCCGCGTTCCAGGCCGACGGACAGCCGGGTGCCGATGACGGCGACGTGCTCGCCGCGCAGGAAGGCGATCGCGTGGTCGGCGGCCGGGCCGATCGGGAACAGCGGGGTCTGCGGCGCGTCGGGGGCGAACCACTCGGGGTGTTCGCGGCGCAGCCGCAGGGTGCGGGAGGTGACGAGCATCTTGGCGACGGGGCCGGGGAGGTCGCCGATGGATCCGTCGGATTCCGCGTTGTCGGCCCGGTCGAGCAGGCCGCGCAGCGCTGTGAAGTCGACGGGGCGGCGGTTGTCGGGGTCGGTCAGCGCCCAGAACTCGGACTCCGTGGCCTGATAGACGTCGGGGACTCCGGCCATGGCGAGCTGCACGAGCTTCTGGGTGAGGATGTTGCCGCGCACGTAGCGGGCGATGTGGCCGGTGAACGCGTCGAGTTCGGCACGGACCTTGTCACCGGCGAGGGCGGCCTCGGCGAAGGCCAGCACGCGGTCCTCGTATGCCTCGTCGGGGGCGCTCCACGAGGTGCGGCCCTTCGCCTCGCGCAGGGCCTTGCGCAGATATTTGAGCAGCCGGTCCGCGTCGATGGGCCAGGCGCCGACCATCGTCTGCCAGAGCAGGTACTCGTCCGCGGGGTCGGGGGCTTCCGGGGGCGTGGCCGCGGCGCGGACGGCGACCTGGAGTCCGGCGAGCGCGGCGGCCCACTCGTCGGGGAGTTCGGTGAGGACGGCGAGCCGGGCGCGCACGTCCTCGGAGCGCTTGGAGTCGTGCGTGCTGAGCGCGGTCATCGCGGCGGGCCACTCGGACTGGCGCAGGGCGCAGAATCCGTGGAACCTGGCGGGCGGCATCGCGGGTTCGGTCGGTTCGCCGCCGACGTCGGAGGCGCTGGGCAGTGCGGTCCAGCGGTAGAAGGCGGTGTCCTCGACGCCCTTCGCCATGACCGCGGCGCACGTCTGCTGGAAGCGGATCTGGAACTCGTCGCGCGGTTCGTCGCGCGGGCCGACGCGGCCGAGCGCGAGGTCTCGGACGAGGTTGAGCGTTTCGTGGCGTTCGGCGGGCAAGGCTCCGGCGGCTGTCTTGGCCGCCGCCTCGACGCGCATCACCGATTCGGCGGGGGGCGACTCGCCGGGCACGGTGTACGCGCGGTAGACGTGCAGGTTGGCGATCAGGGCACTGACGGCCTCGCGCAGTCCGGCCTGGGTGTGGTCGCGCAGTTCGAGTTCGGTGCGGCAGATCGCCACGAGCACCTCGACGAGCCGGTCCACCTCGGCGCGCAGCACGGTGTCGAGCACGTCCAGCCGCGACCGCCGGGCGACCGGGCCGAACTCCTGGGCCGAGCCGGTCAGGCCCGCGTAGAGCGCGACGAGGCGTTCGGCGCCGACCGGGTCGGTGAGCAGCGCGCCGATCGCCCGCTGCGCGTCGTAGCCGGTGGTCCCGGCGCACTCCCAGTCGGCGGGCAGCTGCTCGTCGGCCGCGAGGATCTTCTCGACGACGGTCCACGCGCCGCCGGTGGCCCCGTGCAGGAAGCCCAGGTACCCGCGCGGGTCGGCGAGGCCGTCCGGGTGGTCGATGCGCAGCCCGTCGAGCGTGCCGTCCTGCACGAGTTCGAGCAGCAGCCGATGCGTGGCGTGCAGCACGCCGGGGTCCTCGACCCGGACCGCGATCAGGCTGCTGATGTCGAAGAAGCGCCGGTAGCCGGGTTCCTCGGCGGCGACCCGCCAGTACGCGGGCCGGTAGTACTGGGCGCGCAGCAGTTCGGGCGGTTCCAGCGCCTCGGTGCCGGGGCGCAGCGGGAAGACGTGGCCGAAGTAGCGCAGCACCGGGCCGCCGAACTCGGCGACGGCCGCGGCGGAGCGGTCCGCGTGCAGTTCGCCGGTGCGCAGGCACTCGCCGATCCGGCGGCCGAGCACGGGCAGCAGCAGCGCGCCGTCCTGCGCGGACCAGTCCACGTCGAACCAGGACGCGAAGGGGGATTCGGGGCCCTCGCGCAGCACCGACCACAGCGCGCGGTTGCCGTTCTCGGGCACCGGCACGGCCATGTGGTTGGGCACGACGTCGGCGATCGCGCCGAGCCCGCGCTCGTGCAGGGCGGCGGCGAGGTGGCGCAGCGCGTCCTCGCCGCCGAGCCCGTCGGCGATCCGCTCGTGGTCGATCACGTCGTAGCCGTGCGTGGAGCCCTCGGTGGCCTGCAGGATCGGCGACAGGTACACATGGGTGATGCCGAGCCGGTCCAGGTAATCCACCTGGGCTAACACATCGTCGAAAGTCATGCCCTCGGACAGCTGCACGCGGTACGTGGACCCGGGCACCGTGTGCCGCCGTCCCTCGGTCTTCGGGGTATCCATCATCGCTCCAACCTTTACCCGGTTGGCGCCGCCCTGCACGCCGGAGGGGCCAGACCGCCGCGTACGGTCCGGCCCCTCGCTACGCGGCGATCAGCTCGTCGGGAAGTTGAAGTAGTGCAGACTGACGTACGCCGGGTTGCCGGAGGCCGCCGAGACGAACTCCAGATACACGTTGTGCGTCCCGGTCACCTTGGACATGTTCGCCGGGATGGTCTCCCAGCTGGACCAGCCTCCGGTGTTGGCCACGTCGAAGGTGGCGACGGGCGAGTTCGTCGGGCTGTCCAAGACCACTTCGACCGCGCCGCTGACTCCGCTGGACGCGCCGGAGGCTACTCTCGCGTCGAACTGGGTCGATCCCGTCGTGCCGAAGCTGACGTTCTTGTATTCGAGATAGTTGCCGTTCGACAGCTGCGCGACCTGGTTGGAGTCGACGCCGGACGGGTCGGTGTCGCTGGTGCTGGACACCGAGATCGTGCCGTTGGAGCCGCCGTAGCAGTCCGCTGAGATGTCGGAGGTCGCGGTGGTGGTGCACGAGGCACTGCCGGTGCCGGTGGAGGTGGCCGACGCGCTGGCCGTGGCGGTGGCCGTGCTCGAACCCGAACTCTCGTACACCGCGACGTAGCCGACGCTCATCGACGCGCCCGAGGTGGTGCTGCTGGACGGCGAGGTGCAGCCGCAGATCGCGTTGGGGAACGCGCCGCCCATCGCGTTGTCCAGGATGATGAAGAAGCCGTGGTCGACGGCCGCCTGCCAGTCGGTCGTGCCGACCTGGGACTCGGTCACCGTCTCGTATGCGGTTCCGTTGAGGTACCAGGTGATGGACTCGTTGCTCGTGTTGGTGCGGTTCACGATCACCGAGTACGTGTTGTAGCCGGTCTGGCAGCCGGAGCAGGAGACCAGGCCGCTGCCGAGGCCGGTCGTCTCGTTGCAGGGGCCGCCGGGGTCGACGCCGCAGTGCAGCGTGCCCGCGACCTCGCTCAGGGCGTTGACGTCCTCCATGATGTCGATCTCGCCGGTGTACGGCCAGTTCGAGCAGTCCATGGTGCCCGAGGTGCCGGCGCCGGAGGAGCGGAATCCCGCGCCGAGCATCCAGAAGGCGGGCCAGTAGCCGACGCCGGAGCTCGGGCTGGGCTGCTTGATGGAGGCGGTGACCTCCATCTCGCCGCCGGCCGGGGCCGCGAAGTTGTCGGCGGTGGTCTCGATCCGGCCGGAGGTCCACGCGCCGCTGCTGGATTTCACGGCGGTGATGTTGAGGTGGCCGGATCCGTCCTCGGAGACGTTCGTGGTCGAGTTGGTGTCCGTCTCGACCTCGCTGGTGCCGTAGTTCGCGGTGCAGCCGGTGCCGGAGTACTGCGTTCCGGTGTCGTAGGTCCAGTTCGAGTCGACGCCGGAGCCGCTCGATCCGCCGAAGCTGTCGCTGAACACGGTGGAGAAGCCGGAGGGCGCGGTGGGCACGGTGGTGGCGCTGGCGGATGTCGGCAGGCTCACGACGGTCAGCAGCGCGGCGACCGGGGCGAGCGCGGAGACGACGGCGATCAGGGCGCGCCGCCGGGCCCGGCCGACGTCGCGTCGGCCGCGCGGTGGCGGGTTCACGGGCGCTTGGTGCAGGAGGGGCATGCGGGCTCCTACGGAGGGTGGGTAGGCTCCGTAAACGTTTACGGAGCTCTTGTCGCAGGAGTATGGGTACCGGTCCGCGGTCCGTCAAGGGTTACGGAACTATGTCAGGAGTCTCAGGGCGAGGAAGGCGATGAGGGCGCTCGAACCGAGGGCCGTGGCGAGCCGTCCCCGGGCGCCGGTGAGCACGCGGCCGAGCAGCGCGCCGCTGAGCGCGAGGAACAGTTGCCAGCTCGCCGAGGCGACGAACGCCGCGGCGACGAACACGGCCTCGTCGAGATGGTCGGGGGCTGATTCGCCCTGCGCGCCGATGACGAGCGCCGCGAAGTAGATCACGGTGAGCGGGTTCATCATCGTGACCGCCCAGAGGGTGAAATATGCACGCGCCGGGGTCGGCGGCGAACTCTCGTCGACCGGAGCGGAGGTTCGATGGCTGCGCAGGGCGAGGACGGCACCGCGTATGGCCAAGGCGAGGAGTACGGCGGCGGACGTCCAGCGCAGCGGAGTCAGGACCGGGTGAATCGCGTGCGCGAGGGCTGATCCGCCGATCTGCGCGATCAGGGCGTAGAGACCGTCCGCCGTCGCGACGCCCAGCGCCGCGCACGCGCCGATCCGCAGCGAAGTCCGTGCGGTGAGCGCCACCAGATACGTCCCGACCGCTCCGACCGGCACGGCGATGCCGTACCCGGCCAGCAGCCCCGCGAACAGGGCCGCGGTCACGGGACGAGCGGGATCGAGCCTCCATGCGACGCGCCGGTCTGCTGCTGGGCGCGCACGGAACGGGCGACGGAAACCAGCGGCAGGAAGGCGGGGATCGAGGTCATGGGCAGATCCTGGCCGCCGACCCGGCACCGGGGCAAGCGATTAATTCACAGCTCCGACTTGATCTTCTTCATGCTCAGGTGCGAGGTGATCCGCACGACGCCGGGCAGCGGCGCCAGCTTGTTGGTGAGGAACACCTCGTACGCCTCGTGATTCGCGACGCCGACGCGCACGTAGTAGTCCGGGCGGCCGAACAGCCGGTGCAGCTCGACCACCTCGTCGAACGCGGCGAGGCTCTCCTCGAAGTCGGCGAAGCTCTTCAGGTCGTTGGCCGCGATCTCCACGTCGACGAGGACTTCGAGGCCGCGGCCGGACGCGTCGGGGTCGATGACGGCGCGGTAGCCGCGGATCACGCCGAGGTCCTCGAGCCGCTTGACCCGGCGCAGGCACGGCGGCGGAGTGAGGCCGACCCGCTTGGCCAGTTCGACGTTCGTCAGGCGGCCGTCCCGGCGCAGTTGGAACAAAATTTCACGATCGATGCCGTCGAGTTCAACATTGCTGCCCATAGACCCAGCATAGCGCCATAACCAGCAACCATATTAGGTCGTTTTCGGCCTAAGGTTACGCCATGAAGCTGCACACGGTCCGGGCGGTGTTCCGGGACTCCGCGGCGGTCGGGTTCGGGCTGGTGCCGCTGGGCCTGGCGTTCGGAGTGATCATCACGCACGCGGGGCTGCCTTGGTGGTGCGCGCCGCTGTTCACCGGGCTGGTCTACGCGGGCTCGCTAGAGTTCCTGCTCGTCGGGCTGGTCGTCGCCGTCGCGCCGCTGGCCACGGTCGCGCTGACCGCCTTGCTGGTCAACGTGCGGCACGTGTTCTACGCGCTCTCCTTCCCGCTGCACCGGGTGCGCGGGCGGGCCGCGCGGGCGTACAGCACGTTCTCGCTGACCGACGAGGCGTACGCGCTGACGGCCGGCGAGCAGGGGCGGATGTGGCCGGGCCCGCGGATCCTGCTGCTGCAACTGTTCCTGCAGCTCTACTGGGTCGGCGGCGCCACCGTCGGCGCGCTGCTCGGCTCGGTGATCCCGGACAGCGTCAAGGGACTGGACTTCGCGATGACCGCGCTGTTCGCCGTCCTCGCGCTCGAAGCGCTGCGCAACTGGCGCGCGGACGTGCCGACACCGGTCCTGGCCCTGCTCAGCGCCCTCGCGGCACGTGTCCTGTTCCCGGGAGCGTTGCTGCCGGCCGCCTTCGCGATGTTCACGGTCGGGCTTCTGCTGCGCCGAATCCGTCTCGAGGAGTGCGAGGAGTGTGCCGTCGATGCCTAGTGCCCTCTACATCTTCGCCGCCGTCGCCGTTTCCGCCGCGATCACGTGGGGGCTTCGAGCCCTGCCGTTCGCCGCGCTGGCCCCGCTGCGGGCGAGCCGCACGGTGAGCTATCTCAGTACCCGCATGCCCGCGGGCGTGATGGTGATCCTGCTGGTGTACTGCCTGCGCGGGACGTCGTTGGATCGTCCGGCCGCGGCGATCGCGCCGGTCGCGGCCCTGGCGGCCACCGTGGTGTTGCACCTGTGGCGGCGGAACGCGTTGCTGAGCATCATGGGCGGCACGTGTGTGAGCGTGGTGTTGGCGAGCACCCTCCCGTTCCACTGATGATCGATGCGGGTAGGTTTCCCCCATGACCTACGACGCCGCCTCCGTGCGCGCCCACTTCCCGGCGCTGGCTTCAGGGTTCGCGCATTTCGACGGCCCGGGTGGGACGCAGACGCCGCGGCCGGTGATCGACGCCATCGCGGCCGCGCTCGCCGCACCGCTCTCCAACCGGGGCGACGGCACGCCCGGCGAGCGCAACGCCGAGGCGATCGTGGCGGAGGCGCGGCGCGCGCTGGGCGACCTGCTCGGCGCGGATCCGTCCGGGATCGTCTTCGGGCGCAGCGCCACGCAGTTGACGTACGACTTCTCCCGCGCGCTGGCGAAGACCTGGGAGCCGGGCGACGAGGTGGTGGTCACGCGGCTGGACCACGACTCGAACGTGCGGCCGTGGATCCAGGCGGCGGAGAGCCGGGGCGCGGTCGTGCGCTGGGTCGATTTCGATCCCGCCACCGGCGATCTGACGGTGGATCACGTGCGTGCCGCGCTGTCCGAGCGGACCCGGCTGGTCGCGGTCACCGCGGCGTCCAACCTGCTCGGCACGCAGCCGGACCTTCCCGCGATCGCGGAGCTGGTCCACGAGCTCGGCGCCCTGCTCTACGTGGACGGCGTGCACCACACCGCGCACGCGAGCGTGGATCTCGAGGCGCTCGGCGCTGATTTCTACGTGTGCTCGGCGTACAAGTTCCTCGGGCCGCACATGGGCGTGCTCGCCGCGTCGCCCGCGCTGCTGGAGACGGTCTGGCCGGACAAGCTGCTGCCCTCGACGAACGTGATCCCCGAGCGCTTCGAGTTCGGCACGCTGCCGTACGAGCTGCTGGCCGGGGCGCGCGCGGCGGTCGACTTCCTGGCCGAGCTGAGTCCGGCGAGCGTGGGCACGCGGCGGGCCCGGCTCGTCGCCACGTACGCGGCGTTGCACGAGCATGAGGACGTGCTCCGGAGCCGGATCGAGCAGGGCTTGGCAGAGCTCGAACCCGTCACGGTCTACTCGCACGCGGCCCGGCGCACGCCGACGCTGCTGCTCACGATCGCGGAGCGCAGCACGGTCGACGCGTACCGGTTCCTCGCCGAGAACAGGGTGCACGCGCCGTCGGGGGCTTTTTACGCGCTGGAGGCCTCGCGTCGTCTCGGGCTCGGCGACACCGGCGGCCTGCGCATCGGGCTCGCGCCGTACAACGACGCGGACGACGTGGAGCGGCTGCTCGGCGCGCTGACGAAGTTCGTCTACCGGTAGAGCTCCGGGCGGCGGTCGGCGAAGAGGTCGTTGCGCGGGTTGAAGCTCTTGTCACGGGTCGCGGTGAGATCGACCTCGTACTCGGCACGGTGGTTCTCCCCCGCGGCGGAGGCCAGCCAGCCGTACTGGTCGAAGATCGCCGTGCCCTCGTTCCACTCCTGGCCGCGCTCGACGCCGGTACGGTCGCAGCAGGCGATGACCACGCGGTTCACCCGCGCGGCGGCCTGCGCGAGGTGCCATTCGGGCGCGGTCTCGCCGTCCGGGCGGTAGACCAGCGGCCAGTTCGTCGGCACGGTGATCAGGTCGGCGCCCTCGAGCGCGCAGCGGCGCGGGAACTCGGGGAACTCGAAGTCGTAGCAGACCATGACCGCGATCCGGCCGAACCGCGTCTCGACGACCGGCGGCGGCGCGGAGCCCGGGGTGAAGAACAGTTTCTCCTCGTCCCAGAGGTGCACCTTGCGGTATGTGGCCAGCACGCCGTTCGTGTCGAGCACCAACGCGCTGTTGTAGAACAGGCCGTCGTCACCGCGCTCCGCGTAGCCGAGCACGACGACGCAGTCGCCCTCGATCGCCGCGGACCATTCGGCGACCAGCGGGTCGGCGGGCGTGATGGCGCAGGCGTCCACCTCGTCGCTGGTGCGGAACACGTATCCGCTGGTGATCAACTCGGGCAGCACGAGCACGTCGGCGCCCGCGGCGGTCTCCTCGGCGATCACCCGCAGGATCTGCCGGTGGTTGGCGGGGAGGTCGGCGAGCGTCGGGGCGAGTTGACGGCAGACGATGCGGGTCATTCGGCGAGCGTAGCGGCGGAATGTGTCACGGGGATGGCGATCTCGACCTCGGCCAGGTGTCCGAGGCCGAGCGGCAGCCGGGGCCGGGCGCGGTCCGCGTAACCGTGGTTGATCACCGTGACCGCGCGGCCGTCCGGAGCGATCTGCACGAGCAGCGCGGTGGCGAACCATTCGCGCAGCGTCGGATCCCACTCGGCGCCCGCGTCGGCCGCCGCGAGCCGGTCCAGCGCGGCGGAGACCTCCTCCAACTCGGCCCTGCTGGCGGCCAGGAGTCGGAACGCGCCAGCAAGGAACCGCGCCTTCCGGTCCGTCGCCACGTTCCCGCCGCGCACGTGCCCGAACAGCAGTCGCGTGCCGTACCCGGAGTCGGATCTCGCCATGAACCGGCTTTCGCGACCGACCTCGCTAGCGCTCGGCGGCCGCTTTCGCAGCGCTGCGCCTTTTGGTTCGCTCGCAAGCTCGCTCACGCCCGGCCCATCAGATCGTGCAGCAACTGGTCGATCTCGATGTAGCCGCTCTCGTACCCGGGGGGCACCTCGGCGTAGCTGAGGAACAGGAAGGCGCGCACCTGCCGGGCGGGCAGCGCGATCAGGGCCGAGCCCTCCTGCGCGCACAGCTCCAGCATCACCAGGTCCGGGCCGCAGGGCCAGACGTGCACGTCGCCCTCCCCGGTCGGCCCGGTCAGCCCCTCGTCCAGCAGCGCGCGGCCGAAGACCCAGCTCAGCAGGTGCCCGTCCGGGCCGAGCACCGGGAAGTCGAGCCGGACCGCGTAGGGGTCGTGCTCGTCGTACGTGGCGCTGATGCTGAAGTCCAGACCGGTCTCCTGCCCGATGATCAGATACGCCGTGAGCCTCTCCGTGATGGTCGCCATCGTCTTCCTCTCCCCAAGTCCCGCGGCGGACGGCCGCGCGGTTCACGCGGTGCCCGGGTGGCACCGCCATGGACTCGACCCCGCCGAGAGTCGCCGCATTACATCGTTTTTCCCCGAATCCATGTGACGTAGCTCATATCCGGACGGTTAATTTGTCTGCTTAATGTGGTCCGGTACGCTGGAGATCCACTGCCGAGGGGGTTTCGCTCATGCCGGGATCGCGCGCCGACGCGCAGTACGCGGCCCGGTACGCGGCCGTCTACCGGGAGCACAACACGCAGCTCGTCGCCTACGCGCGCTCGCTCACCGGCAGCGCGACGATGGCCGAGGACCTGGCCGCGGAGGCGCACTTCCGGGTCTGGCGGCGGATCCAGGCGGGCCACGAGATCGAGAACGTCGCCGCGTACCTGACCACGACCGTGCGCAACCTGGCCGCCGGGCTCGGCCGCGCGCAGCGGGAGATCGCGCGGGACGTGGCGGAACTGCCGGAGGACCCGGCGCTCGCGGGCGCGGCGGCCGCGGATCCGGAGCAGCGCGCCTCGCACGTGGACCTGATCACCCGGCTGCTCAAGGAGCTGCCGGACCGCTGGGCGAAGGCGCTGTGGTACGCCGAGGTCGAGGACCTGCCGATGGAGGCGGTCGGCGAGAAGATCGGCGCCAGCGCGGGCACGACGGCCGTGGTGCTGACCCGGGCGCGCGAGCGGCTGCGGCAGGCGTTCCTGCTCTCCCAGCCGGGCACGCCGCTGAGCGGGGACTGCGAGCCGTACTGGAAGCACATGGCCACGATCGTGCGCGGCACGGCGTCGGCCCGGCGGACCAAGGCCGTGACCGAGCACTGCGACGAGTGCGACGACTGCCGGTCCCGGATGTTCCTGCTGACCGAGACGAACACCCGGCTGCCCGCGCTGCTCGGTCCGGCGCTGCTGGCGGGCGTGCTCGGCGGCGGTGCGTGGTTCGTGCCCGCGATCGCGGGTGCCGGTGCGGGCGCCGCGGCGGGCACGGCCGTGCGGACGGGAAGCCATATCGGCCGGCACGCGCGGATCACGGCTCGGGCGCGCATCCTGCGGCACGGGCTGACGCCGACGAAGAGCGTGGTCATCGGTTCCGCGGCGGCGGTCGGCATAGCGGCCACGGTCGCGACGATCGCGCTCGGCTCGACGGACAAGCCGGCCACCACGCCGCACGCGGCCGCGCAGCAGACGCCTCCCGCCGCCATCCAGCCGACGGCCGCGTCCGCGAGCGCCATCGCGACGCAGGCCCCTGTCTCGACGCAGGCCGCCGCCTCGACACAGGCTGCCGCAACGGCTGCCGCTACCGTGCCGACGAGCTCGGCCGCCTCGCCCTCGGCGTCCTCCGCGGCGGCGGTTCAGTCCCCCGCGGCGGTCGCCACGCAGGCGGCGCAGGTCGTGCCCCCGGTCGCCACGACGGACCCGGCCACCGCGACCACTCCCCCGTCGACTTCGGCGTCCGCGAGCGCCACGCCGTCCGCATCGGCCTCGACCGTCGCCGGACCGGTCGTCGTGGACACGCCGACGCCCTCGCCGTCCCAGACCTCCGCGGCCCCGATCGCTACGCCGACCCTCACGCCGAGTCCCAGCCAGAGCGTGACTCCGACCCCGACTCCGACACCGACGGCCACTCCGACCGAGACCTGCTACTGGTTCGTCGTCGAGGCCTGCTGGACGGTCACAGACGGCGGCTGAGCTCGACGAGGTGCCGCGCGGTGCCCTCGGGATCGACGACCTGGTTCAGGTGATCGCCCGGCAGGTGAGCCACGTGCCAGCCGCGATCGTGCGCCTCGGTGGCCAGTTCCTCGTACGGCGAGCTGAAGAGCAGATACGAGCACGGATGGTCGGCCCAGCCGTCCGGCACCGGGATCTCCTGCTCGAAGTACGCCAGCGGCAGACGCGGCTGCTCGGCGACGATGAGGCGGCCGGTCTCCTCGTCCGGGAACAACGCCGCCACGTCCGCCGCGTCCCACCAGTCCGTCCAGCGCGGCAACTCGCCGTCGACGGCCTTGGGACGCAGGAACTCCAACATCTCCGGCGACGTGACAGGCGTGGCTCCGCGACGTGCCGGAATCAGGGCATCGACGAACACCGAGCCGATCACGCGCTGCTTCACGCCTGCGCGGATCTTCGGCAGGAACAGGCCCGCGTTGCTGTGGCCGACCAACACGAGCGGCACGTCACCCGGCAGTCGGCTCGCCTCGGTGCGGACCGCCTCCACCACGCGCGGCCAGTACGGCGGAGCGCCCTCGACCGTGCCGAGCAGGGACGGCACGCACGCCTGGTATCCCGCCGCCGTCAGCCGATCGGCGACCGGGCGCCAGGTCGACGGCCCCACCAGCGGACTGTGCACGAGGACGAAAACCGGCTTCATGTCCTCATCATGGCATTCCGCGTGGCCAGATCGCGGAAGCGTGCGGCCGGGGCCGGAAGTGTGCGGTCGGCGCGCCAGATCAGGCCGATCGTGCGGTGCGCGGAGTTCCCGGTGATCCGGATGCCGATGGTGCCGGACTGCCCGGCGAACGGCTCCGGCACGATGGCGACGCCGAGCCCGGCCGCGACCAGGCCCTCGATCGTGGCCAGGTCCTGGCTCTCGAAGGAGACCGCTGGCGCCACTCCGGCCTCGCGCAGCAGCGTGTCGGTCAGGGTCCGGTAGCCGTAGCCGACCGGCGTGACGACGAGCTGCTCGTCGGCGAGTTCGGCCAGCGCGATCTGCTTGCGGCGGCGCCAGCGGTGCGTCGGCGGCACGATGACGACGAGCCGTTCGTCCTGCAGCGGATGCCAGCTGTACGCGTCGGCCACGGGCGCGGCGGTGATGGCCAGGTCGGCGGCGGCCGTGCCGAGGTCGCGCATGATCTCGTGCGCCGGCTCCTGCCGCAGCAGCACGCGCACGTGCGGGGCGTGCTCGTGGAAGGCGCGCAGGATCCGGGGGACGAGCGAGGTGGCGATCGAGTCGAGGAACGCCAGCCGGACCACGCCGGTGTCCGGATCCAGCACGCTCGCGAGGTCCGTCTGCAACTGCTGGTAGCGCGTCGTCAGTTCGCGCGCCGCCTCGATGACGAGACGTCCGTTCGGCGTCGGGTGGACGCCGTCCGCGGCGCGCTCGAAGATCTGCACGCCGAGTTCCGCCTCGACGCGGGCCAGCGACCTGGACAGTGTCGGCTGGTTGGTGCGCAGCGCGGTGGCCGTGTCGGTCACGTGTTCGTGGTCGGCGAGGGCCGTCAACCAGGCCAGATCGCGCAGCAGCATCCCACCATCATACGTGGCACGTATCGGGATTGCCCGAATGACGCATTAGACGCATGAGTCGCTGAAGAGCACCGTTGTCGTGTGACGACCATCGAGGAACCCTCTACCGCCGCGCAGGGCCACGTGCCGGCCACCGCCGCCTACCGTCGCGTCGTGGCCGCGCTCTTCGCCGCGGGACTCGCCACCTTCACCCTCCTCTACAGCACCCAGGCGATCCTTCCCGAGCTCAGCGCCCGCTTCGGGGTCTCGACCGAGGCCAGCACGATGACCGTCTCGCTGACCACGCTCGGCCTCGGCGCGGCGCTGCTGTTCGCGGGCCCGGTCTCGGACCGCCGAGGTCGCACGGGTCTGATTCACTTCTCGCTCGCCGCGTCCAGCCTCATCGCGATCGCCTGCGCCTTCTCGCCGAACTGGACGACGCTGCTCATGCTCCGCCTGTTCGAGGGCGTCGCGCTGGCCGGGCTTCCGGCCGTGGCCACCGCGTACCTGCGCGAGGAACTGCACCCCTCCGCGCAGGCCCGCGCCGCAGGGCTCTACATCGGGGGCACGGCGTTGGGCGGGATGACCGGACGCCTGCTGACCGGAGGCGTGGCGGAGATAGCCGGTTGGCGCTGGGCCCTGGGCGCCGCCGCCGTGCTCTCGCTGGCCTGCGCTGTCGCCGTCCGCATCCTGCTTCCCGCGTCGGAGCGCTTCGTCCCGGCGCCGTCCGCCGCGGGAACGTTCGTCCGTGCGCTGACCGATCCGGCGTTGATCTCGCTCTACCTGATCGGCGGCTGCTCGGCCGGGGCGCTCGTGGCCGTGTTCAACACCCTCGGCTTCCGGCTCGCCGACACCCCCTTCCACCTGGACCTGGCCGCCGCGAGCCTGCTGTTCCTCGTCTATCCGGTGGGCACGCTGAGCTCCGCGCTGTTCGGGCGGATGGCGGACCGCTTCGGCCGGCGCGCCGTGATGCCGGTCGGCTGCGTGCTCGCGGTCGGCGGCACGCTGCTGACGATCCCGGCCGCGCTGCCCGCCGTCATCCTCGGCCTGGCGCTGCTGGTCGGCGGGTTCTTCGCGGTGCACGGCGTGGCCAGCGGCTGGGTTCCGGCCCGCGCGTTCGCCGGTGGAGCGAGCACCGCGCAGGCTGCCTCGCTGTACCTGTTCACGTACTACCTCGGTTCGTCCGTCTTCGGCAGCCTCGCCGGGAGCGCGTGGGCGGACGCGGCGTGGCCCGGGGTCGTCGGACTGGCCGCGATCCTGCTCTGCATCGCCGGAACGCTGGCGCTCAAGCTGCGCAGAACGCCGACTCTGCAGAGCTCATAGCGGGTATCTCAGACGTCGATGTGCGGCGATCTCGTCAGCGCGACCGGGCCGACTTAGCTTCATGCCCATGGCTTACCTACCCACACGCATCGGTCTCGCGACCGCGCTGGTCCTGGCGACCGGCGTGACCGTCGCGCACGCCGACACTCCCCCGCCCACGCGCTGCGGCGCCGACGCCCGGGCCTCGACCGTCGCGTCGTACGCGCAGAGCACCGGCTCGGTCTTCCAGCGGAACCTGCACTTCGTCACGTCCGCCTCCGACCTCTCCTCGGTGGCCGTGTCAGGGGGCAGCTACGCGCTGACCGGCTCGGACGTGAACAAGACCGGCGACACCACGTCGGACGACGACAGCAGCTTCGACGGTCTCAACGCCGCCGTGCTCGCGAACGACGGCGGCTCCGTCACGCTCTCGGGTGTCAATGTCTATACGGACGGTGTCGGCGCGAACGGCGTGTACGACACCGACTCCGGCTCGACCCTGACCATGTACGGCTGCTCCGTCTACACCGTGGCCGACGGTTCGCACGGTGCTGACGCGACCGGCGCGGCGACCCTCAAGCTGTACGGCGTCGACATCACCACGCTCGGCGAGAGCTCCTCGGGCGTCGCGACCGACCGCGGCGGCGGCTACGTGACCGAATACGGCGGCAGCGTCACGGTTTCCGGCGCACGGTCTGCGGCCTACTACTCGACCGGCGACATCACTGTGTACGACGCGCGCGCCATGTCGAAGACGGACGAGGGCGCGGTGATGGACGGCTCCAACGAGCTCAACCTGCACCGCGTCGCGCTGACCGGCGACATCGGCGGCATCCGGCTGTGGAACACGCTGCCGTTCGCGATGACGACCGACGGTGTCGCGGAACTCGACGGCGGCTCGCTGACCGTCACCGACGGCAACGCGTTCGACGCCATCGACTCGCTCGCGGTCTTCGACGTGTCAGGGCACGAACGCGTCACCGAGTCCGGCGACCTGCTCACCGCGACCAGCGCGTCCACCGCCGTCCTCAACGCCGCGCAGGAGAACCTGTCGGGCACCGTCACCGCGGACAGCACCAGCACTGCCACGGTGAACCTCACCGACCACAGCGTCTGGAACGGCACGGCCGACTCGGTCGCCCTCAGCCTCGCGGACAGCAGCACCTGGATCGTCAGCGGTGACAGCACCCTGACATCACTCGCGGGCGTGCGGATCCACGGCGGCACCGTCAGCGGGATCGTCGGGAACGGACACACCGTCACCTACGACGCGACCCTCTCCGCCAACGCGGCACTCGACGGCGGGACGTACACACTGGCGGGCGGCGGCGTACTGAAGCCCGCGGCCTAGTCGCCCGAAACCGGTCGGCGGACCCGGGTCAATCAGGGTCCGCCGACCGGTTCGGCGTTCGCAAAGCCCGATACCCGGCGCGCGCGGCGCCTGTTCTGCGCCTTCTTCGGCTCTATCGCAGTGCTCGTGGATTCCTACACTGGGACGCGTGAGAACGATCTCGGCGATCACCAGGAACAATCGATCCATCGCAGTGCGTGACGAAATTGCATCCGCACACGAAATCTTCACATGCGCTGACGTACTGCGTCCTGATCTGTGCCTTTACGAGGGCCGCAGACTCAGTAATCTGACCAGTGATCACCTCGTCACCACCCCATCGACGACGCTGGGGCTTGCCGTCATGCCCTCGTCCACCGCACTCCCCCACTGGAGGAAGAGGTTGTCCATGCTCATCGAGAGCAGTCCACGGCTGCACGTACCGCCGTTCTGGACCCCTACGCCATTGGCCGAACACCCCGCCGGAGCGGCTGAGCTCGGCAGACGCTCCGTGGCCTGGATGACGGAGCTGCGGATCTGGCCGGACGCGGACCATCGCGCCCAGCTCGCGGCCTTCGAACTCGGCCGGCTCGGCACGCTGACCACCCCGCGCGGGCTGCCCGACCGGATGCAGCTGACCGCGGACCTCTACCTGTGGTACCACGCGTTCGACGACGCAGCCGGCGACGCGCAGGAGGACGCACGCTCCCTGTCCGGCCTGATCACCCTGGTCGTGGAACTGTGCCAGGTGCTGAACAACCCCGAGTCGGATCTCGCCCGCGATCCGTTCACCGCCGGGCTCGCCGACATCTGCCAGCGCATCGCGCGCATCGCCGAGCGCGAGCAGTACGCCGAGTGGCTCGCCGCCCTCGAGAGCTACCTGATCCACGAGGTGAGCGAGGCGAGCTGGCGCGAGCAGAACTACGTGCCGAGCCTCGCGGAGTACGCGGTCTACTGCGTGGACGGGCGCGCGGCGATGTCCTCGATGCTGCTGGTCCCGATCATCTGCGGCTACCGGGTCCCGGACGACCAGATGGCCCGGCTGCGCGGCCTGCTGCGGCTGACCTGCCTGATGGCGGGCTGCGACAACGACCTCTACTCGCTGCCGAAGGAGGCCAACCAGCCCGGGCACGTCTCGCTGCCGAAGATCATCGCGCACCAGACGGGCTGCGACCTGCAGGAGGCGCTGTCGCTGACGATGGCCGTGCGCGACCTCGTCATGCGCGAGTTCGTCGACCTCGGCGCGGAGCTGATGGCGACGCTGCCCGAGGTCGGGGCCCGGTTCGCCGAGGACCTGCTGTCCTGGATCCGCGGCCAGCTGGAGTGGGGCCTGAGCTCCGCGCGCTTCGCCCATCCGCAGGGCGACCGGCCGCGCGAGTTCGCCGACGCGCCGAACGCCGACGTCCCCGGCGCGCGGGCGTTCGCCGAGGAGCTGCTGTCCGCCGTCGGCTCCCGAACGGCGACAGGGGCCTGAGACGAATCCCAGGCCCCTGACCGGGGTGGACGGACGGCTACCGCCGACGGCCGAACAGCCGCGCCAGCACGGACCGCAGTCCGCCGCGGCCGCGCTCCTCGGCCTCGGCGGCGGCGTGCACCTCGGCGATGGCGGCCGCCGCGTCCGCGGCGGCCGTCAGCTCGGGCGCCGGGCCGGCGGGCCGGGTCGGCTCGGCGGCCTGCTTCGCCGGGCGGCGCTGCGGGGCGAACTGCACCGGCAGCGCGTCCAGGTGCCGGGACCACGTCGTCGAGGTCCAGCTCAGCTGCTCCTCCGGCACCGTCAGCTGCAGGTCGGGCAGCCGGTTCAGCAGCACGTCCACGCCGGTGTCGGTGATGGCGCGGGCGATCTCCTGTCCCGGGCACTCGTGCGGGCCGCGGCTGAACGCCAGGTGCGAGCGGTTGCCGTGCATCGGCGTCGCGAGGTCCGGACGCACCTCCGGGTCCGCGTTGCCCGCCGCGATGCCGAGCAGCAGCAGGTCGCCCTCGCGGATGTCCTTGCCGCCCAACTGCGTGTCGTGCGTCGCGAACCGGGCCGGGCACACCAGCAGCGGCGGCTCGTCCCACAGCATCTGCTCGACCGCGTCCGGCAGCGTCATCAGGCCGCCGGTGAGCGAGGCGCGGAACCGCGGGTCGGTCAGCACCATCCGCAGCGTGCTGGAGACCAGGCTGGTCGTGGTCTCGTTGCCCAGCACCAGCGCCACCCGCAGGTGGCCGAGCACCTCGTCGTCGGTCAGTCCGGACGGGTGCTGCACGAACCAGGACGCGAGGTCGTAGGCGGGGGTCGCCCGCCGGGCCACGGTCAGGTCGTGCAGGGTCTTGATGATGAAGTTGTTGCACTCGACGGCGTTCTCGCCGCCGTTGACCAGGCCCGCGGTCGCCTCGATCAGCTTCGCGCCGGACTCCTCGTCCAGGCCGATCAGCCGGGTGAACACCAGCATCGGCAGGTCCTGCACGTACTGCGCGATCAGGTCGGCCCGGCCGGCCTCCACGAACTCGTCGATCAGCTGGTTCGCGTAGCGCTGCACGTGCCGCCGGATGCCGTGCCGGTCGAACTTGGCCAGGCAGTCGCCGACCGCGCTGCGCAGCCGCTGGTGCTCGGCACCGTCCGCGAAGGTGCAGTCCGGCCGCCAGCCGAAGATCTGCGCCATCGGGTGCTCCGGGCCGATCCGGCCCTCCTTCCAGTCCGTCCACAGCCGCGAGTCGTGGGCGAACCTGGCCGCGTTGCGCGAGGCCTCCATGTTCTCCCGGTAGCCGAGCACCAGCCAGGCGCCCACCCCGCCCTCGAGCTCCACCGGGGCGACGGTGCCGTGCTCGGCGCGCAGCTTCTCGTACAGGCCGTTCGGGTCCTTCTGCGCCTGCTCGCCGTACAGCGCGGTCAGCTTGGCGCCGTCGGCGAAGGCGGCGTGCGCCGGGCACTCCGGCGGCGGGACCGGCATCGCGGCGGCCGGGGTTTCGGGGAGAGATTCGGACACGGTCACTCCGTGCTGGCTGAGGCGGCCACCGGGGCCGCGTTCTGGGTGGACAGGGAGTACAGGTAGCGCATCAGGGCCATGAGGGTGTCCCGGCTGGAGGCGCGGCTGCGCGCGTCGCAGTCCACGATCGGCACCGAGGCGGGCAGGTCGAGGGCGGCGCGCACCTCGTTGAGCGGATGGGTCGGGGCGTCCGGGAAGACGTTGACCGCCACGATGAACGGCACGCCGCCGTCCTCGAGCCGGCCGATGACGTCGAAGCTGGCCTCCAGCCGCCGGGTGTCGACGAGCACGACGGCGCCGAGCGCGCCCTCGAACAGGCCGGTCCACAGGAACCAGAAGCGCTGCTGCCCGGGCGTGCCGAACAGGTAGAGCACCAGCTCCTCGTTGATGCTGATCCGGCCGAAGTCCATCGCCACGGTGGTCGCGTTCTTCTGCTCCACCCCGCGCACGTCGTCCACCCCGACGCTGACCTCGGTCATCGTCTCCTCGGTCGTCAGCGGTCTGATCTCGCTGACGGAGCCGACCAGGGTGGTCTTGCCGACGCCGAACCCGCCGACCACGACGATCTTGACCGCGGTGGCGGCCGAGGCGGGCAGCGCGTCCTCACGCGCGGGCCCGACGGCCAGCTCAGAGCTTCTGGAGTCCATACATCACCGCCTTGAGCAGTTCGGGATCGGGGATTCCGGCCGTGCGCACCGCGGCGCGCACCTCGACCGAGGAGTCCGCGAGCAGGTCGGAGACCAGGATGGCGACCACGCTGAACGGCAGCTTGAGGTACGCCGAGATCTCCGCCATGGACAGCGGATAGTGGCACATGCGCAGGATGGACGCGTGCTCCGGCTGCATCTCCGGGCGCGCCGCGGCCCGCGCCACCACGAGGGTGACCAGGTCGAGGTCGGCGCGCACGCCCTTGGCGCCGCGCCCCCCGGTGATGACGTAGAGGCGCTCCGGGCCGCCCTGCTCCCAGGAATTGGACGCGTCGTTGATCGGGGACGGGGTCACCCGGCCGTCCTCTCCTCCATCCGCGGCGGGCTGGTGAGATGCTCGCCGATGCGCGCCACCAGGCTGCGCATCTGCTGCCCCATCAACCCCGCGTCCACCCCTTCGTCGGCCAGCACCGCGAGGTACGCCCGCGCGCCGGCCGCCATGAGGTAGAAGAATCCCCCGCCCACCTCGATCACCACGAGCCGCATCAGCTTGTCCCCCTGCGGGAACTCGGCCGCGACCGCGGCGGACAGGCTCTGGAGTCCGGCGCACGCGGCGGCGAGCCGGTCCGCCGTGTCCACGTCCGTGTTGTACTGGGCCATGCGCAGGCCGTCCGAGGTGAGCACGACGACGTGCCGAGTGCCCGGTACGCTCTCCGCCAGGTCCTTGAGCATCCAGTCCATGCTGGGCTGCAGGTGGTCCATCGACTACTCGCCTTCCTTGCTCGACGCGTCGTCAGTCAGGGCTTGCTCGGTCCGCGGCGCCTCGCCGGAGACCGCGTTCTGGAACGCGGCCAACCAGAGTCCGGGGGGCGGTGCGGCCGGCGCGGAGCCGTTGGCCGGCGCGCTCGAGGTTGCGCTGGTGGTTTGCTGCGGCACGCGGGGCGCGGTCAGGCCCTGCTGGCTCCGGCCGCCGCCGACCGGGGCGGTGGCGCCGCGCCGGCGCTGCGGCAGTCCGTTGTCGTTCATCTCGATGTTCCGCGGCTCCTCCGGCTGCAGGGCGATGGCGGGCACCGGGCGGTTCGGGTTCGCGGTGACCGCGGCGCCGGGGGTGGCGGCGGACAGCGGCACGACGGTGATCCGCTCCCGCGGGATGATCAGCACGGCGCGCACGCCGCCGTACGCCGACGGCCGCAGCGAGACCTGGAAGTCGTTCGCCTGGGCCAGCCGGCCGACCACGGACAGGCCGAGCCGCGGGTTCTCGCCGAGGTCGGCGAGGTCGAGGCCGGATCCGGTCTCGGCCAGCACCCGCTCGGCGCGCGTCCTGGCCTCCTCGCCGAGGCCGACGCCGCCGTCCTCGATCTCGACCGCGATCCCGGACTGCACCTCGACCGCGGTCATGTGCACGCGGGTCTGCGGCGGCGAGTAGCGGGTGGCGTTGTCGAGCAGTTCGGCGAGCGCGTGGATGAGCGGCTCGACGGTGGGGCCGATGATGGCGACCTCGACGACGGAGTGCAGTTCGACGCGCTGGAAGTCGCTGATCCGGGACATCGCGCCGCGCAGCACGTTGAACAGCGGGACGGGAGCCTGCCACTGGCGGCCGGGGCGCGAACCGCCGAGCACGGCCAGCGAGTCGGCCAGGCGGCCGATCAGCGCGGTGCCGTGGTCGAGGCGGAGCAGGTCGTCGAACACGTCGGGGCTGCCGCCGTGCCGCTCCTCCATCTCGCGCAGGTCCTGGAACTGCTGGTGCACGATGGCCTGGACGCGGCGGGCGACGTTGACGAAGGCGCGCTGGGCGGAGTCGCGCAGGTCCTCCTCCGCCTTGACCGCCTCGAGGACGGAGCGGACCACGTCCTCGTGCGCCTTGACGAACGCGGCGCCGAGGGCCGGGGACTGGTCGGCGACGAGCACCTCGTCGAGCGAGTCGCCGTGGTGCAGCCGGTCGATCGCGGCGGGCAGCACCTCGACGGCGAGCCGGCTGGTCTCGGCCTCCTGCAGGGCCAGGCGGCGCACCAGCTCCTGCTCGGTGGCGCCCTGGCTGCGCCGCAACTGCTGGATGGCGCGGCCGCGGCGGCCTATCTCGGCGCAGGTCAGGCCGACGGCGACGACCGCGACCAAACCGACCGCGGCGACCTCCTTCTTCGCGTGCGCGTTGGCCAGCAGCAGCGCGGTGACCGCGACCGCCGCGGTCAGGAAGGCGGGTATCAGGGCACTGTAGACAACGGGTGTACCGGCTTGCGAGCCACCAGGTGACGGTCGCTTGCGTATCATTCGCAGAACCTTGGTCTGGTCGTGGGCGGTGTCGGTGACCGACGGGGACGGGGAGAAGTCACGGGCGCGGCCCGCGGAGAGCGTCGCGGCCGGGAGACCGAACAGGCGGTGCCGCGTACGGCCCCACCGTGGCAGGCGTTTGACAAAGCACTGGGCCACCTTGTTCGCTGTTCGGCTACTGATCAGGCTGACTCTCCGGACAGGTCTGACGTTATATCAGACCTCAGCTGAACCGGAAAAGCAGCGGCGCGTTCAGTGTGCGCTCCCCCTGCGGCGGGGCACCAAAGCTTTGCTGAATCTATACGCCGCCCACGCACCTTCGCGGCAGCGACACGCGAGGGAATCAGCGGGCTGCCGTGATCCGTGTGACCATTGCGACTACCGCCACCCGGCACGGGGTACACGGTCGGTGACGCTCCCTTTTCCGACCACCCGAGCCGCTTCGAGCATGAAAGGCCTGATATGTCTGAGAGCGCCGCGATACCCGTCGCCCCGGGGGCCGTGCCGCTGCTGGGCCATCTGCCCCGGCTGGCCCGCGACCCGCTGAGGTTTCTGGACTCGCTCTCCGCGCACGGCGGCCTGCTGACCCTCAAGCTGGCCAACAAGAAGATGATCGTGGTCTGCGACCCGACGCTGACCCACCAGGTGCTGATCGCCGACGACGTGTACGACAAGGGCGGTCCGTTCTTCGAGGCCTCGCGCAAGCTGCTGCCGACGGCGATGGGCCTGGCGCCGTACGTGAAGCACCGCAGGCTGCGGCGGCTGATGCAGCCCTCGTTCACCAAGGGCCGGCTGTCCCGGCACGGCGACATCATGAGCGAGCAGATCGCCAAGGCCGTCGCGCACTGGCGGGACGGGGCGGAACTCGACGTCGTGCAGGAGATGATGACCGTCACCGGCCGGGTCCTGACGGCCACGATCTTCTCCAGCTCGGTCTCCGAGGAGTCGCTGCGCGAGATCACGGCCGACTCGCTGGAGTTGACCCGCGGCGTCGCCATCGACATCGCGCTGCCGGGGCCGATCGCGCGGCTGACACCGGGTTACGGCCACTATCAGCGGTCTGTCGCGCGGCTGCGGGAGACCACGCTCCGGCTGATCCGCGAGCGCCGGGCGGAGGGCGATTCGGCGTCGCACGGGGACCTGCTGGAGGCGTTGCTGGCGGCGAAGGACGAGGACGGCGCGGGCGACCGGTTCTCGGACCCGGAGCTCGTCGACCAGGTCTCGTTCATGATGGTCGCGGGCACGGAGACGACGGCGCAGACGGTCTCCTGGGCGCTGTACGAGCTGAGCAGGCAGCCTGAGTTGGAGGCGAAGCTGCACGCCGAGGTGGACGAGGTGCTCGGCGGCCGTCCGGCGGGATACGACGACGTGCCGCGGCTCGCACTCGTCAACCGGCTCGTCTCCGAGGTGCTGCGCTTCTACAGTCCCACGTGGCTGTTCACCCGGCGCACGACCGCGGACGCCGAGCTCGGCGGCTACCAGGTGCCGGCCGGGACCGACGTGCTCTACAGCCCGTACATCGTCAACCGCGCGCCCGCCTCACATGAGACCCCGCGGGAGTTCGATCCCGACCGCTGGGAGCCGGAGCGCGCGGCGTGCATGCACGCGCGCGGCTACATCCCGTTTGGCACCGGCGCGCGCAAGTGCATCGGCGACCAGTACGCGACGATCGAGTCGGTGCTCATGGTGGCGACGATCGCGCAGCGGTGGAGCCTGGCCGCCGTGCCGGGCACGAAGCTCAAGACCAGCCGCAAGGTGGTGAACTCGCCGATCGGCCTGAAGCTGCGCGCAGCGCGCCGCGAGCGCTGAGCCGAGACGAAGGGGCCCGCGGCGTCTGCAGGATCTGCACGGACGCCGCGGGCCCCTTCGCTCGTCTCCGGGCTAGCCCAGGGGCCAGACCCAGTCGCGGATCTCGGGCACGTCGTCGCCGTGCTCGCGGGTGTAGGCGCGGGCGGCCAGCCGGGTGTCGATCATCTCCTGGCGCAGGTGCGCGCCGCGCTCGTGCAGGGTGGGGACGCGGTCGATGGCGTCGATGACGAGGTGGAAGCGGTCGAGGTCGTTCATCATGACCATGTCGAAGGGCGTGGTCGTGGTGCCCTCCTCCTTGTAGCCGCGCACATGGATGTTGTCGTGGTTGGTGCGGCGGTAGGTCAGCCGGTGGATCAGCCAGGGATAGCCGTGGTACGCGAAGATGACCGGCTTGTCCGTGGTGAACAGCGCGTCGAACTCGTGGTCGCCGAGGCCGTGCGGGTGCTCGGTGTCGGGCTGCAGCCGCATCAGGTCCACGACGTTGACGACGCGGATCTTCAGGTCGGGGAAGTGCTGCCGCAGGATCGCGGTGGCGGCCATGGTCTCCAGCGTCGGGACGTCGCCCGCGCACACCATGACGAGGTCGGGTTCGGCGCCCTCGTCGGTCGAGGCGAAGTCCCAGATGCCGATGCCGCGCGTGCAGTGCGCGACCGCCTCGTCCATCGAGAGCCAGGACAGCGCGGGCTGCTTCCCGGCCACGATGACGTTCACGTAGTGCTTGCTGCGCAGGCAGTGGTCCGCGACCGAGAGCAGCGTGTTGGCGTCCGGCGGCAGGTAGACGCGGATCACGTCGGCCTTCTTGTTCACCACGTGGTCGATGAAGCCGGGGTCCTGATGCGAGAAGCCGTTGTGGTCCTGCCGCCACACGTGCGAGGTCAGCAGGTAGTTGAGCGAGGCGATCGGGCGCCGCCACGGGATGCGCTTGGTGGTGCGCAGCCACTTGGCGTGCTGGTTGAACATCGAGTCGACGATGTGGATGAACGCCTCGTAGCAGGAGAAGAAGCCGTGCCGACCCGTCAGCAGGTAGCCCTCGAGCCAGCCCTGGCAGGTGTGCTCGGACAGGATCTCCATCACCCGGCCGTCGACCGCGAGATCGGCGTCGTCGTCGGGCTCTGTCTCGGCGAGCCAGGTGCGCCCCGTGGCCTCCAGCACGTCGCCGAGCCGGTTCGAGGCGGTCTCGTCCGGACCCACGAGCCGGAAGTTCTTGTGCTCCTCGTTGCTGCTCATCACGTCGCGCAGGAAGCCGCCGAGCACGCGGGTGGCCTCGGCGGTCACCACGCCGTGCTCCTTGATGTCCACGGCGTAGTCGCGGAAGTCCGGCATCTCCAGTTCGCGCAGCAGCAGGCCGCCGTTCGCGTGCGGGTTCGCGCCCATCCGCCGCTCCCCCTTCGGAGCGAGTTCGGCGAGCTCCGAGACCAGCGCGCCGTGCTCGTCGAACAGCTCGTTCGGCCGATACGAACGCAGCCATTCCTCCAACTGGGTGAGATGAGCCGGGTTGTCGTGCAGCCCGGACAGCGGGACCTGGTGCGAGCGCCAGTTGCCCTCCGTGCGCTTGCCGTCCACCTCCTTCGGCCCGGTCCAGCCCTTCGGCGAGCGGAAGACGATCATCGGCCAGCGCGGGCGCTCGACCACGTCGGGGTTCTCCCGGGCCACCCGCTGGATCGCGGCGATGTCCTGGAAGGCGTCCTCGAGCGCGGCGGCCATCGCCTGGTGCGCCGCGTCGTGGTCGTCGGGGTCGGTGATCTCGACGGTGATCGGCCGGTACCCGTAGCCGATGATCAGATCGTCGAGCTCCTCGCGCGGGATGCGGGCGAGCACCGTCGGGTTCGCGATCTTGAAGCCGTTCAGCTGGAGGATCGGCAGCACCGCTCCGTCGCGCGCCGGGTCGAGGAACTTGTTCGAGTGCCACGAGGCGGCCAGCGGACCGGTCTCCGCCTCCCCGTCGCCGATCACGCAGGCGACCACGAGGTCGGGGTTGTCGTAGGCGGCACCGTACGCGTGCGAGAGCGCGTAACCGAGCTCACCGCCCTCGTGGATCGACCCGGGCGTCTCCGGCGCGACATGGCTCGGAATGCCCCCGGGGAACGAGAACTGCCGGAACAGCTTCCGAAGCCCGGCCTCGTCCCGTCCGATACCGGGGTAGAACTCGCTGTAGGTCCCCTCGAGGTACGTGTTCGCGACCAGCCCGGGACCGCCGTGCCCAGGACCGGCGATGTAGATCGCGTTCACATCACGCGCCCTGATCTGCCGGTTGAGGTGCGCGTAGATCAGATTCAGTCCCGGTGTGGTGCCCCAGTGCCCCAGCAGCCGGGGCTTGACGTGCTCGGGGGCCAGCGGTTCGCGCAGCAGCGGGTTGTCCAGCAGGTAGATCTGGCCGACGGACAGATAGTTGGCCGCGCGCCAGTAGGCGTCGATGAGATCCAGTTCACGGCGTTCCAGCGGGGCCGGATGAGTCGTCGTCATGTGATCCATCCTCTGTCGAGCGCCCCGACCACGACAGGGTCCTTGGGCCCGGTCGCGCACGGACGATCGGCCTTTCGGGTGCCGGGAGGACGCTCAGGCGCGAGAATCAGCGCATGACCTTCGGAACCCTCGCCGTCGTCGTGCTGGTCGGGCTGCTCGGGCCGCTGCTGGCGCTGCCGCAGCACTGGCGGGTGCCGATGGTCGTCGGCGAGCTGGCCGCGGGCGTGCTGCTCGGGCCGACGCTCGCCGGGTTCCTGCACCCGAGTGACCCGACGTTCTCCTTCCTGGCGGACATCGGCTTCGCGCTGGTGATGTTCGTGGCCGGCTCACACGTGCCCATCCGCGACCCCCGCCTGGCCAAGGGCCTGCGCACCGGAGCAGCCCGAGCCGTCGCGGTAGCCGCGATCTCCGTGCTCCCGGCTTTCGCCCTCGCACGCTTGTTCCACACCGGCCACACCGCCATGTACGCGGTCCTGATCGCCTCCTCGTCCGCCGCCCTGGTCCTGCCGATGATCGACTCCCTCAACCTGACCGGCCCGGAAGTACTCGACCTGCTGCCTCAGGTAGCCATCGCGGACACACTCTGCATCGTCGCCGTCCCGCTCGCCGTAGACCCGGCCCACGCAGGCCGAGCAGCCCTCGGCGCACTCGCGGTCATCGCGAGCGCCACAGTCCTCTTCCTTCTCTTCCGCTGGATCGAGAACTCAGGCGTGCGCCACCGCGTACACGAGGTCTCCGAGGACCGAAAGTTCGCGCTCGAACTGCGCTTCAGCCTCGCCGCCCTGTTCGGACTGGCAGCCCTGGCCGTCGCGACGCACGTCTCCATCATGCTCGCCGGCTTCTCCCTGGGACTGGCGGTCGCGGCGGTCGGCGAGCCGCGCCGCCTGGCACGGCAGCTCTTCGCCATCACCGACGGTTTCTTCAGCCCCCTGTTCTTCGTCTGGCTAGGCGCCGAACTCAACCTGCGCCAACTAGGCCACCGCCCCAGCTTCATCCTCCTCGGCGTACTACTCGGCGCGGCGGCCGCCACAGCACACGCCCTCATGCGCCTCACCGGCCAGCCAATCCCCTTCGGCGTACTAGCAGCCAGCCAATTGGGTGTCCCGGTAGCCGCCGCCACCCTCGGCACCCAGGTGCACGTCCTGCAACCCGGGGAGGCCGCCGCACTGATGCTCGGCGCACTCGTTACGATCGCTGCGGCAGCGCTCGCCGGGCGCGCAGCATCACACGCGAGCGAACCCGAAGCGAGCACGACAACGTGACGACCGCATCAGAGACAGAGCACGTCCCGCTCAGCACGATCGCCCGCGAATGGACCCGCATGGGCGTCATCGGCTTCGGCGGTCCCCCCACGCACATCTCGCTGCTCCGAAAGCTGTGCGTCCAGCAGCGCGACTGGATCGCGGCAGACGAGTTCGAGGACGCCATCGCCGCCTGCAACCTGCTGCCCGGCCCCGCCTCGACCCAGCTGGCAATCTGGTGCGGCCGACGGCTACGAGGCCCCGCCGGAGCAGTACTAGCAGGCTTCTGCTTCATCTTCCCCGGCCTCCTCATGATCCTGGCCTTGAGCACCCTCTTCCTGGCCGCCCACCCGCCCAAGTTCGTACTCGGCCTAGCAGCCGGCGCCGGCGCCGCAGTCCCAGCCGTAGCCGTCCACGCCGCATGGGGACTAGCCCCCGCAAGCTGGAAGCGAATCCAGAACAACAAGGTCTCGCACCCAGCCCGCACCCGCTGGATCGCCTACGCCGCAGTAGGCGCCGCCGCCGCAGCCCTCATCGGCCCGTACCTGGTCCTGGTCCTGATCGCATGCGGCGCCCTGGAGATCGCAGTCCGCTCCCACTCCCGCACGACCCCCACCCTGGCCAGCGTCCTCCCCCTGGCCGTCTCCACAGTCACCGCAGGCGGTCTGGGCGCACTCGCCTGGGAGGCCCTCAAGGTGGGCGCACTGTCATACGGCGGCGGATTCGTCATCATCCCCCTGATGCAACACGACGCCGTCCACACGTACCACTGGATGACCGACGCCCGCTTCCTGGACGCCGTAGCCCTAGGCCAGATCACCCCCGGCCCCGTCGTACTCACCGTAGCCGTGATCGGCTACGCCGCCTCAGGCTATGCAGGCGGACTACTTGCGGTACTCGTAGCATTCGCCCCCTCATTCCTCTTCATCCTCTTCGGCGCACGCTACTTCGCCACCCTGCGCGCCAACGCAAGAGTCCAAGCATTCCTGACCGGCGCCGGCCCCGCCGTGATCGGCGCCATCGCAGGCTCAGCCATCCCCCTAGCCCTCGCCCTAAGCCACGGCTGGCAGTACCCCCTCCTGGCAGCCGCCGCGATCTGGCTCTTCCTGGCCCGACGCGGCGTCGTCTCCGCCCTCTTGATCTCCGCCGCGATCGGCGCCGCCTGCGCCCTGTCCGGACTGACCGTCAGCTAGCTGCCGTCTGCCTCTCGGTGCGGGACGTGGGGAGGCGGAGGATGGCGGTCAGGCCGCCGGCGGGGGTTTCGTGGAGGGTGACTTCGGCGGCGTTGGCTGCGGCTATGCGGTGGACGATGGCTAGGCCCAGGCCGTTGCCGCCGGTGCTGGATTGGCCGAAGCGGCGGAAGGCGTTCGCTCGGGCTTGGGCGGACATGCCGGGGCCGTTGTCGACGACGCGCATCTCGATGTGCTCGTCGGTGGCGGTCGCGGTGATTTCTATGCCGCCGCCTTCGGGGACGGCGTCTAGGGCGTTGGCGATCAGGTTGTCCAGCATCTGTTCCAGGTCGCCGGGGCCCAGCCATGCGCGGGCTGGGTAGGGGCAGTGCGCTTCCAGTTTCACGCCGCGTTCCCGGGCTACGGGGTCCCAGGCGGCTACGCGGTCGGTGGCGATCTCGTCGGCGCGTACGGTTTCGGGGCGGGGGACGGAGGTCTCGGCGCGGGCTACGGTGAGCAGGCCGTCTACGAGGCTTCCCAGGCGGGCTAGTTCGAGTTGGAGTCCGGCCAGTTCTTCGGCGGACTCGGCGTCGGCGTCTTCGGCTAGGACGTCTACGCGTAGGCGCAGTGCGGTGAGCGGGGTGCGGAGTTGGTGGGAGACGTCGGCTACCCATTCGCGGTGGCTGCCCACCAGGGACTGTATGCGTTCGGCCATGCGGTTGAATGCCGCGGATAGCTCGCGTACTTCGTTTGGGCCTGTTGTCGTTGGGGCGCGGGTTTCCAGGGCGCCGTCGCCGAAGTGGGCCGCGCTGGCGCCCAGGACGGTTAGGGGTCTCGCCACCCAGCGGCCTAGCCAGAGGGCGAAGAGCACGCCTGCTGCCAGTACTGCCAGGTCTGTGGCGGCGAGCCATGCCCAGACTGCGGTGATCCGGTCGTTCATCGGGTCCGCATTGCGCGCGAGGATTGCGACTCCGGCAGCGTTTCCATCGTCGCCGACGGGGACCGCGACGAGTAGCCACTCGCCGTCTCGGGCGCTGGCTTGGTCGGCTCCGGCTTGGATCTGGGCGGCTAGTTCTGCGCCGGTCTTGTCGGCTGCTTTGGTGCATTGGGTGACTGCGACCACGTGGAGGTCCTTGGCGTAGACGGCGGCGCAGTCCCCTCGGGTTGCGGCTTTGCCGAGGGCGTCGTCCATGGCGGTGCGCGGGTCGTGGTCGGCGAGGTACTCCTCAGCGCGGGCGGCCAGCTGGTCTGCTTCGGACATGACTCCGTACTCGAAGTCGGAGCGTTCGTTCGAGGTCAGCGAGAAGCCGAGCGGCACCACGGCGAGCAGCAGCAGTGCGACGACCAGGCCGACCGTGACCAGCGCGATGCGACGTGACACGGCTACTCCCCGGGGGTCGCCTTGACCGCCGCGGCGGGGACCAGCCGGAAGCCGTGGCCGTACAGCGTCTCTATCAGTCCGTCTACCGCCAACTTGCGGCGCAGCGCGGCGATGTGCACGTCCAGCACCCGGGTCGGGCCGTACCAGTTCTCGTCCCACACGCGGGTGATCAGCGTGTGCCGGGAGATCGCCCGCCCCGGCTCGGCGACCAGGCATTCGAGGATGTCGAACTCCTTGGGCGTGAGCGGGACCTCGGCGCCGTGCACCCATGCCTGCCGGGCGCGGGGGTCGACGGCCAGCACGCCGATCACGTAGCGGGGCGCCGAGGGGCGCACGCGACGCAGCACGGCGCGGATCCTGGCCTGCAGCTCATCGAGGCCGAAGGGCTTGACGAGGTAGTCGTCCGCGCCGTCGTCCAGCGCCACGACGCGGTCCACCTCGCCGTCCCGCGCGGTCACCACGATGACGGCCGCGTCGGAGTGCTCGCGCAGCCGGCGGCAGACCTCGAGGCCGTCCATGTCCGGCAGGCCGAGGTCGAGCAGCACGACGTCGGCGGGCGCCGCCTTCAGGGCCTCGCCGCCGGTCGCGACGGTCTGCACGTGGTAGCCGGACCGGGTCAGGCCGCGGCGCAGCGGCCAGGCGATCCCCTCGTCGTCCTCCACCACGAGCACGCGCACGGGGGGTTGGGCGGGGGCCGGGGTCGCTGTCACCGGCCCACCGTAACGCAGCCCTGCCGGAGGACAGCAACATTCGGCAGCTACTTGACTGCCATCAAAAAACAGCCCTAGATTGCACCGCATCACCAGCTCGCAGAAAGGCGTCTCGCCATGCAACGTCGCATGCCGGTGCTCACCGCCGCAGCGTGTACCAGCCTCCTGCTCACCGCCGTGCTCCCCGCGTCCTCCGCCGACGCGGCGTCCGTCGCCCCCGGGCACTACACCGGGACGATCGCGGACGGCTCGACCTGGATCGCCGACGTGCCCGCGCACTGGAACGGCTCGCTGATCCTGTTCAGCCACGGCTTCGGCCCGACCACCGCCGCCGACTCCCCGAGCGCCGCGAGCCAGACCGCGCTGCTCGACCAGGGCTACGCACTGGCGGGCTCCTCCTACGATCCCAGCGGCTCCTGGTGGGCCCTGGACACCGCCGAGAGCGACCAGTTCGCCACGCTCGCCGCCGTGGAGCAGCTGCTCGGCGGCCGGCCGCATCGGGTCATCGCGATGGGCGAGTCGATGGGCGGGCTCATCAACAGCCAGATCGCCGAGGACGGCAACGGGCGCGTGGATGCGGCCCTGGACATGTGCGGCCTGGTCGCCGGCGGCGTCGATCTGAACAACTACCAGCTCAATGCCGAGTACGCGATCACGAAGCTGATCCCGGGCGCGTCCGGTGTGCAGATCCGTGATTACGCCTCCCCCACCGACGGCACCACGGCCGCGACGGCGCTGTCCAACGCGATCACCGCCGCGCAGTCGACGGCCGCGGGCAAGGCTCGCATCGCCCTCGTCGGCGCGCTGCTCAACGAGACCGACTGGGCCGCGGGCGAGACCGCTCCGGCGCCGCACGACTACGCGGGCCAGGAGGCGCAGGAAGAGGAGTGGATGACGACCGGCGGCCAGCTGGCCTTCATCGAGTTCGGCCGCTACTACATCGAGCAGGCCGCGGGCGGCGACAGCGGTTGGAACGTGGGCGTGAACTACGCCGCACTGCTCAGCCGGTCCACGCACTCGCAGCAGGTCGCGGCGCTCTACCGGGCGGCCGGACTGAATCTGCGTACTGACCTCGCGACTCTCGACCGCGGCGAGAGCCTCGCGCCGGAGTCCGGTTCGCTGGCGTCGATGGAGCACAGTTCGACCAACACCGGCCGGATCACGGTGCCGATGCTGGACATCCACACCACCTCGGACCAGCTGGTCCCGGTCGAGCAGGAGTCGGCGTTCGCGCAGAAGGTGGAGCAGGCCGGGTCCGGCGCGCTGCTGCGGCAGGCATACGTGTCGCGGCAGGGTCACTGCAACTTCACGACCGCGGAGACCGTCGCGGCCCTGGACACCGTGAACCAGCGCGTCACGACCGGGCACTGGGGCGACTCGACCAGCGCCGCCTCCCTGCAGGCCGCCGCGGACGCGCTCGGCCTCGACGGCGCCGCGTACGTCTCCTACCGGCCCGGACCGCTGGTGACGCAGGACCCGAACTCGCTCTTCGCTGTTCGTTCCAGTAAAGGTTGAGCATTGTACTTGTGGTGGGACAGAACCCTGGTTACTAGTGAGTAAGAAGTATTCACCAGGGAGGAACCCACCTTGATGCCCACATTCATCCGGCGGAGCCTCAGCATCGCCGCCACGACCGGAACCGCCGCCGCGATCGCGCTCGGCACTGGAGGGGCTGCCCACGCCTCCAGCGCCGAGTACGTCGCCCTCGGCGACTCCTACTCGTCCGGCGTCGGAGCCGGCAGCTACACCAGCGCCAGCGGCAGCTGCGACATCAGCACCAACGCGTACCCCTACCTGTGGGACGACGCGAACGCGCCCTCGTCGTTCACCGACAACGCCTGTTCCGGCGCGACCACCTCGACCGTGGAGTCCAGCCAGCTGTCCGGCCTGAACTCCTCGACAACGCTGGTCTCGCTCACCGTCGGCGGCAACGACGTCGGCTTCAGCAGCGTCATGGAGACGTGCATCCTCGACGGGACCAGCTCCTGCGAGTCCGCCGTGTCCAACGCCGAGTCCGAGGCCGAGACGACCCTGCCGGGCGATCTCGACACCCTCTACAGCGAGATCCAGGCCGACGCCCCGAACGCGCACGTCGTGGTCATGGGCTACCCCGAGTTCTACGACATCAACGAGTCGAGCGGCTGCGTGGGCCTGAGCACCGACAGCCGGTCGGCGATCGACGGCGGCGCGGACACGCTGGACAGCGTGATCTCCACCGAGGTCGCGAAGTACAGCAACTTCAGCTACGTCGACATCCGCCCGTACTTCTCCGGCCACGAGATCTGCGACAGCAGCGCGTGGCTGCACTCCTTCAACATCCTGGACACGACCGAGTCCTACCACCCGACCGCGACCGGCCAGGCGGACGCGTACTACCCGGCCTTCGAGGCCGGCGTGGCCGAGTAAAGTGCCTTGATCTCCTCGCGGGTCGGCGGTTCCGCGCCGGCCCGCGTGCAGGCCAGGGCGCCCGCGATCACGCAGTACTCCAGCAGCTCGCGCAGCTCCTCGGGCGTCTCCGGGATTCGCACCGCCCCTCCCGGCACGCGGCCGTAGCCGAGGAGCGCGTCGAGCAGCGCGGCCTGGAACGCGTCCCCGGCGCCGATGCTGTCCACCACCTCGACGACCGGCGCCGCGGCCTCGACCCGGTGCCGCGCGGTCACGGCCGTGGCGCCGCGCGACCCGTGCGTGACGATGGCCAGCCGCGGCCCGAGATTCAGCAGCGCCCGCGCCGTGTCCACCGGATCAAGGCCCGGATAAAGCCATTCGAGGTCCTCGTCACTCGCTTTGACCACGTGGGCGTAGCCGACGAGCTGGTCGGCGGCGGCCCGGTACGCGTCCGGCCTCGGCAGCGCGGCCGGGCGCACGTTGAGGTCGATCGCCACAGTGCCGCCCGACTTGGCGCGCACGTGCCGACACGCCTCCTGCACGCGGTCGGCGCCCGGCCCGATGACGCCGGCGAGCGAACCGGTGTGCAGCAGCGTGACGTCCTCGGCGATGTCGATCGGTCCCGGATCCCAGGCGGGCAGGAACTCGTAGGTCGCGCCGCCGCTGGCCGGATCGACGTAGGCCAGCGCGATCGTCGTGCGGTTCGAGGCGCTGCGCACCCGCTGCACGTCCAGCCCCGCGCGCTGCAGGTGCGCCTCGATCAGCCGCCCGGCCGGATCGTCGCCCCAGCAGGTGCAGAGCGTGGCCGGCACGCCGAGCCGCCGCAGTCCGAGGGCCACGTTCGCCGGACTGCCGCCCGGGTACGGCGTGATCCGCTCGGTGTCGTCGGTGCGCCAGATCAGGTCGACGAGCACCTCGCCGATCACCAGCACGCTCATCGCGGGTCGAGTTCTCTACGCACGGATCCAGTCTAGTGAGGCGGCGTCCCGGCTTGATTCTGGAAACCGATCGGTTTACGGTGGGAGCAAGCGAGAAACCGATCGGTTTTCTCCGGACGAGAGGCGACCATCATGACCACCATCAAGGACTCCGTGGCGCTGGTGACCGGCGGCAGCAGGGGCATCGGCAAGGAACTGGTCGAGCAGCTCTACGCGCGCGGCGCCCGGAAGGTCTACGCGACCGCCCGGGACGCGGCGGCCGTGACCCACCCGGACGCGATCGGACTGCCGTTCGAGGCCAGCGATCCGCGCGCCGCGGCCGCGCTGGCGCAGCTCGCCCCGGACGTCACGATCCTGATCAACAACGCCGGGACCTCCTCGCGCGCCGACTACCTGACGTCCACCGAGGACGAGGCGCGGCGCGACTTCGAGACGAACTTCTTCGGGCCGCTGTGGGTGACCCGGGCGCTGGTGCCGGTCATCGAGGCGAACGGCGGCGGCCACATCCTGAACGTGCACTCGGCGCTGTCCTGGTTCGCGGAGGGCAAGACGTACAGCGCGTCGAAGGCGGCGTTCTGGTCGCAGACGAACTCGCTGCGGGTGACGCTGCAGCCGCGCGGCATCACCGTGACCGGCCTGCACGTCGGCTACGTCGACACCGACCTGACCACCAGCATCGACGCCGACAAGGTGCAGCCGGGCCTGGTCGCCGCGAAGGCGCTGGACGGGATCGAGGCCGGCGCGTTCGAGGTGCTGGTAGACGGCACGTCCGAGTGGGCGAAGGCGGCGCTGTCCGGCCCGATCGAGCAGATGTACCCGCAGCTCGCGCAGCAGGGCACGAAGTAGGCTACGGGCATCATGAGTACTGAGAGCGGGCCGAACACCCGGGAACGACTGCTGGACGCGGCCGCCGACCTCGCGTACCGGGACGGGGTCGGCATCGGGGTCGAGGCGCTGTGCAAGGCGGCCGGGGTGTCGAAGCGCTCGATGTACCAGTTGTTCCCCAGCAAGGACGAACTGCTGGCCGCGAGCCTGGAGCGGCGCGCGGCGGTGACGGGCGCGCAGCTGATGCCCGCGGACGACGAGTCCGAGCCGCCGCGTGACCGGATCCTGCACGTGTTCACTCGTCTGGAGGAGCAGGCGCGGACGGCGGAGTACCGCGGCTGCCCGTACCTGGCGATGCAGGTCGAGCTCAAGGACCCCGAGCACCCGGCGAGCCGCGTAGCGGGCCGGGTGAAGCGGGATCTTGAGCTGTTCTTCCGGCGCGAGGCCGAGCGCGGCGGGGCGGCCGACCCCGAGTACGTCGGCCGGCAGCTGATCCTGGTCTTCGACGGGGCCAGCGCCCGAGCCGGGATCCGCGCCGACGACATGGCCGGTCTCGCCACGGGGACGGTGGCCACGCTGCTCGACGCGGCTGGCGTACGCTGACAGCCTCGAACGCCGCCCCGGAAAGGCCCTGACATTGAGTACCGCCACTGCCTCCGCCGTGCTCAGCACGGTCCGCGCGTGCGCCGAGCGGGCCGCCCGGGGTGCCGCGTCGCTGGTGAACGCGCCCGAGTCGGCGATCGACGCCGCGCTGCGCGGGATGGCCGAGCGGGTGCGGTCGGCGGTTCCGGCGCTGATCGCGGCGAACGAGGCCGACCTCGCCGCCGCGCGGGAGAGCGGGATGTCCGAGGCGCTGCAGGACCGGCTCACGCTGACCGCCGAGCGGCTGGACGCGATGGCCGCGCAGCTCACCGCGCTGGCCGACGTGCCGGACGGGCCGCGCGACCGGGTCGTCGAGCAGCGGCCGGACGGGCTGACGCTGCTGGAGCGGCGGCGTCCGGTCGGCGTGATCGGCGCGAACTTCGAGGCCCGGCCGAACGTGACCGTGGACATCGCCTCGCAGCTGCTCAAGTCGCGCAACGGCGGCGTGCTGCGCACCGGCTCCGCCGCGCTGCGCTCCAGCCAGGCGCTGATGGACCAGGTCGTCGCCCCCGCGCTCGCCGCCGCGGGCCTGGATGCGGACGCGATCCAGCTCATCCCGGTCGAGGACCGCTCGGCCGCGTACGCGCTCGTCGCAGTGCCCGAACTCGTCCCCCTGGTCATCCTGCGCGGCAGCGGCGAGAGCACCCGCGACCTGGCCCGCGAGGCCGCGCAGCACGGCGTGCGCACGCTGGCCCACGCGGACGGCGGCGGCGTGCTCTACATCGCGCCGGGTGCGAGCGCGGAACTGGCGCAGCGGATGGTCGAGGAGAGCCTGGACCGCCTCGGCGTCTGCAACCGTCTCAACCTTCTGCTGCTCGACCGTTCCCTGCACGACGAGCTGCTGCCCGGCATCCTCAGCGTACTGTCACGCCTCGGGATCGCCGCCTCCCTTCCCCCGCACGACCACCCACGCGGCTTCGAGTGGGCCCTGGACTCCGACCGCGCCGCCACCGTCACCATCGACGCCGTGGACGGCCCCGCCGAAGCCGCCCGCATCGCCAACGACGAGACCTCGGGCCTCGCCGCCGCCGTCGCCACCGAGGACCCCGCCGTCGCCCGCGCCTTCCTCGACGCCTACGGCGGCTCCGGCGCGTTCTGGAACTGCCCGACCCGCCTGCTGGACGGCTTCAAGCTGCTTCGCCTGCCCGAGACAGGCATCAACATCGACCGCGTCCCCGGCCCCCGCGGCCCCGTCACCTTCCGCGACCTCAGCCTGCGCCAGTACGTCACGGTCCCCACAGCGACGGTCGCAGAGGTCAGCGATCCCGCCTGATCAGATCGAGCAGACCCGGAGTCCAGTGGTCGCCGTACCGCCGCTGGAGCTCGGCGCGCTGCCAGTCGAGCCCGGTGACCTCGCCTCGGCAGAGCGCTGATCCGCACGCGCAGTCCATGCGGAATTCGGCGATGCCGGTGGACGTGGCGTAGTCGTTCGTCAGCTCCTCTCCCACCGTGATGTCGCGGCGGGCGGCCTGCGTGTACGCGTCGATCCACCACGCGTTCGGGTCGCAGCTGTGGTTGCCGTAGCCGTTGGGGCGGCGTGGCGGGAGGACCAGGTGGACGTCGTCGCCCACGGTGATCGTGTCAATGTACGGATGCCCGGGATCCTGCGCGGCCGCGGCGAAGACGGCGGCGAGTTCGGCTCCTGAGACGAGCCGTCCGCCGACTCGGGAGACGACGGTTCCGGCGGCGATGTGGCGCGTGGCGAAGAGTCCCCTGCCCTCGATCGACGACGCGCGGACTTCGATGTCGGGGTGGAGCCAGCAATCCGGCTCCGGCGCGGTTACCAAGCGGGTCCTCTCGGGCTAGACGGATTCGGGGCAGCTGAAGGATCTGCGGTAGTCGGCGGGGGTGACGCCGACGGCGCGGCGGAAGTGGTGGCGCAGGAGGGCGCCGGAGCCCAGGCCGCAGGCGTGGGCGATCTCGTCCATGCCGAGGGGCGTGTCCTCGAGCAGGCGGCGGGCGTGGAGCACGCGCTGGAGGGTGAGCCAGCGCAGCGGGGTGGTGCCGGTCTCGGCGACGAAGCGGCGGGCGAAGGTGCGTTCGGACATGCGGGCGCGGCGGGCGAGTTGGGCGGTGTTGAAGTCGGCGGCGAGGTTGTCGATCATCCAGTCGAGCACCGGCTGCAGGCTGTCGCACTCGGTCTCGGGGACCGGGAGGTCGATGAACTGGCGCTGGCCGCCGTCGCGCTGCGGCGGGACGATCATGCGGCGGGCGATGGCGTTGGCGACGGCGGAGCCGAGTTCGCGCCGGACGAGGTGCAGGCAGGCGTCGATCCCGGCGGCGGTGCCCGCGCTGGTGATCACGGTCCCCTCGTCGACGAACAGGACGTCGCGGTCGACCTTCGTGTCCGGGTAGCGGTCGGCGAACGCCGCGGTGTGCCGCCAGTGCAGGGTGCAGCGCAGGCCGTCGAGCAGTCCGGCCTCCGCCAGCAGGAACGCGCCGGAGCAGACGGTCAGCAGCGTGGCCCCGCGCGCGGCGGCGGCACGCAGCGTGTCCAGGATCGCGGGCGGGAAGACGGTCGGCGAGTCGCCCACCGCGGGCACGACGAGCAGGTCGGCGTCCGCCGCGGCGTCGAGGCCGCGGGTCGGCACGATCTGGAAGCCGGTGGACCTCAGGGCCCTGCCGGGGTGTTCGCCGCAGACCCGGAAGTCGAAGGGCGGCACGCCGTCCTCGGTGCGGTCGATGCCGAAAACCTCGCACACCACACCGAGTTCGAAGGCGGCGGTGCCCTCCATCACGAGCGCCGCGACGGTCTTGAGCATGCCCTCACGGTACCTGGCAGGATTTTGTGGCACAAGGGCAATGGCGCCACTTTCGGTGGACACCGCGCTCTCGAATACTGGAAGACATGGACACCACCGAACTATCCCCCGAGGTCAGGACCGCCCGCGTGGTGGTCGGAGTGACGGGCTCGGCGAGCAGCGGGGCCGCGCTGCGCCGGGCCGTGTACGAGGCGCGGCGCAGCGGGCACCTGTTGGTCGCGGTGCACGCCTGGGAGCCGCCGGGCGGCGAGGCGGTATATCGCCGGGCGCCCACGCCGTCGATGCTGCCGGTCTGGGAGCGGCAGGCCGAGCAGCGGCTGGACGCGGCGATCGCGCAGGCGCTCGGCGCGGTCCCGGCGGATCTGCACGTGGAGAAGCTCGTGGTGCGCGCGCCCGCCGCGTACGCGCTGAACGCGCTGGCCGACCGGTCGAGCGACCTGCTCGTGCTCGGTGCCGGTCCGCGCCGCTCGATCGCCGCGTACGCGCGGGGCACGGTGCGCCGAAAGGTCGTCAGCACGGCCACGGCCCCGGTGCTGCTGGTCGCCCCGCTCGCCACGCCGCGCACGATGCGCCGCGAACTGCGCCACCTCAAGCCCGAGGACTTCCTGCGCCCGGCCGGCTCCGGTCACGAGCGCTGAGCCGCGGTCAGCGTCGAACCGACGCTGGCGGCGACCACGGCGACGATCGCGGCGAGGGCGAGCAGCCCGACACGCTGGCCGAGGACGAGCCAGCCCGCGAGCGTGGCCACGGCCGGTTCCAGGCTCAGCAGGATCCCGAAGGCCCGGCGCGGAATCCGGCGCAGGGCCGCGAATTCCAGCGAGTAGGGCACGACCGAGGCCATCAGCGCCGTGCCGAGGGCCACGAGCAGCAGTCCGGGCCGGTCGGCGATGTGCTCAGCGCCGCGCACACCGCCGGGCGTCAGGACGAGGGCCGCGATGGTCATCGCGACGGCGAGCGCGCCGCGCCCCGGAACCTCGGCGCTCGCGCGTGCCCCGGCCAGGATGTACAGCGCCCAGAAGACCGCGGCGACGAGGACGAAGACGACCCCCGCGATGTCGAGCGAGTGCCCCGAGGAGCCCTCGCCGGTCAGCCCGAGCGTGACGACGCCGCCCAGGGCCAGCAGCACCCAGCCGAGGTCGCGGGGACGGCGGGAGAGCACGGCGGCGAGGGTGAGCGGGCCGAGGAACTCGATGGTCACGGCGATGCCCAGCGGGATCCGCGCGATCGCCGCGTAGAAGAACCCGTTCATCCCCGCGAGGCTGACCCCGAACAGGATCACGGCGCGCCACTGCGCCCGCGTCCAGGCGCGGATGCCCGGCCGGGTGCCGGCGAGCAGCGCGGCCGCCGCGATGCCGAGCCGCAGCAGCGTGGCCCCCGACGCGCCGGTGGCCGGGAACAGCCGCGTGGCCAGCGCGGCGCCGATCTGCAGCGACGTGCAGGAGCCGAGCACCATCAGGGTGGCCGGGCCGGCGAGGGAGGCCGGTCGGGCCGGGGTCGGGGAGCGCATGCGTCCAGGCTCCGGCACCTGCACTGATTCGTCCAGCGAAGCTTTCCGAGCGATACTGGTGAGGAAAACTGACGAATCAGAAAGGGGCCGGGGATGCTGGACGTGCACCGCCTGCGCCTGCTGCGCGAACTCGACCGGCGCGGCACGCTCAAGGCCGTCGCCGAGGCCCTGGCCTACAGCCCGTCCGCGATCTCCCAGCAGCTCGGCCAGCTCGAGGCGGAGACCGGCGTGACGCTGCTCGAACCGGCCGGGCGCGGCGTGCGGCTGACCGCGCAGGCACGCATCCTCGTCGCGCACACCGAGGTCATCCTGGAGCGGCTCGAACTCGCCGAGGCGGATCTGCGCGCGTCGCTGACCGAGGTCGGCGGCACGCTGCGGGTGGCCTCGTTCCAGTCCGTGCTGCTGGCCCTCGTCCCGGAGGCGCTCACGCTGCTCGCCGACCAGCACCCCGGGCTCCGCGTCGAGATCACGCACGCCGAGGCGGGCCCGGCCTTCGCGGGGCTGCTCGCGCACGAATTCGACGTCGTGCTGGGCGAGGAATACCCGGGCCTGCCGCAGCCGCAGGTCGAGGGCGTCCACACGCAACTGCTCGCGCTCGACGAACTCCTGCTCGCCTCGCCGACGCACGGTCCGCACGCGCGCGGCGGCGCGGACGACGCGCCCGTCCGGCTGCTCGAACTCGCCGACGCGCCCTGGGCCCTGGACCCGGCCGACATCCCGGCCGGGCACTGGGCCCGCACCCTGTGCCGCGCCGCCGGTTTCGAGCCGGACATCCGCTTCGCCAGCCCGGACCTGCTGCTGCAGATCCACCTCGTGGAGACCGGCCACGCCGTCGCCCTGCTGCCCGGGCTGCTGCTGGACACCGACGGCGACCACGACATGCGCGTCTCCCGGCTGCCCGGCCGGCCGCACCGCAGGCTGATGACCGGCGTCCGCGCGGGCGCGGCCCGGCATCCGGCCGTTCGGGCGTTCCGCGGCGCCCTGAAGCAGGCGCTGCGGCGATGAATATGACTATTGCTACAAAGGCATGAACTCTGATGATCAATCAGGGCCGAACCGGTGACATCAAGGCATCGACATCAGGCGATTCGGGGACGTACGCGGCAGTCTGTCGTGTTCTCCGGAAAAGGTGATAGTCATGCCCTTGTCCCGCACCGCCCGCCGCTCGCCGTACCGCGCCGCCCTGCTGTCAACGGCGACGGTCACGCTGCTGTTCGGATTCCTCTCCAGCGCCGCGCCCGCCGCGTCCGCAGCGGCCGCGAAGTCGGCACCCGGCGACAACGGCGACGTCAAGGTGCACGCCGTCGGCACCTTCTTCATCGACCAGCGCAACGAGCCGCATGTGTGCCAGTTCTACCTCGACGCCTTCAACTTCGACACGATCCAGAAGGTCAGCTGGACCATCGACCAGGAGGCGCCGACCGGCCACGCCCAGGCGTCCAGCGGCACGCTCACCCTGCACAACGGCGCCGGGCAGACCTCGGTGATGTCGCTGCCCGTCGGGCACTACAAGCTGGACTGGACCTTCGAGGGCGAGCACGGCAGCGCCAAGCACAAGGTGTTCTGGTCGGACTGCGCCGCGGTCGCCTCGCCGCCGCCCGGATCGACCGTGGTCGGCAGCGGCGGCACGGTCCTCGGCACGGTGAACGCGGCGGGCGAGATCATCGGCCCGAACGGCAAGCCGGTCCTCGCGGCGACCGGAGTCGAGCTCACCCCCTGGCTCGCCGCCGGTGCGGGCCTGGTCCTCGGCGGCACGCTGCTCGCGCGGCGGCGGCGCTCGGCCCGCTGACCAGACGGAAAAGCGCAGCGGCACGGCGGAGTGTGGGCTTCCGCCGTGCCGCTGCCGTGTTGCGGGGAGGTAGCCCGGTCGGGTGGGTAGACCGACCGGACTACGCGCACTCCCCTTCGAGGTGGATCAGAAGGCCCCGACGCCGTTCGGCGTGCCGAGGCCGGTCGGGCCGTCCCAGCCGGTGCGCGCCGTGCACAGTTGGCTGACGGAGCAGCTTCCGTCGTTGCCGGAGGTGACGTCGTTGAGCGAGCCGGTGTGGGCGTAGGCGAGGGACGCGTTGTCGACCGAGGACGTGTTGCCCGCCAGCGCGTAGACGCTCGCGATGATCGGGGAGGCGACCGACGTGCCGCCGTACACCTGCCAGCCGGAGTATCCCTGCGACGGGGTCGAGTCGTACACGGCGACGCCGGTGTTCGGGTCGGCGATCGCGGAGACGTCCGCCACGGCGCGCTCGGCGCAGCCGGTCCCGGCGCCCGCCTGGTAGCTGGGCCGCGCCTCGTTCGACGAGCAGCCCGCGCCCGCGCCGGACCACGCGGTCTCGGTCCAGCCGCGCGAGTTCGAGGACGTACTCAGCGAGGTGCCGCCGACCGCCGTCACGAAGGGGCTCGCGGCCGGGTACTCGACGCCGTAGCCGCTGTCACCGGTGGAGGCGGTGATCGCGATGCCCGGGTGGTCGTAGTACTTGGTGTCGTAGGTGGCGTCCTTGCTGGACTCGTTGCCGCCGTAGCTGTTGGAGATCGCGTTCGCGCCCAGCTTCGCGGCCTCGTTCACCGCAGTGCCCAGATTCGCCGAGGAGGCGCTGGAGGCCTCGACCAGGATGATGTGGCAGTTCGGGCAGGTCGCGCTGACCATGTCGAGGTCGAGCGACTCCTCGGTGGCCCAGCTCGCGTTCGTCTTCGGCAGGCTCGTCGTGGAACCGGTCTGGCTGACGATCTTCAGGCAGCCGCCGGCCACGGTGCAGGCCGAGAGTCCGTACTGGCCGCGGTAGACGGCGAGGTCCGCGGCGGCGGTCGGGTCGTTGTACGCGTCGACGATGGCGACGGTCTCGCCGCTGCCCGCGCTGGACGAGGGCAGCTTGTACGCGGACTGGATGCTCGACGGACCGTAGCCCGACGGCGTCGCGTCGGCCGTGGCGCCGGTCTTGTGCGACCTGGCGCGGTTGCGGACCGCGTCGCTGTGCGCCCAGCTCGCCGAGTCGGCGGCGGTGTGCACGGCGGGCGACGCGGTCGGGGTAGCGGCCGTCGCCACGGTGCTGAGCGCGGGTATCGCGCCAAGGCCCGCAGCGGCGGTGACCGCGAGAGCGAGCTTCGGAATGAGTCGTGGCATAAAACGAAGAATGGCGAACGCGTCGCCAAGCCCGAGTAAAGCAGAGGCAACGGCTCAGCCATGCACATTCAGCGTTGAGGGTATTCGCTACGCGTCGGTACGATCACCCAGCGGAGAAGACAGCGTTGTCGGGCAGGTCACGACCGTACACCCGCGAACGTGAACCCGGGACGGAGGGGAATTCCCACTCCGTCCCGGGCCATGTGCGCCGTATTTGGTTAAGCAGCTTTTCGCATCAACCCGCGAGCAGTTGTTCGAAGGGGATGACGTCATCGCCGTCCTCGGCGTCAGGGTCCTGCGGCCTCGGTTCGCGGATCGCGAGCAGCGCCGCCAACTCCCCGGCCGCGCGGTCGATCCGGCCGACGAACTCGGCCGCCTCGCCGCCCCAGTCCTCCGTCGCGGCGTACACGGCGGTCGGCGCGACCGTGGCGTGCAGGTAGCTGAACAGCGGCCGCAGCGCGTGCTCCAGGGCGAGCGAGTGCCGCGCGCTGCCGCCGGTTGCCGCGATCACCACCGGCGTGCCGGTCAGCGCCGCCGGGTCGATCAGGTCGAAGAACGACTTGAACAGCCCGCTGTACGACGCGGAGAAGATCGGCGAGACGACGATCAGGCCGTCCGCCGTCTCGACCGCCTTGAGCGCGTCGCCGAGCGCGGAGTTCGGGATACCGGTGACCAGATTGTTGGCGATGTCGACGGCGTGGTCGCGCAGCTCCAGCACCCGCACGTCCACCTCCCGGCCCCGCTGCCGCAGTTCACGTTCGGCCGCAGCGGCGAGCCGGTCGGCCAGCAGCCGCGTACTCGAAGGCTGACGCAGGCCCGCCGAGACGACGACCAGCCTCACCGCATCCATCCTCGTACACCCTCTCCCTGAGCTCTTACTGATGTTCCTGTCGGCACTTACTTCGCGGACGCCAGCAGCGAAGCGTGCGTCGGGGCGTCCGGCACGTTCGCGGGGCGGTTCTTGGCGAACTCCTCGCGCAGCACCGGCACGACCTTCTCGCCGAGCAAATCGATCTGCTCCAGCACCGTCTTCAGCGGCAGACCGGCGTGGTCCACCAGGAAGAGCTGCCGCTGGTAGTCGCCGAAGGAGTCGCGGAACGAGAGCGTCTTCTCGATGACCTGGTCGGGCGTGCCGACCGTCAGCGGCGTCTCGCGGGTGAATTCCTCCAGCGAAGGTCCGTGCCCGTATACCGGTGCGTTGTCGAAGTACGGCCGGAACTCGCGCACGGCGTCCTGCGACTTCTCGCGCATGAACACCTGGCCGCCGAGCCCGACGATCGCCTGCTCCTCCGTGCCGTGACCGTAGTGCGCGTAACGGCGACGATAGAGCCCGATCAGCTTCTGGAAGTGCTCCTTCGGCCAGAAGATATTGTTCGCGAAGAACCCGTCACCGTAATACGCAGCCTGCTCAGCGATCTCCGGCGAACGAATCGAACCGTGCCACACGAACGGCGGGATCCCGTCCAGCGGACGCGGCGTAGAGGTAAAGCCCCGCAGCGGCGTACGGTGCTTCCCCTCCCAATCCACCACGTCCTCACGCCACAGTCGGTGCAGCAGCGCGTAGTTCTCGACAGCGAGGGTGATCCCGTCGCGGATGTCCTTGCCGAACCACGGATATACCGGGCCGGTGTTCCCGCGACCCATCATCAGGTCCACCCGGCCCTCGGCCAGGTGCTGCAGCATCGCGAAGTCCTCGGCGATCTTCACCGGGTCGTTCGTGGTGATCAGGGTGGTGGCCGTCGAGAGGATCAGCTTCTCGGTACGCGCCGCGATCCAGCCCAGCATCGTCGTCGGCGAAGACGGCACGAACGGCGGATTGTGGTGCTCGCCGGTCGCGAAGACGTCCAGGCCGACCTCCTCGGCCTTCTGCGCGATCGCGACCATCGCCTTGATCCGCTCGTGCTCCGTCGGCGTCCGTCCGGTGGTCGGATCGGGCGTGACGTCGCCCACCGTGAAGATCCCGAACTGCACGGTACTCACCCTTTCGCGGTTGTTGACGATTCAACTATACCGCGAACGCCGTCCCCGGAGCACCTATTCCGCGGCGCCTCAGCGACTCAGCCGAGGAGCGCGCCGCGCAGGAAGCCGACCGCCTGGCTGATCGCCGCCTCGGCCGCGTGCGTCCCGCGCAGGGCGTTGAGCATCACGAAGTCGTGGATGATGCCCTGGTAGCGGGTCGCGGTGACCGGCACGCCCGCCTGGCGCAGCTTGTTCGCGTACGCCTCGCCCTCGTCGCGCAGCACGTCCGCCTCCCCCGTGATCACCAGAGCCTGCGGCAGCCCGCTGAGCTGCTCGATCGTGGCCCGCAGCGGACTCGCGGTGATCTCGGCGCGCTGGGCGGGGTCGGTCGTGTACTGGTCCCAGAACCACTGCATGCCGTCGCGGCGCAGGAAGTAGCCCTCGGCGAACTGCTGGTACGAGCCGGTGTCGAACGACGCGTCGGTGACCGGGTAGAACAGCACCTGCGCACGCAGCGGCACGTCACCGCGCGACTTGGCCATCAGCGTCAACGCGGCGGTCATGTTCCCGCCGACCGAGTCACCTGCGACCGCGATGCGCGACGCGTCGAGATCCCGGCTTGCCCCCTCCGCGACGACCCAGCGCGCGACGGCGTAATTCTGCTCGATGGCGACCGGGTAGCGGGCCTCGGGCGAGAGCGAGTACTCGGGGAACACGACCGCGGCACCGACGCCCACCGCCAACTCGCGAACCAGCCGGTCATGCGTGTGCGCGTTCCCGAACACCCAGCCGGCGCCGTGGATGTAGATGACGACGGGCAGCACCCCGGTCGCACCCGCAGGCCGCACCACGCGCGCCCGCACCGAACCGGTCGGCCCACCCGGCACGGTGACCCACTCCTCGTCCACGGCGGGCTTGGCGGCCGAGCCCGACTGCACCTCGTCCACCGCCTTGCGCCCCTCCGCCGGCGCGATCTCGAACAGGAACGGCGGCTCAGCAGTCGCCGCCGCGAACTCAGCCGCAGCCGCCTCGAGCACCGGGGCGACGGGGGTGTACGCACCGGCATTCTGCATGTTCTCGCTGGTCATGACACTACTCCTCAGATCAGGGAACCCATCGGGCTCCGCCTGAGAAGAAACCTATCCCACGATTACCTTGTGCACAAGTCATCGGCACCAAAGTTAATCGTGCGGTGGTCTAGGATGGGCTCATGACGAGGGCAGAGCAGACCGAATTCCCCATGGGCCTGGACGACATGCTGTGCTTCGCGCTCTACGCGGCCTCGCGCGCGGTGACGACCCGGTACCGCCCGCTGCTGGACGAGCTGGGGCTCACCTACCCGCAGTACCTGGTGATGCTGGTGCTCTGGGAGCACGGCACCGTGCCGATCAAGGACATCGGTGCCGCCCTCCAGCTCGACTACGGCACCCTCACTCCCCTGATCAAGCGCCTCGAGTCCGCCGACCTCGTCAAGCGCGAGCGCCTCCCCGAGGACGAGCGGACCGTGCAGGTCAGCCTGACCGAGGCGGGTGACACCATGCGCCGGCGCGCCGCCCACATCCCGGGCGTGATCACCAAGGCGATGGGCCTGACGCCCGAGCAGTTCGACGACACGAAGCTGCTCCTCCGTCAGCTGGCGACGAACGTCTCGACAGACAACTGACCCGCGCCTTCCTATCCTCGCCTGGCCTCGCTCTCAGATATACGCCGCGGCCTGAGCGGCGTAGAGCTGCGCATACCGCCCGCCGGAAGCCATCAGTTCCGCATGCGTGCCGGTCTCCAGGATCGTGCCGTCGGCGAGGACGAGCACCTGATCGGCCATGGTGACCGTCGAGAAGCAGTGCGAGACGAGCACGGTCACGGCGCCGGTCGCCGCCCCGGCCTCGCGCGCCTGCCGGGCGAAGGTCTCGAAGAGCTCGTGCTCGGCCTGCGGATCGAGCGCGGCCGTCGGTTCGTCGAGCACGAGCAGCAGCGGCGCCGTCCGCATCTCGCCACGGGCCAGCGCGAGCCGCTGCCACTGCCCATGCGAGAGCTCGGCGCCCCCGAACACCGTGCCCAACTGCGTATCGAGTCCGTCAGCGAGGCTCGCGACCGTACGCTCAGCACCGGCCCTCGCCACAGCACCCTCGACGGCGGCACGGTCCTCGATCCGCGGCAGGTCCCCGACGCCAATGGTCTGATACGTCGGAAGCTCGAACTTCGCGAAGTCCTGGAACACGCCGCAGGACGCCGCCGCCCACGCACGCGGCGCGATGTCTCCCAAGCTGGTCCCGTCAACCCGAATCTCGCCGGACGTGGGCTGATACAAGCCCGTCAGCAGCTTGACCAGCGTCGTCTTCCCCGCTCCGTTCACGCCGACGAGCCCGACGACGCTGCCCGGCGGGAAGTGCGCGGTGATCGAGTGCAGCACGGTCGCCGACGTGCCGGGATACGTGAAGGCGACATCGTCGAGCGTGATGCCCGTGGCCAGACGTGGCGGTGGCGCCTGGCCGTCGGCGTTGGCGGCCTCGGCGGACGCAGCATACTGACGTAGCCAGGCGTAGTACTCGGCAACCTGGCCTGCCTCGCCGACGCGTTCGGTGCTGGCCTGAAGCATGGAGAGCTGCAGCCGCAACTGCGCAGCCAGCGTCAGCACCATGACAAGTGCGCCGATACCCGCCTGACCGCTCAGAACCCGATGCGCGACGAGAGCCAGGGCGCCGCCGAGTCCGGCCACGTACAGCAGCCAGCCCGCCGCCTGCACTGCCGCCCCACGAACCTGCGCACGCTGCTGCGTACGCGTCGCCTCATCCCACAAGTCGGAGGCGCGGCGACTGAGTTCGGCCCCTGATCGGGCGATGCGCACCTCCTTCGCGGCGCTCGGGTTCAGGCACAGATCGTGCAGATGCAGTTCGAGCCGCGTGATCTCGGCATCGGCCTCATGCGCGGCACGTGCCCACACCTGCGCGAGGTTGCCGACGTACAGCACCGGAAGCGTCGTGGCCACGAGGCCGAGCAGCAGCGGATCCACTTCGGCGAGCAACACGCCGCTCAGCGCGAGACTGATGAATGCCGTCGCCCCCTCGACGATCGACCACGCGTACCCGGCCAGCGCGCCCGTCCCCTTCACCGCCAGGAACACGCGATTGAGGTAGTCGGCGCGCTCCAGATGCTCGATTCCGGGCACGGACGCGACGTCGGCCATGACCTCGCGCGTCAGCTCCACCTCCATCTTGCTGACCAGCCCGGCCCGGAGGTTGCCCTGCATCCGGCCGCCGATGGTCAGCATCATGCAGGCCAGCGCGCCGAGGACGATAGCCGGAACCAGCTGCAGGTTCTGCAACTGCCCCGCGTCATCGACGACCCAGCGCTGCGCGAGCCCGACCGCGCTAGGCGTGACTGCGACCAGAACCCTGAGCAGCCACGTGACGGCCGTGACCTTGCGATCCACCCGCCACGAGAGCGCAAGCAGATGTCGCAGAGTCCGCAGAGTCGCACGCATCTTTCCCACTCCCCTCACTCCGCCCACTCCCCCCACCTCCCTCACTCCGCCGCCTCCGCGAACCGCGCCGCCTGCAACCGGAACAGCCGCGCGTAGCTGCCGTCGAGCTCCATCAGCGCGTCGTGATCACCGGACTCCGCAATCCGCCCGCCGTCGAGCACGACGATCCGATCCGCGCCGCGCACGTTCGACAGCCGATGCGAGATGATCACCACGGACGCGCCCCCGGCATGCGCGGTCACCCGCTCGTTGAACTCCTGCTCGGCCTCGACGTCCAGATGCGCCGTCGGCTCGTCGAGCACCAGCAGCCGCCGCCCGTGCGCGACCGCGAACAGCGCGCGGGCGATCGCAAGCTTCTGCCACTGCCCACCCGACAGATCGACGGCCCCGGTACCGCCCTTCCACAACGTGGTCCGCACGCCGTCCGGAAGCGCCGCCACCATCTCCTCAGCCCCCGCAGCCGAGATCGCGTCCTCAATCCCCACGACGTCGCCGACGAACTCAGGCGCTGACAGCGCAACGTTGTCGGCGACCGACGTCCCGTAGTGCACGAAGTCCTGGAACAGAGCCGTCATCCGCCCGCGCCACGCCTCGATGTCCAGCTCGCGCAGATCGACGCCGTCCACCGTGATCCGTCCCACAGTGGGCTGATACAACCCCGCGAGCAACTTCATCAGCGTCGTCTTCCCGGCACCGTTGACCCCCACGATCGCGAGCGTCTCACCAGGCCGAATCTCCAGCGTCAGCCCATCGACCACCGCCTGATCGGCCCCCGGATACCTGAACGAGACCCCCTCGAACCGCACCAACGGCGCCCCCGCCGTCTCAAATCCCTTAATCAACCCATTAATCAACCCCTCAATCGCAGGTGCCGCCGCAGCCGCCATCTCCCCCCGCGCAAGGATCCGATCCAACGCCCGCACCGTGACGATCCCGTAGTCGATGTCGAACGATTCCTGCCCCATGAACGCCAGCCCCGTCACCGCGAACGCCGCCGAGACGCACCGCGCGACCGTGCCGGCAGCCAGGCCCGAATCACCGAGCACCCACACCATCGCGGCACCACAGAGGCTTGAGACCGTGATCGTGATCCCCTGCCGCCCGAGCACCGAGGCACGCGCCGCCCACGCCGGAGTCCGCGCCGTCACGTAAGCCTGATGCATCCGGTCGAGCACCCAGTCCGCCAGCCCGAACAGCCGGACCTCCTTCGCCGGCGCCGCCTCGTGCGCGAGTCGAGCGAAGTACTGCGCCTTACGCGTGTCGGACGCCCGCAGCTCCTCCATGTTGCTGAGCCACATCCACTGCCGCCGCGCCAACGTGCGCAGGAACAGCGACGCAACGGTCAACCCGACCGCCAGCAGCGGAAACCGCAGCCCGAGCACGACCGCCGCACTCAGCCCACTGACAAGGCTCGCGATCTGCGTGACCTGCCCGATCGCCGCGTTGCCAGGCGACCGCGTACGCCATCCGAGCCCGAGATCGCAGGCCCGCTCCACGTCCGCCCGAAACGACGGATCCTCCAAATGCGCGATCCCCGCAGGCGCCAAAGCGATATCCCGCACCCGCGCCCGAAGCGCCCCGTCCACCCGCCGCGCCGCCACCACCTCGCACGACCGCCCGACAAGCGCCGCGACCTGCACCCCGATCACCACCCCCACCGTGGCCACCAGCGCCGGAACCACCTCCCCCACCCGCCGCGCCGAAGTAGCCGCCGCGACCAACCACCCCGTAGTCACCGCCGTCCCGATCGTCCCCACAACCTGCGCGGCCGCCGCCAACACGACCCCCGCCACCGTCCACGTCCCACCACTCCCCAGCAACGCCAACAACCGCCACCGCTCACCAACCAGCCCCCGCATCCCCGCCGGCGAAAGCGCCCCCCACCCCCAGCGCGGATCCACGACCTCCCCATCACCGGCAGCCGAACCGTCACCCGCCGCCACGTCCACCATCCACCCGCCTCCCTCAGCGGCTCCCGATGATGTCCCAAGCCCCAGAAACCCGGCAAGCGCTTTCTTGGTCCCACCGGGAACCGCAGATGGCGATGGGGAATTTCACATTGCCCGCCGCGCCGACAAGGACTCAGGCCGAGCGCTGCGGCAGAAAATCCCCCGACGTTCAGAGCTCTCCTCGCCTGGCAGGCGTAGCCCGGTTACCAGGGTTCTGTCGGGGGTGCAAACGGCGAAGCGGATATTTACACCAGCGGGAGCCGTCGCTGTTTGCGGCCCCGGCGGGTTCCTGGTCGCCTTCGGTGCCAGGCGAGGAGAGCACCCCAACCGAACCCCACCCCCACCCACAGACCAAACCGCAGCCGGGCGGTGTTGTTGGGTGCTGTCCGAGCCGGCCCGCCGGAGGCGTTTTTGACCTTGACGTTCAGTCAGACCAGATGGACGCAAGTAGACAAGCGGCGCCGCAGGGGCGCGGACGCAGCGACCGAGGTACGAGGGAGCGTAGGTAGCGGGCCGAAGGCTAGGGCGGGTGGGCGGGTGCCCGGACGTAGTTGCCGGCACGGAGCGAGGAACGAGCGCAGTGCCGGCGACGTAGGTAGGGCCGGTCGTCAAGCGCAAGTCGACCTGCCCTCGTCATCGATCTAGCGGGGAAGCAGACGTTGGTGGATCAGGCAACTGATCTCGGTTATGCCGGCTGCGGCGAGTTCGTCGCTCGCTGCGTCGGCACGGAAGGTCCACAGGATCGCGGAGGCGGTCTTCGCGTCTAGACCGACTAGGCCTAGCGCGTCGCGGGCTGAGCGGAGGGTTTGGCCGGCGTAGACCAGGTCGTCGATCAGATGGACGGGGGTGTGTGGTGCTAGCCGTTCGCCTGCGAGTCGTCCGTCGCCGACCGTTGGGTCGTCACCGTAGGAGACGAAGTAGGTCTTCGGGGAGCGCCGAACTAGTACTGCGGGGACGGCTAGCTTGAGGGCGATGGCGCCGACGAGTGGCCAGGCGCCTTCGTCACACGCGGCTACGGCGTGGTCTGCCGGGATGGTTCGGGCAAGTCGGTCGACGACGAAGGCGAAGTCGGTCGGGCGGCCCAGCAGGCGCTTGAGGTTGGTGAAGCCGCGACCGGTTCGTCCTTCCCGGTCCTGGATGTCGAAGTCATCGGACGCGCACCGCATCACGATGTCTGAGATCGTCGGTGGATTCACGATCTTCAGTTCGAGCTCCATGTACCCTCCCAATGCCTCAGCTCGGGGCGGGGATTTCGCCGGAGCCTCGGGGGATGAGGAGGCTGGGGATGACGTGGACGGCGGCGGGGGTGTGGTTGGCGGCCAAGCGGGCGAAGAGGAGTTCGGCGGCCAGGCGGCCGATCTTCGCGGGCTGCTGGGCCAGGACCGTGACGCCGGGATCCAGGAGTTGGGCCAGGGGGAAGTCGTCGAAGCCCACGACGGCTACCTGGTGGTGGAGGTTCAGGCGGTGGAGGGCTTCCACGGCGCCGATGGTTACCAGGTTCTGGCTGGTGAACAGGGCGGTGGGGGCGGCGGTGCCAACGTGGTGGGGCTCGGTGAGCATGGCGGTTACGGCTTGGTCGGCGGCCTTTGGGGTGCGCAGGCCGTGGACTACGTGGGCCGGGGTGATGACGCAGCCCTTTGACTCGGCTGCTTGCATGGCGTCGCGGTAGCCGGCGTAGCGGTCGCGGGCGGTCATCAGGGATTCCTCGTCGCCCAGGTAGGCGATGCGACGGTGGCCCGCGGCGATGAGGTGCTCGACTGCCGCCTTGGCGGCTTCGCGGTTGTCGGTGACCACGGCGTCGCCGATCAGGGGGGTGGGGAGGCGGTCGACGAATACCACGGCCGTGCCCGCTTCCTGTTCGGCGACCAGGTAGCGGTGGTCGGTGCTGGCCGGGACGATGATCAGGCCGTCGACGCGGCGGGCGATCAGGGCGCGGACCATGCGGCGTTCGCGTTCGGGGTCCTCGTCGAGGCTGGAGCTCAGCACGAACACGCCGCGTTCGGCCGCGTAGTCCTCGACGGCGCGGTGCACGGCCGCCGAGAAGGGGTTGGCGACGTCCTCGACCAGCAGGCCGACGGTGTGCGTGCGGCCGTCGCCGCGGCGCAGGTTGCTGGCGGCGAGGTTGGGGCGGAAGCCTAGGCGGTCCATCGCCACGTGCACCTTGGCGACCAGGGCCGGGTCGACCGTCGGCACCTCGTTGACCACGCGGGAGACGGTCTTCAGGCTCACCCCGGCGAGCGCGGCGACCTCCTTCATCGTCGGACGCTCGCGGGGCGGGGACGCGGCGGGGGGCGTCTCGGATCCTGGCACGGCTTCGCTCACGCTCTGACCATACATCGGCTGACGCTACGGCCGGGGCGCGGCGGTCGAGCCGCGTACGCAGAGCTTGAGCGGGAGGATGATCGAGCGGGGGTGCCGACCGGGGTCACGCAGCTCCTCCAGCAGGAGCCGGGCGGCCTCGGCGCCGATGTCGTACTGCGGGATGCGCACGCTGGTCAGCGGCGGGCTGACGCGGTCGATGAAGGGGATGTCGTTGAAGCCCACGATGCTGACGTCGGCGGGGCAGGCCAGTCCACGTTGCGCGAGGGCATCGTAGGCGCCCAGGGCCAGGAGGTCGTTGCCCGCGAGGATGGCGGTGAACTCCGCGCCGGAGTCGAGGAGGCGGGCCGTGGCCTCGGCGCCTGCGGGCTGGGACCATTCCTTGCAGGTGGCGATCCGTTCGGGGGCGGGGGCTAGGCCGTGGTCCTCCAGGGACTGGCGGTAGGCGCGCAGGCGGGTGACGCCGGTGGAGAGGTCTTGCGGGCCTGCCAGGTGGGCGATCTTCCGGTGGCCGAGTTCGACGAGGTGGCTCATGGCCATGGCCACGCCTGACACGTCGTCGGGGGTGACGGACGGGATGTCCGGGCGGCCGCTGCGCCGGTTGACCAGGACGAGGGGCACGTCGGCGGCGTCGAGTTGTTCGATCAGCGGGTGTTCGAGGCGCGCGGTGGCGAATACGAAGCCTTCGACGTTGCGGCCGCGCATCGCCTCGACGGTGGCAGCCTCGCGCGCGGGGTCGTTGTCCGTGTTCACGATCCAGGCGTGGTAGCCGATCGGCAGCAGCACGTCCTCGACGCCGCGCACGATCGGCGGGAACAGCGGGTTCATCAGGTCGGGCACGATCAGGCCGATGCTGGCCGAGCGCGCGGTCTTCAGGCTGCGCGCGACCGGGTTGACCCGGTAGCCGAGCGCGGCGGCCACCCGGTCCACGCGCTGCACCGTCTCCGGGCTCACCAGATGCCGGGTCGCCGGGTTCAGGGCCCGCGACACGGTGGCCGCGTGCACCCCGGCTTCCTCGGCCACGTCACGCAGGGTCGGTCGTCGCACAAGCGCATTGTACGGCGGGCTGCGGCGACTCAGACCCTGCTGTGCCGCAATCGATTGCGGTTGCGTCGAGCGCACGCCACGACTGCGTCGCGCGCCCTTGACGCACCTACTCCGGCTCGCGACACTGCGACCGATGCAATCGATTGCTAGACCCTAGAACGGAGGGAGATGAGCGGGGCTTGGTGGCACGAAGAAGTGTGACAAGCGCCCTGACGGCAACAACGACGGCTCTCGCGCTGGCCGGGTTCTGCGGCGCGTGCAGCTCCTCCGGAGGCGGGGGCGGCGGCACGGCGAAGGGGCCGATCACGATCGGCGTCTCGCTCTCGCTCACCGGCGACTTCTCGGCCGACGGCCAGGCCTTCCAGCAGGGCTACGAGCTCTGGGCGAAGCAGGTCAACGCCTCGGGCGGCCTGCTGGGCCGTCAGGTGAAGCTCGACATCGTCAACGACGCGAGCAGCCCGGTGCAGGTGGCCACCAACTACCAGAAGCTGATCAGCGTGGACCACGTGGATCTCGTGTTCGGCCCCTTCTCCACCTCGCTGACGGAGGCCTCCTCGCAGGTCGTCGCGCGCTACGGGTACGCGTTCGTGGAAGGCGCCGGCGGCGGTCCCGCGGTCTTCACCCGCGGCCTGCACAACGTGTTCGACGTGAGTCTTCCGGTGGCGAACAACCTGGTCAGCTTCGCGAAGTGGATCGCCGCGATGCCCGCTTCGACCCGCCCGGCGACGGCCGCGTACGCCACGGAGGACGACCCGTTCACCGCGCCGCAACTGCAGATCGCGCGCGGGATCCTGGAGAAGGCCGGGGTGCGCACGGTCTACAACCAGACGTACCCCTCGGAGACCACCGACTACGGCCCGATCGCGACCGGCATCATCGGCGCGAAGGCCGACATCGTGCTCGTCGGCACGCTGCTGCCGGACGTCACCGCGTTCATCAAGCAGTTCGTGCAGCAGAACTACAACCCCAAGGCCCTGATCGCGACGGCCGGTCCGGATCAGGGTTCGCAGTTCATCCAGAACGTCGGCGCGAACCACACGCAGGGCATCATGGTCCCGAACGAGTGGTATCCGACATCGAGCGCCACGGGCAACGCGGCCATGGTCGCGGCGTATCTGAAGGCCTACGGCGGCAACGCGCAGGACATCAGTGCGGACGTGGCCGAGGCGTATTCGGTCGGCGAGGTGACGGCTCAGGCGGTCACGGCGGACGGCAACCTGAATCAGACGCAACTGATCGCGGAGCTGCACAAGGGCACCTTCACCACGGTTCAGGGTCCGGTCGCGTTCGATTCGACCGGGCAGAACGTCAAGGCTTTCGCCTACATCTTCCAGTGGCAGAACGGCGCGCTGGTTCCGTTCCAGCCGAACTCGGCGGACGTGCTGGAGCCGGTCGCCCCGGCGACGTCGCCGATCATCTACCCGAAGCCCGCCTGGTAGCGGAGAGGAGCGGCCGGTGGGCACCGAACTCGCGCGGGCGGTCGTCGACGGCGTGCTGACCGGCGGCGTGTACGCGCTGATGGCGGCGGGATTGACGCTGATCTTCGGCGTCATGGAGATCATCAACATCGCGCAGGGGATCCTGGTGGTCCTCGCCGCCTACCTCAGCTACACGCTCCAGGTGCACGCGGGCATCGACCCGTTCGTCGGGCTGCTGATCACCATCCCGGTCATGTTCCTGATCGGGGTGGTGATCGAAGCGGGGGTCATCAGGAGGCTGGCGCCGCGCGACCGCACCGCCCTCTCGATCCTGGCCACGTTCGCGGTGGCGATCATCATCGAGGGCGTGCTCACGCAGGTCTACTCGGCGGATCTGCGCAGCCTGAACGCCTGGTACGTCAACAGATCGCTGCACGTGCTGGGCTTCTACCTGCCGTACATCTACGTGTTCGGATTCGTGCTCGCGGTGGCTCTCATCGGCGCGCTATACCTGTTCGTCTATCGCACGCGGACGGGCCACAGCATCAGGGCGGCGATGCAGAACCGCGCGGGCGCGCAGCTCGTCGGGATCGATATCGACCGCGTCTCGGCGATCACGTTCGGGATCGGCGCGGCGGCCACGGCGGCGGGCGGCATGGTCTACGGCGCGACGAACACCTTCAATCCCGACTCCGGCTACGACCTGATCTCGCGGCTGCTGGTCATCGTCGTGCTGGGCGGGCTCGGGAGCATCGGCGGAGCGCTGGTCGCGGCGATCCTGGCGCTGGTCATCGAGGACGTGACGGCGGTGCTGTGGTCGCCGGTGTGGGCGAGCACGATGTTCTTCGCGGTCCTGGTACTGGTACTCCTGTTCCGGCCGACGGGGCTGTTCGGGCAGCGGGCGGTGCGTGCTCAGTGAAAACTGCCCGACGCGTCGCCATACCTCTCGCCCTCGTCTGCGCGATCGGGTTTCCGTTCGTCTTCAGCAATCCGGCGACCACGTCGATCGCCTTCTTCACGGTGCTCTACGTCGCCGCCGCGTCAGCCTGGAACCTGTTCTCCGGCTACAGCGGCTACATGGCGCTGGGGAACGCGGTGTTCTACGGCAGCGGTGCGTACTTCATCGCGAACGTCACGAACCATCTGAACCTCTCCGGCGGCGTCGGGATATTCGCGTGGGTGCCGGTCGCGGGGCTGTTCGCGGGCGTCGTGGCGATTCCGGTCGGCTGGTTGGCGCTGCGGACACGGCGGCACACGTTCGTCGTCATCACGATCGCGATCTTCTTCATCTTCCAGCTGCTCGCCTACAACCTGCAGTCGGTCACGAACGGTTCGGCGGGGATGCAGTTGCCGCTTCCGCCCTGGCTCGCCGCGACGTACAACGACTACTTCTATTTCGCCGCGCTCGCCGCTGCCGTGATCGCGATCGCCGTCTCGTGGGCCGTGCGCCGCTCGCACTTCGGGCTGAAGCTCCTCGCGATCCGGGACGACGAGGATCGGGCGCGCGGGCTCGGCGTGCGCACGGGTCGGGTGAAACTCGCCGCGTTCGTGCTGAACGGCGTGCTCACGGGGATGTGCGGCGCCATCTACGCGTACTACCTCGGCAGCGTCTATCCGCCGTTCGCGTTCGAGGCGATCTTCGATCTGACGGTCGCGCTGATGGCGTTCCTCGGCGGGCTCGGCACGGTCAGCGGGCCGGTGATCGGGGCGCTGCTGCTCGAACCCTTCCAGCAGTATCTGACGCAGCAGTTCACGGCGGCCGGGCTGTCGCTGATCCTGTTCGGCGCGCTGTTCCTGATCGTGATCGGATTCCTGCCGCAGGGCATCGTGCCGTCGGTCGAGCAGCTCTACCAGCGGGTGAGGTCGCGATGACGGCGCTGCTGGAGGTGCGCGGCGTCAGCAAGAGCTTCGGCGGGCTGCGGGCGATCGACGACTGCTCGTTTCTGGTCGAGGAGGGTTCGATCGCGGGTCTGATCGGGCCGAACGGGTCCGGCAAGACGACCATGTTCAACGTCATCACGGGTTACGAGCGGGCCGACGCCGGCAGTGTTCTGTTAGGCGGGCAGGAGGTCACGAACGCGCCGCCCGGACGGATCGCCTCGCTCGGGATCGGCCGGACCTTCCAGCTCACGCGCGTCTTCTCGCGGCTCACGCTGATGGAGAACTTGCAGGTCGGACGTGCGGGGGTGCCGCGTGCCCGGCGGGGTGAGCTGTACGGCGAAGCGCGCTGCATGGACCTGCTGGACTTCGTCGGGCTGGCGGACATGGCGCGCGTGCCGGCCGGGACGCTCTCGTACGGTCAGCGCAAGCTCGTCGAGTTGGCGATGGTGCTCGCGCAGGATCCGCGCCTCGTGCTGCTCGACGAACCGGCCGGTGGAATCAATCCTCTGCTGATCACGCAGATCGGCGAGCGGATCAGGGAGCTGAACCAGCGCGGCGTGACGTTCCTCGTGGTCGAGCACAACATGGAGTTCGTCATGGGCCTGTGCGACGTCGTGTGGGTGATGGAACGAGGGACCAGCATCGCTCACGGCGAGCCCGAGCAGGTGCGCAACGATCCGCGCGTGCTCGACGCGTATCTGGGCGGCGCTCTCGACGAGGACGGGTCTGAATCCGAGTCCGAGGAGGCCGCGCGGTGACGGCGACGACGGACGGGCTGCTCGAACTGCGCGGCGTGTACGCGGGCTACGGCGGCAGCGACGTGCTCCGCGACCTGTCGATCAGCGTTCCGGCGGGCAGCGTGACCTGCGTCGTCGGGCCGAACGGCGCGGGCAAGTCGACGATTCTGCGCGTGGTCAGCGGTCAGCTGCAGCCGCGACGCGGATCGGTATTCTTCGGCGGCGAGGACATCGCGGGGCGCACGCCTCGGCAGATCCTCCGGCTCGGCATCGTCCAGGTCGCGCAGAACCACACCCTGTTCCCGGGCATGACCGTGCGGGAGAACGTGGAGCTCGGCGGGTATCTGATCCGCGATCGGGCCGAGGCCGGACGGCGGCTGAAGCGGGTGACGGAGCTCTTCCCGATCGTGCACGAGCGTGCGCACGACAAGGCCGGGTCGCTGTCCGGCGGCCAGCAGCGGCTCGTCGAGTTCGCCAGATGTCTGATGCTCGAACCCAGACTCGTCGTGCTGGACGAGCCGTCGATGGGCCTCGATCCCAAGACTCTGCGACTCGTGCTGCGGCAGGTGCGCACGATGTGGGAGTCGGGCCGGACCGTGCTCCTCGTCGAGCAGAACGTGCGCGCGGGGCTGTCGCTGGCCACGCATGCCGTCGTCGTGGAGAGCGGCCACGTGCGGCTGGAGGGCAGCGGCGCCGACCTGCGGGAGAGCTCGGAGATCGCATGGCTTTACCTCGGAGTCCACTGATCTGGAGGCAGCATGGACGACCTCGTCGCCTCGGCCATCGCGAACTGGGCGCCGCGCTTCACCACCAACGGCGTCGCGGTATCAGACTTCGAACGCATCACGCGCGGCCTCGAGCGCTGGGCGGACTGGTGCGACGCGTGGAGTGCGGTGGGGGCCGAACACCGGTCGCTCGCGGAGGAGGCCGAGGCCGAGGGGCGGCTGCGCTCGGCCGGGCAGCATTTCGCGCAGGCGGCGGTCTACTACCACTTCGCCAAGTTCATGTTCGTGCGGTATCCGGCGCGGATGCGGGCCGCGCACGCCGAGGCCGTCCAGTGCCTCGACAGAGCGCTGCCGTATCTCGATCCGCCGGGCCGCCGCGTGGAGATCCCATACGACGGCGCGCGGCTCGTCGGCGTGCTGCGGCTGCCGACAACCGGACCGGGCCCGCACCCGCTGGTGGTGATGATTCCCGGCCTGGACTCGACGAAGGAGGAGTTCCGGACCACCGAAGCGCTGTTCCTGGAGCGCGGCGTGGGCACGTTCAGCGTGGACGGGCCGGGTCAGGGCGAGGCCGAGTACGACCTGCCGATCCGGGCCGACTGGGAGAAGCCGGGCGGCGCGGTCATCGACGCCGTGTCCCGGATCGAGGGCGTGGACCCGCAGCGGATCGCGGTGTGGGGCATCAGCCTCGGCGGATACTACGCGCCACGTGTCGCCGCCGGTGACGCGCGCGTCAAGGCGTGCGTCGCGCTGGCCGGGCCGTACAACCTCGGCGCCTGCTGGGAGGAGCTGCCCGCGCTGACCCGCGAGGCCTTCCAGAGCCGCTCGCATCTGCCGAACGCCGTCCAGGCCCGGGCGTACGCGCGCACCCTCGGCCTCGACGGCCACGCGTCGTCCATCCGCTGCCCGCTGCTGGTCGTGGCGGGCAAGCGGGACCGGCTCTTCCCCTGGCAGGACGCCGAGCGGCTGGTCTCCGAGGCAGCCGGGCCGACGTCGTTCCTGCTGCTGGAGAACGGCAACCACGGCTGCATGAACGTGGCCGCGCTGCACCGCTTCAAGACCGCCGACTGGGTGGCCGCGCAGCTCGGCGACCGTTGACCGGCCTATAGCAAAATGATATCACTTTAAGCGTGAACGCGGAACGCAGCACCGGACCCGCGCTGGTCGTCGAGCGGCTGACCAAGCGCTTCGGGGAACGCACGGCCTTCTCCGACGTGTCCTTCACCGTCGACTACGGCGAGGTCTTCGGCTTCCTCGGGCCGAACGGCGCGGGCAAGACCACCACCGTGCGGACCCTCGGCACCCTGATCGCCCCGAGCTCCGGCACGGCCAGCGTCGCCGGGCTGCCGCTCGGCCCGGACAACGGGGTCGCGATCCGCAGCCGGATCGCCGTGATGCCTGAGGCGCCGGGGCTCTACCTGCGGCTGAGCGTGGCCGAGAACCTCGCGTACTTCGCGGGCCTCTACGAGCTGACCGACCGGAGCGAGCGGATCGGGCGCGCACTCAAGTCAGTCGGGCTCGAGAACCGGGCGGACGACCTGTGCCGCTCGCTCTCGAAGGGCCTGCGGCAGCGCGTCGGCCTGGCCCGCGCGCTGCTGACCGACCCTCAGGTCCTCTTCCTCGACGAGCCGACCTCGGGCCTGGATCCGGTGGCGGCACGCGAGGTGCACGAGCTGATCGACGCACTGCGCAAGCGCGGCGTGACGATCTTCCTCACCACGCACCGGCTGGCCGAGGCCGAGCGGCTGTGCGACCGCGTCGGCATCCTGAACACGACGCTGCGCACGATCGGCCGGCCGGACGAGCTGCGTGACCGGCTGTTCAGCAAGAGCATCGAGCTGCGCACGCGGTCGCCGCTGGCGGATCCGGAGCACGTGCTGGCCGGACTGCCCGGCTGCGAGAGCTGGAGCCGCGCCGAGGACGGCACGTACGTCCTGGCCGTCACCGATCCGGACGTCGCGGCACCCGCAGCCGCCCGCGCCGTGCTGGCGGCCGGGGCGGACCTGCTCGCCCTCACCCCGACCCGGCACTCCCTCGAGGACGTATACCTCCAGATGATCGACTCCGATGTGGAGGCCGAGCAGCGATGAAGACTTCGAACCTGAACCTCAATGTCACCCGTATCCGGGCCGTCGTGGGCAAGGAGATCCGGGACTACCGGCGCAACCGGTTCATCGCCTCGACCATGGCGATCACGCCGATCCTGTTCATGATCGCGCCGATCGTGACCATCTTCTCGCTCCCGGCCGACGCCGCGTCGCAGAAGCTTGACGCCGGGATCGGGGTGTCGCTGCTCTATCTCACGCTGATCCCGGCGCTGGTGCCCGCGGTCGTCTCCTCGTACACGATCGTCGGCGAACGCGAGCAGGGCACGCTCGAACCGGTGCTGACCACGCCGTTGCGCCGGGAGGAACTGCTGCTCGGCAAGGCGCTGGCCGCCTACATCCCGACGCTGGTCATCTCGTACGCCATGTACGGGATCTTCCTCGCGTGCGTCGGGCTGTTCGCGCACCCGAATGTGGCCGACGACATCTTCCAGACCGGCCGCATCCTCGCGCAGGTGCTGTTCACTCCCCTGCTCGCCGCGTGGTCGATCTGGGCCGGGATCGCGATCTCGACCCGCGCCAACGACGTGCGCGTCGCCCAGCAGCTCAGCACCCTGATCAGCCTGCCGCCGCTGGCGATCACGTCGCTGATCGGCTTCGGCGTCCTGGCGCCCACGCCGAGGCTCGCGGTCGTCCTCGGCGCGGCGCTGCTACTGGTCGACATCGCGGCGGGCCGGTTCGTGGCACGCCTCTTCGACCGCGAACGGCTGCTCACCGGATCAAAGGCCTGAGCCGCTCAGCACTGCGTCACCACTGCACGGCGATGTACTTCGACTCCAGGTATTCGAGCATTCCCTCGTGCCCGCCCTCGCGGCCGATCCCGCTCTGCTTGACACCGCCGAACGGGGCCGCCGGATCGCTGACCAGGCCCCGGTTCAGGCCGATCATCCCGGCCTCGAGGGCTTCGGCCACGCGCAGGCCGCGGGCGAGGTCGCCGGTGTAGAGGTAGGAGACGAGACCGAACTCGGTGTCGTTGGCGGCGGTGATGGCCTCCTCGTCGTCATCGAACACGACGATGGGGGCGACGGGCCCGAACACCTCCTCGCCGAGGATCGGGTTCGTCCGCTGCACGTCGGTGAGCACGGTCGGCTCGTAGTACCAGCCGCGGCGGTCCGGGCGTCCGGCGCCGATCAGGGCCCGCGCGCCGTCGTCCAGGGCGCCGGTGACCAGTTCCTCGACCTTGTCGACGGCGGCCGGGTTGACCAGCGGGCCGAGCTCGGTGGTCGGATCGCTGCCCGGCCCGACCACCAGGCGGCCCATCGCCTCGGCCAGACCGCGCGAGAACTCGTCGGCGACACTGCGGTGCACGTAGAAGCGGTTCGCGGCCGTGCACGCCTCGCCGCCGTTGCGCATCTTGGCGATCATCGCGCCCTGAACGGCGGCGTCGATGTCGGCGTCCCCGAAGACCAGGAACGGGGCATTGCCGCCGAGCTCCATCGACGTGTTCACGATCGTGTCGGCGGCCTCGTGCAGCAGCGTGCGCCCGACCTCCGTGCTGCCGGTGAAGGACAGCTTGCGCACGCGCGGGTTGTGCAGCATCGCGGAGACGACGGCGCCGGACTTGCGCGACGGGACCACGTTGACGACGCCCGGGGGCAGGCCCGCCTCCTCCAGCAGCGCGCCGATCGCGAGGGCGGTCAGCGGCGTGTCGCTGGCGGGCTTGAGCACCATCGAGCAGCCGGCGGCCAGCGCGGGCCCCATCTTCCGGGTGGCCATCGCGGCGGGGAAGTTCCACGGCGTGACCAGCACGCACACGCCGACCGGCTGCCGGGTCACCAGGATCCGGTTGGCGCCGGACGGGGCCGTGCCGAACTCGCCGAAGCCGCGCACGGCCTCCTCGGCGTACCAGCGGAAGAACTCGGCCGCGTACGCCGCCTCGCCGCGCGCGTCCCGCAGCGCCTTGCCGTTCTCCAGCACCATCAGCAGGGCCAGCGCCTCGGCGCGCTCGGTCATCAGCTCGAACGCGCGGCGCAGCACCTCACCGCGCTGCCGGGGCGGGGTCGCGGCCCACGCCGGTCCGGCGGCGGCCGCCGCCTCGACCGCGCTCAGGCCGTCCTCGACGCTGCCGGAGGCCACCTGCGCGATGACCTCGGCCGTCGCCGGATCGTAGACGTCCATCGACGAGCCGTCGGACGCGTCGCGCAGGGCGCCGCCGATCAGCAGCTGGGTGGGAGCGAGCTTGAGCGCGGCTTCATGATCCATATTGTTCATTTTAGTACCGATTCGCCACGAAGAGCTCTTCGGCGGGGAAGAGGGTTATCACCCGCGGACCGTCCTCGGTGAGTACGACCTCTTCCTCGATCCGCGCGGCCGAGTAGCCGTCCGCGGCCGGGCAGTACGTCTCCAGCGCGAAGACCATGCCGGCCTTGAGTTCGACCGGATGCTCCAGTGAATTCAGCCTGCTGATGATCGGCCGCTCGTGCAGCGCGAGGCCGAGGCCGTGGCCGAACTGGAGACCGAAGGCGGCCATCTCGTCGGCGAACCCGAAGTCCGGCGCCTTCGGCCAGAGCCGGGCGATCTCGTCCGTGCCCACGCCCGGCTTCACGGCGGCGATCGCGGCGTCGATCCATTCGCGGGCGCGCAGGTAGGCGTCGCGCTGCGCGGGCGTGGACCTGCCGACGGCGAAGGTGCGGTAGTAGCAGGTCCGGTAGCCGTTGAAGGACTGGATGATGTCGAAGTACACCTGGTCGCCGGGCCGGATGATCCGGTCGGTGAAGTTGTGCGGATGCGGGCTGCACCGCTCGCCGGAGACCGCGTTGATGGCCTCGACGTCGTCCGAGCCGAGTTCGTAGAGCCGCTTGTTGGCGAGCGCGACGACCTCGTTCTCCCGGATGCCGGGCTTGAGCGCCTCGACAATGGTCTGATACGTGCCGTCCACCATCGCGGCGGCCGTGGACAGCAGCATGATCTCGTCCGCCGACTTGATCTCGCGCGCGTCGAGCATGACCTGCTGGCCGTCGCGCACGTCGATGCCGAGCCGCTGCAACGCGAAGACCATCGGCGGTTCGGCCACGTCGATCCCGAGCGGCAGGCCGGCCACGCCCGCGTCCTCCAGGAGCCCCTTGATCTCCTGGGCGGCGCGGTCGAAGAGCCCTGCCTCGGGAGCGACGGAGCCGCGCAGGCCGAGCATCCCGGCGCGCGAGTTCTCCGGACGCAGCCACGGCGCGTGCAACTGGTGGTGCCGGGCGGCGGAGCCGAAGTCCCAGACGACCGGTTCGGCGCCGCGGGCCAGCAGCGCGTAGCGGGCCATCTTGTCGCGGGCCCACTCGCCGATCATCGTCGCCGTCAGATATCTGATGTCGTTGACGTCGAACACGAGCAGCGCGCCGAGCTCGGAGCGGTCGAGGGCGGCGCGGGCGCGGCCGAGGCGGTAGGCGCGCAGCCGGGCGAAGTCGACGCGTTCCTCGAAGTCGACGGCCGTGCTGCCGGGTGCGGGGATGAGCGCGGGAGCAGGCATCTCGTGGGCCCTTTCTGGCTAGGTCAGTCCGTCGTCGACCTCTGCGTCCTCCGGCTTGAGCACCAGGCCCGCGCTGGCCGCCTGCCGGTCGAGCAGCACGGCGAAGTCCTCGGCGCCGCGGCCGCCGCTGATGGTGGCCTGGACGAGCTGCTGCACGAGCGCGGCGACCGGCATCGGCACGTCCAGGTCGTGCGCCGCGTCGAGTCCGAGATCGAAGTCCTTGCGCAGCAGCACGGGGGTGAAGGTGGGCGTGTAGTCCAGCTTGACCAACGCAGGGGTCTTGTACTGCGTGAAGGCGGAGCCGAGCACGCTGTGATTCATGAAGTCGAGCAGCGCGGCGCGGGAGATGCCGCCCTTCTCGGCGAGCACCAGGATCTCGGCGAGGGACTGCGTGACGACGCCGAGGAAGAGGTTGTGGCAGATCTTCACCAGCCGCGCGGAGTCGCCGTCGCCGACGTACGTGACCGAACCGGCGATGGCCTCGAGCAGCGGTTCGACCCGCCGGAACGCGTCTTCGGGCCCTGAGACGACGAAGCCGAGCCGCCCGGACGCGACCACCTTGGCGTTGCCGCTGACCGGGGCCGCGAGGAACGCCGTACCCCGCGCCGCCGCGGCCTCCCGCACCGCGGCCGAGGCCTCGGCGGACACCGTCGAGGCGTCCACGACGACCGCCGGAGCCGCGTCGTCCCGGGAGAGCAGCCCGTCCGGCCCCATGACCACCTGTTCGAGGTCCGCCGAACCGGCCACGGTGGTGAACACGACCTCACACGCGGCGAGATCGGCGATCCGTTCGGCGACCGTCACGTTCCCGGCCGCGCGCAGGGCCTCCGCCTTGGCGCGCGTCCGGTTCCAGACGACCAGTTCGACGTCGGCCGCCGCGAGCCGCCGGGCCATCGCCGCGCCCATCCGCCCCGTGCCGATCCACCCGACCGCCATTCAAGCCCTCCGTACCCACGCAGCGCTGCAATCGATTGCTCAACCGAGCATTTTCGACGCTAGTGAGCGGCGCGATCTCTGTCAATCAGGCGCAGGGAGCACGGGATGGCGGGTCGGGTGGACCGGCTGCAATCGTGTGCAGCAGTGCTTGGGTCAGTGCTCAGTTCAGGATGTTGAGCGTGTTGGCGTTGTCGTCGACGAAGTAGAGGTCGTCGGCGGTGCCGGGCTTGTGCGCCAGGCCGAACAGCGCGCCCGCCCCCGGAGGCGAGTTCTGCGAGTCGAGCTGCACGGTCTGGACCTGCTTGCCGTTCGCCGCCGTCGCGACGAGCAGCCCGTCCCCTCCATTGACGGTCAGGACCGTACCGTGCGGACCGATGATCAGACCGAGCGGACCGTTCAGCGCGCCGCCCGACGTCAGGGTGCTGCCGGTGCCGTCGCTGCCGTGCCGTCCGGTCGCGTCCGGGATCGCGGCGACGCGGTTGCCCGCGGTGTCCGCGACGTAGAGCGTGCCGTTGCCGGCCAGCCCCACGCCGGTCGGGCCGACGACCAGCGCCGCCGGATCGGTGCGCTCGGGGAATCCCGAACCGATCACGGTGGAGCGCACCCGGTACGGCGCGTGGCCGTACGGGATCGCGAGGTCGATCCGCAGCACGGTGCCGCGGTCCACGGTCGCGCCGTTCGCGGCCACGGTGCCGTTGAGCACGTTGCTGACGAACAGCTGCGCGTGATCGCCGTAGTCCGCGGCGGTCATGTCCCAGGGTCCGTTGATGCCGTAGCCCGTCAAGGTCTCCCGGGCCTTGCCGTGGCTGTCGAGCACGATCAGGCAACCGGCCTGCGCGGTCGCCGAACTGCCGTCCGCGGTCGGCAGCGAGCCGACCACGACCCAGCCGGACCGCAGCACCGCCAGCGCCGTGGTCAGGCCGACGCCGCCGGGGCAGGCCCCCGGCAGGTGCTTCGCGTCGAGCTGTGCGAACGTGGTGACCTTGCCGGTCGGCGAGACCTGGACGATGGTCGTCCCGGTGCCCTGCGCGTTCGCGGAGTCGTTGAAGTTGCTGACGAGGACGCTGCCGCGGTGGAGCGCGCCGACCGAGGCCGGCACCACCGCGACACCGTACGGATTGACGTCCCCGTTCGCCGGTACGGTCGAGGCGAGCGGGGCGAAGTGCGTGTCGACCGGTGTCTGCCCGGCCGACGCCGAGGCGGTCGCGGCGAACACGAGCCCCGCGGTGAACGCGAGGGCCGCGATCGGGTAGCTCCGTCTGTGCGCCATGCGAGTTCCCTCTCCTCGAACAGCGCTCGGGCACGACCCACCGTGCCCGAACGGTGTCCGATTTCCCTTGTACCGGCCAGCACGGCGCGCGGTCCCGAGCGGTTCAGACGGATCTTCCGGGTTCTCATCCCCCCTACCAGCGCCACGGCCCGATCGTCCTGGCGATCCCATAGGCGACGGTCTGCACGGCCTGGGCCTGCTGCGCGCCGATCCGCTGCAGCCGCTGTTTGAGCTCCTCCGGGCGCGGGTTGATCAGCCCTGATACGTTCAGCGCGGCCGGGCCGTCGTCGCGCAGCAGCCAGACCTCGTAGAACTCCATGTCGAACGGCGTCTCGAGCAGGGTGACGTTCACGACGCCCTCCGCCGCGAGCACGTTCGGCCCCTCCACGAACGCCGACAGCCCCCTGAGACGGCGGTCCGCGTTGTACTGCCACGCCCGCTGTTCGCCCTGCACGATCGCCGGGCCGCCGCGCAGCACGCCGCGGACCGTGGCCTGCACGGCGTCCGGGGTGAGCATGCCCGCGATCGCCGCCGCGTTCCGGGTGCGCTTCGCCTCCCACATCCGCCGGTAGAACACCTGGCCGGGCGTAGCGGACTCGGCGGGCAGCGCGGTCGCCGTCCGCGGCGTGATCGAGCCGCTGACGTGGTACCGCGCCCGACCGTCGTGCAGCGCGAACACGTCGTACGCCAGCGCCTGCGCGAAGCCGCTGGTCTGCCGGGACTCCGCGACGTACGCGGTGCCGAGGTCGGTGAAGCTCTCGACGCCGGTCGTCGTGATCCCGCCGACGACGCCGAACACCTCCGCGTACCCGGCCGCGATCGCCTCCGCACCGACCAGCGTCCGCCCCGTGCCGACGGACAGCTGAACCGCGTCGTCACGGTAGAGCCCGCGCAACGCCGCCGCGTCCTGCGCAGCCAACGCCGCCGACCAGCGGTGATGGAAGACCTGCGTCGCAGTGAGCTGCATCGTCCGTCCCCGGTCCCGTTCTCATGGCAGTGGTCTGGTTCACGCGGAGCGACCTCCGAGCGAACCAGACCATTCAATCACCCGGCCTCCGTCACCAGCCCAGCTCGGCGTCGTCCTCCTGGAACGTGCCGGTCGGACCGTCCGCGCCGATCACGGCCATCCGCACGATGTTGCGCGCGCTGACCTCGACCGGTCGGCCGCCGGTGACGGAGCCGCCGAGCTCGGTCGCCGTGTAGCCCGGCTCGACCGCGTTGAACTTCACCTCGGGCACGGCGCGCGCGTACTGCACGGTGATCATCGAGACGGCCGCCTTGCTGGAGCCGTAGACGATCGCCGAGACCTGCGACGCGGGCCGCGCGGGGTCGTGGTTGGCGGTGAACGAGCCGAGCGCGCTCGACACGTTCACGACGACCGGGTTCGCGGACCGCTTCAGCAGCGGCAGCGCGGCCTCCGTCACCCGGATGATCCCGACGGCGTTCGTGTCGAACACCCGCAGCGCCTCGGGTCCGTTGAGCGCGAGCAAGGCGATCCCGGCGTTGTTGACGAGCACGTCGAGCCCGCCGTCCGCCTCGATCTGCGCGAAGGCGGCGGCGACGGACGCGTCGTCGGTCACGTCGAGCTGCACGAACCGCGCACCCGCGCCGAGCTCCTCGGCCACGGCCCGGCCGCGCGCCTCGTCCCGGGCGCCGATGTAGACGGTGTGCCCGGCGGCGATGAGCTGGGCGGCGGATTCCCTGCCGAGGCCTCGGTTGGCCCCGGTGATCAGTGTCGTAGTCATGCTCCCAGCCTGGGCCGTCCGTCCCGGGCCAGGCAGTCGTCCGCTTTTCCTAGGAATGCCAGGACCAGGACAACGGTCGCGGCACGGCGCAGACTTGAGGCATGGAGTCCTGGGAGTTCGGCCGCACCCTGCGCCGCTGGCGTGACCGCGTCGCACCGGCCGCCGTCGGAATCCCGCCTGGTCAGCGCCGTCGGGCCACCGGATTACGCCGCGAGGAGCTGGCCGCGCTCGCCGGGATCTCGGCCGACTACCTGACCCGCCTCGAACAGGGCCGCGCGACCGCACCGTCCGCGCAGGTGGTGGAGGCTCTCGCGCACGCGCTGCGGCTCGCGGACAACGAGCGTGACCTGCTCTACCAGCTCGCCGGCCACGCCGCCCCCGGCCGCGACGTCGTCCCCTCGCGGGTGACCCCGAGCGTGCAGCGGCTGCTCGACCGGCTGGCGAACACCCCGGTCGTGGTCTACGACGCCACCTGGACGCTCGTGCTCGCCAACGCCCCGTTCGACGCGCTCATGGGCGACACGTCCACCTGGCGCGGCATCGAGCGTAACGCCGTCTGGCGCAACCTCCTCGGCCCCGGCACCCGCGTGGTCCACAGCGAGCAGGAACAGGCCGAGCACGAGGCCCGCCTGGTCGCCGACCTGCGCCTCACCGCGTCGCGCTACCCCGCCGACCTAGCGCTGCGCCGCCTCATCGCCGAGCTCACCGAACGAAGCCCGCGCTTCGCCGAACTCTGGGACTCCGACGCCCCGCCCCCGCTCCCCGACCCCTCGAAGCGCAAGGTCGTCGACCACCCGGACGTCGGCCGCATCACCCTGGACTGCGACAGCCTGCTCGTGGCCCTCGACGACCTGCGCATCTCCGTCTACACCGCCGAACCCGGCACCGAGGACGCCGACCGCCTCGCCCTGGCCATCGTCCTCGGCACGCAGTCGCTGGCCGTGGACTAATTCGGCTAGGTCACCAACTTGGCCAGGGCCGCCAGATCAAGCCGCGCGTCAGCGGCCGCCGACAGCCTGACACCGTCCGACGTGATCAGTGCATTGACAAGCCCGTCAATCCCGATCACAGTGGTCGAACTCCCCACCCCTCCATCCAGAACCGCCAACCGCCGAACGATCGCCTCGCACGTGAGGTTGTGCGCATCCCTGATCACGACCGCGTGCTCACCGGACGTGACCTCGATATCAGTAGCCGGACACTGCAGCCGGACGCCCCGCAGCAACGTATGCGCGATCGCTCCGACCATGGCCGCCAACTGATCTTCTTCAACTTCCCCTGTTCGACTGCTGCCGCCACCGTCACTACGCCTGGACGCCTGCAACGCCTTCTCCACAGTCGCCGCGACCACGTCCGCCGAGGGCAGGACCAGATCCTCCAGACTGTCGGCGGACGGAAGCGGGATGTGCGGCGTCGTGATGCGCTGAATCGGTCCGTCCAGGCCCCAGAAGCCTTCTTCCGCGACGATCGAGGCGATCTCCGCTCCCCAGCCGAGCACGCGCGGATTCTCCTCCACCGTGAACAGCCGACCGGTCTTCGCCACGGACTCCAGGATCGTGCGCGCGTCGAGCGGCATCAGGGACCTGACATCGATGACCTCGGCGTCGATCCCCCGCGCGGCCAGGTGCTCCGCCGCCGTGAGCGCGCGCGGGACCATCAAGCCCAGCGCGAGGATCGTGGCATCACGGCCCTGACGTACGATGCGCGCCGTGCCGAGCGCATCGACGATCTCGCCGTCCTCGACGTCGCCCTTCGTCGGGTACAGCCCCTTCGCCTCGAACACCAGCACCGGGTCGTCCGAGCGCACGGCGGCCGCCATCAGCCCGACCACGTCACGCGGCGTGGACGGCACGACGACCTTGAGTCCCGGGATCGCCATCGCCCAGTTCTCGACCGCCTGCGAATGCTGGGCGCCGAACCGTAGCCCGGCCCCGTTGCCCGTCTTGATCACCAGCGGAAGCGAGACCTGGCCGTCCGTCATGTACCGCGTCTTGGCGATCTGGTTGGCGATGATGTCCCAGCACACTGCGAAGAAGTCGCCGAACATGATCTCGGCGATCGGTCGCAGCCCGGTCATCGCGGCGCCCATCACCGCCCCGAGGATGGCCTGCTCACTGATCGGAGTGTCGACGACGCGCCGTGGCCCGAAACGCTCGAGGAGCCCGACGGTGGTTTTGAACACCCCGCCCGCGCCCGCCACGTCCTCGCCGATCAGCACGACGCGCTCGTCCCGGGCCATCTCCTGAGCGATGCCGCGCGCGACCGCGTCCCGGTAGGTCAGTTCCGCCATGCCGAACTCCCGTCAGCCCACAGTTCGGTGTACGCGCTGGCCGGATCGGGAGTGGGACCGGAGATCGCCTGCTCCGTCGCGTCCTCGACCTCCTCGGCCACCTGCTTGTCGATCGCGTCGAGCTCGTCCGCCTCGACGCCGAGCCGAGCCAGCCGATCGCGGTACACGGTGATCGGGTCGTACGCGAGCCACGCCTCGACCTCCCGCTGCGGCCGATACTTGCCGGGATCCGCGCGCGAGTGGCCGCCATGCCGATACGTGACGGCCTCGATGAGCGAAGGCCCCTCCCCCGCCCGCGCCCGCGCCAACGCCCGCAACGCCGTGACGTGGCACTCATCCGCGTCGTTGCCGTCAATACGCTGCGGCTCCAGTCCATACGCGGCGGCCCGGTCAGCAGCCGGGAGCGGAACGGCCGTGATATCGCCGATCGACGTGTACTCCATATAGAGGTTGTTCTCGCACACGAACACGACCGGCAGCTTGAACACGGCCGCATAGTTCAGCGCCTCGTGAAACGCACCGATGTTGGTCGTGCCGTCGCCGAAGAAACACACCGCGACCTGCTCCGACCCCCGATACTGCGCGGACCACGCCGCCCCGTTCGCGATCGTAAGATGCGCCCCGATGATCGCGTACGACCCCATCATCCCGTGCGCAACGCTCGTCAGATGCATCGAGCCGCCCTTGCCGCCCATCAACCCGTTCCCCCGCCCGAGCAACTCGGCCAGCACCGCCCCCATCCCCACCCCCCGCGCCAACGTATGCGCATGCCCCCGATACGTGGCAAAGGTGTAGTCATCCCCCCGCAGCGCCGCCCCGACCCCGGCAGCCACCGCCTCCATCCCCAACGACAGATGACTGGTCCCCTTAACCAACTGCCGCAGAAACAGGTCATAAGCCCGCTTCTCAAACTGCCGCATCCGCTGCATCGACCGATACAGCTCCAGCCGCGTACCCCGCTCGACCGCCAACCCGTCATTACGCTCAGGATCGCCCGGCGGCAGCACGGCAGCATGCTCGCCATAGGGATGGGTACTCACGGCGGCTCCCCAGAAAGTTCGACATTGAACTAACGCCACGCCCAACGTAAGCCGCCTCTGAGGGAGTGTCAAAGGACGCGGTTGGCTGGAGGTGGCCGGTGGTCGCTGGTCGGCCTAGACGGGACGCCTGCGCAGATGCCGATGCCCTTCATGCGGGAACTTCGGCGGCAGGGGCGGGATCACAGCGTCGAGGACGTAGCCGCACTTCTGCGCGACGCGGCATGAGCCTACGTTGCCGACCGTGTGCAGGAGTTCGACTTCGTCGGCGGGCAGGAATTCCTGGCCGCTGAACAGCCATTCCGTCGCGGCATCGACGCAGCGTGGGGCGATGCCTCGTCCGCGGGCTTCGCGCGTCGTCCAGTAGCCCACGCCTGTCGCGAGCGTCACCGGCGGATTGGCCGCCTTGATCGCCATGTGGCCGACGACCGTTCCCTCCTCTTCGACGGCCCAGCTCAGGCGCGTGACGTTTGCCCACCCCGCGTTCAGGTCGGCGAACCAGGCACGGGCATCGTCCTCGCTGCTGATGGGACGCGTGAGCCAACGCCGAATCGCCTCGTCGCGATACGCGGCGACGAGTGCGGGGATGTCCGTGTCCTGCCAGGGGCGGAGAGTCAGCGCCGGAGCGGTCGCGGTCGGCCGCACAGTCAGAGTCGTGGGCAGCAACGTCATGCACTCAATCCAACCGCATCGCCGTGGTTGAGGAGTCGTACCCGGGTTTACCTGTCGGACCATCATGAGAACATTCACTTCTGTGGAGCCCGCTGTGAAATCGTGTACGGGCTCGGCCGGTTCCGCCGACGCGACATCAGGGAGCTTCGTAACCATGTCCAACCGCACGATCAGGTCCTTCAGCTACGGGATCGCGGGGGTGGTAGCCGGCATCGTGTTCCTGGCGAAGGGCGTCCCGCTGATGGGTGTGCCCTCCTTCGTACTCGGCGCATGCCTACTCGCGCTCGCGATCAACGACGAGGTCAAGCGCCGGCCGCACGCAGCGGCGGACAAGGCCGCCGCGAAGGCCTACCGGGAATCAAGGCCGAAGCCGTTCACCCCGCCGCGGGCCGCAGTCGGCGACCTCGCGATCATCGAGAAGGTGAACTCGACCTTCTGGCTGGCGACCGTGGCCAGCGTCGACAGACAATCCCGCGTCGCCACAGTCACCACCGGCCAGGGCGCGAGGATGAAGCTGTCCTGGCTTCGCGGGAACACCGTCCGCGTGCAGATCGTATCCGCAGACGTCGTAGACGTGGCAGACGCCATGCGCCGCGAGGTGGCCCGATCCCAGGCCAAGCAGGAGTGGACCTCACGCGACGAGGTCCGCGCCCTACTCGTCCGAGCGAAGAGCAAGGTCAGCGACGCTAGCGAGTAGCGCTCCTCATTCCCGGGTTCGTTGCCCGTTGCCCCAGCCTTCCCACGAACGCAACCAGGCTCGAGCGCCGTAGGTGGGCGGTTGAGCGACCGAGGTACGAGGGAGCGTGCCGCCCGCCGCAGGCTCCCGAAGGAGCGCAGCGACTGTAGGGCTCGGTTGAGTAGGGCGGGTGGGCGGGGTAAGTAATCGCCCCGGACGTAGCCGCCGCCACGGAGCGAGGAACGAGCGCAGTGGCGGCGGCGGAGGTAGGGGCGAACGTCAACCGCAAGCCACCCGGATCACCCCACCCCCAACGCCGTACGCACCTCCTCGCTTGACCTCAGTTCCTCCGCTGGTGCCTCGTGCGTGATGCGGCCCTTGAGCATGACGTAGCCGCGGTCTACGTGGGCTAGGGCGAAGAGGGCGTTCTGTTCGGTGAGCAGGATGCTGATTCCTTCTTCGCGGAGGCGGTCTAGCCAGCGGCCTAGGTCGGAGACCACTGCCGGGGACAGGCCTTCGGTGGGCTCGTCTAGGAGGAGTAGGCGGGGGTTGCCTAGGAGGGCACGGGCTAGCTTGAGCATCTGCTGTTCGCCGCCGGAGAGGTAGCCGGCGCGGCGGGTGGCGAGTTCTTTGAGTTTGGGGAAGATGGCCAGGACGTCTTCTGTGGTGCGGTGCGAGTTATCGTTGCGGCTGCCTAGGGTGCGGGCGGCTAGTTCCAGGTTCTGGGCCACGGTGAGGGTGCCGAAGACGCGGCGGCCGCTGGCTACGAAGGCGACTCCTTCGCGGGCTATGCGGTGGGTTTTGGTGCGGCTGATCTCGTTGCCGGACAGCTGGATGCTGCCGCGGCGGGGTGGGGTGAGGCCTAGGACGCTGCGCATCGTGGTGGTCTTGCCTGCGCCGTTGCGGCCTAGGAGGGCTACGGCTTCGCGCGGTCCTACCTTGAGGGAGAGGCCCTGGAGGATGTGGCTGGCGCCGTAGTACGTGTCGATCTCGTGGAGTTTGAGCACCGCTTCGTCATCGAGTGTCACGGCGTGGGCTCGCTTCCCAGGTAGACGGCCATGACCTCGTCGTCGGCGCGGACTTCGGCGGCGGGGCCGTGGGCCAGGACGCGGCCCTGGTGCATCACGGTCACCTCGTCGGAGATGGCGAAGACGGTGTCGAGGTCGTGCTCGGAGAACAGGACGGTGAGGCCGCGTTCCTTGGCCAGGCCGGTGATCTGGTCGACGACGCGGCGGGTTTCGAAGGGGGACATGCCGGCGGTCGGCTCGTCGAGGAGCAGCAGCCTCGGGGCGGTGGCGAGGGCCAGGGCGACTTCCAGGGCGCGCTGGTCGCCGTGGGAGAGGACGGAGCCGGGGAGGTCGATGTGGTCGGCCAGGCCCAGGGACGCGCAGATGGTCTCGGCTTCGGTGCGGACGGCCGGGCCCGTGCGGGAGCGGAGGAGTCTGGACTGGCGGTTGCGGGCCAGGAGGGCGGCGCAGACGGATTCGCGTACGGTGAGCCTCGGGAAGATGCTCGTGGTCTGGAAGGCTTTGGCCAGGCCGGCGCGGGTGACGGCGTGCGGGGCGCGGCCGGTGAGGTCGTGCCCGGCGAAGTGCACGCTGCCCGCGCTCGGCCGCCGTTCGCCGGTGATGAGGGAGAACAGGGTGCTCTTCCCGGCGCCGTTGGGGCCGATGACGGAGTGGATCGCGCCGGGGGCCACGTCGAGGTCCACGCCGTCCACGGCACGGAAGCCGCCGAAGTCGCGGGTCAGGCCTCTGATGGTGAGCAGGGGGGTGGTCATCGGCGGCCTCGGGTGCGGTTGCGGAGACTGGAGAGGCGAAGGGCGCCCGCCAGGCCGTCGGGGCGGAGTAGGACTACGAGCAGCAGCACGCCGCCCAGTACGAGCTGCCAGTCCGACACGAAGCGGACGAGCCAGTCGTGGCCGAACTGGTAGACGAACGCGCCGACGACCGGGCCGGCGAAGGTGTACATGCCGCCGATCACGCTCATCAGCACGGCCTGGCCGGACGTCGTCCAGTCGAAGAGTTCCGCGTTCGAGCCCTGGTTGTAGACCACGAACATGGCTCCGGCGAGCGAGCAGAAGGCCCCTGAGACGGTGAACGCGAGCAGGTACAGGCGGTAGACGTTCGTGCCGAGCGCCTGCACGCGGGCGCGGTTCTCGCGGCTGGCGCGCAGGAGCAGGCCGAAGTTGGATTTGTAGAGCCAGCGCAGCACGGCGAGTGCGGCTACGGCGATGGCCAGCAGCGTGAGGTAGCCGTCCACGGGGCTGAGCATCCAGGCCGGGACTACGGGTGCGAATACGCCGTTCGCGCCGCCGGTGAAGCCCGTGTTCTGTTCGACGAGCTGATAGAACAGTTGCGAGAAGGCGAGCGTGATCAGTGCGAAGTAGAGCGTGCGGGCGCGCAGTGCGACCAGGCCGATGAGCGCGGCGGCCGCGGCGCCGAGTACGGGGGCGAGCGCGAAGCCCTCCCAGAAGCTCAGGCCCGCGTGTTCCCAGCCGAGTGTGACGGTGTACGCGCCGAGGCCGAAGAAGACGCCCTGGCCGAACGATACGAGTCCGGCCTGGCCGATGAGCAGGTTGGCCGCGACCGCGAAGACCGCGAACGCCGCCACCTGTTCGAGGCTGAGGATCGTGGTGACGGTCACCAGGTACGGCGCGGCGGCGAGCAGGGCGAGGACGGCGGCCAGGGCTATCAGGGGGATGATCCGGCGGACGGGGCGGGCGGGGGTGGTCCGCTCCGTCGCCGGGGGGATCTTCTCTTCGAGGACTGTCATGGGGATTCCGTTGGGTTCCTGTCTACTCTGTCCGGCTATCTGTCCGGGGTGCCGAACAGGCCCCAGGGGCGCACGGCCAGCACGAGGATCATCACGAGGTAGCCGGCGCTGGACGCGTAGGACGGGACCCACAGCGTGCCGAGGCCCTCGACGGTGGCGATCACGACCGCGCCGAGGGCCGCGCCGGCCACGGAGCCGAGGCCGCCGACGACGGTGACGATGAACGCGGCGACGATGATCTGGGTGTCCAGGCCGGGGCCGACGGACTCGAGCGGGGCGATCGCGGCGCCCGCCAGGCCGGCCAGTCCGGCGCCGAGGGCGAAGACGCCGGTGCGCAGCAGCGGCAGGTTGGTGCCGCCCACGGCGAGGGTCTCCGGGTCCTCGACGGCCGCGCGCACCCGCCAGCCGGTGGCCGTGCGGGTGAGCAGCAGCCACAGGCCGAGGGCGACGAGCGCGGCGATGCCGACGACGACGAGGTCGTATTCGGGCACGACGGCGCCGCCCACGGTGAACCGGCCCGCGACCGGCGTGGCCACGGTGCGGTCCGACGTGCCCCACACGCGCTGCGCGAGGTCGGCGATGACGAGGACGAGCGCGAACGTGGCGAGCAGCTGGGCCAGCGGCTCGCGGTCGTGCAGCCTTCGCAGGATGCTGACCTCGATGCCCGCGCCGAGCGCCGCGCACAGGCCCACGGCCGCGAGCAGCGCGACCGCGAACCCCCAGCCTCCGGTCAGACCGGAGGCGAGGGACGCGACGGCGAGCGCGCCGACCATGAAGATGCTGCCGTGCGCCATGTTGATCAGCCGCAGCGCGCCGAAGACGAGCGTGAGCCCGGCCGCGACGACGAACAACATGGCGGCGTTCGTCAGGATGCTGACTGTTTCGGTGACGAAGGTGTTCACGGATGAGTTCCGATTACTTCTGCAGGGCCTGCATCTGGGCGCAGCTGTAGTCGATCTGGTCGAACGGCGCCTGGAAGGCGGACGCGTCCCACAGGTGCGTCGAGTCGCTGCTCGAACCGGCCTGGCCGGAGACGGTGCCGACGTACTCGGGCAGCTCGGTCTGGTGGTCGCACGCGCGGATCTGCTGGCTGCCGAGGATCGTGGTCGGGGAGGCGCCCGCGAGTGCCGCGGAGACGGCGTCGCCGGAGAACGAGTTCGCGTGCTGCACGCCCCAGGCCCACTGCTGCACGGCCGCGTAGCCGAGGATGGCCCACTCGCTCGGCGCGTCGCCGTACTTGGCGCGGAACTCGTTCACGAAGGCGGTCATCGTCGAGGACGTGTTCGTCCAGTACGGCGCGCGGTCGAAGCCGATGGCGCCGGTCGGGGCGGCGGCGCCGAGCGACTGCAGGACGGAGTAGTCGTACATCGCGATGACCTTCGTCTTGGCGAACAGGCCGTACGTGGCGGCCTGCTTGGTGAAGGCGACGAGGTCACCGCCGAACTGGGCGTTGAACACGTAGTCCGGCTGGGCGGACTCGATGGCCGCGAGGTACGAGCTGATGTCGGTCGCGCCGAGCGGCGGGAATTCCTGCTTCACCAGCGTGTAGTGCACGTTCTCGGCCTTGAGCGCCTGGATGAAGCCGGCGACGGTGTCCTGGCCGAAGGAGTAGTTCGGGGCGAACGTCGCGATGCTCACGCTCTTGCCCTTGAGCTGCGAGGCGAGGTAGTCGGCGGCGGCGCGCGGCTCCATGACCGTGTTCGGCACGTTCTGGAAGACGTACTTGCTGAACGTGGTCGTGGTCAGCCCGATGTCGTTCGAGGTGTGCATGAAGATCGGGATCTGCTGCGCGTTGGTGACCTGCTCCTCGGCCGAGGCGACCGAGCTGGCCACGGGACCGAAGATGGCGACGGCGTGATCGGCGTCGAGCATGGTGCGCACGTTCGAGACGCCGGTGGCCGGGGTCGCCGCGTCGTCCGCGCTGACCACCTTGACCTGCTTGCCGAGCAGGCCGCCCTTCGCGTTGATGTCGGCGGCGGCGAGCTGGACGCCCTGGAGTCCGGTCTGCCCGAGCGAGGCGATCGATCCGCTCAGCGTGGTGGACTCGCCGATGGTGACCGTGCCGCCGCCGCCGGAGCCCCCGCTGCCGCCTCCGGCACTGGCCGCGGCATTCGCACACGCCGCGGCCGTGCCGCACATCAGCATCGCCGCGGCCAAGCCGGTCCATCTTCCGTTCAAGCGCGCCATCGCACCGTCTCTCTGCTGGGAAGAACACTGAAGGGGATGGCGGCGAAACTAGGCCCGACCGGTGGCCGCGGGCATGGGGGTTGGCCACACAAAGTGCGGCTACGGGCAGTTGGCCACCACTACGTAGTAACCCGGGGACGTCTCCTCGAGGCTGGTGGAGACGTAGAGGTTCCACAGTCCCATCGCGTCGTTCGAGCCGTCGGCGAAGGTGTATCCGCCGGACTGGTAGGCGCGGCCGTCGACGGTCTGGGTGTAGTTGTCGGCGGTATAGCAGGTCGCGGTGTAGGTGCCGGAGCTACTCGGCGACGGGGACGTAGACGGCGAATTCGACGGAGAAGCGGTCGACGTCGTATTCAGCCCCCAATACGTCGCCGTGTAGTACGTGGAGCAGATGTAGTTGAGGAAGTACGCGCCGGTCGTGCCGCACTGCGCCGCGCCGGAGCCCGGGTTGACGGCGAGGCCGTGGCCCATGCCGGAGATCGCGAAGGTCTCGACGACCGGTTGGCCCTGGCTGTTGTCGTAGTCCTTCTCGGTGGTGCCGCCGGTCAGCGTCTCGGTCGAGGAGGGTGTCTGGCTGACGCCCCACACTCCGGTCCACTGGTCCATCAGCTCGGTCGAGTTGGCCGTGTTCACGGTGTAGTCGGACGTGCCCTGCCAGATCTGCACGGTGGGCCACGTACCCGTGTATCCGGGGTCTGAGTTGGTCGCCAGCGCGGCCCACTGGGCGACGGACTTGCTGACCGCGCCGTCCATGCACGTGTACGCGGCGGTGGAGCTGGTCGCGCACTGGGCGGGCAGGCCGGAGTCGATCGAGCCGGAGGCGAACACGTCCGGGTAGTCGGCGAGCAGGTCGGCGGTCATGCCGGCGCCCGCGGACAGGCCGGTCACGTAGATCCGCTTGGGGTTGATCGAGTAGTGCGACTCCATGTAGTCGACCATCTGGATGATCGACGCGGCCTCGCCGGCGCCGCGGGAGTCGTCGGAGGCGGTGAACCAGTCGAAGCAGTCCTCGCTGTTGTTGCTCGAGGTCTGCTGCGGGAAGACGAGGTCGAAGCCCCATTCGTCCGCGTACTTGGGCCAGCCGGAGTCGTTGTAGTAGTCGGCGGCCTGCTGGGTGCAGCCGTGCATCGCGACGACGAGCGGCGCGTCGGAGCTCACGGAGGTCGGCACGTAGTCGAACATCTGCAGGCTGCCCGGGTTCGAGCCGAAGGAGGAGATCTGGGTGAGCGTCGAGGTGTTCGCGAGCGCGGGCGTCGCGTTGGTCAGCACGTAGACCAGCGCGACGAGCACGGCCAGCACGGTGCCGACCGCCGTCGCCGCGCGCATCGTCGGGGATTCGAGGACCATAGCCGCTGCCTCTCCATTGAGGTCGTGGGTACGGAGGATTGCGGCAGAAGGTAGGTCCGGGATCGCGCGGCGGTCGATGGAGCGGCTGGACACAGCGGCGCCGCGTGCTGTGTCGGCGGGACACACACAGCACGCGGCGCCGGGGAGACGAGGATGGACTACGCGGCTTCGACCGCCGGTTCGACGGTCGCTTCGACGGCCGCGGCGGCGCGGTCCCCGCGCAGGTAGACGGCCCAGGTGACCACGGAGCAGAGGACGTAGTAGGCGATGAAGACCGCGTACGCCGCGTTGCCGTTCTTGGTGGTCAGGAAGGACTCGCGGAAGGCGATGTTGACCAGCACGCCGCCGAGCGCGCCGACCGCTCCGGCGATGCCGATGACGGCGCCGGAGATGCGCTGGCCGTCGGGGCGGTCCCGAAAGGCGACCGGGATGAGCTTGTAGACGGAGCCGTTGCCGATGCCGCTGAAGGCGAACAGCAGCACGAATCCGGCGATGAACAGGCCGAGCGACTTGGACGTGGAGGCGATGAGCACGATCGCGGCGCCGCCGGCCATCAGCACGAACGTGGCGAAGCTGACCGGGCCGCCGCCGAAGCGGTCCGCGAGCCGGCCGCCGATCGGGCGCACGAGGGAGCCGATCAGCGGGCCGAGGAAGGTGATGTAGGCGGCCTTGAGCGGCGTCGGGTAGGAGTGCGCGAACTGCACCTGCAGCACCTGGCCGAAGGCGAATCCGAAGCCGATGAAGGAGCCGAACGTGCCGATGTAGAGCAGCGAGATGGTCCAGGTCTGCGGCTGCCTGGCGGCCAGCGCCATCGCGCCCTTGTCCCGGGCCACGGTCAGGTTGTCCATGGTCAGCGCGGCGGCCGTGGCGACGATGACGATCAGCGGGATGTAGACGCCGGTGAGCACGGCCGGGTGGTCCTTGCCGGCCGTGGCGAGCACCAGCAGGCCGACGAGCTGCACGACCGCGACGCCGATGTTGCCGCCGCCCGCGTTCAGGCCGAGCGCCCAGCCCTTGAGCCGCTGCGGGTAGTAGGCGTTGATGTTCGTCATGGCGGAGGCGAAGTTGCCGCCGCCGACGCCCGCGACCGCCGCCAGCACCACGAGCGTCGTGTACGAGACGCCGGGGTGGATCAGGAACGTGGCCGAGACCGTGGGGATCAGCAGCAGCAGGGCGCTGACGATGGTCCAGTTGCGGCCGCCGAAGCGCACGACCGCGTAGCTGTACGGCAGCCGCAGCACCGAGCCGACGAAGGTGGGGATCGCGGTCAGCATGAACTTGCCCGCTGCGTCCACGTGGTAGGCCGGGCCGAGGAAGAGCACGAGCACCGACCACAGGCTCCACACCGAGAAGCCGACGTGCTCGCAGGCGATCGACGTGATCATGTTGCGCAGGGCGACGCGTCTGCCTGTTGCCTGCCAGAACGTCTCGTCCTCGGGGTTCCAGTCGGTGATCCAGCGTGACATCGGGATTCTCCGGTTCGTCGGTGGGCGGTGACCTCCTCCTCGAAGCTCGCCGAACGGGATTTCCCGACCGTCTCCGCCGGATTGCGCGGTGGCAACGCGTCACTCTCTCGGCGCGCGGGGCTGTTGTGAGGCGTTCTCCTGGGCGGTATTTGATGGGGAGGTCGCACCGGGGAAACGTCGCGGAAACGCTCGCTGACCATGCTCTGCCCATGCACCATGCCGCCCCGGCCGCCGCTGCCCCGGACCCGTACGGCTCCGCGCCGCTCGCCGGGTGCGTCGTCGGGATCACCGCGGACCGGCGCCGGGAGGAGCTGACGATGCTGCTCGAGCGGCGCGGCGCGCGGGTCGTGTCGGCGCCGACGCTGCGGATCGAGCAGCTCGACGACGAGGCCCCGCTGTACGCCGCGACGCAGGCCTGCCTGGCCCGGCGGCTGGACTACGTGGTGGCCACGACGGGGATCGGCTGGCGCGGCTGGATGAACGCGGCGCAGGGCTGGGGCCTGGAGGACGCGCTGCGCACGTCGTGCCGGTTCGCGTCGGTGATCACCCGCGGCCCGAAGGCGACCGGCGCGGTGCGCGCGAGCGGGCTGAGCGAGAGTTTCGCGTCGCCGAGCGAGGAGAGCCGGGAGATCCTGAACTGGCTGATCGCGCGGCCACTGCGGGGGACGCGGATCGCGGTCCAGCGGCACGCGAGCTACGACGCGGTCTTCATCGAGTCCCTGCGCGAGCACGGCGCCGAGGTGATCGACGTGCCGATCTACCGCTGGGGTCCGTCGCCGGATCCGGCCGCCGTGGACCGGCTCGTGCACGCGATCGCCCGCCGCGAGGTGCACGCCGTCGCATTCACCTCGGCACCTGGTGCGAGTGCGTTGCTGGAGGCGGCCGACGCGCTCGGCGAGGGTGTGCGGGTCCGTGAGGCGTTCGCTCAGCCGGTGCTGGCGGCGTGTGTCGGCGAGCTGTGTGCACGTCCGTTCCTGACCGAGCAGCTGCCCGCACTCTGGCCGGAGCGCGGACGGCTCGGGTCGCTGGTCAGGATCCTGACCGACGAGTTGCCCGGCCGCCTGCGCCAGACGATGCCTACCGCGCTCGGCGAACTCGTACTGCAGGGCAACGCCGTGGCCGTCGGCGGGACCGTGGTGAATCTCGCCGCGCAGCCCGCCGCCGTGCTGCACGAACTGGCCCGCTCCCCCGGCCGCGTCGTCTCGCGCACCGACCTGCTGCGACGCGTGTGGGGACGGCGCGGCGCGGACCACATCGTCGAGGTGACCGTGGCACGGCTGCGCGCGGCGCTCGGCGAGCACGGCGGTCTCGTCGTGACGGTGCCGAAGCGCGGGTACCGGATCGCCGTCGCGGAACCGAGCTACGTCAGCGCGCCGAGTACGTGATCTCGGCGAAGTCGGCCGGATGCCCGCCGCCGGTCAGGTCCCAGGCCCACAGCCCGAGGAATGTGCCGGTGAATCCGAGCGAGCGGATCAGGCCGTCGTCGATGACCACGGCGTGTTCGTCGGAGAGCACGGTCGCGTCGTAGGCTGCGCCGATCCGCTGCCAGCCGTCATCGCTATCGCCGGTGTCGAAGCGGAAGGTCAGCTCGGCGCCGTCGAGGTCGAGGCCGAGATGCAGCCGCTCACCAGGGACGGGCTGTTGTTCGAGTTCGTCGATGGTCACGCGGCCGTGATCGCTGCGTGCGACGCGCAGCACCCGGCGGCCGTCGTCATCGGCGGTGACGTGCAGGAAGTACCAGTTCTCGCTGTTGTAGTACGCGGTGATCCCGGCGAGGTGCTGGATTCCGCGCGGCGCGTAGTCGATCGTCGCCTCGAAGCCGCAGCGTGGCGAGTCGGCTGGCCGTGCGACCAGGCTCGCGCCGAGGAGGCTGCCCGGGGAACGGCCGCCACGCAGCCGGACGTGCGACTGCGACGCGTCTTCGGCCCAGGAGATCCACTCCTCGGACGCGGGACGCCGCAACGTAGACCACTGCGGTCCCGGATCTGGATCTGGATCTTGGTCTGCGGCGGGGAGATCCGGTGCGGGGACCGTCAGCGAGGGCAGGCCGGTGGGCACGCGCGGCCAGCCGTCATCGGTCCACGTGATCTGCGCCAGCGCCGTCTCCCGGCCGAGGATGCACGGACCGCGCTGACTCTGCGGACGCGCGACGAGATACGCGAGGTACCACTCCCCCATCTGCGTGCGCACGAGGCTGCCGTGCCCGGCCTTCTGCAACGGCAGGTCAGGGTGGTCGCGCGCGGTGATCAGCGGGCCGTGCGGGTCGCGTTCGTAGGGTCCGTGCAGGTCGCGGGATCGGGCGACGGTGACCTGGTGGTCGTAGCCCGTGCCGCCGTCCGCAGTCAGCAGGTAGTACCAGTCGCCGATGCGGTAGAGGTTCGGGCCCTCGATCCAGCCGCTCTTCTCCGGCAGCACGATGCGCTCGGACTCACCGATCAGCCGGCACGTAGCACGGTCGAAGCGCGTAGCCTCGAGGCCGAGCGAGCCGCTATGTCCCGGACGCCAGTCGTGGGCGAGGTTGATCAGCCAACTCTCGTCCCCGTCGTGGACCAACGAGGCGTCGAATCCGCGCGCGTGCAGCAGCACCGGATCCGACCAGGGGCCCTCGATCGACGGCGCGGTCACGACGTAGTTCGGGCAGTCCGTGAAGCCGCCTGCGTAGGTCGAAACATTCGAATACACGAGGAAGAACGTCTCGTCGGCGTACGTGAGGTTGGGTGCCCAGACCCCGCCGGAGTCCGGGCACCCGCTCAGGTCCAGCAGCCTCGTCTCGTCGAGGGCGCCGCCGAGCGAGGTCCACGTCACCAGGTCGCGCGAACGATGCAGCCGCACGCCCGGATACCACTCGAAAGTGGACGTGGCCAGGTAGTACTCGTCTTCGACCCGGAGAATCGACGGGTCGGGCCGCGCTCCGCGGAGCACCGGATTGCTGATCGTTCGGCGACGCTCTTCCACCGGCCAGGACGCTACTGTCGAATGCCTTCGCGAACAAGGTGGCCCGGGTCCTCGACCTCGGCGGGCACCCGCACCACGCGTGCGCCGAGGAATCCGCCGACCAGCAGCACGACGCCGCCGACGAGCAGCAGCCACCCGCCGACGCGCACGTCGTGCACGGCGGAGTTGAAGTCGTGCCCGAAGAACCGGTAGGCCTGGATCGCGAACATGACGAACACGACGAGAGCCGCCGCCCCCGCGAGCCGGGTCAGCCAGCCGGTCCGGTCGACCAGTCCGGCGAGCGCCACGAGGGCGATCAGGATGGTCAGCCCGCCGACGGTCCGCACGATGTCGGACTCGCCGCCGAAGTTCGGCTGTACCAGGGCCTTGACGGTCAGCTCGTCGCCGGTGCGGTCCGGCGTCCAGTTCAGGAAGGCGCCGACCACCAGGAGCGCGACGCCGACCAGCGTGGCCAGCAGCCGGCCCACCTGACGGCCCGCGCCGCCGGTCGCCACTTCCGCCTCATACGTTTCGTGCACCACGATTCCACCTCCGGAATCAGCGCTCTTCGAGTTCTTCGGATGACCGCTGAACCCGGCGCTAAACGGAGGGGCCCTCCCGCACGACGTCGCGGGCCCGCTTGTCGTCCAGGCGACCGAGGTAGCGCGGATGCCGGAGCCTGCCGTCGCGCGTCCAGTCGCTGAATCCGATCTGCGCGACGAACTCGGGCCGCAGCCAGTGCGGAGCGCGTTCGCCGACCGGGCCGTCGAACGGCGAGTCGCGCTGCTCCAGCTCCTCGAGCTCGGCACGGAGCTCTCGCAGGGTCCTGGTATCCCAACCGGTGCCGACCTTGCCCGCGTAGCGCAGTCGGTCGCCGTCGTAGTAGCCGAGGAGCAGCGCGCCGAAACCGACGCGGCTGCCCGAGGGTTCGGTGAAGCCGCCGACGACGAACTCCTGGCCGCGCGTGCACTTGAGCTTGAGCCACGTCGGCGAACGGCGGTGCACGTAGGAGGCGTCGGCGCGCTTGGCGATCAGGCCCTCCCAGCCCTTCGAGCAGGCGCCTTCCAGCAGCGTGCGCACGTCGCCGGACGCCTGCTCGTGGATCGTGTAGCGCAGCGGGTCGTCGAAGCTGAGCGTGTTGTGCAGCAAGGCCTTGCGGGTCAGCAGCGGCAGCCGCGTCGTGTCGAGGCCGTCGATGCGGAGCAGGTCGAACACGAAGAAGGTCACGACCACGCCGCTCGCCCGCGCCTCGGCCGGGTCGGTGACGCCGATCCGCTTCTGGAGCAGGGAGAAGTCGGTGACGTCCCCGTCCAGCGCGACGATCTCGCCGTCCACGGTGAAGTCAGTGCACTGCTGCCCGGCGAGCGCGTCCAGCACCTCCGGGAAGACGTCGTCGTAGGCCTTCCCGGACCGTGACAGCAGACTGATTTTCCCGCCGACCCTGGCGGCCAGGCAGCGCACGCCGTCCAGCTTGCGCTCCAGCACCCAGTTCCCGTCGAACTCCCGCCGGTCCGAGGGCGTGGCCAGCATCGCGGCACCCGGCCGTTCCGGCGCCCTGCGCAGCCGCCGCGTCTCGTCCTGCGTGAGGTCGACGAGCGAGCCGGTCATTCTCCCGATTGGATCACGGGAGCCGGCCGGTCACCACCCGGCCGCTGACCAGTCGGGGGCGGCGATGCCGAAGGCCTCCGGGGGCAGTTGGGTGACCTCCAGGACGCGGCTGACCGCCGGGGACAGCACGAAGGCGAGGCGGACGTCGGCCATCTTGACCGCGTCCGAGCCGAGGATCAGCGCGCGCAGGCCGGAGGAGTCCAGGAAGCTCACACCGCTGAGGTCGAGCAGCAGGTCCGCGCCGGGATCGAGGTCCTCGACGGCGCCCGCGATCTCCGCCTCCAGCTTCTCCGCGGACCCGAGATCGACGTCGCCGACCACACTGAGCACCCGGCGGCCCGCCCGGACGGAGCTGGAGATCTCGCACCCGTTCATCGCTGCTCCCACGTCGTGGAACGTCCCTCGTGTCCAGCTTGCTGACCTGGCCGAGCGGTGTCAACGCACGCGGTCGGCGGGTCGCGGGGTTCGCCCGGAGCCGGCGCGGCACCCGGCGGACTATTCTCGGGAAACACCGGTGCGAGGTGTCCGATCGGGGCGGCGGCGCTCGTAGCAGGGGTGAACGCGGCCGAGGGGCGGCCGCGGGACAGGAGGCGATCCCGATGACCCAGTACCTGATGTCCGTGATCTACGACGAGCCCGGCGACCCGACCGCCACCGACGCGGAGAGCGCGGCGATCGACGTCTTCAACGACCGGCTGCAGGCGGACGGCCACTGGGTCTTCGCCGGCGGGCTCGGGGTGACCGACACGGCCACGACCGTGGACGCGCGCGGCGCCGAGCCGGTGCTCACCGACGGGCCGTTCGTGGAGACGAAGGAGTACGTCGTCGGCTTCTGGATCGTCGAGGCGGCCGACCTCGACGTGGCGCTGCGGCTCGCCGCCGAGGGCTCGAAGGCCTGCAACCGGAAGGTCGAACTGCGGCCGTTCCTCGAGCCGTGAGCGACGTCGCCGAGACGATCACCCGGGTCCACCGCGAGGAGTGGGCCCGGCTGGTCGCGACCCTGGCCCGGCGCTGCGGCGACCTCGACGTCGCGGAGGAGATGGCCGCCGAGGCGTTCGCGGTCGCGGTCGAACGCTGGCCGCTCGACGGCGTCCCGCCGAACCCCGGCGGCTGGCTCACCACCACCGCGCAGCGCAAGGCGATCGACCGGCTGCGGCGCGAGGTCAAGCGCGAGGAGAAGCACAGGGAGGCGTTGATGCTGACCGACGAGGACCCGCGGCCGCTCGGCGCCATCGACGACGACCGGCTCCGGCTGCTGTTCACCTGCTGCCATCCGGCGCTCGCCGTCGAGGCGCGGATCGCGCTGACGCTGCGGATGGTCGGCGGGCTGACCGTGCCCGAGATCGCCAGCGCGTTCCTGGTGCAGGAGTCCGCGATGGGCCGCCGGATCACCCGCGCCAAGGAGAAGATCAAGGTGGCGCGGATCCCGTACCGGGTGCCGGACCGCGCGGACCTGCCGGCCCGGATCGGCGGCGTGCTCACCGTGCTCTACCTGATCTTCAACGAGGGCTATCTCGCGTCGGGCCCGGGCACCGGACCGGTCCGCGCGGATTTGACCGCGGAGGCGATCCGGCTGACCCGCCTCGTACGGGCCCTGATGCCCGAGGACGGCGAGGTCGTCGGGCTGCTCGCGATGATGCTGCTGATCGAGGCGCGGCGGACCGCGCGGGTGTCGGCGAGCGGCGAACTCGTCACCCTGGACGAGCAGGACCGCGGGGCCTGGGACCGCGAGCTGATCGGCGAGGGCCACGCGCTGGTCCGCGAACGCCTCGCCTCGGGGCAGCCGCCGGGCCGCTATCAGATCCTCGCCGCGATCAACGCCGTGCACACCGACGCCCGCGACGTGCGCGACACGGACTGGTCGCAGGTCGTCGCGCTCTACGACCACCTCGCACGGCTCGATCCGTCCCCGATCGTCCGGCTGAACCGGGCGATCGCCGTCGCGGAGCTCGACGGCCCGGAGGTCGCGCTGGCGCAGCTGGACGGGCTCCCGCTGGACGGCTACCACGTCTTCCACGCCGCCCGCGCCGACCTGCTGCGCCGCCTCGGCCGCAGCCGGGAGTCGCGCGCCGCGTACGACCGGGCCATCGAGCTCGCGGGCAACACGGCCGAGACCGCGTACCTCGTGCGCCGCCGCGACCAGTTGGCCCCGGACGACGCCGCCGGCACGTTCACCGGTTCGGGTGCGGATTAATCGGCGGAGGCCGGGTTACCCGATACGCGACAGAACGAGCGAGGAGGGCTCACCGATGTCGGAGACCGCGCAGAACACGGAGACCGAGAACCTCGAACGGCGCAGTGTGCAGGACGTACGCGGGATCGAGCAGGCCACCGAGCGCCTCGAGCGCACCCTGCAGCGAGCGCGCGAGGCCGTGCAGCGCGCGCACCGGGCCGAGAGCCGCTGATCCCCGCCCTGCCGCACCGGCGTCACCGGACCGGCGTCACTGCATCGGCGTCCAGTCGGTGGACGGGCCGACCGCCGCGGCCAGCACCGCCGCGTTGGGGATCAGCACCGGGCCGACCTTGGTGAGGACCCTGACGTAGGTGAGGGTCATCCCGGTGACCCGGCCGACGATCGGACCGCCGAGCGCGCCGGAGCGGATCTGCAGCTCGTCGCCGATGGAGAACGGCCGGGCGAACAGCAGCGTGATCCCGGCGAAGAGGTTCGCCAGTACCTGCTGCGCGGCGATACCGAGGATCACGCCGGTCAGCACGCCGCCGAGCAGCAGGTGCTGTACCTGGACGTGCAGCAGGCTCAGCGCGCACAGCAGCGTCACGGCGTATCCGAACAGCAGGCACAGCAGCCGGAAGGTGCCCGCCCGCGCGTCGCCGAGCCGGCCGGGCACGTGCACCAGGCCGATCACGTCGCTGGTCCCGCTGCGCACGGCGATCACCGCGCTGACCAGGAAGACCACGGCTCCACCGACCGCGATCGCCTCGTGCAGCGCCTGGTACCTGCCACCGCCGAGCAGGCCGCCGTAGTGGTACGAGACGACGAGCGCGACGACGGCCACGATCGTGGCCAACACCGCCCTGCTGCGTGCCCACCGCAGCAGGCTCCGCCGCACGCCGCGGCGCTGATCCTCGGCGTCGGCGATGCTCGCGGCGGTGAGCGGCTCCTCGGTGTCGGGATGGATCAACAGGCGGGCACCCTCCACGGACGATCATCCTTTCTCGTTCTGCTCCGATTGAAGATCTGCTGCTGTTCTCCCCGACGCCGCTCGGCCAAACGGGTGAGAGCTTGGATCTTCCTCATACGCATGGCCCACGGTCGATCGGGTAGCCGGTCCCCTCTGCCGACAGCAGAATCGAAGGCTCAGGGTTAAGGAGTCGAGAATGCATGCTCAGACGGCCCGGCGCGTCGTCGCCGGGGTGGACGGCTCGGACAGTTCGCTGCACGCCGCGCTGTGGGCGGCCCGGGAGGCGCGGTCGCTCGGCGTGCCGCTGCTGCTGGTGCACGCGATGCATCTGCCGGACGTGGCCGTGCCGCCGATCGAGCCCGCCGACTTCGCCGCGCGCCAGCAGCGCGCGGGCAGCGGCCTCGTCACCGACATGGCCGTGCGGATCACCGAGGCGTATCCCGGGACCGCGGTGGAGACCGAGACCGCGCCGGACTCCCCGGTGCACCGGCTGATCGAGCTCAGCGCCCCGGACGTGCTCACCGTGACCGGCACCCGCGGCCACGGCGGCTTCGTCGGCATGCTGATCGGCTCGGTCAGCCGCACGCTGGCGATGCACGCGAACGGCCCGCTCGTCGTCGTGCGCGGCCCGGAACCGGAGGAGGCGACCGGCCCGGTGGTGCTCGGCGTCGGCATGAACCCGAACGAGTCAGCCATCGAATACGCCTTCGAGGCCGCCCGCCGCTACGGCGCCCCGCTGCACGTGGTGCGCGCCTGGGTGCCGCCGATGCCCATGGCCGGGCTCGGCCTGCCCGGCGCCGCCGCACTCGGCCTGGCCGGCGGCCCCGGCGCGCTGTCCGAGGTGTCGGCCGTCGACGACAGCGACGAGGACGAGGCCGCCGACGCCGCCCGGATCATCGAGCCCTTCCGCGCCCGCTACCAGGACGTCGAGACCCGGATCGTCGCCCGCATCGGCAACGCCGTCCCCGTCCTCAACGACGAGTGCTCGCAGACCCGCCTGATCGTCGTCGGCGCCCACCGCAAACGCGGCCCCCTAGCCGTCGGCGCGGGCTACGTGGTCGAGGGCCTGCTCGCCCACTCCCCCGTCCCCATCGCCGTGATCCCGGTCTAAGGCCGGTATGCCAGACTCGCGCCGTGCACGTGACCGAGATCCTCACCCTCGCCGCCGACGAGGTCGCCGCCGACCCCACGTCCCCGGCAGGTCTCGCGGCGGCCGAGGCCCGCGTCTGCCTCGACGCCGACGAGTTGGAGCTGACTCTCGACGTCCTGGCCGAACTCGACGGCGGCACGGCACGATTCTGGGAACTGCTGGCCGACGCCGCGGACCAGATGTACCTGGAGCGCACCCGACGATGGTGCCTCTGGCGCAGATACGAAAGCATCAACGGCGTCATCCGCGCCGAACTGTCGCTGCTCCCGCCCTCGGCAGGCGGCCGCAGCCAGGCCGTCCCGGGCGACGGCGTCCTGCGGCCCATGTGGAATCTCACCCTTGATCCGGCCGCAGCCAAACCAGCGCTCCACACCGCACGCATCTGGGTCGAGCATGCACCGGAGATAGAGCCCGGGAGCAAGGGCACGATCAGACTGGCACCGCTCATGCCCGAGCACTGGCGCCACCTGTCTTCGGGCGCCGTCATCACCATGCACGAGCGGGCACCCGTCGCGGGCAGCGCCACCATCGTGGAGATCAGCCCCTCGGTCCCTACTCGACCTGCTGGCGTTCTTCCTTGACCTCGCCGTCCAGATCCTCGAAGTGCATCTCGACGCGGGTCTCCGGGCGGCGCTGCTCGACCTCGGCGTATGAGCGCAGGGCCGCTTTGTCCTGTGCGTTGAGGGGCGGGAAGAGGCTGCGCGGCCAGAGTTTCCTGGCGCGCACCACATCTGCCTCCACCGCGTAGAGCGTGAGCTGCGCCTGGAGGTGGAACCAGGCGAGCAGGCCGAGTACGAGGCCGAAGATGCCGTAGGTCGCCGAGGCGTGCCGCAGCGAGTGCGCGACGACGTAGCCGCCGATGGTCTGGAGCACCTGCCAGATGATCGCGGACAGGATGGCCCCCATCTGCAGCTGACGCCACGTCACCTCGGCGGCGGTGGCGACGTGCAGGCCGAGCCAGAACAGGCCGATGTTGATCAGCAGCGAGAGCGCGATGCCGAGCACCTTCCCCCACGTGCCGAGGAAGGTGTGCCCGCTCCACGAGCCGACGCCGGACAGCACCGTCGTGACGATCACGCCGAGGCCGATCATGGCGATCAGCGCGAAGCTGCGCAGCCAGGAGACCGGGAAGCCGGGGCGTGCGTGCCGCGGCACCTCCCAGACCTGGTTCATCGCGTTCTGCATCGCGTTCGCCACGCCGCGGGCGCCGAGGAACGTGAAGACCAGCCCGATGACGAGCCCCGCCCCGCTGCGCCCGAGCGAGTGCACGTTGGCGCGCAACTGCTGCCCGATCACCGGAAACTCGGTCAGCGCCGAGTTCAGCACGTCCTGCTGCAGCCGCGGACTGCCGGAAAGCACCATCCCGAGCACGGTGACCAGCACCAGCAGCAACGGAAACGTCGACAGGAACGCGTAGTACGCGACCAGCGCGGCCAGGTTGCCCGCCTGGTCGTCGCTGAACTTGCGCCACACCGCGATCGGGAACGCGAGCACGCGATGCCGCTGCTGAAACCCGTCGAGCTTGCCGATGAGCCGACCCACGCCGACCGCCCCCTTCAGGCTGAGGAGTACGTGCCCTCTGGTATCCCGATTCCCCCGCACGATGCGCCGACCACCCGTTCGGCCCAATCCGCGGACCGCGACGACGAACGCCGGTATATCGAGCGGAGCAACGGGCACTCGCCGCCCACCCGTTCGCACCAACGACACGGAGCAGATCATGAACGACCAGACGCAGAGCCCGGTGCGGCCGCCCCAGGACGGCGCCGCCTCCTACGACCCCTTCCGCGCCACGCATCCGACGGTGCTCGTGCACGACGTCGGCCTGGAGACCTTCGAACGCGCCTGGCGGGACCGTGCCGCGCGCTGCCCGCAGTGTCGGCGCGGTACCGCCGAGGAACGCGGAACCGCCGAGCTCGACCAGCGCCGTTGGGTGCGCTTCACCTGCGGAGACATCATCGCGGTGGAGCACACGGCCGGATGATCGGGTGTGGGCGCGGGTTTGAGCACCCGGCGAGCGGCAACCCGTGGCACACATTCCGAGACGAAAACGGAGGACCGAGATGGGTGTCATCCTGCTCGTCCTGCTGCTCGCCCTGCTGCTCGGCGGACTCGGCTTCGCCGCCCACGTGCTCTGGTTGATCGCGATCGTCGTGTTCGTCGCCTGGCTGATCGGCTTCGGCGTCCGCCGCGGCGAGATGACCGGGGGACGGCGCCGCTGGTACGGCAGGTGGTAGAGGCCTGAGGTCGCAGGTGGGCGGCCCGGCGGGAGATATCCTGCCGGGCCGCCCGCTTGCCTCTTCTGCTGGAACTACCTGAGGGCGCGCTCCAACTCCGCCTTGTTCATCTGCGATCGGCCCTTCACGTTGCGGCGCTTGGCCTCCGCGTACAGCTGACGGTACGTCGGGCCGCCGGGTCCGTGTCCGGACCGCAGGCCGCCGCGTCGGCCGGAGGAGATGTCGCGCAGGGACTCCTTGCTCGCCGTCTTCGACTCGCCGCTGCGGGCGCGCTCCTTGTTGACGGTGCGCGCCGCGATCTCCTTCGCGCGCTTGGTACCGACACCGCGGGACCGCTCGCTCTGCACGATGTGCTCGTACTGCCGTTCCCGCTTCGGACTGGATCCTCTCGGCATCGTCAGGCCTCCTTGGGGTGCGAAACGTGCCGCGCGGGTGCCCGGGAGTCCTTGGCTCAAACCGATGCCGGGGGCGGGGCGGCCGGTTCCTTCGACGGCGCGCTGGGCAGCGGCTCGATCAGCGTCAAGGTGCCCACGCCGTCCTCGACGCTCACCGTGACCTCGCCCACCAGGCTCCCGAGCAGCGCCCAGCCCAACTCGTCGTGCGCCGGCCAACCCTGCGGTGCCCGCGCCCGCACCGCGACGTGCAGCGCGGACGGGTACCGGTCGTAGGAGATCTCCATCGTCTCCGCCTGCCCCGCCGCGCTCCCGTCCGCCGACCGCCGCAGCGCCTGCAGGAACGAACTGCACGCCTCGTCCACCGCCAGCCGGAGGTCGTGGACCTGCGTCAGCGGCAGGAACAGCAGCGCCCCGACATGCATCGCCGAGGTCCTGGCCAATGCGAGATAGTCGCGGTCCGCCTGCAGCGTGAGCGTGACCATGCGTACGGGTTTTTCGGAAGCCACATCCATCAGGGTACGAGCACCGCCCCGCCGCCGCCTGCCCGGTCGGCGTCTCTACGCCCCCGCCTGCACCTTCTCCTCCTCGGGCCAGCCGGCGACGGTGTGGACGGTGCCGTCGTGGCGGACCAGGCGGGCGGGCAGGGACTGGGCGGCCAGCCAGGGGACGGCGTCGTGGCTGCGGATGAGGGCGGCGGTGGCGGCGGTGTTGGCGTCGACGCAGGTGGCGGCGGTGACGGTGACCGTGCGCCAGCAGGATTGGGCGGGGCGGCCGGTGCGCGGGTCCAGGACGTGGTGCAGGGTGCCGGTCTGGCCCTGCCAGTGGCGGACGGTGGTGCTGGACGTGGCCAGTGCGGCGCCGCCGGGCAGGGTGATGGTCTGGCCGGGGGTGTCGGCGGGGGCGCGGTGGTCGTCGGTGACGCGGATGCGCCAGCCCTGGTCGGGGGCGGGCCCGGCGGTGGCGATGTCGCCGCCCAGCGAGACGAGCACGCCGCAGCCGAGTCGGCGGGTCACGGATTCGGCGGCGCGGTCGGCGGTGAGGGCCTTGGCCACGGCGCCGAAGTCGAGGCGGCAGCCCGGGGGCACGCGGAGGGTTCTGGTGCCGGGGTTCCAGCCGATGGTCTGCCAGCCGGGGGCGGGGATGTATTCGTGCACGATGATGCGCGCGGCGGGATGCGCGTCGTCCTCCCAGAGGAGTTCGATGTCCCGGTCGTAGCCGATGGCCTCCAGACCGGCGCCGCACGTGGGGTCCACGTCGCCGTCCGTGGCCGCCGCGGCCCGGAGCGCGGCGGAGACCACCTCGGCGAACAGCCCGCTGACCTGTACGGGTTCACCGGCCGCGGCGTTGACGCGGGTGAGTTCGGAGTCGGGGCGGAATCTGCTGCACGCCGCGTCCATCGCCGCCGTCTCGGCGCGCACCAGCTCCCGGGCGGCGTTTATCGCCTGCGGCACGGCGGTCACGATGACCGCCTTGCCGCCCCACAGCGGGAAGACCGAGCGGCCGAATCCGATCATCGCGGTCCGTTCGTTCATGGCGTGGGCGCCGGGAGGTGGAGCACGACGGTCAGGCCTCCGCCGCCCGAGGTCTCGTGCAGTGTGACGTCGGCTCCGTTGGCGCTGGCGAGGCGGTGCACTATGGCGAGTCCGAGGCCGTTGCCGCCGGTGCCGGAGCGGCCGAAGCGGCGGAAGGCGTTCGCGCGCGCCTGTTCGGTCATGCCGGGGCCGTCGTCGGCGACGCGGACCGTGGCACCGGCCGTCGCACCGGTGCCGGTACCGGCCGTGACCTCGACCTCGACGCTGCCGCCCTCGGGGACGGAGTCGAGGGCGTTGGCGATCAGGTTGTCGAGCATCTGCTCCAGGTCGCCGGGGCCGAGCCAGGCGGGCGCCGGGCGGGGGTACAGCGCCTTGAGGTCCACGCCGCGCTCGCGGGCCACGGGTTCCCAGGCGGCGACGCGGTCGGCGGCGATCTCGTCGGCGCGCACGGTCTCGGGGCGCGGGACGTTGGCCTCGGCGCGGGCGACCGCGAGCAGTCCGTCCACGAGGCCGCCGAGCCGGGTGAGCTCCGCCTGCAGGCCGGTCATCTCGGCGGCGGTCTCGGGGTCCGTCGCCTCGTCCGCCAGCACGTCCACGCGCAGGCGCAGCGCGGTGAGCGGGGTGCGGAGCTGGTGCGAGACGTCGGCGACCCACTCGCGGTGGCTGCCGATGAGCGACTGTATGCGTTCGGCCATACGGTTGAACGCGGCCGAGAGCTCGCGTACTTCGTCCGGGCCTGTCGTCGTTTGAGCGCGCGTTTCCAGGGCGCCGTCGCCGAAGCGGGCGGCGCTCGTGCTCAGCACGGTCAGCGGGCGGGCGACCCAGCGGCCGAGGCGGAACGCGAAGACCACGCCGAGCAGCAGCACGGCCAGGCCGCTCCCGGCCAGCCAGGTCCAGACGACGGTGATCCGGTCGTTCATCGGATCCGCCGAGCGCGCCAGCACCGCGACCCCCGAGGTGTTCCCGTCGTCGCCGATGGGCGAGGCGTACAGCAGCCAGGCGCCGTCCCGGGTGCTGGCGTGGCCGCCCCCGTCGCGCACCATCGCGGCGAGCGCGGCCGAGGTCGGGTCGGAGGCGTGGCCGCACGGGGTCGCGGCCACGATCTGCGCGGGCCGGCCGTAGACGGTCGCGCAGTCGCCGCGCGCCGCCGCGTCGTCGAGGGCGCCGTACATCGCGCTCGGCGGCTTGTGGTCGGCCAGGTACTCCTCCGCCTCCGACGCGACCTGGTCGGTCGCGGACTGCACGGAGAAACCGAAGGACGCGCGTTCGTTCGCGGTGAGCGACATGCCCAGCGGCACGACGGCGAGCATCAGCAGCGCGGCGACCAGTCCGACGATCACCAGCGCGATCCGGCGTGACACGTCCCGGTCCCCTAGTCCCCGGCCTCGGCGCCCGGAACGAGCCGGAACCCGTGCCCGTAGACGGTCTCGATCAGCCCGTCGACGGCGAGCTTGCGGCGCAGCGCGGCGATGTGCACGTCCAGCACGCGCGTCGGGCCGTACCAGTTCTCATCCCAGACGCGGGTGAGCAGCTCGTGCCGCGAGATCGCCCGGCCCGGGTCGGCGACCAGGCATTCGAGGATGTCGAACTCCTTCGGCGTGAGCGCCACCTCCTCGCCCCGCACCGTGACGCGGCGGGTGCGCGGATCGACGGTCAGCCGCCCGACGACGTAGTGCGTGCGGCCGGGGTGCACGCGGCGCAGCACGGCGCGGATCCGGGCTTCCAGCTCGGCGAGACCGAACGGCTTGACCAGGTAGTCGTCGGCGCCGTCGTCCAGCGCCGCGACCCGGTCGCCCTCCTCGCCGCGCGCGGTGACGACGATCACCGCCGCGTCGCTGTACGCGCGCAGCCGGCGGCAGACCTCGAGCCCGTCCACGTCGGGAAGGCCCAGGTCGAGCAGCACGACGTCGGCGGGACCGGCCTCCAGCGCCTCGCGTCCGCTGGCCACGGTCTGCACCTCGTACCCGGAACGCGACAGCCCGCGGCGCAGCGGCCACGCGATCCCCTCGTCATCCTCGACGACGAGCACGCGTACCGGCTGCTCGGCGGAGGGGGCGTTCGATATCACGCCACTCACGGTAACAACGCCCGTGCAACAGCTTCGCCACAGCCGCGAGTCCTTACCGGATCTGAACATTGCCCTTGCAGATTCCGAACCGGCGATCGGTGAGTCTGGTGGCCGGGCCGTCGACCGGCGGCCCGCCCGACCGACCGAGGAGGCCCCTTGACGCGACGAACGAACGGGACCGGCGACCGTGTCGATGCGCGGGACCGCGGACTGCGCCGGGTGCGCACGGCGACCGGATGGGTCACCGCGGCGTCCGCGGCCGGCGCGGTGGTGCTGGCGGGAGGCTACGCGCAGGCGCTGCCGGGCAAGAGCGCGGGAAGCAGCACGTCGTCGCGGTCCACGGTGCCGGCCACGCAGGCGACGGTCGCACCGCGGACCAGCGCGGCCCCGTCGTCGGCCGCGGCGACCAAGGCGAGCACGGCCGCGGCGAGCACCAGCGCGGCCGCGACGACCTCGGCGCCGACGACGGTGCTCCAGGCCCCGACGCAGGCGCCGACGACGGCCGCGGCGGCGCCGAGCACCACGCACGCCACCTCGGGCGGGTCATGACGACGCTGCTCGGCAATCCGCTCTGGTTCGCGACGCGCGCCACCGGGTCGATCGCGCTGATCCTGCTGACCGCGACCGTCGTGCTCGGCGTCGCGGGGGCGGGGCGGTACGCGCCGACGGCGGTGGGCCGCTTCGAGGTCGGCGCCCTGCACCGCAACCTGTCAGTGCTCTGTCTCGCACTGCTGGCGGTGCACATCGGCACGACGCTCGCCGACAGCTACGTGCCCATCGGCTGGACGTCCGCGTTCGTGCCCTTCGTCTCACCGTACCGAACGCCGTGGGTGGCGCTCGGTACGGTGGGCTTCGACCTCCTGCTCGCCGTGGCCCTGACCAGCGCGGTCCGGCTGCGGATCGGACTGCGGCGGTGGAAGGCGGTGCACTGGCTGGCCTACGCGGCGTGGCCGGTCGCCGTCTTCCACGCGGCCAAGACCGGGACGGACTCGAAGCTCGGCGCCCAGCAGGCGCTGTACGTGCTCTGCGTCGCCGTGGTCGTGATCGCGGGCGGCTGGCGGCTGTACCGCCTCGCGCCGGGCCGCATGGCCGGTGAACGCCGATGACGACCGACACGTACACGGCCGGACGACGCGGCTACGGCCGCCATCCGGGCCCGCCGCGGCCGCCGGAGGGCCCGTACGGCGAGCGGTTGTTCGCCGGCTGGATGACCACGGGGCGGCCCGCCGACCTGGCCGAGCACCTGGCCCGGTACGGTGCGCCGCCGTCGTTCGCGGCACGCGGCAAGCATGTGCTGATCGAGGCGGTGGCGCGGGCCGGGCTGACCGGGCGCGGCGGCGCGGCGTTCCCGACGGCGACGAAGCTGCGGGCGGTGGCGCGCGCGAAGCGGCCGGAGCGGGTCGTGGTGGCGAACGGCATGGAGAGCGAGCCCGCGGCCTCGAAGGACAAGGCCCTGCTTCGCCTGGCGCCGCACCTGGTGCTCGACGGGATCGCGCTCGCCGCGGAAGCGGTCGGCGCCGCCGAGGCGTACCTGTGCGTCGCCGAGAAGCGGATGCTGCGCGATCTAAGGGAACTGATAGCGGAGCGGCGTGCGCACGGCATCGACAGCGTCGAGGTCCAGGTGTGCACGCCGCCGCACCACTACGTCTCCAGCGAGGCTTCGGCGCTGGTCAACTGGATCGGCGGCGGCGAGGCGAGGCCGACGACCACGCCGCCGCGCACGGCCGAGCGCGGCGTGGCCGGGCTGCCGACGCTCGTGGACAACGTCGAGACGCTCGCTCATCTCGCGTTGATCGCGCGGTACGGGCCGGACTGGTTCCGTTCGCGGGGCACGGCCGAGAGCCCGGGGACGACGCTCGTCACCCTCTCCGGCGCGACTCCCGGGCCGGGCGTGTACGAGGTCGCATACGGTACGCCGTTGCGCGAGGTCGTGTCGCTCGGCGGCGCGGCGCATGACGTGCAGGCGGTGCTGGTCGGCGGCTACTTCGGCACGTGGCTCCCGGCCGGCCAGGCCGCGGCGCTCGAATACAGCGGTCGGGGCCTCGCGGCGGTCGGCGCGACACCGGGCGCGGGCGTGCTGGCCGCGCTGCCCTCGACGTCGTGCGGCCTGGCCGAGACGGCGCGCGTACTCGAATACCTGGCCTCGCAGAGCGCGCGGCAGTGCGGGCCGTGCCGCTTCGGGCTGCCGGCCGCCGCCGAGGACTTCGCGCAGCTCGCGTTCGGGCACTGCGACCGCGGGACGCGCGAGCGCCTGGAGCACCGGGTCGCGCTGCTCGCCGGACGCGGCGCGTGTAAGCATCCTGACGGCGCGTCCCGGCTCGCCGCGTCGGCCCTGCACACGTTCGCGCACGAGGTCCGGCGGCATCTGGCGGCCGGGCCGTGCCCCGCAGCGTTGCAGGCGCCGCCGCTGCTCCCGGCGCCGACCGCCGCGATCGGGGACGGTGATTGGCGATGAGCCGCGCGCAACGCCTCGTGATCGACCGCATCGCGTGCACCGGGCACGGCCTGTGCGCCGAGCTGTTCCCGGAGCATCTGGCCCTGGACGAGTGGGGCTATCCGATCCAGGCGCCCGGCCCGATCCCCGCCGGCACCACCCGGCACGCGCGTCGCGCCGTCGCCGCCTGCCCCGCGCTCGCCCTGAAGCTGGCGCCCGCCGCCGCGGCCCAGCACCCGCAGAACCCGCAGAACCGATCCGACCCCGCGAACGCCGTCAGGAAGTACCGATGACTCTCCCCCGCACCGAGCCGCCGGCCCGTCGCCGCCACGCCGAATCGCCGGAGCGGCTCGGCGGGCCCGAGGGGAACGAACGGCTCACCGCGCTCACCGGCGTCGTGCTGCTCGTCCTGTTCGCCGCCGAGGGTTTCACACTCCTGCGACTCGGCCGACTGCTTTACTGGCATTACGCGATCGGATTTCTGCTCATCGGCCCGGTTTGCCTGAAAATCGCGTCCACGGTGTACCGATTCAGCCGCTATTACACGCGCAACGAGCCTTATGTGCGCAAAGGGCCGCCGCATCCGCTGCTGCGGCTCATCGGCCCCTTCATCGTGCTCTCCACGATCGCGGTGCTCGGCACGGGCGTGCTGCTCGCCGTGCAGCACACGTCGCAGACCATCCTCGGCTTCCAGATCGTCTTCCTGCACAAGCTGAGCTTCGTCGGCTGGGCCGCGCTGATGACCGTGCACGTCCTCGCCTATCTCCCGCGGCTGCCGCGGCTGCTGGCGGCCGACGCCGCGCCGGGCCGGGCGGCGCGCGCCGTCGGCGGACGGGGGCTGCGGTACGCGCTGCTCGTCCTCGCGCTCGGCGCCGGGGTGATCCTCGCGCAGTGGGGCGGACACCTCTCCGCACTCTGGTATCGGTGACCGGAAACCCTCCATACTCCCGGGCCGGTTGTTCGCGACTTCCACGGAAGATGTTCAGAAGAGGTCAAGATCGGCCCGTGCGCGGAGATTTTCCATACGCCACGGAATTCATGCCGATCCCATTGCCCGCGACGGGTGAGAACTTTCCCCGGTTCTCATTGTCCTGATCTTGTCCGTCGTATTCGATAGGCAGCGAGGTCACCACCTCTTCCTACCCACAACGTCTTTCAATCAAGGAAGGCATACCTGCATGCGTATACGCACCCTGGTCGGCGCCGCCCTCGCGGGCTGCGCGGGCCTGGCCCTCGCGGCGGCCCCCGCGCAGGCCGCCACCGCGCACGGCACCCACGCGATGAAGGTCCGCTCCACCGAGCACACCGCGGCCGTCAAGGCCGCGAGCAGCGCCAGCGACCTGAGCTACGGCGGCGGCCCGGTCGTGACCGCGCCGACGGTCTACTTCGTCTACTGGGGCAGCCAGTGGGGCACCGGCACCACGGTCACCAACGACCCGTCCGGCGAGGCCGCGCTCCAGCTGTCGTTCTTCCAGCACGCCTACGGCAGCGGCGACACCTTCTTCACCTCGCAGACCCAGTACTGCCAGGGCGTCGCCACCGGCACGACCCAGTGCAACGGCGCGGGCACGGCCGTCGGCCACCCGGCGTCCAACCCGGTCGGCGGCACCTGGCTGGACAGCTCGGTCAAGGCGCCGAGCCGGCCCTCGAACTCGCAGCTCGCCGCCGAGGCCGTGAAGGCCGCCGCGCACTTCGGCGTCTCCGGCGACAACGTCCAGATCATCGTCGACTCGCCGCACGGCGTCGTCCCGAGCGGCTTCAAGACGCAGTACTGCGCCTGGCACGACGTGACCCCGAACTCCACCGGCGCCGACGTGCCCTACACCAACATGCCGTACATCACCGACGCGGGCTCCGGCTGCGGCGCGGGCTTCGTGGCGGCGACCAACGGCGTCAACTCCACCGACGAGGGCATCACCATCGTCGGCGGCCACGAGTACGCCGAGACCCTCACCGACCCGGAGGCGGGCAACGGCTGGCTCGACTCGAGCGGCGCGGAGACCGGCGACAAGTGCGCCTGGATCTCCAGCGGCCAGGGCGCGTCCGCGATCATCGCGCTGAACGGCTCGTACTACGCGGTGCAGTCGCTGTGGAGCAACAACTTCGGCGGCGGCGCGGGCAACTGCGTGACCTTCTACACGAGCGCCACGAACCAGCACTAGGGAGTGTTTGAGAACTAGCGTCGGATCAGGCCGCGGTGTCTGACGCGTGCGCTCGCAAGGCGCAGGGGCGGGCGCATACTCGGTCGTCTGTAACCGTCCCTGCAACGCCGCGAGCGTGCGTGGCAGGCGCCGCGGCCCCGACGATAGTTCTCAGACGCGACCCAAGACGGACCGGGGCGTACGGACCGGGTCCCGCCGCCATGTGGGCGGCGGCGGGGCCCACTCCCCGTCCCCCGCGCGCCGATCGGATCCCCCGCCCAGAAGGACCGCACCGTGATCACGCCACGAATCAGAACCCACCGATGGACGGCCCTGGCGGCGTGCTGCCTGGCTCCGCTCGCCCTCGCCGCCTGCACCCCCGCCTCCGCCACGACGGCCACCGGCACCGCCACCACGAAGCCCGCCGCGCTGCCGAACTGCCGGCCGCCCGCCGCCGACGGTCTCCCGCACAGCGAGGGCAGCCTCACGCAGACCGACACCGGCACCTACTGCCTCGGCGTCGGCAAGCTCCTCAACGTCTTCCTGACCGCCCCCGCGACCTCGACCGCGCGCTGGAGCGAGATCCAGATCACCGACACGTCAGTGCTCGCATACGGCAACAACGGCGTGCTGACCGCGATGCGCGACGAGACGCCCGGCGTCATCGTCGGCAAGTCCCGCGGCGTGAGCACCGTCACCAGCACGCTGCCCGACGGCCAGACCTGGACCGCCACGATCGTCGTGAGCTGAGCCGGCTCAGGCGCCGCCCTGGCCGCCCTGGCCGTACGTCGGGTCGTCGGCGGCCGACACCTCACGCCAACCGAGCCCGAACTGCGCCGCGAAGTCCACCGCCTCCGAAAGCCACAACGCTTCGAACGGCCCGTCCCGCAGGTCGGTCGTATCCGTCTTCAGCGTGTACTGCACCCGAACGCGCTCGTCATCCGCCTCAGACTCCGTGACGCTGGCGAGCTCACGACCATCCTCAACCCGCCACGTGCCCGAAACGCACACGCTGTACGCAAGCTCGAGCACCCCCGGCGACGGCGACCCCCACCGCAGCCGCCGCACCTGAAGCACGCCCGCCACGTTCCGCAGCGCCGACCACCCCGCTCCGTCCGCCAGCAGCACCAGATCCGTCGACTCCATTACGCCGTAGTCGTACGGATCGCTGCTCCAGAGCCCGACCAGCTCGTTCGGATGATGCATCTGTCGGCCCTCCGTTGTTGGTCGCCAGTGTCACGGATCGCCGCCCACGAATCGCCACCGCCAGCGCGTGCCGTGCGCAGCGCCGTAGGTGGGCGGTTGAGCGACCGAGGTACGAGGGAGCGTGCCGCCCGCCGCAGGCTGGTTGAGTAGGGCGGGTGGGCGGGGTAAGTAGTAAGTAATCGGCCCGGACGTAGCTGCCGACGCGGAGCGAAGCGGAGTGTCGGCGGCGTAGGTAGGGCCGAACACGCAACCTCAGCCCAGCTTGGCTTCGGTGCGGAGGAGGGAGCCGATCCAGATGTCGTGGCGGACGCCGCGGTGGATGCTGTGGGAGCGGAGGGTGCCCTCGCGGACGAAGCCGAGTTTCTCCACTACGCGCCAGGAGGCTTCGTTGCCGGCGATGGCCAGCCATTCGATGCGGGCCAGGCCCAGGTCGTCGAAGGCCCAGCGGCAGACTTCGCGGGCGGCTTCGGTCATGTAGCCCTGGCCGCGGGTGGCGGGGGCGGCCCAGTAGCCGATCTCGCCCACGCCGCCGGCCGGGGCGTCGAGGTCCTTGATGCGGTGCATGCCGATGGAGGCGACGGGGAGGCCGGTGTCCGCGACGAAGGCGCCGAAGATGATGTCGGTGCCCGCCTCGCGGCCCTTCGGGACGACCTCGCGCACGTAGGTCTCGGCGTCGTCGCGCGAGTAGGGCGCGGGGACCGGCACATAGCGCTGGATCTCCGGATCTTGGCATGCGGCCGTGATCGCGTCGATGTCCTGCTCGGCCCATGGTCGCAGCTCAAGGCGCTCGGTGCGCAGGGTGGCGTTCGCGAGGTTCATGCGATCACCGTACCGGCAGCAGCGGCACGCGCGCTCTGAATTGCGTAGTGCAGCAACGGCAGCCGTCCCTTGCTCTGCTTGATCACGGCGGAGAGCACGCGCTCGTCCGAGAGGCGCGGGTCCGGGTCGGTGGCCAGCGGCGCGAGGATCTTCAGTGCGACGTCGTAGGTGGAGTTGTTCGGGTACGCGGCATTCACCTGGGCCAGGATCGGGGCGTCGGCAAGGTGGTCGGGCCACGCCTTGTGGATCTCGACTCCGTAGGCGCGCGTCGCCCGCTCGAGTGCCCAGTACTCGGCGTACGAGGTCTTCTCGTCGGCACGGCCGGGTGTCGTGAGCACGGCGCGGATAGCTTCGGCCACGCTCATCCGCTCGCGTCCGACCAGTTCTCGCGTGAAGAGGACCGCCATGGGGAGCGGTGTCTTGCGCCGGAGGAGCGTCCGCTGCAGTTCGTCGCCACGGTCGTCGGTCAGCTCGGCGAACTGCGCGACGAGCGGGCTGAGCCAGGCGGCTTCCAGCTCGTAGGGCGTAGCGGGCTTGCCGTCGAGCAGGGTGAATGTCGGCTTGAGCGCGGTGCAGAGCCGTTGCAGCCAGTCCTCGGCGGATCCCTCGATGGACGGGTATTCGCGCCGGAAGTGGTCCCAGCCGTCGTCGATATCGAGGTCGGCGAGTTCGGAGACCGTGATCACGAAGCCGCGGAAGCGCTCGTCGGTCTCGGTGAGCGCGGCACGCAGCACGTGGTAGCTCAGCGGGGTGTCCTCGGCGAGCAGCACGGCGTCGTAGAGGTCCTTGCCCTGCGGGTGCGCGTCCGTGAGCAGCCAGACGATCTTCCAGGCGAGTGAGAGTTCTTTCGAGGCGGTACGCAGCGGCACGCGGTCGCGCCCCGGGGAGAGCGCGATCTCGGTGCGCTCCGGCTCTAGGTGGATCTTCTCGCCGAAGACGAAGTCGAGTTGCACCCAGCCGCCGGGGAGTCCGTCGGCCTGCCACGGGAGCATCAGTCGGCGGCCGGGGACGCGGTCGTAGGTCCAGATGTCGTCCTTCACGGCGCCGGACGCGTTGATGTGCACGTCGGTCGCGGTGGACAGATTCTCGGCGTCGCGGGCCAACTGCTTGAAGAGCATGCCGGTGCGGTTGTCCGTGACCCCCCAGTCCTGCGCGAGGACGACGAAGTCCAGGTCCCCGGGTTCGCGCGCGGCGGCCGGGTACCAGCCGTTCATCAGGACGCTGCCACGGAGCATCAGGTGCTCGGCGTACTCGTTGCCTGATACGGCTGCCAGCGCGAGGTCCAGTGCTTCGCGACGGGCTCTGAGCCAGCGTTGCGTGAGCTGGTCGTCCTCGAAGCGCGGGTCGGCGGCGCGGTAGGCGTTCGGGAAGTGCACGAGTGCGGGCTCGAAGATCGGCAGCTGGTCTGTTCCGTCCTCGTACACGGTGCGCAGCGTCTTCGGGGTCTCCCCGCGCGCCTTCCCCCGCAGCCACTCCCACATCTCATCGTTCGTCGTCGCCATGGCTGCCGCCTTCCCCCTCCACGATCCAACCGTCATCCAGGCTCGCGTCGCTGTCGTAGACCACGAATTCACGCTCCACCGACACGATCTCGCGCCCGTCCGCGACCAGCGCCGCACGCAGGTCGGCCAGTGCCTTGGCGGCGGACGGATCGCCGACGCCGAAGCAGCGTTGCGTCACGAAGCGTTCGGCGCGGCCGTCGTCCCGCACACGCCGCGCGTTCCACGAGAGGTGCGCGCGATGGGGTTCGACGAGTTCAGCGAGGTGTGTCAGTTCGGCCGCGTCCGCAGCCGCATCGGCCGAGCGGAGCAGGAGCTTGAGGTGGTGCTCGAAGTAGAGCTTCTGGCCGAGAGCGCGGGCCTCCGCGTCGGTCTGGGGGACGCCGCGGGTCCAGGGTGCCGCCTCGATCTTGAGGCGGGTCACGGTGAAGCCTGCGTGCCTCAGGTCGGCTGCGACGCGCATGACCGTGGAGTGCTGCTCGGCCAGCGTTCCGGAGCCCGTGAGCGTGAGCATCGGCTGGGAGCGGACCCTGCCGCGGGCCAGGACGACGTGCGTGAGCTTCATGCCTCCGGCGGCGGACCACGCGCTCAGATCGGCGAGTTCCCGCTCGTCGCAGGAGATCGTCACATGCGTCTCGTAATCCCCCTCGAACATCGCAGCGAGTGTACAGAGAACACGTGTAGCGTGAGTCCGAATTACCACCCTCCGAGCGAGTGCGAGACACGATGTCCATGGAATCGGCCCGGCTGCACGAACTACTGCCGGGCACCTACGCGTGGGTCCAGCCGGACGGCTCGTGGTGGGTGAACAACGCGGGCGCGATCGTGGGCGGCGACGGTGTGCTGGTCATCGACACGTGCGCGACGGCCGAGGGTACGCGGCGGTTCCTCGACGCGCTGGACGCGGCGGTCGGGGGCAAGCCGGTGCGGATGGCGGTCAACACGCACCAGCACGGCGACCACACGTACGGCAACAGCCTGCTGCCGGCCACGACGGTGCTGTTCGGGCACACCCACATGCGCGAGGGGCTGCGGGTCGACCCGATCATCGAATGGTGCCCGCCGGTGTGGACTCCGGTACCGGACTGGGGCGCGGTCGAGCGACGGCTGCCGGATGTTGCGGTCGAGGCGTCGCAGACTCTTCACGTCGGGGATCGGCGCGTCGAACTGCTGCATCCGGGAGGCCCCGCGCACACGACGGGCGACCTGATCGCCTGGCTGCCGGACGACGCCGTGCTCTACTCCGGGGACCTGGTGTTCGCCGGGGTCACGCCGCTCGTGTTCATGGGGTCGGTGCCGGGCGCGCTCGCGGCGATCGACTGGCTGGAGGCGTTCGAGCCGCGCATCCTCGTGCCGGGGCATGGTCCGGTGCTGATCGGCGACGACGTGGCACGCGTGCTGGAGGAGCAGCGGCGGTACTTCCGATTCGTGCTGGACGTGGCCGAGCGTGGGATCGCGCGCGGGCTCAAGCCGCTGGAGGCCGCGCGGGAGGTCGAGCTCGGCGAGTTCGCGGCGTGGCCCGATTCGGAGCGCATCGTGCTCAACCTGCACCGCGTGTACGCCGACCACGAGGGCCGCGACCTGGATCTGGTCGCGGCCCTCGGCGACGCGGTCACCTGGCACGGGGGGCCGATGCGCACGTCGGTGAATCAGTGCTGACGGTCGGCTAGTCGTTCTGCGAGAGGATCGACGCCGACTTCGACTGCAGGGTGGCGAAGACGCTGTTGCCCGCCGAGCCGTCGAAGAACTGGTCGAGCATCGGCTGGAGCACCGACTGCAACTGCGAGCCGTTGGCGTACGCGGTCGCGCCGTAGAGCGAACCCTGCGACTCGTACTGCGTGAACACGCTGAGGTCGACGCCCTGTTTGCCGAGCGTGGCGCTCATCGCGTTCATCGAGGCCGGGATGGAGGGGAAGAACGAGCCGTTCTTCTCCGCGGCCATCGTCTGGCAGGCCGCCGAGCCCATGTAGGAGACCCACTTCCAGGTGTCCTCCGGGTTCTTCGTGCCCGCCCAGATGTTGTTTCCGTTCGAGTTGCTCATCACGGCGCGCTTGCCGTCCGGGCCGATCGGCGTCGGGGCGATCTTCGCGCTGATGCCGGTCAGCTTGTAGTACGTGGTCGCGCTCCAGGAGCCGTCCATGGTCATCGCGACCTTGCCCGAGCCGAGCAGTTCGCTGCCGGAGACGCTGCTCTGCCCGTTGGCCTGCGTGTACTGGCCGAAGGGCGGGATGTAGCCGTCCGCGGCCAGGTTCTTGATCCAGTCCATCGTCTGCACGAAGCGCGGGTCGTCGTAGTTGAACTGCGTCGGCCAGTCGGCCTTGTTGCCGAGCTGCCAGCCGGTGGTCGGGGTCAGGTCGGCCCACGTCATCTGGCCGATGAAGTCGTCGGCGTTGAGCGAGGTCATGCCGTAGACGGCCACGTCGTTCTTGTTGAAGCCGGGCTGGTCGCCGCGCACGCCGTTCTTGTCGACGGTCAGGTGCTCGATCATCTTCTGGAAGGTGCCGCCGTCGGTCGGGTTCCAGGTGAGCGAGTCGATGTCCTTGGCGGTGTACCCGGCCTTCTGCAGCAGGCCGCTGTTGTAGTAGAGCGCGGTCGCGGCCCAGTCCAGCGGCAGGCCGTACTGCTTGCCGTCGGTGTACTTCCACGCGTTCACGCCGACCGAGAACTGGCTCAGATCGTACTTCGACGAGGCGATGTACGAGTCGAGCGGGAGCAGCTGGTTCTGCTTCGCGAAGCCCGGGAAGTACTGCACGCTGTCCTGGAAGGCGTCGGGCGCGTCTCCGGCCACCATGTCGGCCGTGAGCTTGGTGAACAGGTCGCTGACGTCGTACTGGGAGATCTTGACCGTGACGCCCGGGTTCGCCTTCTCGAAGGCGTTGGCGCACAGCTGATAGGCCGACGCCTGGTTCGGGTCCCAGGTCCACCAGTTGATTGTCGCCGAGCCGGAGGACGAGCCGCTGCCACCGGAGCACGCACCGGCGAGCAGCACGGTCGCGGTGGCGGTCGCCAGCGTCGCGAGAATGCGGCGTCTCATGAGGAGAGTCCCTTCTGAAGCAGTGTGTTGAAGGCGGTCAGGACGTCGGCGAGGTCTTCCGGACCGCCCGCGTCATGGCCGTTGTACGTCCATAGGTTGATGTTCTTTGCTCTTCCGGCGTAGGCGTGGAAGGCGCCGAAAGCCGTGGAGGGCGGGCAGATGCCGTCCATCAGTCCCGCGGAGAACCAGGCAGGGGCCGTCGCCCGGGCCGCGAAGCCGAGGCCGTCGAAGTAGCCGAGCGTGCCGAACACGTCCGCGGCGGACGTGCGGTGCGCCGCGAGGTACGTGGAGATCTCGTGGTACGGCGCGGCGTCGGTGATCCGCGTCGCGCGCTGGATGTCGGACAGGAGGGGCGCCTGGGCGTGCAGCGCGGCAACGTTGTCAGGCACGAGCCCCGCGACGGCGAGCGCGATGCCGCCGCCCTGGCTCGCACCGGCCACGGCGACCCGCGAGGCGTCTACGTGCTCGTATTCGCGCAGCACCTGGACCGCGCGGACGGCGTCGACGAAGACCCGGCGGTAGTAGTACGTCTCCGGGCTCTGCAGGCCCCTGGTCAGGAAGCCGGGCTGAGTCGGACCCGCGTAGCCGACCGGATCGCCGGTGTCGCCGCCCGCGTGGCCGCCGCCCTGACCGCGCGTGTCCATCAGCAGGTGCGCGTATCCGGCGCTGGCCCACAGCAGGTCGTCGAGCGCGTGGCCGCGACCGCTGCCGTAGCCGTGGAACTGGACGACGCCGGGGAGCGCATCCTCGCCGATCAAGCTGGTCACGCGGGGTACGCGCAGCCAGGCGCGGATGGGGTGGCCCGCGTACCCGGCGAAGGTGACGTCGTACACGTCGATGGTGCGCAGGCCGGTCTCGACGGGCACGATCCGCACGTCGAGCGGGATCTCGGCCGCCTCGGCGAGTGTCCGTCGCCAGAACTCGTCGAAGTCGGCAGGGGCCTGATACGTGCTCCGGTATTCCCAGAGGCCCGCTTCGTCCAGGTCGGTCAGCATCAGATCTCCTGAAGGGACGATCCGAGGCGCACGCCGCCGCCCCGCGGAACACGGATCGTGCGGACCTGGCCGCCGTAGCGCACCGTCACCGGCTGGTCGTCGTCCCCGGTGACGCGGTGCACGGTGAGCTCGGCCGGCACTCCGCCGAGCCACACGACGTCGACCGCGAGCCCGCCTCGGCAGCCGATGCCGCGGCACGAGCCGTCCGGCCACTCCTCCGGCAGCGCGGGCAGGATACGGATGCTGTGGTCGCCGTGGCTCTGCACGAGCATTTCCAGCACCCCGGCCATCAGCCCGTAGTTGCCGTCGATCTGGAACGGCGGGTGCGTGCTGAACAGGTTCGGCAGCAGGCCGCCCCACTTCGAGCCGTCCGGCGGCGCGTCCACGGCGGGGTCTCCGTCGTACGGCTGGGTCGCCTCCAGCAGCAGCGAGCGCGCCTGTCTGGCCTGGCCGAGCCGCGCGCGCAGGGCGATCTTCCAGGACCAGGACCAGCCCATCGCGCCGGGTCCGCGCGCGTCGAGCGTGCCCATCGCGGCCGCCGCCAAGCCCGGCGTGGCCAGCGGGTCGATCTGGTCCAGCGGGTGCACCGCGACGAGGTGCGACATGTGGCGGTGCGTCGGGAAGGCGTCGCGGTGGTCGACGGACCATTCGCGCAGCCGGCCGTCCGCGGTGGCACGCGGCGGACGCAGCCGGGGAAGCGCCCGGCGGATCTCGGCGCAGGTCTCGTCGTCGATGCCGAGGATGTCGGCGGCGGTGAGGGTGCGGGTGAACTGGGCGCAGATCAGCGCCATGTCCATGCCGGTGGAGACGGACAGCGACTCGTGCGTGCCGAAGCGGGAGACGAACTTGTTCTCCGGCGAGGTAGACGGGATCGTGTCGAGCAGCCCGTCCTCCCCTTCGACCAGCCAGTCGAGGCAGAACTCTGCGGCCCCGCGCATCAGCGGCCAGCCGCGCTCGCGCAGGAAATCAGTGTCCTGTGAGAACTCGTAGCGCTCCCAGACGTGTTGGCACAGCCAGACTCCGCCCATCATCCAGATCGCCCACGACGTGTCGCCGTGCCCCATGCCGACCGGCAGTGCCCAGCCCCACATGTCGGTGTTGTGGTGCGCGACCCATCCGCGCGCGGCGTAGAGATCGTGTGCGACGGCGGCGCCGTTGGCGGCCAGCCGTTCGATCAGCTCGATCAGCGGCTCGTCGCACGTACCGAGACCGGCCTGCCACGCGCCCCAGTAGTTCATCTGGAGGTTGATGTTGATCGTGTAGTTCGAGGACCACGCCGGACGCAGACTGTCGTTCCAGATGCCCTGCAGGTTCGCGGGCGGACCGCTGGCCGGACGTGACGCGCTCGCGAGCAGGTAGCGTCCGAGCTGCGTGATGACGGTCGCGGTGAGCAGTTCGTCCTTGCCGGAGAGCACGTCGTCGGCCACGTCGAACGTGCCGCCGCGTCGCGTGCCGATGGTCACGGCCGTCCCGCCGAGCACGCCGCGCAGGTCGGCATCGTGCTGCGCCAAGAGACTGCCTGCTCCCTGCACGGCTGCGGCCTCGGCGATCTCGGCAGCGCGAGCCACGTGCGCATCCCGGCCGATCGCCTCGTTGCCGAACCAGAAGTCTGCGTTAGTCGTCGAGCTCGCGACCGTGACCAGCACGCGTGACGCCCCACGCACGGAGCAGCCGGACACATCTCCGTCGGTGTCGATCGACATCGCGACGGCGCCGAATCCGCCATCGCCGTAACGCAAGGGCTCTGCGACGTCCGGCTCGTGTTGCGGCGCGCCGTCCACCGGGATCTCGACGCCCACGGTCGTCGCCGTACGACGCTCGACCCGCAGTGGCGAAGTGAGCTCGACGTCGAGATCGATGACGCCGCCCTCGACCTCCAACGCGATGCATATAACGCCAGCGGGCTGACTGGCCCACGTCGCGCGGCGCACGGTCCGTCCGTCGACTTCGAGCCGTTCGCTGACGACACCGTTGTCGAGGTTCAAGGTGCGGCCGTGGTAGCCGAAGTCGTCCCCGGCCAGCGTGATGTGCAGGTCCGCGAACGCGAGGTACTCCTGCGTGTAGCGGCCCTCGAACGTCAGCATCAGCTCCTCGGCGCGCCGGTAGTCCTCGGCGCGGATCGCGGAACGGATCTCCTCCAGCCGGTCCGGCCCGGCACCCGCCGCGACCAGTTCAGCGAGCGCGTCGGCCGGACCATTCGGCGTCCCGGACCAGACGGTCGCATCGTTGATTTGCCAACGTGCACGCCGTGCGCCGCCGAAGACCATCGCGCCGAGCCGGCCGTTGCCCACCGGCGCCGCCTCGACGAACTGCCGGGCCGCGCCGGGCCAAGAAAGAATCAAGTCATTCATCGCAGTCCCGAGAATCCGATCGAGTTGACGATGCGACGGCCGAAGACCATGAACAGCAGCAGCATCGGGAGCGCCGCGACGACGGTGGCGGCCATCAGCCCGGCCCAGTCGGGGGCGGTCTCCGGGGAGGCCTGCTTGAAGAGCGCGAGGCCCAGGGTCAGCGGCTCGGTGTTCTGGTTGTTGGCCACGAGCAGCGGCCAGAAGTAGTCGTTCCAGGTGTTGATGAACGTGAGCAGGGTCAGCGTCGTCAGCGGCACGGTCGTCATCGGCAGCACGATGCGGAACAGCACCGTGAGCCGCCCGGCGCCGTCGAGGATCGCGGCCTCCTCGATCTCGGTGCTGAGGCCGAGCATGAACTGCCGTAGGAAGAAGATGTCGAACGCGGAGAACAGCGCTCCCGGCAGGATCAGGCCCGCGAAGCTGTTGACCAGGCCCAGGTTCTTCACGAACACGAAGTTCGGCAGCAGGGTCAGGATGCCCGGGATCATCAGCGCGCACAGGAAGACCGAGAACATCAGGTTGCGCCCGCGCCAGTGCAGTCGGGCGAAGGCGTACGCCGCGAGTGCCGAGCAGAGCACGACGCACACGGTGAGCACGGACGCGTAGATGACCGAGTTCCGCAGGTAGATACCCAGGTTCACGGTCGCGCCGGAGCCGCCCTGCGCGAGTGCCTCGGCGTTGCTGGAGATGCCGAGCACGCGCTCGAACGCGCCCCAGGTGAAGCCCGTCGGCAACAGCGAGGACGGGTGTGTGTCGAGCGAGTAGTTGTTCGACAGCGCCGTACGCAGCACCCAGTAGAAGGGGAATATGGTCACGAACAGGACGCCGAGCAGGTAGGCCCAGGCGAGCAGGCGTCCGAAAGACAGCGGTTTACGGCTCATGGCGCTCACTTGTCAGCTCAGCTCAGGTCGGATTCGCCGGCGCGGGTCATCCGCATCTGCAGGAAGGTGATGGCCAGCAGCATCACGAAGAGCGCGATGGACATCGTCGAGGCGTATCCGAAGTCGAACTCGGAGAAGGCCTTCTGGTAGATGTAGAGCGGCAGCACGTTCGAGGCGTCCGCGGTCCCGCCGTTCGGGGTGACCACCTGGACGATGTCGAAGACCTGGAACGAGCCGATCACGGTGAGGATGACCACCATCGCGAGCACCGGCCGCAGCAGCGGGACGGTGATGCGGCGGAAGATCCGCACCTCGCCCGCGCCGTCGAGCCGGGCCGCCTCGTACACGTCGGTCGGGATCATCTGCAGTCCGGCGAACAGCAGCACGGCGTTGTAGCCCATCGACTTCCACACGTTGATCAGCGCGACGGTGGGGATCGCCCAGCCGGTCGAGCCGAGGAACAGGAAGTTGTGCCCGGTCAGGTCCTGCAGCCAGATGTTGACGATGCCCAGCTGCGACTGGAGCATCCAGGACCAGACGAGGCCCGCGACGACGCCGGAGATCAGGAAGGGCAGCAGCACCATGCCGCGGATCACCGTGGACTTGGTGAGCCGGTGCATAACGACCGCGGTAATCAGCGAGAAGAAGATCCCGATGGCGACGGACAGGACGACGAAGTAGACCGTCACCCGGACCGAGTTCCAGAAGATACTGTCGTGGATCAGTTCGCGGTAGTTGGCCAGCCCCGTCCACTGCGCGGGGCTGAGCACGTGGAACGTGGTGAAGCTGAGATACACGCCGCGCAGCAGCGGATAGACGGCGAATATCAGGAACCCGACCAGCGCCGGGGCGATGAGCAGCCACGCCATCCGCCAGTCCTTGCGGTGGACCGGCGAGTTGGATGCGGATCGGCGGGCCTTCTTGCTGGCGGACCGCCGCGCGGCGCGGGAGGCCGAGTCGGGTGGAGCCGCGTTCGGTGCGGTGATTCGGGGTATGGTGCCGGCCACGGCTTCGTCTCCTTCTCGACTTCCCGCGCCGCCCTGCTTGCTACAGGACGATCTGGCTGATGTCGGCCGAGTAGTTGGTGGGGTTGGAGAACTCGATGGTGTTGGTGCCCGCCTGCAGCGTCACCGGGACGGTCACGGTCTGGGCGTCGCCCCAGTCGTTGTCGCCGGTGCCGTCGGTGGGCAGGTTGAACGTGGTGCCGTTGACGGTGACCACCGAGGTTCGCCCGGTGTCGCCGTCCACGTAGCTCACGGTCATGAGATACGTCCCGGCCGCGGCCACGGTGATGTCCGGGTAGGTGAGCGTTCCGCCGCCGCCGAGGTAGCCGACCTTCTGCCCGCCGGGACAGCCCGAGCAGGAGTAGACCTGCGCACCGCCGCCGAGCACGTTCGTGGACGCCGCCGCCGCGTACGTGGCCGGTCCGCTCTCCGGTGTCGTCGTCACCGAGACCGCGCTGCTCGGTGCCGAGGTCGCGCCGTGCGAGCCCTTGGCCACGACCGTGAAGCTGTGGCTGGTACTCGGCGAGAGCCCGGCGATCTGCGCGGTCGTGCCGGTCACGGTGGCGTTGGCCTTGCCGTCCACGTCGACCGTGTAGCCGGTCGCGTTCGCCGCGGCGTTCCAGGCGAGCGAGACGGTGTCGCCGGTGGACGCGGTGCCGTGCACGCCGGTCGGGACGCTCGGCGCGGCGGCCGAGGAGACGGGCGTGATGCGCAGCAACTCAGAACCGTGCTCCGGCAGTGTCGCGCTGACGCTGCCGTTCGCCGTGCCGGTGTCGGTGTGCGTCCAGAGGTTGCGCACCTGCGCGGCGCCGGAGATCCCGATGTCGCTCCAGTTCGCGGTCACCGTCGCAGTGCTCGAACCCATGTTGAACAGCGCGACCGTGTAGCTGCCGTCGGAGTTGCGCGCATACCAGACCTGCTGGTCGGTGCGCTGGCTCACCGGCTTGGCCGGGTTGCCCGCCTGGTCGACGGCGATGACCTCGCGGTTGGTCAGCAGCGACTTGCCGAAGCTGTCGAGCTGCGTCAGGTCGTCGCCGGACAGCAGCGGGGCCGCCTCGATCGCCCAGAACGTCATGTAGCTCTGGCGCTCGTCGTTGGTGATGCCGTCCATCGTGCCGTCGCCGACGTCGAGCGAGTCGAGGTTGTTCCAGTGCCCGGGTCCCGCGTCGGGGATCCACTGGACGACGTCGGTCCACCGCTGCTTGACCGAGTTGTTCCAGGTGACGAGCGTGCCGCAGTAGCACTCGACGTCCGTGTCGATCCGCCAGCCGTTCGCGTACTGCTGCCAGACCGAGGCCTCGGAGTGCGCGAGCGACCAGGAGAGCGTGAACTGGATCGGCCGGCCGGTCGCCTTGAGCGCGCTGGACCAGGCGGCCACGTCCGGCGTGTTGTCGTAGTTAGTGCCGCCCTGGTTGGAGCCGGGGCCGACACCGTCGAGCTTCAGGAAGTCCACGCCCCAGGACGCGAACTCGTTGGCGATCGAGTCGATGTAGTCCTGCGCGCACGGGCTCGCGTAGTCGATCTTGTAGGCGCTGTTCCAGCCGTTCGTCAGCCGCAGGTCCGGGTAGACGATGTTCGCCGTGGTGCAGCCGGGCGCGCCGTAGATCGGGGTGGTGCCGTTGTCGTACGCGGCGGGCGCGAGGCCGACGGCGAGGTAGATGCCGAGCTTGAGCCCCTTGGCGTGCACGTAGTTCGCGATGTA
>Ga0310811_10000063_pt1 | contig 171971 bp, 170 predicted proteins | sample YCmetagenome_FD_207642 | JGI IMG/M metagenome (GOLD analysis project Ga0310811, IMG submission 207642) | Soil microbial communities from experimental microcosm in Duke University, North Carolina, United States - YC | ecosystem: Engineered > Artificial ecosystem > Soil microcosm > Unclassified... | reverse complement strand
TGAGCTGGCGGGGTGAGCCGCTTTCTTTTGCCTACTTTTCTTTGCGGCAGGCAAAGAAAAGTAGGTGCCGCCCCGCACAGGGGCAACGCTAATAGACCACTAACAAAACAAGGAAAGGCCAAGAGACAAAAACAAAAAAATCATCACAAAGACCCCCACCCGCCGGGCAGGCAAAAAAAACCCTACCCCATCCCCAACCGCGCCCGAATCGCCGGCAACATAACCTCCACCGCCGCCCGGCCTTCTTCCATGGCCGGCCCAGCCCGGTGAAAATCAAAAATCCCCATCCCGCCCAGCCGCGGCTGAATCAAAATATCGGCCGGCTCGCCAGCGAGGCGACTCCGCGTAATCCGCACCTGCATGATGTCAATGCTCTGCGCAATCGAACTCAGCATCGAAGGCACCCTCGCACTCGGCGGCGGCGGCACCCGCACATCGTCGGAAGCACGCGCCTCGGCAGGGGCCAGCCACTTCGGCCAAGGCTTGCCGTTACGCCGCAATGACCCCGGCGGCGGCGCATCCGGATCGAGCGCGGGCGTATCCACCACCGCGCCGCCAAAATCGCGCCCATTCAGAATGTCATTGTTCAAATCGACAGCAATCACGCAATCCGCCCGCATGCCCCGCGCCACCGAAACCGGCACCGGATTGCTCAAGCCGCCATCCACCAGCCAGACACCGTTGTGAAACACCGGCGTGAAAATCCCCGGAATCGCAATCGAAGCGCGCACCGCGTCGACCACACTGCCATCCTGCAACCAGCTCTCGCGCCCCGAATCGAGTTCGGTGGCCACCGCCGCAAACGGCATGTTCAACTGGGCAATCGAGCAGCCGTTGAACTTGTCCGCGAATATCTTGATCACCTTGCGTCCGCCCAGCAAGCCACCCGACAGCCGCAGATCGAGTAGCCGCACCACCGTCTGCCAGGTCAGCCGCGACACCCACTCCTCCAGCCAGTCGAGGTCGCCGTTCGCGTAGATCGCGCCCACCAGCGCGCCAATCGACGTGCCGCACACCACGTCCGGCTTGATGCCCGCATCGTGCAACGCGCGAATCGCACCGATATGCGCCCAGCCGCGCGCGGCACCGCCCCCCAACACCAGCCCGATCCGGTTATATCGACGTCGATGGATCATGTGTTCCCCGCTTTTTATCGACTAGCGCCCACGTATCACATCCGAACGCGATGTCGTGTACACCTTCTGATATTGATCGAAGTGCACGTTGAAAATACCCTCTTCAGTCACGCCCCGCTCGCGCCATTTCCAGCTCCAGACGGTTTCCGGCTTGAGCGGAAACACCGCGACCTGGCCTGGCTTGCCGAGCAGGCGGCGCACCTCGTCCTCGGTCATGCCGACGCGAATCTTCGCGAAGTTCTCGGCGGTCAGCACCTGCGTGATCGCCTGCAATTTCCCGTCACGGTCGATGTCGACCATGTACGTGTTCAGCCCTTGCGGCCCACGCGGATATTCGAAACGCTTCGAGCCGTCGGTAAACGTCCGTTCGGTTTCCGGTTTGCCCATCTGGTCGCGAATCTGCGCCTCGGTGGTCATACCCGGCGTCATATTCTTGAGCAGTAACGCGTCCGGCTTGACGGCGTTGAAGAAGTCCTTGAGTTTTTGCACGGCGCGGTCGCTCTGTTGGTCGTCGCAGCCGGTCAGCGCAACGCACCCGGCCAGCATGACGACAGTCAGCAATTTGAGGCTCACAGCGAGTTTCCTGTAGGGACGCGAAGCGCTCAGCCCACCCGCATCCCGTTGTGTAGAGGTTGCTACATAATAAACAGGATAACCGCCCACGGAAAAAACCGCGAGCGGGCGGCACGCGGCCATAAGCGGTCGTGCGGTGCGGTATGGCGACAGGGAGAGCAAAACCCGTGAAAACGGGCGCCCCAAGCAAAAAAGCGACGCTGTGCAAAGCGTCGCCGGAATCGGCCGGTCTGGTCGATTGGGTCAATCAGGAATGTGACGGCGGCCAGCCGGCCGCCTGAAGCGAAGCACCGTGGACGGCGCGCAGCGGTCCGGTCCCGGGCAAGGCGGCGAGAGACCTTGGCCTCTAACCTTGCGCCATCGCCGGAATAACAGACCGCTGCTTGTCTGGCCGCCCTGGTCCCTCGATAAGCCTTCCAGGTGCAGTTAATCTAAACGGATTGGCGGATTTAGACGAGTGCGCGTTTACACCAAATCGGCAGAGGATTCGCCGTGCGCCGCGCGGGCGTTGCCGCTCGTTTGCCGGCGAGGCATGCCTGCTCACGCATGAAGCCAGGCTGCGAAACCTGCGCGCCCGGCTCCCTGCAATACCGAATCGTTCTGTGGCGTATGGATCCGCGCGCACAGCACATCGCGATAATGACGCTCGAGCGGATTGTCACGACTCAAGCCGGGATTGCCGCTCGCCTCGACGGCCAGTTGCACCGCCTCGATGGCCTGATTCGTCACCGTGTATTTGATCAGCGGCGCTTCGTCGAGCGTCACGCGTTCGGCATGCGCGCCTGCGTCGAGCAACACGCGATTGCTGAACAGCAGCGCGTCGATGCGACCGAGCGTCTGCTGGAACGCAGGCAGACTCGCGAGCGGCGCGCCGAGGTTGCCGGGTGTGCGTCCGGCCGCCCATTGCGCGAACCAGTCGCGCGCGGCCCGTGCGATGCCGTCGTATACAGCGGACAACAGCACGCTCATCCACGCAAAGCCGAGTGAATCGAGTCCGGCACTCGGCTCGCCAGGTAGATGAACGTCAACCGCGTGACTGGCCGGCACGAACACGTTGTCGAATACAAGCTCGTGACTGCCCGTGGCGCGCATGCCCAGATGATTCCATTCGCGGCCGACCCGCACGCCAGGCGTATCGCGAGGCACCAGCCATACGCCGACGCGCGGCGGCGTCTCGTCGCTGCGCGCCCATACCGCGAGCCACGTGAGGCCAGGGCTGCCGGTCGAGTACAGCTTGCTGCCGTCGATGATCCAGCCATCGGCGCTGCGCTTCGCGATAGTCGACGGTAAGCCGCCGCGTGCGGGCGTACCCAGTTCGGGTTCGACGCGCAGCGAGTTGATCAGCGCGCCGTCGCGCACCGCTTCACGCGCCACGCGTTCGCGCAGTTCGACAGGCCAATGCGGATTGCCCTGCAAGCGATGATGAAACAGGTACTGCATCACCAGCACCAGCGCCGTGGACGGCTCGCCGCGCGCCACCGCGCGCACCACCTTCAACGCCTGCGGCAGGCTCGCCCCGGCGCCGCCGAGCGATGCGGGCACCGTCAACGAAAGCAGATCGAATTCGTGCAGGCGCGCCAGGTTGGCGTGCGGAAATTCCGCCGTGCGGTCGTAGTGGGCCGCGCTGATCGCGAACTCGCTCGTGAGCTGCGCGAGCAAGGCGTCGAACGTATCGCTATCGAGCGGTGGATGACGGCGCGTCACCGCGCGTTCGGCAATTGGGGCATTCATGCGGGGACTCCAGGAAACCGCATCATCATCAAGGCAGAGGGAAGCTGCGATCGAAGCTCGTGCGCACATCGAGATGGGCCCGGATTACATTGGCGGCTTCGTAAGTATCGGCGGTACGCTGCTGCGCGGCGACGACGCTGTCGTCGATCGCTACCGGGTACACCTGGCCGCGCTGATAGACGGTTTTCAGCACATCGGTCGGCAGACCTGTGACTTTCGATTGCATCGCCGCCACTTCGTCGGGATGCGAAAGCGCCCAACGCTGACCGATCGCCACGCGTCGCAGGAAGTCGGCGAGTTGCGGGCGCTTGTCCGCAATCGCGCGTTCGGTCGCGACCTGATAGCTGAGTCCTTCGGAAAGACCGACGCCGTTGGCGATGATGCGATCGTGATCGCGCGCTTCGCCAAGCGCGGTGTACGGGTCCCACACCGACCATGCGTCGACGCTGCCTGACGCAAGCGCCGCCTTCGCATCGGCGGGTGCGAGGAAGACGAACGAGACGTCGGTCAGCGGCACGTTGGTCTTCTTCAGTGCGGCGAGTGCGAGATAGTGGCCAATCGAACCGCGCGTGGTAGCGATGCGTTTGCCCCTCAGGCTCGCCGCATCGTTCAACGGCGAATGCGCGCCGACGACGATCGCGAGATCCAGCGGATTCGACCGGGTCGCCGCGACGGCCCGCACGCGCGCGCCGGCCGCGAGCGCGAACACGAGCGGCGCGTCGCCCAGGCCGCCGACATCCACGGCGCCGGCATTCAGCGCTTCGCCGAGCGGTTGCGCCGCGGGGAAGTTGAACCACTCGATCTTGTACGGCAGGTCTTTCAGTTGGCCGGAGGCTTCGAGAATGCCGCGTGTTTGCAAGGATTGATCGCCGACCTTGAGCACCGGTAAATCGGCGGCATGAGACTGCGTTGCGCTCACAGTTGCACACAGGGCGAACATTGCCGCGCCGAGCGGTTTGAACAACGCGCGCTGCAGAACGGATGAGGCGGACAAAGAGAAGCGGAAGGTCGGCATGGGGGCGATCGTGTCGTGGCATTCGGATGATGTGCCATCGACGATAAGGCACTCATCTGTATAAGACAAACGCATTATTCTGCTAAGCAAATATGCGAATTTTCTTGGCCGGCAACGCGTGCGCGCGCATCGATCCGGGTATCATCGGACGCACAAAACCTGCGCATCTGCCGAACTCACCGAGTCACCGCTCACCATGAAGATCGACGAAATCGACGCCTACGTCACCGTCATTCGCTGTCAGTCGTTGCAGCAGGCGGCGCTGTCGCTCGGCCTCACGCAACCGGCAATCACGCGCCGTCTGCAGAATTTCGAAGAGGCGCTCGGCGTCGAACTGCTTGACCGCAATACACGCCCGCTCAAGGCGACCGCAACGGGCCGCATCGTCTACGAACAATGCCGCGTGATCCAGCGCGAACTCGACGTGTTGCGCGAGATCGTCGCCACCGATACGCCGCCGGTCGGCATGCTGCGCCTCGGCGTCGCGCAGACGATTGCCGATATCGCGCTCACTGATGCGATGCGCGGCCTCAAGACCGCCTACCCCGATCTGCAAGCGCGGGCGTCGACCGGTTGGGGCAGCCAGTTACTGCAACGCGTCGAGCAGGGCGAACTCGACGCCGCCGCGATCCTGCTGCCCAGCAACAAGACCTTCGACGAATCCTTGTCGGCGCGCTCGCTCGGCCGCGTCAAGCTGGCCGTGGTCGCGCAGAAAGGCTTGTTGAAGAAACGCGCGCATACGCTGGCGGAATGCCAGTCGATCGGGTGGGTATTGAATCCGGACGGTTGCGGCTTTCGCGACGGCCTGCAACGCGCGCTGACGGGCCTGGGGCTCGCGCTCAAGCTCAATCTGGAAACACTCGGCACCGAACTGCAATTGCAACTGGTGGCCGACGGCAACGGCCTGGGACTCGTGCCCCTACCGTTGCTACAGGTCAGCGCTCATGCGGACGCGCTCGACATCGTCCCGATGAGCGACTTCAAGCCGCTCATCGATATCTGGCTCGTGCATCCGCGCGTGCTGGGCAAGCTGCAACAGCCGGTCGAGCAGTTCGGCGCCGCGATCGAACGGCAGTTCAAGGAGGCGCGCGCGCAGCGCGCCGCCTGAACCCTTCTCTCAGAGCACGCGGAAGCCATGCGTCCCATCGCGTCCAAGCTGAGCGACTAACCCGTACTCCCACTCCAGATACGCGTTCATCGCTTCGCGTGCGTTGTCGGTTCCCTCATACGGGCGTCGATAACGATCGATGCGCGGCGATGCCAGACGCGTCTCGCCACTTTCCACGGCGAGACCCGCTTCGATCCACGCGTTTGTGCCGCCGCTTAGCACCTGCACCGGTTTGCCCGTCAACGCCGCCAGCTCGGGCGCTGCGAAGCGCGCAAGCAGACTGCTGCCGCAGGTCGCCACATAGCGTTGCGCATCCGGCAGCTTGCGCAACGCTTCTTCGAGTTGCCCACGAATCGCGAACCACGCGCCCGGGATATGCCGCTTCACGTAGTTCGCGCTGGTGGTGAAATCCAGCACGATGGTGCCGGGCGACTGCAGGAGCGCTACCAGTTGAGCCGGTGAAATTTCATCGACCTCGGGCGGCGCGGGTGCATAACGCGCCGCGGGCGCTGGGCCTTTTTCAGCGAAGTCCGCATTGCTCAGGCCGTCTACGACGTACACCTCGATATTCATCTGCGCGAGCCACGACGCGGTCATGTTCGCGCGCACGCCGTCGTTGTCGGCGAGGATCACACGCGCGCCTCGCACCGGGGCGAACATATCGGTCTCCTGCACAAGCTGGCCGCCTGGCGCATTGCGAAAACCCGGCACGTGCCCCGCTTCGTATTCTTCCGGCGTGCGCACGTCGAAGCGGTAGACGGTGCGTACCGCTTCGTCGGCCCAGCGGCGTGCTTCGTCGCGCGAGGTGCGTCCTACCCTCGCACGATCGGCCACCTCGCGCGCGGAATCGGCGGCGCCAAGACGAAGTGTGTCGTCGACAATCGGATCGAAGCGGCGCGAACTGCCATGCGCGAGCGCCTGGCCGGCCAGCGTCCAGCCGATCGTGCCGTTGCGCAGCGCCGCCACCGGATTCGGCACGCCCGCATTGATCAGCGACTGCGCGCCGATGATGCTGCGCGTACGCCCCGCGCAGTTGACGATAATCCGCGTGGCAGGGTTCGGTGCAAGCTGCCGTGCACGCAGCACCAGTTCGGCGCCCGGCACGCTGATGCTGCCCGGAATATTCATGGTCTGGTATTCGTCGAAACGGCGTGCGTCGAGCACCACCACATCCGCGCCGTGATCGAGCAGTGCCTGCACCTGCGGCGCGCCGAGCGACGGCGTATGGCGCTCGCTTTCGACCAGTTCGCCAAAAGCCTTGCTCGGCACGTTGACGTCCTGGAACAGTTCGCCGCCCGCCTCGCGCCAGCCTTGCAAACCATTCTCGAGCAATGCCACGTCGGTATAACCCAGCTCGCTCAGACGGCTCGCGGCGCGCTCGGCGAGCCCTTCGCCGTCGTCGAATACGACGAGCGGCACGTCGCGGCGCGGCAGACGCACCGGCGCGTCCAGTTCGAGCCGGGACAGCGGCAGATTGGCCGCGAACAGCGGATGACTGCGTGCGTGCGGATCTTCCTCGCGCACGTCGACGAGCGCGATTTCCTCGCGTTCGAGCAGCGCACGGCGCACGTCCTTGAATGATCGGATACGGAACTCTTTAGCGAAACTCATGAGATCGGGGACTCCCTCGCAACATTCCAGATATTCGGCAACACGTCGTTCGAGTAACCGGAGATAAAAGTTTTGCGCCCACCGCCGGCAGGATAGACAGAACGTGTCACCGCGCCAATATTTGCACCGTACACGTGAATGCTGATCGACGTACGGTCACGAAAAGCATTACTCACACGATGGATATCGCCAATGGCAGGCGACACGGCATCCACTGCTCCGGTGTCGAGGCGCTTTGGCAGCCCCTCTTCTTCAAGTCTGCCGCCTGACGTGATGCGATATCCCTGAGCAATTTCCGCACCACGCAACACGCCGATCAAACCCCATACGGTGTGATCGTGCACCGGCGTCGACTGGCCCGGCCCCCATACAAAACTGACGATTGAAAAGCGCTGCTGCGAATCGGCATGCAGCAGAAATTGCTGATAGCGCTCGGGATCGGGCTGCGCGAAGGCGTCGGGCAACCAGTCGTCGTGCGCGATCAGTTCGCGCAATGCGGCACCGCCCGCGTCGAGCAACTGTGCTTCGGGCGCACGTTCGTCGACGAGCGATGCAATCCGGCCGACGAATGCGCGCAGCCGGTCCGGCCTCAAGGTTCGAGTCATCGAATGATCAGAAGATAAGTTGAGCTGAACCGCTTAGACGCCATGGGCTAGCGCGGCGTTGAAGGTGTCGGTCCACAAGGGCGCGACGTCGACGTGGCGGTCGATCACCGCCGCCCGCGTGAACGTATCGGCAACCTGCTGCTCGCTCGCGATATCCGCCGCCGTAACGCCGGTGACGCGGCGTGGCTGGCTCTGATTGCGATACAGCGAGCGGATCGCCTCCTCGGGGACGCGCAACTCAGCGGACAGCACCTTCGCGTACACATCCTGATGCTGGCCGAACCACGCGCACGCACGTTGCAGCCGCACCAGCAGATCCGCCGATGCTGACCGCCGCTGCGGATCGGCAAGCACCGACGGATGGCCGTAATACAGGTAATTGCCGGATAGATAGCCGTTGGCGTTTTTCAGCACGCGTGCGCCCGCTTGCGAGATCGCCAGCGGCACGTTGTAGCCGTAGATCGCCCACGCATCGAGCGACCCCGCGTTGAACGCCGCGAAGCCGTCGCGTGGCGCGAGCGAGGTGGCCTGAATGTCGTTGAACGAAAGCCCTGCCTCTTCTAGCATGCGCAGCAGGTAGTAATGCGTCGTGGTGGCGCGCAGGTAGCCGACGCGCTTGCCCTTCAGATCGGCGATCGAGCGGATCGTCGAGCCCTTCGGGACCAGCACGACCTGGTTGTTGACATCGTCCTTGTAGACGGCGATCACACGCACCTGGGCGTTCTGCAGACGCGCGAAGATCGGCGGGATCTCGCTGCCCGAGGCGATGTCGAGCGAGCCGCCGTTCATTGCTTCGACCATCGCGTTGCCCGACTGGAACTCGGACCAGTCGATGGTGTACGGCGTAGCCGCCAGGCCGGCGGCTTTCAGCAGCGTAGCGTCGCCGCCTTTGTAGGTCGCAACACGCAAACGGACCTTGCTGAGATCGACGTGCGGATCGGTTTTCTCGCTGGCCGCGGGCGTGTTGGCGGCGGCCATTGCCGACATCGCGCCGGTGCCCGCGGCGCCGAGCAACGCAGCCGCCGGCAACGCGGACACGAGCCGGCGGCGCCGGAGCGAAACCGGCGAATCAGAACGTTGGGTCATCTTATGGGGGCTGTTCAGTTGAGGACGTCGGGCTCGGCTTCGACCAGCCCTTCCAGCAAGCTCTGGAACGCGAACAATGCGCCGCCCGGGCGGCCTACCTGTTCGTGCGTGAGTGCGGCGACATCGGGCGGGATGGGCTGCGGCGTGCCGGCGGCTTCAGCGAGCAATTGCGCATGGCAGGCGTTATCGAGTGCGATGTACCACCAGGCCGCCGCCTCGACTGTCGGGCCTGCGGTAAGGATGCCGTGATTCTTCAGGATTACCGCTTTTCGTTCGCCCAGCGCCGCGGCGATACGCGCGCCTTCATCGGTATCGAGCACGACGCCGCGGAAGTCGTCGAACAGCGCGTGGTCCTGATAGAACGCGCACGAATCCTGCGTGAGCGGATCGAGCGTGCGGCCGAGCGTCGACCACGCCTTGCCGTAGAGCGAATGCGTGTGGGCGGCGGCGACCACGTCGGGGCGCGCCTCGTGAATTGCCGCATGAATCGCGAAGGCCGCCTGATTCAGTGGGCCCTCGCCGACCACGATCTCCCCTTGTGCATTCACCAGCAGCAGATCGGACACGCGGATGCGGCTGAAGTGCTTGCCGAACGGATTGACCCAGAAGTGATCGGGCCACTCCGGATCGCGCGCGGTGATATGGCCGGCGAGCCCCTGGTCGAAGCCATAGCGCGCGAACAGGCGGAACGCTACAGCGAGCCGCTCCTGCCGATAGCGCCGCTCTGCCGCAATGCTTTCACGCGGCGCGACGTCGTCGAACCAGAATTTGCGGACTGGCGCGTGACGCTGGAGCGGCGCCGTATCCGGGGCGCGATACAGCGCGGGTGCACTTTGCGGCGCCGGGGCGTTTTGCAGCGCGGTGGACAGATCGGTCATCGTGACTCCGTTCAGGCGGCCACGCGCTCGACGCGCGCGATGCGTTCGCGGGTGGCCGGAATCAGCTCACGGCCGTAGTCGATGGCGTCTTCGAGCGGATCGAAGCCGCGCACGAGGAAGGTGGAGACGCCGAGCGCGTAATACTCCGCGAGCGTGTCTGCGACCTGTTCGGGCGTGCCGACCAGCGCGGTCGAATTCGAGCGTCCGCCGATTTCCTTGGCCACGCCGGTCCACAGACGTTCATCGACGCGATCCGATTCGCCGGATGCCGCGAGCAGCCGCCGCGCGCCTTCGCTTTGTGCCGGGCCGCCCACACCGAGTCCCTGCGCCGCGCGCAGGCGTTTCGTTTCTTCGAGGATGTGTTCCGCGCGTTCCCACGCGGCCGCTTCGGTCGCGGCGAGAATCGGCCGGAACGACACAGAGAAGCGCACGGTACGACCGTGTTTGGCTGCTTCCGCGCGCACGCGGGCGACCTGCTCGCGGACTTGCGCTTTCGATTCGCCCCATAGTGCGTAGACGTCCGCATGACGTCCGGCGATTTCGAGTGCGGGCGCCGATGCGCCGCCGAAGTAGACGGGGATATGCGGTTGCTGCACGGGTTTCACTTCGGAGAAGCCTTGTTCGAAGCGATAGTACTGGCCGTTGTGATCGAAGGGTTTGGCCTCGGTCCAGATGCGGCGCAGGATGTGCAGGTATTCGTCGGTGCGGGCGTAGCGTTCGTCATGCGACAGGTAGTCGCCGTCGCGGCGTTGTTCGGCGTCGTCGCCACCGGAGATGATGTGGACGGCGAGGCGACCGCCCGAATAGTGGTCGAGGGTTGCCAGCTGGCGCGCGGCGAGCGTGGGCGCGACGAAGCCTGGGCGATGCGCGAGCATGAAGTGCACTTTGCTGGTGACGCTGGCCGCGTGGGCGACGGTGAGGAGCGCGTCGGGGCTGGTCGAATGATGCGGCACGAGGATGCGGTCGAAGCCCGCGGCTTCGTGTGCGCGGGCGAATTGCTCCACGTATTCGATGTCGATGACCGGACCTTGCGGTAGGTGGGTTTCAGACACCTTGCGGGTCTGGATCATGCCGATGAATTCGATGGACACGGTGGGTGTCTCCCTAAGTGAGGTCTTTTTGCCCGGCGGGGCGGTGGCTTTTCTTTTCTGGCTGGATCTGTTGCTCTGTTCGAGGGGGTTAAGGTAGCAGCGCTACATGCGGTTGTTAAATATTGATCGGACATATCTATATCGGGTTTGCATGTAATGGAATTTGGTGTTTTTTGCCTGCCTGGCAGGTGGGGCGTTGCGGCGCTTTTTTTGTTGATCTGACTCTTTGGCCTTTTCTTGCTGTGTTCCTGGTCCGTTCTTCTGGTGTTGGTCTTTTGGCCTTTCCTTGTTTTGTTAGTGGTCTATTAGCGTTGCCCCTGTGCGGGGCGGCACCTACTTTTCTTTGCCTGCCGCAAAGAAAAGTAGGCAAAAGAAAGCGGCTCACCCCGCCAGCTCATAAGCGGGTCCCCCGCACAGCCACGGTAGTGGTGCATCTGGAATCCGTGCCCCCGCACACTCCGCGTTAGCGACAAGGCGCTCATCAGCTCCCACTCCGCACTGCGTGCGTCGCGGACGGGTCTGCCAGGGAAACCAGCGGGTTTGATTCGCGTAGCGAGCAAGCCCCAAAGGCTTGCGCTGTTAAATGTTCGCATACCGAATGAACTGATGCCGGCGATAGCGGTCCACCAGGTGCAGCCGGCACGTACGCCCAGCGGGCGTGTGGGGGAAACGCAGGGACGGTTTTATGAATGGGGTATCGGCGCGCGCAGCGCCGCCGGAGGTATGACTGCCTTGTCACTAAGGCGGAGTGTGCGAGGCGACAGATTCCAGATGCACCACTACCTCCTCCAAGCCAGGGGGACCCACTTATGAGCTGGCGGTTTGAGCCGCTTTCTTTTGCCTACTTTTCTTTGCGGCAGGCAAAGAAAAGTAGGTGCCGCCCCGCACAGGGGCAACGCTAATAGACCACTAACACAGCAAGGAAAGGCCAAAAGACCAACAAGAGAACGGACCACTAACACAGCAAGGAAAGGCCAAAGAGTCCGACCAACAACAAAAAAGCGCCGCGCACGCCCCCACCTGCCGGGCAGGCAAAACCCCCGCCCACATCTATCAAAAAAGCGACTCAAAACTTGCTAAATCGCAGCAGCGCCGACAGCGCGCATCGCACCTTACAAACCCATATCCCCCACAAAACCAAGCCCCGCAGCCAGCAACCCACCCCAAACCAACAATTGCTGCACCGCAGCACTACCTTCCACCTTCTTTGAGAAATTAATTTCCGCTTGCGAGACTCCGCGCCATGCCGGATGAGTCGGGCGCCCACAACCCGCCCCCCATCCATGACATCGTCAATAAAACCTGGATGGAGACACGCGTGTTCCTTTACGGCTTTGGTCCAGTGCTACTGGCCGGTACGATCCAGACGATCGAGCTGTCCGTCCTGTCGCTGGCAGCCTCCGTGCTGCTCGGCCTCGCGGGCGCGGCGGCGAAACTCTCGTTCAATCGCCCGCTGCGCGCAATCGCAACCGGCTATACGACGCTGATCCGCTCAGTGCCCGACCTCGTGCTGATGCTGCTGCTGTTCTACAGCATCCAGATCGCCGTCAACAATCTCACCGACACCCTCGGTCTGCCGCAGTTCGATATCGACCCGTTCGTCGCCGGCGTGCTGACCCTCGGCTTCATCTACGGCGCGTATTTCACCGAGACCTTTCGCGGCGCATTCCTCGCCGTACCGCGCGGCCAGCTCGAGGCGGGCAGTGCGTACGGCATGAGCGGCGCGCGCGTGTTCACACGCATCCTGTTTCCGCAAATGATGCGCTTCGCGCTGCCCGGTATCGGCAACAACTGGCAGGTGCTGGTCAAGGCCACGGCGCTGGTGTCGATCATCGGTCTCGCCGATGTCGTCAAAGCCGCCCAGGACGCCGGTAAAAGCACCTTCAACATGTTCTTCTTCATCCTGATCGCCGCGCTGATCTATCTGGCGATCACCACCGCGTCGAACCTCGTGCTGATCTGGCTGGAAAAGCGCTATTCGATCGGCGTGCGCCACGCGGAGCTCTAACACCATGATCGATATCCTCAATCAATTCTGGCGCGCGTTCCTCTACTGGGACGGTCAGCGCATGTCCGGTCTGGCCGTCACGCTGTGGCTGCTGGTGGCGTCGATCGGGATCGGCTTTTTCATGGCCATTCCGCTCGCAGTGGCGCGCGTCTCGAAGAAACGCTGGCTGTCGACGCCGGTGCGTCTCTATACCTACGTGTTTCGCGGCACACCCCTGTATGTGCAACTGCTGCTGATCTACACCGGCATGTACAGCCTGGAATTCGTGCGCTCGCATCAGTTGCTCGACGCGTTTTTCCGCAGCGGCTTTCACTGCGCGATTCTCGCCTTCGCGCTGAACACCTGCGCATACACTACCGAGATTTTCGCCGGCGCAATCCGCTCGACTTCGCACGGCGAAGTGGAAGCGGCCCGTGCCTACGGCATGAGCTGGTTCACGATGTACCGCCGCATTGTGATACCGTCCGCGCTGCGTCGGGCGCTCCCGTTGTACAGTAACGAAGTGATCCTGATGCTGCACGCCACCACGGTCGCGTTTACGGCCACGGTGCCGGACATCCTGAAGGTGGCGCGCGACGCGAATTCGGCCACCTATCAGTCGTTCGATGCGTTTGGCCTCGCGGCGCTGATTTACCTCGTCGTTTCGTTCGCCCTGGTGGCCCTGTTCCGCCGCGCCGAGCGTCACTGGCTGGGATACCTGGCGGTGCGCACGCACTGAGCAGGCCTGTTTCGATTGAGCGGCGCGGCCGGTTGCGCGCCGTCAGATAGATTGATCCGTATTTTCAAAGGGAGAGCATCTTGCTCCACACGACTCAAACCGAAGCTTGCAAGCTCGCCGTTCAGGACATCCATAAACGCTACGGCGACAATGAAGTGCTCAAGGGCGTCTCGCTGAACGCGAACAAGGGCGACGTGATCAGCATCATCGGCGCGAGCGGATCGGGCAAGAGCACTTTCCTGCGCTGCATCAATTTTCTGGAGCGGCCGAACGCGGGGCAGATCGTCGTCGACGGCGAAACGGTCAAGACCAAAACCGATCGCGCCGGCAATCTCGAAGTGGCCGATCACAAGCAACTGCAACGCATCCGCACGAAACTGGCGATGGTGTTCCAGCACTTCAACCTGTGGGCGCACATGAATGTGATCGAGAACATCGTCGAAGCGCCGATTCATGTGCTCGGCCTGCCGCGTCGCGAAGCCGAAGACCGGGCCCGCGAATATCTCGAGAAGGTCGGCCTCGCGCCGCGTCTGGAAAAACAGTACCCGTCGCATCTGTCGGGCGGCCAGCAGCAGCGCGTGGCCATTGCACGCGCGCTGGCCATGAACCCCGACGTGATGCTGTTCGACGAGCCGACCTCCGCGCTCGACCCCGAACTGGTCGGCGAAGTGCTGAAAGTGATGCAGAAGCTCGCCGAAGAAGGCCGCACCATGATCGTCGTCACGCACGAAATGGGTTTTGCGCGCAATGTGTCCAACCACGTGATGTTCCTGCATCAGGGCCGTACCGAAGAAGAGGGCCTGCCCGCCGAAGTGCTGAGCACGCCGCGCAGCGAACGGCTCAAGCAGTTCCTGTCCGGCAGCCTGAAGTAACGCGCCGCTCGCGCGTTCCGCGTTTTACCGATAAGTGATGGCTCGCACGTCCAACCCGGCTCGCACCACCCAGGTCGCGATCGTCGCTTTGCCGCCGGTGTCGATGTCGGGCGTCGGGCCGATCGTCGACGCCCTCAATCTCGCCAATGAAATCGACGGCCGCGCGCTGTACCGCGTGCAGGTGTGTTCGTGGGACGGCCGCGCGGTGCCTCTGTCGGGCGGCGCGCAATGGCCGGCCGATGCCGCCTTCGGCGATGCGATCGCGTGCGACTGGCTGATCATCGTCAGCGAACGGTTCCAGCAATTCGCCGACTATCGCCTGTTTCTCGCGCGTCTTTCGCGGGTCGGGCAGCGCACGCCGCTCGTCACCGGCATTCATCACGGGGTCTGGTGGCTCGCGATGGCTGGGCAGTTGTCCGGCTACCGCGTGAGCGTGAACTGGGAAACCTATCAGCAGTTCTCCGAGCAGTTCGAGCGCTCGATCGTCACCCAGCAAATCTTCGAAATCGACCGCGATCGCGCCACCTGCGCGGGCGGTCAGGCAACAGTCGACTTCATGCTTGCGATGATCGGCCGCGATCACGGGCCGGAACTGGCGGACCGGATTGCCGATACGCTGGGCGTCGGCGTGTTGCGCGCGGGCGAAGAGCGGCAACGTATTCCGTTTGTGACCGCGCCGGGCGAGCGGCATCCGCGCCTGAACGACGCGCTGATGCTGATGGAAGCGAATATCGAAGACCCGCTGACCACCGATGACATTGCCGGTCTCGTCGGCGTGTCGCGGCGGCAGCTGGAACGGCTGTTTCGCCAGTATCTCGGCTCGATGCCGTCCAAATACTATCTAGGCCTGCGGCTTTCGAAAGCGCGCACGCAGTTGCAGCGCACCAGCAAATCGGTGGTGCAGATCAGCCTGGCTTGCGGATTTTCGTCCGCGGCGCACTTTTCGAATGCTTACCGCGAACGCTTTGGTGTCACACCACGCGAGGATCGTCGCAACTGGATCGATAAGCAGACGGGCGCGAGCGGCACCGCGGCCAGTGAGCCGCGACCGGCCGCGCTGATCGAACCGCCCGGCGAGGCGGATTAGGCGCGCCGGGAAGCATGCAAAAAACGCGCGGTTTGCGGCTGATGCAACGCCGATCCGCCCGGAAGCTCATAGAAAGCGTCGCGTATGCGCAAGACGTATCGCGTGCGGTTTCCTACACTACGTGTATTACCTCTCACCTGTAACGAGGATTTGCCATGAACGACCTGACTGTGACACGCCAGACCTTCGACGAAGTGATGGTGCCGGTGTTTTCGCCCGCCGGGTTCGTGCCGGATCGCGGTCTCGGCTCACGCGTCTGGGATACGCAAGGCCGCGACTATATCGACTTCGCCGGCGGCATTGCCGTGACCGCGCTCGGTCACGCGCATCCTGAGCTGCTGAAGGTCCTGCACGAGCAGGGCGGCAAGCTGTGGCACATCGGTAACGGCTACACCAACGAACCGGTGTTGCGTCTCGCCAAACGCCTCGAAGCGCTGACCTTCGCCGACCGCGCATTCTTCGCCAACTCGGGCGCGGAAGCGAATGAAGCGGCGCTGAAGCTGGCGCGCCGCGTCGCGTTCGATCGTCATGGCGCGGACAAAGCCGAAATCATCTCGTTCACACAGTCGTTTCATGGCCGCACGTTCTTCACCGTGAGCGTCGGCGGCCAGCCGAAGTATTCGGAAGGCTTCGGCCCGGTGCCGGCGGGCATCACCCATCTGCCGTACAACGACATCGAAGCGGCGAAGAAGGCAATTGGCGCGCAAACCTGCGCGGTGATCGTCGAGCCGATTCAGGGCGAGGGCGGCGTGATCCCGGCCGATCCGGCTTTCCTGAAGGCACTGCGCGAAGCCTGCGATCAGCACGGCGCACTGCTGATTTTTGACGAGGTACAAACGGGGGTGGGCCGCAGCGGCTATTTCTACGCCTATCAGGAAACCGGCGTGACGCCGGACATCCTAACCACCGCGAAGGCGCTCGGCAACGGTTTCCCGATCGGCGCGATGCTGACCACCAACGAACTGGCCGCGTACTTCAAGGTCGGTGTGCATGGCACGACCTACGGCGGCAATCCGCTGGGCTCGGCAATCGCGGAGAAGGTGGTCGAACTGATCAGCGATCCGAAGCTGCTGGAAGGCGTGCATGCGCGCAGCGAAGCGCTGAAGGGCCAGTTGGCGAAGCTCAACGATCGCTTCGGCATTTTCAAGGAAGTGCGCGGCAAGGGTCTTCTGATCGGTGCGGAGTTGACCGACGCATTCAAGGGCCGTGCGAAAGACTTCGTCACGGCTGCCGGCAAGCATGGCGTGATCATGCTGATGGCGGGTCCGGACGTGTTGCGCTTCGTCCCGTCGCTGATCATTCCGCTCGACGACATGTACGAAGGTTTCGCGCGTCTGGCTAAGGCGATCGACGAAGTGGTCGGCGCAACCGCTGAAGCGGCCGCCCGTTAATCAGGCGTCACACTCAACAGGAACGACGATGCTCTTCGTACGCCCCGGCCGCCTCGCCGATCTCGACGCGCTGGAACACATGGCGCGCACCGCGCAACCGGTGCTGCATTCGCTGCCGCACGACCGGCACGCGCTCGAAGCGCGCGTCGCGCTGTCGGAAGACTCGTTTCGCGCGGACGTGGATTTTCCGGGCGAGGAGTTCTATCTGTTCGTGCTCGAAGATGCGCAGAGCGGCAAGCTGATGGGCACGGCGAGCATCGTTGCCGCCGCCGGTTATTCAGACCCGTTCTACGCATTTCGCAACGACGCGCTGATTCATGCATCGCGCGAGTTGCATGTGAATCGCAAGATTCACGCGCTGACCATGTCGCACGAGTTGACGGGCAAGAGCCGGCTCGCGGGTTTTTATATCGACCCGTCGCTGCGTGGCGATGCGGCCGCGCATCTGATGTCGCGGGCCCGGATGATGTATATCGCCGCCAATCGCAAGCGCTTCACGCCGGAAGTGTTCTCGCTGCTGCTCGGCGTGACCGACGACTCAGGCGTGTCGCCGTTCTGGGAAGCGGTGGGGCGCAAGTTCTTCGGCCGCAATTTCGCCGACATCGAAATCGAATCGGGTGGACGCAGCCGCACGTTTATCGCTGAAGTGATGCCGACCTATCCGATTTACGTGCCCTTGCTGCCGGAAGCGGCGCAGCGCGTGCTCGGCGAGCCGGATTCGAAGGCGCTGCTCGCTTATGAGATTCACCTCGAAGAAGGCTTCGAGACGGATCGCTTTATCGATATTTTCGACGCGGGTCCGGTGTTGACCGCGCAGGTCGATCGCAGCGCCTGCGTGACGCGCAATGAAACCCGCGTGGTGCGGGAAGCGGGCGCGGCGGCTGGAGGCTCGACGTATCTGATCGCGCATAACGGCGCGGACGGTGAGTTCCGCTGCGTACTCGATAGCTTGCCGGGCGGCCAAGCAAGCGGCGCGTCGCTGTCGCATGCGGCGCGTGCCGCGCTCGGGGTGCAGGAGGGCGACGCGGTACGCTGTGTGCCGCTGCATCAGCCGCATCAGGAAGAATCTTTGGGAGACGCACAATGATCGTCGTTCGCGTTGTGCAACGAGGCGATGTGGACGCGCTCATGCGGCTCGCGCAGGAGACGGGCCCAGGCCTCACCACCTTCAAGCCGGATCGTGATGCACTCGCGGCGCGCGTCGAACGGGCGCGCCGCACGATGGAAGACAAGGCCGAGCCGCACGAAGCCGGTTATTTCTTCGTGATGGAAGACACCGATACCGGCGACGTGGCAGGCGTATGCGGGATCGAAACCGCGGTCGGCCTCCAGCAACCGTTTTACAACTACCGCGTGAGCACCGTGGTTCACGCGAGCCAGGACCTCGGCATCTGGACGCGCATGCGCGCACTGAATATTTCGCATGACCTGACGGGTTACGCCGAAGTGTGTTCGCTGTTCCTGAGTCCGCGGTATCGCACGAGCGGCGTCGGCGGTCTGCTGTCGCGTTCGCGCTTTATGTTTCTGGCGCAGTTCCGCGAACGTTTTCCGCAGCGTTTGTGCGCGGAATTGCGCGGCCATTTCGATGCGAACGGCACCTCGCCGTTCTGGCGCGCGGTGGGCTCGCATTTCTACCAGATCGATTTCAACGCGGCGGACTATCTGAGTTCGCACGGCCGCAAGGCGTTTCTCGCCGAGTTGATGCCGCGCTATCCGGTGTATGTCGAACTGCTGCCGGAAGAAGCACAGGAATGCGTCGGACTCACACACAGCGACACGATTCCGGCGCGCCGCATGCTCGAATCCGAAGGGCTGCGCTACGAGAACCACGTCGATATTTTCGATGCAGGCCCGGTGCTCGAATGTCATATCGCCGACTTGCGCACCGTGCGCGAAAGCGTGGTGGTGCCGGTGGAGATTGCCAATGTGCCGGCAGGCGCGCCGCAGGATGCGCCGCGTTCGCTGGTATCGAACACGTCGCTGGGCGATTTTCGCGTGGGCGTCGCGGCGGGTGTGCCGCAAGACGGCGTGTTCCGCATGAGCGCCGCCGAAGCGGCCGCGCTCGACGTCAAGGCAGGCGACCCGGTGCGGGTGCTGCCGCTGAAACATAAACAGGGATGATCATGAGCGAGCTTTTCATCGACGGCGAATGGGCCGCCGGCACAGGACCCGCATTCGCGTCGCGCAACCCGGGTACGGGCACGGCGGTGTGGGAAGGCAATAGCGCCTCGGCGGACGACGTCGATCGTGCTGTGCGCAGCGCACGCCGTGCATTCGCGGCATGGTCGGCATTGAGTCTCGACGAGCGTTGCGGCGTGGTGCGCCGTTTTGCTGCGCTCGTGACGGAACGCAAGGAAGCGTTGGCCGAAGCGATTGGCCGCGAGACGGGTAAGCCGCTGTGGGAAGCCCGTACCGAGGCGGCTTCGATGGCGGCGAAGGTCGAGATCTCGATTCAGTCGTACAACGAACGCACCGGCGAAAAGCGTTCGCCGATGGCTGACGGCACCGCCGTGCTTCGGCATCGTCCGCATGGGGTGGTCGCGGTGTTCGGGCCGTATAACTTCCCTGGGCACTTGCCGAACGGGCATATCGTCCCGGCACTGATCGCGGGTAACGCGGTGGTGTTCAAGCCGTCGGAACTGGCGCCAGGCGTGGCGGCGCTCACGGTGCAGATCTGGCGCGACGCGGGCTTGCCCGCCGGCGTGCTGAACCTCGTGCAGGGCGAGAAAGAGACGGGCATTGCGCTTGCCAATCATCGGCAGATCGACGGCCTGTTCTTCACGGGTAGTTCGGATACCGGAACATTGCTGCACAAGCAATTCGGCGGCCGTCCGGAGATCGTCCTGGCGTTGGAGATGGGTGGCAACAATCCGCTCGTGATCGGACCCGTGGCCGATGTCGACGCCGCCGTGCATCACACGATTCAATCGGCGTTTCTGTCGGCAGGGCAGCGCTGCACCTGCGCGCGCCGCATTTTCGTACCGAATGACGCGTTCGGCGACCGCTTTGTAGAACGCCTGATCGAAGTGACCTCGCGTATCGGCGTCGGCGAATACAACGCCGATCCACAGCCGTTCATGGGCGCGGTGATTTCCGCGCGGGCGGCCTCGCGTCTGGTTGCGGCGCAGGAGCGTTTGCTCGCCGACGGCGCGAAGGCACTCCTGAAGATGGAGCAGCGCGATCCGAAACTGGGCTTCGTCACGCCTGCGATTCTCGACGTCACGAACGTGAAGAACCTGCCGGACGAAGAACATTTCGGACCGTTGGCGCAGATCATTCGCTACAGCACGTTCAACGAAGCGCTCGAAAAAGCCAACGATACCGAGTTCGGCCTCTCCGCCGGCCTGCTCGCCGACGACGAAGCGCTGTGGACGCATTTCCAGCGCACCATCCGCGCGGGCATCGTCAACTGGAACCGTCCGACCAATGGCGCGTCGTCGGGCGCGCCGTTCGGTGGGCCGGGACGTTCGGGCAATCACCGGCCGAGCGCGTTCTACGCGGCCGACTACTGCGCGTATCCGATGGCCTCCGTCGAAAGCGCGCAACTGCAAATGCCCGCGAGCGTCTCGCCGGGCCTTCAATTCTAAGGATCGACGATGCAAGCCACTGAAGCCAATTTCGACGGTCTCGTCGGCCCGACCCACAATTACGCAGGGCTCTCGTTCGGCAATGTCGCGTCGCAGAACAACGAGAAGTCGATTGCGAATCCGAAGGCCGCCGCCAAGCAGGGCCTGCGCAAGATGAAGCAATTGGCCGATCTCGGCTTTCATCAAGGCGTGTTGCCGCCGCAGGAGCGTCCGTCGATGCGCCTGTTGCGCGAACTCGGTTTTTCGGGCGACGACGCGACGGTGATCGCACGCGTGGCCAAAGACGCGCCCGAGTTGCTGGCCGCGGCGAGTTCGGCGTCAGCGATGTGGACCGCGAATGCGGCGACGGTGAGCCCGTCGGCCGATACACACGACGGCCGCGTGCATTTCACGCCGGCCAATCTGTGCAGCAAGCTGCACCGCGCGATCGAGCACGAATCGACCCGCCGCACTTTGCGCGCGATTTTTAGCGACTCCGATCGTTTCGCGGTGCACGAGGCGCTGCCCGGGACACCGGCGCTCGGCGACGAAGGCGCCGCGAACCATACGCGCTTTTGCTCGGAATATGGCACACGTGGTGTCGAATTCTTCGTGTACGGCCGTAGCGAATATCGCCGTGGACCGGAGCCGAAGCGTTTTCCCGCACGTCAGACGTTCGAGGCGAGCCGTGCGGTCGCGCAGCGTCACGGTCTGGAAGAAGCGGCCACGGTGTGCGCGCAGCAGAATCCCGATGTGATCGACGCGGGCGTGTTCCACAACGACGTGATCGCGGTCGGCAATCGCAATACGCTGTTCTGCCACCAACTCGCGTTCGTCGACCAGAACGCGGTGTACGACGAACTGCGCACCAAACTCGCCGGACTGAAGGCCGGGTTCAACGTGATCGAAGTGCCGGACGCGCAGGTGAGCGTATCCGATGCCGTGACGTCGTACCTGTTCAACAGCCAGTTGCTGACCCGCCCGGACGGCAAGCAGGTGCTGGTCGTGCCGCAGGAATGCCGCGAGAACCCGCGTGTCGCCGCGTATCTGGACGATCTGACCTCGCATACCGGTCCGATCGACGACGTGCTCGTGTTCGATCTGCGTGAAAGCATGAAGAACGGCGGCGGTCCGGCGTGTCTGCGCCTGCGCGTGGTGCTGAACGAGGCGGAACGCGCGGCGGTGACGCCTGGCGTGTGGATCAACGACAAGCTGTTCGGCCGGCTCGATACGTGGATCGAGAAGCACTATCGCGATCGTCTCGCACCGACCGATCTGACCGATCCGCAACTGCTCGCCGAATCGCGCACCGCGCTTGACGAACTGACGCAGATTCTCGGCCTGGGTTCGCTGTATGACTTCCAGCGCTGAGCACGACATGCGGTTTGCGATGCTCGACGATTTCCTTGCCTACACACTGGCGGGCACGCGGCCCGGCGCGCAGGAAACGCAGGGCGTATGCGCGAACGGCGGCGTGCGCTGGTCGTGGCTCGACGACGGCGTTCTGCAACTCGAACCCACGGCGCTGGAGAAGGGCGCGCGCAGCGTGCTCGCTTCCGCCGGCGTGCATGGCGACGAGACCGCGCCGATCGAATTACTTTCGTATCTCGTGCGCGATATCGCGCGAGGCAGCGCTGCGCTGACCTGCCGGCTGCTGGTGATTCTCGGCAACGTCGACGCCATGCGCGACGCGTGCCGGTATCGCGACGACGACCTGAACCGCCTCTTCAGCGGACGGCATGCGCAGTTGCCGGACAGCCACGAAGCGCCGCGCGCGGCGGCATTGGAACATGCGGCGACGCAGTTCTTTGCCGCGGCGTCGGCCGAACGCGGCGCGCGCTGGCATATCGACATGCACACGGCAATCCGCGCGTCGGCATTCGAGCAGTTCGCGCTGCTGCCGCACACGGGCATGCCGTTTTCGCGTGCCATGTTCGAGTGGCTCGGCGAGGCGCGCATCAGCGCGGTGCTGCTTCATACGACCAAGGGCAACACTTACTCGCATTTCACCGCGCATGCATGCGGCGCCGAGGCGTGTACGCTGGAACTCGGCAAGGTGCGTCCGTTCGGCCAGAACGATCTGACGCGTTTTGCCGGTGCGGACGAAGCGCTGCGCCATCTGCTCGCGGGCACCAGCATTGCAAGGCATCATCCGGATGCGGCACTGCCGCGTGCTTTTACGGTAATCGATCAGATTACCAAGCAGAGCGACGCGTTCGAATTGCGGGTGGCCGCGGACGTGCCGAACTTCACACCGTTCGCGAAGGGCACGGTACTCGCCTGCGACGGCGATTATCGCTATATCGTGAGTCGCGACGAGGAACGTATCGTGTTTCCGAACGCGACGGTCAAGCTGGGCTTGCGCGCCGGCTTGATGGTGGTCGAGACGACGCAGGAGACGCTGTCCGGTCTTGTCTAACGCCGCTTCGTGGATGAAACGTTGCTCACCGAAGGCGCGCAACGTTTCATCCCATGCGCAAGGGCGCGCTTAAGCCGCGTCCGCCTTCACCAAACCTTCCGCCACCATCGCTTCACGCACTGTCGGCCGCGCTGCGACGCGCGCCAGATAGGCGTTCAGATGCGGATACGCGCCCAGATCGATGGAGAGCATCCGCGCCCAGCTCAGCACTGTGAACGCGTACGCGTCGGCAACCGAGTACTGTCCGTTCAGATAATCGCGTTCGGTGAGCACCCGCTCGAGTTCGCCGAAGCGGGTGGCGAGCTTCGCGCGGCATTCGGCCCTGGTCGAATCGGCGGTCTCCTGATGCCATAGCCACGGGCTGAACGTCTTGTGCAGTTCCGTGCTGATATAGGTGAGCCATGCGACTACCGCGAGCCGTTGCGGCGAGCCCGCGGCCGGCAATAGACCACGCTCCGGCGCGAGATCGGCAATGTACTGCAGCAGCGCCGCGCCTTCGGTGTGGCGTGAGCCGTCGGCGAATTCGACGAGGGGCACATAGCCGCGCGGCGAGATCGCATAGTAATCGTCGCCGTTGGCGAGCTTGTGCGTTTGCAGGTTGACCTTGACGGTTTCGAAATCGAGCCCGGCTTCGCGCAATGCAATGTGAACGGCCAGCGAGCAGGCGCCCGGCGAATAGTAGAGTTTCATGGTGTCACCGCTAAAACGAGAGTGAAGTGCCGGCAGGCGCCGGTGGCAAGGCTCGTCGGCCGACAAGTCGATGTGGTAAAAGTAGCGCGGATCGCATTCAGAATAAACAGGCGGCTTGCCAAACCATGCGTGCAAAAACGCAATACGAACTGACCTCGGCGGATACCCAGACCATTCTTGCGCTGGTGCGCGCCGGCACGCTGGCGGAAGCCGCGCTTCGCCTGGGCATCGATGCGTCGACGATTTTTCGCTCCGTGCAGCGGATTGAACGCGGGCTGGGGCAGCGTTTGTTCGAGCGTTCGCGCAGCGGCTATCGCGCGACACCGCTTGGCGCACAACTGGCGCGCCATGCCGAACGCATCGAAAGCGAACTGGCGGCGGCGCGCTCGACCGTGCAGGCGAGCAGCGACCGCGTGTCCGGCAGTGTTCACGTCACGACTACCGACACCGTGCTCTATGGCCTCGTGCTGCCCGCATTGCGTGATTTCGCGGCGCTGCATCCGGCGTTGTCATTCGAGTTGACGGCCACCAACAGTCTCGCGAGCCTGACCAAACGCGATGCCGACATTGCCGTGCGCGCCACGCGCCGCGCACCGGATCATCTGGTGGGCAAACATGTCGGCCCGCTGCGTATCGCGGTGTTCGCCGCGAAGGCGAGCGGCATTCACGCAAGCGACGCCGATGCGCTGTCGCGCTGCGACTGGGTGGCCCCCGACGGCTCGCTCGGCGATCATCCATCGATCCTGTGGCGCAAGCGTCATTGCCCCGCGGTCGAACCGCGTTACAAGACCAATAGCGTGATGGCGGTGTTCGAGATGGTGGTGCGCGGCTTTGGCGTCGGCATCTTCCCGACTTTTCTCGCCCGCGACCGGGACGATCTCGTACAACTGACGCCGCCGCTCGACGAAGCCGAATCGCAGGTCTGGGTGCTCGCGCATCCTGAATCGCGTCATCTGCCGCATGTCGCGGCGGTCTACACGCATCTTTCGCGGCGGCTCGAAGACGATTTCGTTGCCGGCGACGGGGCGCGCTGAGCGCGTGCGCAAGGGTATTTTTTTGCCTGAACGCGACACGTAATTGCGCCTTTACGCGCGCCATGACGCTTCCGTCAAACGAGGCGCGGGCCCAAGTGCCCGCCAGGCGTGCATTGGGAAGCCTGTACAATCCCGCCCGCGCGGCTGTTGCGCTGCACCACAGCGGCCGCTGGAGTTTGAATCGTATTTTTGGCGCGGCAATCATGCTGGCCCGGATTCGGCTTCGTCTTATTCAATACCGTAGAGGAACACCCGTAATGAAGATCAATTGGCGAAACATGGCCGCGCTTGCGCTGTTCGCGGCGGCAACGGTAACGGCAGGCGTCGCATCCGCGGCGGATATCAAGGAAGTGCGCTTCGGTGTCGAGGCGTCGTATGCGCCGTTCGAATCGAAGTCGCCGTCGGGCGAGTTGCAAGGTTTCGATATCGACGTCGGCAATGCTGTCTGCGCAAAGCTGAAGGCGAAATGCGTATGGGTCGAGAATTCGTTTGACGGCCTGATTCCGGCACTGGAAGCGCGCAAGTTCAACACGATCAACTCGGACATGACGATCACGGAACAGCGCCGTCAGGCCATCGATTTCACCGATCCGATCTACACGATCCCGAATCAGATGATCGCGAAGAAGGGCAGCGGTCTGCTGCCTACGCCGGCCTCGCTCAAGGGCAAGCACGTCGGCGTACTGCAAGGCACGATTCAGGAAGCCTACGCGAAGGCGCGCTGGGCGCCGGCGGGTGTCGACGTCGTGCCGTATCAGACGCAGGATCAGATTTACGCCGACCTCGCATCGGGTCGTCTGGACGCCGCGTTCCAGGACGCGGAAGCGGCCTCGAAGGGCTTCCTGAAGAAGCCGCAAGGCGCGGGCTTCGAATTCGCCGGCCCGCCCGTCACCGATGAGAAGCTGCTCGGCGCGGGTGTGGGCTTCGGCATCCGCAAGGGCGACAAGGCGTTGAAGGACGCGTTGAACCAGGCGCTCAAGGAACTGAAGGCCGACGGCACGATCGACCGCTTCGCCGCCAAGTATTTCGACGTGAAGGTGGTGTTGAAGTAAAGCGTGTGAATCGAGCGAATTGAGTGAATGAGATGCACACGTGAGATGCAAACGGCCGCTGATGCGGCCGTTTGCATCTGGAGCGCCACGTATGCGGTGGCGCCGCAGCCGGTCAGCGAAGGTTGGCCTTCGGCTGATCGAGATAATCGAATGCGACCTCACCGAGTCCGAGCGTCAGATCGGCCAGAAGATGCCGGGCCTCGACGATTTCGAGCACAGGCAATTCGGCGACCGGCGCCAGCGCATGCGGCGCCAGTTCGAGCGACGCGGGACCCGTCCATGCACCCTTCAGGGTGATGTCCTGCAGGTAGTAGCGCACCAGCTCGCAAATACGCGGCGTGCCGTCGACGTGCGGAATCACCTTCAGCAGGAAGTTCGGCGCTTCGAGGCGTTTCTGTTGTTGCGCGAGATCCAGTTGCCGATGCTTGTAGCCCATTGTGCCGGTGGCAATGCGCACCGGGCCGTAATCGAGCGTGCCGACGAGTGTGTCGGTGTGCACTTCGAGCACCGGCGAGGCTAGTTTCTTCGGAAACCCCCACAGTTCGCGGCCACCGGCGATCGGCGGGTGGTCGTCCAGATACATGGCCAGCGTGTAGCTGCCCGCCACCCCGTTGTACGACACCGGGATCACCTGACCGCTTTCCGTGTAGTCGCCAAAACCGGTCGAATCCGGCATGCGAATGAATTCGTAATGCACCAGCGGCTCGCCGATCTCGAGCGGTTCGGGCACCACGGCGCGCAGTTTGTCCGGATCGGTACGGTAGGTAATGATCAGGAATTCCCGGTCGATGAAACGATATGGCCCCATCGGAAATGCCGGGCTCGTGATCGGCATCGCGAAGGCATTTGACAGCACGCTTTTGACGTCCATGATTTTCCTTGGTGGTTAGAGGCGGGACTGCGGCAAAGTGGTGCACGTGATCGAACGCTTTTGCACTGCACAAGAGTATCGTCGATTTTGCCCCGGCCTTCAGCGAGACGGGCGCTCAATGACTTCCAATTATTTCGAGATATTGCGGCGTTGACATGTCCGCGCGCGATGGCCTGCGCTAAAATCGCCGGGCGTACCGCGTACCCAAAGGGTTTCAGATTGTGGATGTGCGCAATGGGTGCAGCGAAAACCAAAATACAGCAGTAAGCGCCGGGGCGGCGCTTTGCGGGGGAGCAGAATGACCAGCATCGCAATCGAGAATCCGCGGCAGGCGAGGGCTTCGGACGATGCGCAATTGAACGCCAGCTTCGCGCGGCAGCCGATTCTGAATCGTGACGGCATGCTGTGCGGCTATGAAATCAAGGTGCGCGCACCGGATTTGCCCGCAGCCGACGAACTCGACAGCGCGGCGGCCCATGGCGCCGATCCGGCCGCGGCCGCCGATGGCTTGCCAGGCCGCGCGCCCGAGCCGGCGCAACGCGTGGCGCGCGCCGTACTGCGCGGTCTGCTGCACAGCAATGTGCGTAGTGCGCTCACCGGGCATCCAGCTTACGTGGATGTAAGCCGCGAGATGCTGTTCGACGATTCGATTCTGCACCTGCCCGCTGAGCGTTTCATGTTTGAATTGTCGCCGTCCATGCACGTCGACGATGAACTGATTGCGCGCATTGTCCAGTTGCACGGCCGGCGCTATCGCTTCGTACTCGACGAAGTGACGCAGCCCGATGAAACATTTGCGAAACTGCTGCCCTACGCGGAAGTCGTGAAGATCGATTTCACGCACGCGTCGCCGGCACTGTTGCCCAAATTGACGAGCGTGCTCAAATCGGCGGGCAAGTTATTGATCGCGCAGGGCCTCGATTTGCAAGCCGATTTTGAAGCCGCGCACGGTATGGGTTTCGACCGTTTTCAGGGCTACTTCTTCGCGCGTGCGCAGACTTCGACAACGCGGCGTGTCAGTGCACCGCGGCATGCCTTGCTGAATCTGCTGCAGCTACTGTCGGGCGACCCGACCGTCGCGCAACTCGAAGCCGAACTCAAGTTGAATCCGGTGCTGGTCATGCATCTGATGAAGCTGGCGAATTCGAGCGGCTTGGCAGTTGGCCACAAGGTCACGACACTGCGCGAAGCGATCAACGCAACCGGCACGAACCGGATCGCGCGCTGGACCCAGTTGCTGTTGTACGCGGACGGCCGCAAGGTGGCGTTGGAAGACGATCCTCTGCTGCAACTCGCGGCAACCCGTGCGCGGTTCATGGAGCTGGCGATCGAGCGCTTGCCCGAAGCCGGGCGCGACGAAGCCGATGCGGCGTTTCTGACCGGCGTGTTTTCGTTTGTCGATGCGGTGTTCGGCGGTTCGCTCGAAAGCACGCTGAATGTGTTGACGCTGTCGCGGCCGATCCAGGCGGGCATTCTGCATCGGCAGGGCGTGCTGGGCTTGTTGCTGAGCGCGGTCGAAGCGCTCGAGCGCGGCGCGTGGGATGAGCTCGAAGCCTTGAGCGCGCGTTTGCAACCGTTGACGGTGGAAGAGATCGCGGTGCTTGGTCTCGCGGCCGGAGCCTGGGCCGGCGTCGGGGATCACAGCGCCGAGGGTCTGGAGCGGATCGAGGATTGAAGATTGAGTTCAGAGACCGGCATGCTGCGCATGCCGGCCTTTACACTTCACACATCTGAGCGTCGCGACGTAGGGCAAATACAAAACCGGTGAGAGTGAAGCACCGTGATCAACGATCACGCCACGTCTTCACATCGTCTCCATTTCCTGCATCTGCCCCAGGCCGAAAAAACGTCCTAACTCCCTCGCCAGCTCATTCAACGCGCTCATTTCCTTCTGCGATATTCGTCGAGGCTCGTGAGCATGCGACCAGTCGCCGTAAAGCAGCGCCACTGTCTGATCGGTTTCGTCGACTACCGGCAAGAGTACGAAGGCGCGGGCATCGTCGAACGAACGTCGGAACCATTCGGGTAAGCGCGCCACCATCTTCGGGTCGCGCGCGTTCTCGATGAAGATGCCCACCGAGTTGGCGATTGCCAGATGAAACACGTCGGGCTCGAACGCGGTATTGAACGACAGCTTCGGCATCGCCGCGTCGATCTTCGGACCGAGCCCGAGGCGCGCCTTGAACGTACCGTTGCTGTGTTTGACGAACACGACAGTGCGCGCAAAACCGAGCGCCGCCAGCACGGTTTCCGCGGCCAGGGCCAGCGCCGGCGCGAGCGGGCTGCTGTCGGGCAGGCCGCGCAGATCGCCCACACCCGCCGCGATGCGCGCTTGCGGATCGAGCGCCTCGCGCGCGATCGCGTCCGCATTGGCGCGCAACTCCACGATCTCGCGCATCACGCCGTCGCCGCCTTCTTCGCGGGCGAGCGCGACGCTCATCTGATGCAGCACGTCCGGATCGGTATTCAATGCGTAGCTGTATTGCCGCGCCAGTTCGGCGATGCGTTCTTCGCGCTCCCAGTCCGGCATGTTCTGCTGGGTCAGCACGTCGGCGACCGCCGTCGAATAGTTGGTGATGGCGCGCAGCCACTGCACCTGGCGCGGCTGTTCGACATCCAGCGGGTCGAACTCGCCCATGCCGGAGCGGATCATGTCGGGCAGGCGCCAGCGCACCGCGGCTTCGGCGCCGATTTCCTCGAACGTGACGCCGAGCACCAGCACGCAGGCATCGGCTTCGAGTGCGCCGTCGTCGATATGGCGGCGGATCTGATCCCACTCCGCGTCGAGATAGAACACCACCAGCAGCTTGCCGATCTGGCGCATCAGCGTGCAGACCACGGCTTCCTCGCCGGCGCGCAGATCGCCGCGCTCGGTCAGCTTGCGCGCGACGCAGCCCGACAGCAGCGTGCGGTTCAATTCGAGTTTCGCGTCGATGCGGCGTGGCGCGCTGTGATGAAAGTGATCGACGATTTTCAGGCCGACCACCAGATGGCCGACCGCGTCCATGCCGAGCACCATCAGGGCGCGCGACACGGTGGTGATGTTGCCGCCGAACGCCATGTACATGGCCGAGTTGGCGAGCCGCAGCACTTTTTGCGTCAGGGCGAAATCCGATAGGACGACCTGCACGAGGCCGGTGAAGTCGAGGTCGTCGTTGTTCATCGCCGCCATGGTGGTGCGCAACGACTGCGACAGCATGGGGAAATCGCCGCGCTCGCTCATTCGCGTCCAGAGCCGGTCGAGCACCGCCGCCTTTACCATGTGAGTCCCGCAAAAACCATACATGTTCCAAAGAATGCCACGCCGGCATCAGGCCGGCATCTTGCGCTGCGCACGCGTGCTATCTGCATCGCTATGCGGTGTGCAGGTGCAGCGTGCGCGTTTCGAATCGCTGCGCGAGCTCGTCGGACGGCAACGCCTTGCACACGAGCCACCCCTGTATGTGGTCGCAACCCATCTCGGTGAGCAGCGCGCGCTGGGCTTCCGTTTCGACGCCCTCGGCGACCAGTTCGAGATCGAGTGTCTGTGCGAGTCCGACGACCGCGCTAACGATTGCCTGATCGTTCCGGGAGGTTAGCAGATTCTCGACAAAACTCCTGTCGATCTTGAGTTTGGCCAAGGGGAATCGTTGCAGGTAAGCCAGACTCGAATAGCCGGTACCGAAGTCGTCGACTGCAAAGCGGATGCCCATCGCCGTCAATTCTTCGAGCAAACCCTTGGCGTGAGCAGGGTCATGCATCAGCAGGCTTTCGGTGATCTCGAACACGAGCCGGCGCGGATCGATGCCCGTCAGCTCGATCGCTTCGCGCACGGCGTCTTTGAAGCGTGGATCGCGGAACTGTTGCGGCGACACGTTGACGGCCACGTATTGCAAGCTGATGCCCCGTGCATCCCACTGGATCAACTGCATGCAGGCGACCTTCAATACCCAGTTGCCGAGAAAGTTGATCAGGCCGATCGACTCCGCGAGCGGAATGAACATCGACGGCGGCACCAGGCCGTGCACGGGGTGCAGCCAGCGGATCAGCGCTTCGACGCCGACCACGCCATGCGTGCGGCTGCTCGTGATCGGCTGGAAATGCAGCGAGAACTCGCCGTTGCGCACGCCGTCGTAAAGGTCGGCTTCCAGCTTCAGGCGCTCCGCGTCGGCGGGATTGTCGTCCGGTACGTAGAAGGCGAGCGTGTTGCCGCCGGCGGCCTTGGCCTGCAGCAGCGCATGGTCGGCCCAGCGCAGCAGGTGCGTGTCGTGCGCGGCGGTGTCGTTGGCGTGCCGCACGTCGGGGTAGAGTGCAATGCCGATGCTCGCCGACAGATGCACCTGCTGACCGCTAAAGACATACGGCTGCTGGATCGCGGTCAACAGGCGGCGCGCCAGCGCTTCGGCCGCGGCGGCCGCGTCCGTGCGGCTCGCGGCCGGCTTCACGAGGATCGCGAACTCGTCGCTGGCCACTCGCGCCACCGTCTCGTTCGGGTTCGTCATATTCAATAGGCGCCGCGCCGTATCGCGCAGCATCTCGTCGCCGGCATCGTAGCCGAGCGCGCGGTTCACGCGCTGATAGTCGTCGAGGTCGAGCAGCAGCAGGGCGGCCGGTGTGCCGTGGGCGTCGGCCTGCTGTTGCGCGTCGAGCAGCGCGGGGATCAGCGCCGACTGATTGGCCAGGTTGGTCAGGCGGTCCAGGTGCAATGCCTGGGTCAGGCGCTCCTCGGTGGCGCGCCAGGCGGACACGTCGAAACCGGCGATCGCGTAGCCGTCGATGCCGTCGTGGTTACTGCGCACCACCCGCAGCTCGACCGTGATCGGATAGGTCAGCGACTTGATCAGGCCGAGCGTGGCTTTCTCGACGTTCCCCGTGGCCGTGGCGCGCGTCAGCAGCGCGTCGAGGCGCTGCACGTCGGCGGGCGCCACGAGATCGTGCAGCGTGATGGTCTCGAGGTATTCCCGGTGATAGCCGATGAAGCGCAGGCTGGCGTCGGAAACGTAGAGGAAGCGCAGTTCTTCGTCGATGTGCGCCAGCAGGTCGACGGCGCCGACCACCTGTTCCAGTTGCGCCGTGCGGCTTGCGCGTGGCTCCGGCTTGCCGTAGGCGCGTCGGCCGAGCGCGCGAAACCGGTCGATGACCGTTCGCAAGGAGCCCCGGCGGGGCGCGGTGATCCTGTTCGCTTCCATGTTTGTCGCTGGCAACCTGTGTTCGTCTGCAGGCGGGGCGGCTCGCCGCCCACCGTGTCCGGGCGGTCAAGAGGTATCAGGCCGCCCCATCAGAACAAGATAACGACCCGCGGCGGGAAATCTTTAGCGCTCGCTACAAAAAACAAACGGTAAGGAAGCGGCGGCGCGGGCGCCGTCGTGGCGGCAGCGATTCGGTTAAAGTGCAACGGCCTGGCGTCCGTTAATACGGCAAACCCGTTGTGCAGTGCCGGCTGAGACGTCGCTGCGTAGCTTTCCGAATACTTGCACCGATGAGCCATGTCTGAACGTCACTTTGCCGGGGCCATGCCCCGGCACGTCGAGGTGCTTGAGCAGGGTGCCGAAGACGCCGACCCGGCGTCCGCCGCACAGTTTGTTTATCTGGGCCGCCAGCCGATTCTCGATCGCGATGGCGCGCTCAACGCTTATGAATTGCTGTTTCGAGCCAGCGCGCATAACTATGCCGAGGTCAGCGACGACGCCCAGGCAACCGCGCAGGTGGTAGCGCGCGCGATCGGCGGCATTGGCGTGGCGGCCGTGCTGGGCCAGCACCGCGGCTTCGTCAACATCGACCGCGCGCTGCTCTTTAACGACATTGTCCATTTGATGCCGCCCGAGCGCTTTGTGCTCGAGATCCTGGAAACCGTCCAGTTCGATGCGCAGCTTGGGCGCCGGCTGACCGAATTGCGCCGTGCGGGCTTCCAGGTGGCGCTCGACGATGTCTGCGAGCTGTCCGACGAGCTGCTGGCCGCGCTGCCGTACGCCGACATCGTCAAGATCGATTTTCTACAGGCCGAGCGGTCCGTGCTGGCCCGGCTGGCCTCGACGATACGCAGCCATGGCAAGACACTGATCGCGGAAAAGGTCGAGACGCGCGAAGACTTTGCGCTGGCTCGAGAGCTTGGCTTCGATCTGTTCCAGGGGTACTTTTTTGCCCGGCCGCAGGTGCTGAGCGCGCCGCGCAACCGCTCGCCGCGGCCAGGCCTGCTGCGTCTGCTGGCGCTGCTGTCGCGTGATGCCGGGATTCTCGAACTCGAAGCGGAGCTCAAGCTGAACCCGAGCGTGGTGGTGCAACTGCTGCGCCTCGTCAATTCGAGCGCGTTCGGGCTGGGGCGCAATATTGCCTCGCTGCGCGAAGCCATCCTTGCGACCGGCACGCGGCAGATTGCCCGCTGGGCGCAACTGCTGCTGTACGCGGACAGCGGCGAGCTGCCGTGGCGCGCCGACCCGCTGGTGCAACTGGCCGGTACGCGTTCGCGCCTGATGGAGTTGGCCGCCGGCTGGCTGCGCCCGGGCGATGACGAGTTTGCCGATGCCGCTTTCATGACCGGCATTTTTTCGCTGGTTCACGTGGTGGTCGGCAGCACGCCCGCGGCGGTTCTCGAGAAACTCGGCCTCGCGCCGCAGATTCGCGAAGCGATCGTCACGCGCGGCGGCGCGCTGGGCACCTTGTTGCGGATTGCCGAGACGGCCGGCGAGGGGGGCGATGCCGCCTCGATCGCGGCCGGACCGGATGCGCCGCCAGGTTTCGCGGCGCTCACGCCCGAGGTGCTGGCCGAGCTGAACCTGTCCGCTGCGGCGTGGTTCGGCGCGCATATTGACGAAGCGGCCTGATGCATCCTTTTCGGGGATTCTGACGTACCTAGTCTGTACGTGGTCCAATAGCGTGTGAAGATTGCTGGGTCTGGCCAAACGCCTTGGCCTCCGGCAGATGATGTCGGCCACGCGCCCATGTGCACTAACATTTCGAGGGATCGCAGATGAAGAGGAAGCTCATACCGACGGTGTTTGCCGCCGTCCTGTCCGTGGGATTCGCGGTGCATTCGCTGACGGCTTCGGCCACGCTCAAGCCGGGCGATACCGCGCCGCAATTTACCGCGCAGGCATCGCTCGGCGGCAACACTTACAGTTATTCGCTGGCTGACGAACTGAAGAAAGGGCCGGTGGTGCTGTATTTCTACCCGGCGGCCTTCACAAAAGGCTGCACGATCGAAGCGCACGAGTTTGCCGAGGCTGTCGACGAGTACAAGAAGTATGGCGCGACCGTGATCGGTGTGTCGCACGACAACATTGATACGTTGACGAAGTTTTCGGTGAGCGAATGCCGCAGCAAATTCCCGGTGGCGGCCGACGCCGATGCGAAGGTGATTGGCGCCTATGACGCCGGCATGCCGATGTTTAGCTCGATGGCTAATCGCGTGTCATACGTGATCGCACCGGATGGCAAGATCATTTACGAGTACACGAGCTTGTCGCCGGAGAAGCATGTCGAGAATACGCTGAAGGCGGTGAAGGACTGGGCGGCGGCGCATAAACAGCCTTGATGACCGGGCTGGGCCGGGTCGGGCGATGTTTGGGCTTGACTTGGCCTGGCTTGGCGGTGCGTTTTTCGCAATGGTTTCTTGCCTGAGGAGTTGGGGTGGGCTGTGCTAGGCTGATTTTTTTGCCTGGCGAGTTTGCGATGCCGATTCTTGTAGCGTTCATTGCGCTGATCGCGCTGGTGTATGGGGCTGTGCGTGCGTTTTATGCCTTGCAGGCGGCTTGGGGTTTGGCCGTGGCTGTTGCGGTTGCTGCTTTGGTTGTTTTGCTTCTGATTGCTGCGGTTGTTTACTGGTGGCGGCGTCGGAAGGAAGTCGCGCCGAATATTCGCGACGGCGATTGGACTCATGAGATTAAAGGGACCTGGGGGACGGTGCGGCTTGCTGCTGGGAAGCGGCTATGCGAGATTCGCCTTGGCGGCGAGCAGGGGGATTATATTTTTGCCGATCTGCTGGGGGCCGAGGTGCAGCGGCATGGTGCTCAGTGGCAGGTCGCTTTGACAGTTAAAGATGCCAGGCATCAGGTTTGGGTTTTGCCCATGCTGGGCGAGCGGCAGGCTAAACAGTGGCGGCGGATTTTTTTGCTTGCTGTTGGGCAGGGGCTTTGAAATTAAGGGTTGGGTTTTTTGCCTGCCCGGCAGGGGGGCCTTCTCGGCGCCTTGCGTTGTTGGTCTGGCTCTTTGGCCTTTGCTTGCTTTGTTAGTGGTCCGTTCTGTTGTTGGTCTTTTGGCCTTTCCTTGTTTTGTTAGTGGTCTATTAGCGTTGCCCCTGTGCGGGGCGGCACCTACTTTTCTTTGCCTGCCGCAAAGAAAAGTAGGCAAAAGAAAGCGGCTCAAACCGCCAGCTCATAAGCGGGTCCCCCGCGCAGTAGCGGTAGTGGTGCATCTGGAATCTGTCTTCTCGCACACTCCGCCTCAGTGACAAGGCAGTCATACCTCCGGCGGCGCTGCGCGCGCCGATACCCGGTTCATAGAACCGCCCCCAGGTTTTTGCTCCCCCGATTTACTCAATTCCTGACTCGTCGCTGCCTCACGGCTGCAAGCGCCACTGCGGCAGCGATCGCAAAGCAAGAGCAAAAGCGACGCACACCATTTCATTGAAGTGGGGTTGGCCAATCAGAGCGGGGGCATCTCGCCGAGGCGAAGCCGATGGCTCCCGCTGCGCGAATTAACCCCACTGGTTTCCCTGGCAGACCCGTCCGCGACGCACGCAGTGCGGAGTGGGAGCTGATGAGCGCCTTGTCGCTAACGCGGAGTGTGCGGGGGCACGGATTCCAGATGCACCACTACCGTGGCTGTGCGGGGGACCCGCTTATGAGCTGGCGGTGTGAGCCGCTTTCTTTTGCCTACTTTTCTTTGCGGCAGGCAAAGAAAAGTAGGTGCCCCCCCGCACAGGGGGAACGCTAATAGACCGATAAGAAAACAAGGAAAGGCCAAAAGACCAACACCAGGCCAGACCACAAGAACACAGCAAGACAACGCCAAAGCCCAGATCAACAAAAAAGCGCCGCGAAGGCCCCTCCCAGCCGGGCAGGCAAAACCCAAAACCAAAACCATTAACCCGCCGCCATCCCAGCGCGGCGCCCCTTCCTCTTCTCCCACCGCACCCGAATCCGATCCATATAGAGATACACCACCGGCGTGGTATAGAGCGTCAGCATCTGACTAACAATCAACCCGCCCACAATCGCAATCCCCAACGGCGCCCGCAGTTCAGCCCCTTCCCCGTGCCCGAAGGCCAACGGCAACGCCCCAAGCAACGCGGCACAGGTCGTCATCATGATCGGCCGGAACCGCAGCAGACACGCCTGATAAATCGCATCCCGCGACGACAACCCCTGCCGGGAGGCCTCAATCGCAAAGTCCACCATCATGATGGCGTTTTTCTTCACGATGCCGATCAGCAAGATCACCCCGATCAACGCGATGATGCTGAACTCCGTCCTGAACAGCAGCAAAGCCAGCAACGCCCCCACACCCGCAGAAGGCAGCGTCGACAAAATCGTCAACGGATGGATATAACTCTCGTACAACATCCCCAACACGATATACACCGCCGCCAACGCGGCCAGAATCAGAATCGGCTGGTCGGACATCGACTGCTGGAACGCCTGAGCCGTGCCCTGGAAACTGCCGTGAATCGTCCCCGGCATGCCGATCTGCGCCATGGTGTCGTAAATCGCCTGCGTCGCTGTCGATAAGGACACCCCCGGCGGCAGATTGAACGAAATCGTCGAGGCCACGAACTGGCTCTGGTGATTCACCGACAACGGCGTATTGCCCGGCCCAAAGCTCGCAATCGCCGACAACGGCACCATCGTTTCCTTCGCCGTCGAGACCGCGGCGCCCGACGAAGCGCTAGATTTCCCGCTCGCCGCAATCGAATTGATCGCCTGGTTGCGCGCGGAGTCGGCAGCAATGCTCGCCGCGCTCGATGCCGTCGTGCCCGCGGTGCCGCCAGTGGTCGCGCTCGTGGCGCTCGAGGTCGGCTGCGCCGTCACCGTGCCGGCCGGCGCATTGGTGGTCTGCGCGCCGCTCGCGCTGCCGCCCGAGGTGCTGATGTAAATCTGCTTCAGCATGTCCGGGCTCTGCCAGTACTTCGGCGCCACTTCCATCACCACGTGATACTGATTCAACGGGTTGTAGATCGTCGACACCTGGCGCTGGCCGAACGCGTCATACAAGGTGTTGTCGATCTGCGCCGGCTTGATGCCGAGGCGCGCTGCGGTGGCGCGGTCGATCGTCACCATCGCTTCAAGCCCGCCTTGCTGCTGGTCGGAATTCACATCCGCGAGTTCGGGGCGCGCCTGCAACGCCTCGGTGAGCTTCGGCCCCCACTTGTACAGATCGGGGGTGGAATCGGCTAACAGCGTGAACTGATACTGCGCGTTCGACTGCCGCCCGCCCACGCGAATGTCCTGCACGGCCTGCAGAAAGGTCCGCGCACCGGCGACGTCGCCGAGCGGCGCGCGCAGTTGCTGAATCACCTGGTCGGCGGACAGCTTGCGCTCGCTCTTCGGCTTGAGCGACACGAACATGAAGCCGGAGTTGGTCTGCCGGCCGCCGGTGAAACCGGCCACGCTGTCCACCGCGGGATTCTTGCCGACAATCTCCATCATCTCCGAGAATTTGCCCTTCATCGCCTGGAACGACGTGCTCTGGTCAGCCTGGATGCCACCGACCAGGCGCCCCGTGTCCTGCTGCGGAAAGAAGCCCTTCGGCACAATGATGTACAGCCAGATGTTCAGGCCGATAGTCGCAAGCAGAATCGTCACGATCAGGCGCGGATGCAGCAGCGCCCAGCCAAGCGTGCGCTCGTAACCACGCTGCATCGCGCTGAAACCGCGTTCGAGCCAGCGCCCGAAGCGGCCTTCTTCTTTCTTCTCGTGCGGTTCGCGCAGCAAGCGCGAACACATCATCGGCGTCAAGGTGAGCGAGACGATCAGCGACACGCCGATCGCCAGCGACAGCGTCAGCGCGAACTCGCGGAACAACCGCCCGACAATCCCGCCCATCAGCAGAATCGGCAGGAACACGGCCACCAGCGAGATACTGATCGACAGCACCGTGAAGCCGACTTCGCGCGCGCCGAGGAAAGCGGCCTTCATGCGCGGCACGCCGTTTTCTATATGCCGTGAGATGTTTTCGAGCACCACGATCGCGTCGTCGACCACGAAGCCGGTCGCGATCGTCAACGCCATCAGCGAGAGGTTGTCGATCGAGAAGCCCAGCAAATACATCGCACCGAACGTGCCGATGATCGAGATCGGCACGGCCACGCTCGGAATCAGCGTGGCGCGCCAGTTGCGCAGGAACAGGAACACCACCATGACGACCAGCGCCACCGCGATCATCAGCGTGCGTTCGGTGTCCTTCAGCGACGCGCGGATCGTCGTGGAGCGGTCGGCGGCCGGCGCAATGTCGACGTCGGCGGGCAGCGACGCGTGCAACTGCGGCAGCATGCCCATCACGCGGTCGATCGTGTCGATTATGTTCGCGCCCGGCTGGCGGTACAGAATCACCAGCACCGAACGCTTGCCGTTGAAAAGACCCAGGTTGCGCAGATCTTCGACCGAATCGACCACCTCGGCCACGTCGGACAGTTTCACCGCCGCGCCGTTACGGTACGCGATGACCAGATCCTTATATTGCGAGGCCTTGCTCGCCTGGTCGTTGGTGTAAATCTGCACGCGGTTCGGGCCGAACTCGATCGAGCCTTTCGGGCTGTTCGCATTGGCGGCGGCGAGCGCCGCGCGCACATCTTCGAGGCCGATCCCGTAGTGCGACAGCGCATTCGGTTCCAGTTCGACACGCACCGCCGGATTGGCCGAGCCGCTCACATCCACTTCGCCGACACCGTCCACCTGCGACAGCGATTGCTGCAAGACTGTGGCCGCCGAATCGTACAACTGGCCGGCGGTCAATGTCTTCGACGTGAGCGCGAGAATCAGGATCGGCGCGTCGGCCGGATTCACCTTGTGATACGTCGGATTGCTGCGCAGGCTCGCCGGCAGATCGGCGCGCGCGGCGTTGATGGCCGCTTGCACGTCGCGCGCGGCGCCGTCGATGTCGCGGTTCAGCCCGAACTGCAACGTGATGCGCGTGGAGCCGACCGAGCTCTGCGAGGTCATTTCGGTGACGTCGGCGATCGAGCCGAGATGCCGTTCGAGCGGACTGGCGACGCTGGTCGCCACGGTGTCCGGGCTCGCGCCCGGCAAGCTGGCCTGCACCGAAATGGTCGGGAAGTCGACCTGCGGCAGCGGCGCCACCGGCAGCCTGGTGAACGCAAAAATGCCGGCCATCGCAATGCCGATCGCCAGCAGCGTGGTGGCGACCGGCCGGGAGATAAACGGACGCGACAGGTTCATCGCTCAGTTCCCCGCATCGGTGGCGGGCGGCACCGGGTTGCCGCGATTGAAGCGCTCGCGCACACGCCGAGCGAGTGCGTCGAAGCCGAGATAGATCACCGGCGTGGTAAACAGCGTGAGCAGCTGGCTGACGATCAGACCGCCGGCAATCGCGATACCGAGCGGGCGGCGCAGCTCCGAGCCCGCACCGGTGCCGAGCATCAGCGGCAGGGCGCCGAGCAGGGCGGCGAGCGTGGTCATCAGGATCGGCCGGAAGCGCAGCAGACAGGCCTGATAGATGGCTTCGCGCGGCGACTTGCCTTCCTCGCGCTCGGCGTAGAGCGCGAAGTCGATCATCATGATGGCGTTCTTCTTCACGATACCGATCAGCAGCACGATACCGATAATGCCGATGATGTCCAGATCGTGCCCGGTAATCAGCAGCGCGAGCAGCGCGCCGACGCCCGCCGAGGGCAGCGTCGAGAGAATCGTGATCGGGTGAATGAAGCTTTCGTACAGCACGCCGAGCACGATATACATCGTGACGATTGCCGCGAGGATCAGGAACAGTTCGTTCGACAGCGACGCCTGGAACGCCAGCGCCGCGCCCTGGAAGCGCGTCTGGAACGATGCCGGCAAGCCGATATCCTTCTCCGCCTGGCTAATCGCCTTGACCGCCGCGCCAAGCGAGGAGCCGGGCGCGAGGTTGAACGACACGGTCGTGGCCGGGAACTGGCTCAGGTGCGTGACCAGTAGCGGCGCGGGCTTCTCGATGAACTTCGCGATCGACGACAACGGCACCTGGCCGCCCGTCGAGGTGGAAGAGGGCAGGTAGATCGAATTCAGCGATTCCGTGTAGTGCTGCATCGACGGCTGCGCTTCGAGAATCACGCGGTACTGGTTCGACTGCGTGAAGATGGTCGAGATGATGCGCTGGCCGAACGCGTCGTACAACGCGCTGTCCACGGTAGCGGGTGTGATGCCGTAACGCGACGCGGTGGCGCGGTCGATTTCGATGTAGACCGACTGGCCGTTGTCCTGCAGGTCGGTGGCTACGTCGGCCAGTTCGGGCGACTGCTTTAACCGGTCGATCAGCTTCGGCACCCACGTGGTGAATTCGCCGATGTTCGGGTCGGTCAGCATGAACTGGTACTGCGTTGGGCTGACCGTGGAGTCGATCGTCAGATCCTGCACCGGCTGCATGTACAGCGAGGCGCCCGGAATATGCGCGACGTCCTGCTGCAACTGGCGGATCACCTCGCTTGCGGTGTTGCTGCGGTCGTCGCGCGGTTTCAGGTTGATCAGCATGCGGCCACTGTTCAACGTGATGTTGCTGCCGTCCACACCGATAAACGAGGTGAGGCTTTCGACGTCCGGATTCTTCAGGATCTGTGTGGCGAGTTCCTGCTGGCGCTCGGCCATCGATGCATACGACACCGATTGCGGTGCCTGCGTGATCGCCTGGATCACACCGGTGTCCTGCACCGGGAAGAAGCCCTTCGGAATGAATACGTACAGCACGCCGGTCAGCACCAGCGTGAGCAACGCGACAAACAGGGTGGAGCGTTGCCGGTTCAGCACCCAGGTCAGCGCGACCGCGTAGCGGGCGATCACCCAGTCGATAAACTGATGGGCCTTGGCTTCGAAGCGGTGGCTTTCAGGTGGCGGTGTGTGGCGCAGGAGTTTCGCGCACATCATCGGCACGAGCGTGAGCGAGACCACGGCCGAAATCACGATCGTCACGGCGAGCGTGATCGCGAATTCGTGGAACAGACGCCCGACCACGTCGCCCATGAAGAGCAGCGGAATCAGCACGGCGATCAGCGAGACCGTCAGCGAAATGATCGTGAAGCCGATCTGTTTCGAGCCCTTCAGCGCGGCCTCCAGCGGCGACTCGCCTTCTTCGACATATCGCGCGATGTTCTCGATCATCACGATGGCGTCGTCGACCACGAAGCCGGTTGCGATGGTCAGCGCCATCAGCGACAGGTTGTCCAGCGAGAAGCCGCACAGATACATCACGGCGAGCGTGCCGATCAGCGACAGCGGTACCGACAGGCTCGGGATGATGGTGGCGTAGATGTTAGCGAGGAACAGATACATCACCAGCACCACCAGCACGACCGACATCAGCAATTCGAACTGCACGTCACGCACGGAAGCGCGGATCGTGGTGGTGCGGTCGGTGACGATCTGCACCTCGAGCGCGGTGGGCAGCGATTGTTGCAGTTGCGGCAGCAGCGCCTTGATGCTGTCGACCACCTGGATTACGTTCGCGCCCGGCTGGCGCTGCACGTTCAGGATGATCGCCGGCGTGTTGTCGACCCATGCGCCGAGCTTGGTGTTCTCCGCGCCCTGCACGATATTGGCGACGTCCGTCAGCATGACCGGGCGGCCGTTCTTGTAGGCGACCACGGCGCTCTTATAAGCGTCGGCGTCGGTGAGTTGATCGTTCGCGTTGATCGTGTAGTTGCGTGTCGGACCGTCGAAGTTGCCCTTCGGCGTGTTGACGTTCAGGTTTGAAATCGTGGTGCGCAGATCGTCCAGATTCAGACCGTACGCGGCGAGCGCACGCGGGTTCGCCTGAATCCGCACGGCCGGGCGTTGACCGCCGGACAGGCTCACCAGACCCACACCCGCCACCTGCGAGATTTTCTGCGCGAGACGCGTGTCGGCCAGGTCCTGCACCTGCGTGAGCGGCATCGTCTTCGAGGTGATCGCGAGCGTGATGATCGGCGCGTCGGCCGGATTGACCTTCGCGTAGATCGGCGGCGCGGGCAGGTCGGACGGCAGCAGGTTGCCCGCGGCATTGATCGCCGCCTGGACTTCCTGCTCGGCGATGTCGAGCGGCAGATCGAGGCTGAACTGCAGCGTGATGATCGACGAGCCGGCCGAGCTTTGCGAGGACATCTGATTCAACGACGGCATCTGCCCGAACTGCCGTTCGAGCGGCGCGGTGACCGACGAGGTCATCACGTCCGGGCTCGCGCCCGGATAGAAGGTCTGCACCTGGATCGTCGGATAGTCGACCTCGGGCAGCGCGGAGAGCGGCAAAAAGCGCAGCGCGACGAGACCGACCAGCATGATTGCCGCCATCAGCAGCGCGGTGCCGACGGGGCGCAGAATAAAGGCGCGGGATGGATTCATGCAGGAGTCGTCGTGCCTTTATTCCGAGGCTTGCGCCGCGTGTTTGCGATGATGCCCGCGTGCGCCGGAGGCGCCCGATGCCGCCGCGGCCGCGCTGGCGCCGCGGGCACCCGACGCGCCGCGCGGCCGGTCGGCCGGGATGGTGATCTTCGCGCCTTCCTTCAGCCGGTCCGAGCCGTCGATCACGACGCGCTCGCCCACTTGCAGGCCGGATTTGATGCTGGTGCGCTCGCCGTCCACCGGTCCTATCTTGACCGGCCGCACGGTCACCGTGTTGTCCGGCTTCACGACGTACACGAACTGGCCCATCGAGCCGTTCAGCACGGCCGGCGTCGGCACGATCACTGCGTCTTTGATGGTATTCACCAGCAGGCGGGTGTTGACGAACTGATTCGGGAACAGCAGGTTCTTCTCGTTCGCGAAGATCGCGCGCAGCTTGACCGTGCCGGTGGTGGTGTCGATCTGGTTATCCAGGGTTTCGAGCTGACCACCTTCAAGCGACGTCGTATTGCTGCGGTCGTACGCGGTGACCGAGAGCTTCGCGCCGTTCTGGGTCTGTTGGAGAATCTGCTGCAGGTTGTCTTCGGAAGTCGTGAAGATCACGCTGATCGGCTGCAACTGCGTAATGACGACGATGCCGTTGGTCAGGCTCGGCGTTACATAATTGCCCGGGTCGACCTGGCGCAAGCCGACGCGCCCCGACACCGGCGCGGTGATGCGCGCGTAGACGAGGTCGAGCTTATAGGTATCGACGTTCGCCTGGTCGGACTTCACCGTGCCTTCGTACTGCCGCACCAGCGAGGCTTGCGTATCGACCTGCTGGCTCGCGATGGAGTCTTGCGAGAGCAGCGTCTGATAGCGCTTCAGGTCGAGGCGGGCGGTTTGCAGCAGCGCCTGGTCGCGCGCGAGGGTGCCTTGCGCGTTTTCCAGCGAGATCTGGTAGGGGCGCGGGTCGATCTGGGCGAGCACGTCGCCTTTCCTGACCATCTGGCCTTCCTTGAAATACACGTCCTGCAGCACGCCGCTCAACTGCGGCAGCACCGTGACGTTGGCGAGCGGCGTGACCGTGCCGAGCGCGGTCAGTACGACCGGCATCTCACCTTGTGTGGCGGTTGCCACGTGAACCGGCTGCGCCATGTTGGCGAAACCGGCGCCGCCGCGTCCCCCACGGGCACCGCTTGCACCCGCCGCGTTCGTGCCGCCGGGCGCGCCCCACGGATGCCAGCGCCACAACACGACCCCGAGGATAACCAGCGCCGCCACGATCAGCGCGATATTGCGGCCGCGATGACTTCTGGCCGAAGCCGGCAGCGGACCCGGAGCGCCAGCAGGCTTGCCGGTGGAGGACGGTTGGGAACCGGCTTGGGAGGCCGGAGCGGCAGGGCGTGTGGTTTCCGAAAACTTTTGTTGTTCGTCCATCGGTTCGGTCTGGTGACTGGCTTTGATGTGAGCCGCTCATGCGATTGCGCCGCCGCGACAGTTCGGCGGGCCGGCACGCAGGCGGCATGACAGGCGGTTTCGACAGCGGACGCGCCACAAATGTTCAGCGCGATGCTACCCGAGGCGCGGGACAGAGATGTTAACGCAAAGGGCCATCATGGCAGGTCGGCGGGACGTTATCGAAAGGGTGATAGCGGTAAGCCGGGCGTGCGCGCCCGCGACGGGAATGCGTGATCCTACGTTGCGGGCGCTGTAACAGTCCACCCGTCTATTTTTCGATTGATTACGAAAGTTACAGTACGCGGCGGGCGGTTGCAAATGCCGTGGCCGCCGCCGCGCGAGCGTCGGCGTATCTCAATTATCCAGGCGGCGGCCGGGCGTGCCGCCGATCTCGAGAACGATCTTGCCGATGCACTCGATCAACGCCGGCGCCGCGCGCGAGATCAGCCAGTCGCGCGGGCATTGATCCGCCGAGCCACCGCAATTGACCGCATAGCGCTCGCCCGAGGGGCCGATGAATCCCAGGGCGATGGCGTTTAGACCGTCGTACCATTCGCCGGTGGCGATCGCGAAACCTTGCTCCGCGGTCTCCCGTAGGGCGGTGGTCAGACGGCTGCCGATATGGCCCCAGTCGTCGCCCTCGGCGGCCTGCAAGCCAATCAATAACTTTTCCCGCTCAGGTTCCGCGAGCGCCGACAAGTAGGCGCGACCAACCGCGGTGCGCGCGAGGCTCATGCGCGAGCCGATTTCGAGACGCGATACCAGCACTGCCGAGCGCGGCCGGATTGCGTCGATCACTACCATGTCGAGCCGGTCGCGCACGGCCAGATGCACGGACAACGCCCTGCGTTCGGCGAGTTCGATGAGAAAGGGGCGCGCTCTTGCCCGGATGTCGAAGTTGCGCAGAAAGCCGTTGCTCAATTCCAGTACCGACGAGGTCAGGACGAATCGCTCGCTATCGGGCAGGCGGAACAGAAAACCGGCGCTGACGAGCGTGGCGGTGATTCGCGAGACAGTGGGCTTCGGAATGCCGGTTACCTCGGCCAGTTCGCGATTGCTGAGCGGCGCGTCGGCCGCGGCGACCGATCGCAGCACGGTCAGGCCGCGTGCCAGCGCCGTGACTTCGTCGCCCGAGCCGTCTTTGTCTTTGGCTGGGGCCGGGGTCTGGGCCGGGGCAGTTCGGGAAGGCGTGGGTCGGTTCATATCATTTTTGTGGAACTATATTTCAGTTTTTTGTTCGACTTACCTGTCGGCAAGGCTGGCGAAAGGACCTGCTCGGAGCCCCAAAATGGGGCATGTACACCCATTTTTCATCAGAACATTCATTGTATCGGAATATTTTTCCGAGGCGCATGAAAGCTCTTTAGATTTTGCTTGACTTAGTCAGCATAACCATAAAAAATGGAATCTCATTTCGAAAGACGGTTTCAGGTTCTGCATTTTGAAGTTTTGAACCAGCCGTGGCTCGCGGAGTGTCTGGCCGAGTGCCTTAATAGCCCCCCGTAACAGTCCACGCAGTTGCCTGTCTCGAGCTTAGAGACCAGCGTATTTAGTCGCGCGCCCGTCCAACTTTCGAATACCGTCTCTCAGGTTCTAGCACGGCCCTCGGAATGGCTAGAACTTTTCAAGGCGTCACGGAAACGTGACGCCTTTTTTTTGCGCTTAGAGACGTTCAACAAAGTGTGCAGGAACCGAATTCACCTGCTTTTGGTGCAACAAAGTTGGCAGCAAACGCATTTTCCATTTTGCGACGCACCAATAATCAAGCCTTTCCGGGTTCGTGCCAACATCGAGACCAACAATAGGGCGTACGGGTATTCAAGCAACCTCGCAGATGCTGGTTTCTTGATTTTGGCGACGCTGAGACAACCTTGTTAATGATTTTGTAAGAAAATTCTCCGAGCCAGTCCTCTGCTCGCGCCGCCCGCGCGTCCCACGCCATTCCAAGCGCGTCCGCGTCACTCCCATTCGGACTCTCCCAGCGATAAGCAAGCCTTGGCGTCGACCCTCATCGTCGGTCTGCTGAGCGCGTCGAATCGATTCATGGCGCATGAGCACCGGCGCGTACTCGTCGCTGGGGAGGCCGGTACTGGCGGCAACCCAGTGCGCTTTATTCTTGCCTCTCGCTGACGACAGTTCCCCTGGTATTATCTAAGCTACTACTTACTTCTAGCGACCCAGCCGTTTCTAAAATTTCAGACTTTCGCCATCCCTTGCTGACAGATAGCGCTGGCCCTCACGGGCGCATTGCTGTTTTCAATAAAGACGCCTCAAGCCCTCAAGTGTGCCGTCGCGAGGTCGTTAGCCTGAAAAGCGGGGAATCCCTTAGCTAGTTGCCGTCGCGGTATTTTGTGTTCAAGACAGCACCGCCTGTTGGCGACGCCGAAAGCCCGGCAGCTAGGTGACGTACCGTTCCCGCGGAAAATTCCAACACTTGCGAGCGGCCGCAGCAATGGCCGCCGGCAATTAAAATCTGAGAGAAGCCGTGGCCCTGACCTTGACAGTCCTTGTCGTTCTCGTCGCAGTCCTGCTGTGGCGATTTGTAGTTGCCTCCAAAGCATTGTCCGCAAGCAAGAAGGAGTCTGCCGGGCTCAACACGCGACTTGAAGCTCTGAGAGCTGCGAAGGAAGAAAACGACTCCGCAAATGTGCGCGCAATCGACGGCTTGAGAGACGAGCTCGCGACCATGACCTCGGACCGGGATTCGCTGGCAAGGTTTAGCGACATACGCGACACCGTGATTGAGGCCGACCGCATTCGCAGCGAAGCCGGGCAAATCTTGAACTTCGCTGAGAGCAAATCCGCGGCGTCTATCACGGCTGCCAATGGAGAGGCGGCTCGTTTGCTTGCAGAGGCGACTGCTGAAGCCAAGCAAAAGCGTGGCGAGGCGGAACAGACGATTTTCCGTGCGAGCCAGCAGGCGGCGAAGGTCATCGAAGATGCTCGCAAGCGGGCAGAAGAAATCGGCGGTGACGCGTATCGGGCGCTGGAGGATGCTGAGCGGCTGAAGGAAACCATTGCCGCCATGAAGAACGTTATTGATGGCTACGGGGACTCATACATGATTCCCAGCCACAGCCTTCTCGACGACCTTGCGGAGACATACTCACACACGGAAGCCGGTAAGCGACTCCAGGTCGCGCGCGACTATTCGAAAACGATGGTCACACAGAATCGAGCGGCAGAGTGTGACTATGTCGAGCGTGCGCGGCGCGACACGGCAATCAGGTTCGTTGTTGATGCTTTCAACGGGAAGGTTGATTCCATACTGTCGCGCGCGAAGGTGAGCAATTTCGGGACGCTGCAGCAGGAAATCAAGGATGCTGCAGCATTGGTGAATCACAACGGCACTGCATTCCGGAACGCTCGCATCACGAAAGAGTACATCGAAGCGCGGACTCAGGAGCTTGTCTGGGCCGTGCAGACGCATGAGCTTCGTGAGCGCGAGAAGGAAGAGCAGCGCCAGATTCGTGAGCAGATGCGTGAGGAAGAAAAAGCGCGCAAGGAGTATGAGCGGGCGATGCGCGAGGCGGCGAAGGAGGAAGACCTGATTCGCCGCGCCATGGAGAAAGCGCAAGGCCAGATTGCAAAGGCAACAGAAGAGCAGAAGGCGCAATTCGAGGCCCAGCTTGCCGAGCTTGCTGAGAAGTTGCAGCAGGCTGAAGAGAAGAATCAGCGCGCGCTCTCGATGGCACAGCAGACGAAGGCAGGTCATGTCTACATCATCTCCAACATCGGCTCGTTCGGCGAGCACGTCTACAAGGTTGGGCTGACGCGTCGACTTGAACCGATGGACCGAGTTCGTGAGCTAGGCGATGCGAGTGTGCCATTCGCATTTGATGTTCACGCGATGATTTGGTCTGAGAATGCTCCCGACCTCGAGCACACGTTGCACCGCAAGTTTTACGAGGCGCAAGTGAACAAGGTGAATCCGCGCAAGGAGTTCTTCCGTGTCGGGCTCGCTGACTTGCGAGCGACCGTTGAGGATATGGGGCTGAATGTCTCGTGGACGATGACGGCTGCCGCTACGGAGTATCGTGAGAGTCTTGCAATTGCTCGTCAGATTGAGGCGGACCCGGAGCTTCGCGACAAATGGTTCAGGCAGCAAATCGCGTATGACGCCACCTTGGAAGCAGAAGAGGACGGTGCTGTGGCGCAAGTCGCAGCATGAAGCCGCAGAGCCGCGCTGGCTCTAGAATCAGCAGAGACATTCGAACTGCCGTTGAACGCACCGGCGGATTCAGCGGTTACGTTAGCTGACTTTGCGATTCGCCGCTGCGGTCGTGACGGAGACTGTTGTACAGCGCAAGACCGACTGCTTTGCCTATCTATCTTCGATGGACAACGCATGTCGGTGTCGCTTGACGGTTATAACCGGACGCCTCTCTGCCGAATTTCTCACGAGGTACATTACGGGTGTGCTCGCGTCGTTGTTGGCTCTCTCCGGGACGTCTCCTTGGAGGACGTCTGGTGGTGCTTGTGGGTGCAATTGACGCCGGGTCTCGAAATTCGCGGTCGGTCGCCAAGCGTCGAGCAACGAGTTCACATCCTCGGCATCAAGTTTCAGTGCGTTTGATAGCATCTCGACCTGCGTTCTGCGCCTGCAGGCCAGTTCTTCCGCGGTCAGGTTTTCATCCCATGCGCGCGTCAACCCACGGGGCATCTTGGACATTTCATGCACAAGATGCTGATAATCACGAAAGTTGCACATCTTCGCAACGACGTCTAACGCGCGATTATGGTTCAGGCCTTCCTGTTGAATGAGTTTCCTAAGGTCCTTAGCTCGTCGCTTGACCTCATCGACGAGCAGCAACAGGGTCATGCGCGGCGCGAGAGGCGGTTTAGTTTCAACTTTCTCTAGGGGCGATGCCGGGGCCTCCTGTTGCCCGAGCAGCATCGCGCGGCACATCGCTGGCTTGTAAGGACGGAAGGTCGCACGCAACTTCTTAAAATATTCGGTATCTCGCCCACGTCCCAGACGCGTGAGTTCAGACTGTGCCTCTTTCATCCGGGCGTGCACATCGTAGACAACGTTCCAATCAGTGCGGCTTGACGGCTTCCAGCGCTCGAGGAGGTCTACTGCATCTTTTAGGGAAATCCGAAGGCATTCGGCTAGCGACGATGTTTGGAGCGTTCGCCTGTCCAGCGTTGTTTGCATGTCAATCTCGTCATCCCATTTGTGCGGGTATGCCCAATCAAATGCGAGATATTCGAGCAGATTAAGGTAAGACGAATAACCGAACACGACGGCCGTTGCGTCCAAAGCTTCGTATTCGCTCAGTTCGGGCGGGGCAAACTCACGCGGCCTTTCCGCAATTCGTTTGGTCTCGGAAGAGGAGGGAGGGAAGAACGTAAACCAGCTCGAGTCTCCGTACATACGGTTGCTCCGTCTGTTGATTTCGAACTGCAATCTCAAATTGCTGCCACGGCTAGGGGACGTGCGAATCGACGCAGGTCAACGGTTTCCCGATGCCGTGTTGCGATGAAGGGAGCTTGTGCGCGAGCCCTTCACTCTCCGCTCAAAATTCCTGCCGTCATTTCGAGGATGAGCAAGACGTCCAAATAGGGTGCATCCTAATTTAGGCTAGCTGATTCGAAAATTCAATGTGCGGCCGTCTGAGACCCGATTTGATGGGAGGCACGCGCGAAACACCAATGCAGTCCGCTCAGAACCGGACGTCCTTTGACGGGGGCGACGTACCACGGATGGGCCACGACCGATGCGTTGGCTGCATGACCGTTCAAAAACGGAAAAAGGGTACGGGTGGCTGGCTAAACCAGCAGCTGCCAGCATTCCACCTGAAGTGCCGAGGCGAGGGCGTCCAGCGTATCGAGCGTTATCGCAGCGACGTTTCTGCTTTCGATTTTGTAAACATAGTTGCGGACCAACCCGGCCGCAACGGCCGTCTGTTCTTGCGACATACCCAAACGGGACCGAAGGGTTCTCAAGTTTAATGAGACAACCTCGTCCAGAGCTCGCTCACTGTAGCCAACGGAGTAGCGCTCCGTCGGTGGCGCCAAGAGGATGCACGGGTCGATATCAAGAGCGACAGCAAGCCGGTTGACTGTGTCCAGCCGGACATTCGAAGCTCTGAGTTCAATATTTGGGACGACGTTTCGTCCCAAACCGGCGGCGTGCGCGAGCGCCACCTGGGAGACGCCAAGGCGCGTCCGGTGGTGTCTGACGTTGTGTGCGAATAGGGCTCGAGCTGCGGTGACGACTGGCATAGAGCCCACGACTCTATTTAGGTGTCACATCGCCGTCTACATCCAAAAAAAGTGCATCCAAATAAGATGTATGAAGCATTCACTGGTTGTGTTCCTAGAACCATTCATCAATATCGATTCTAGAAAGAAAAGGAAGGTGGTTTTTTCTTGACAGAAACATCCTTATAGAGTGGTATACAAAAATGAAGAAATGGCGGTCTACGCCAAATTCCCCTTGCGGTAGGTCGCGTGGGCGTACCGCCGCGACGGAAATTCGCTAAAACGTGCCGGAGGCAGGATGACGAGGCCGCCGGTCAGGCGACGAGGGGAACATAGACAAATCGGACAGTTGCTCGGTTTCGCGATGGCTGGCGTGGCGGTCGAATTCGCAAATCGACTGGAACGTCACCTCAGGCGGCATAAGCGAACCTTGAGAAGGCGCGGCCAGCTCGTCAGCGCAAGTGCCGTCAAGCGACTGCTGCTTGAATCGCTCGGCACCGCGTTGCTAGCTCCCGATGCCGATGCGGAGACGGTAACTCAGCAGCGAAACGTGCTGGTCTATCTGCTCGCTGCTGCGAATGTCAGGCTAGACGCGAGCTCTCGACCGATTCAGCGAGCGCGTCTTGCAAGAGGGCAGGCACGCAAGCTGAAGAGACGTCCCTGGGTCGCAGGACGTCGCATTGCAGGATTGGGCTAAGGCGATTCCTACAGCGCCAGAGGGGCTGATGTGACAGCTTTCGACGTTCGCAAATCGCCACTCCTACGTGAAACGGAGGCGACTGCAATCACGTGGTCCATGATGGGTGGCGACCCGACTGCACGGACTCGTGAGGTCGAGCGCCTCCATCCGGGGCTCAAACGAGCGCAGAGCTTCTGCGCGTTACTCATACATCCGGCCGGTCGCCGCATTCGCGTTTGCGGCACGCCTTCGATGCCTGTTACCTGTGGTTCTGTGAGGTCGGAGGCCCTGAAGCAATGTTGGTGCGTGATTCCAAGGCCCATCTGTCGACACAGTAGAAGCTGGACTTAAAACCTTAGTCATCGCGGAGGCAGACGTGGCCGTTGTCCGCCGACTGGCTGCATGGGTCGTAGCCGCTGCCCCCTACATCCCTGAGGTCGAAGTCGACACAGCCTGCGTGGTGGCAATGAGGATTCACAACTTGACGTTGTGCCGGTTCGCCTTGAGCGTGGAAACCTGAGCACGCTATGACATCGCACGAGACATTGCTGAATTTGGAGCGTCTTCTCCCGTTGTTGCTCGTCCCTGCTACGTTCGCAGCAGTGGGCTTTGTTCTCGGACGCCTGCTGCGAGTTGGAAGACCGAAGATTGAGAAGCAGCGCCCACGACTCGCAATGAGCTATGAATACCTTCGCGACGCCCATAACGCTCAATTATCGCCACACACGCGTGTCCGCTGCGCCTTCGAGTCGGTCTATTTTTGTCTTGCGGAGGTCGCTGAATCGGGCGGAGTGAATGTCTCGGTCTTGACGCATCCGAGCGCAAGCATCGCTGATGGTGCTATGGCAGCCATAAGCGCGCCAGCAGTCGACCGCAAAGCTGTAAGAGGGCTAGTGGCTTGGGCCGCTAGCATGTCACCCGCAATGCCGGGCACGTCACCCGCCGAAGCATGCTTGCTTGCCGAGCGTACACGTGCGGCGACCATATCTCTGTTGACATCGACTGATGGCCTCAGTGCCACGCCGACTGACACGTCGTAGGAGGGGTTGAGCAATGCAAAGCGATTGGATGTCAGTAGAGGAGTTTGCGTGTAAGTTGAATGTGACGAGAGGCTACGCGAGTAAGTTGCTGCGCACGTATAAGTTGCGACCAGTTCGTATCGTGCGACGCGAGCGCTACGTACGGCGCGCAACAGCTGAGCGCTATTGCGAAAGGCGCCGGGCCCGGGCGCGGCGCGCGTTGCGTGAGCTTGCTCGGATTTGGCTAGAAGCAGGATTCTACGGCGCATGATAGAACCCTCTTGTTCGGTTCTTGATGTACCGGCGCCGCGGCATACCGGCGGCTATGTGCTTTATCTTGACCTGGACGGGGTATTGCATCCGAGCACTGTGTTTTTTGAACGTCACAGAGGGCCGTATTTGACGCACGTCGAGGGCCATGAGCTCTTCGAAAATGCTCAATTGCTTGAACAGACGCTGCGACCATATCCGAGCCTGCGGCTAGTGTTGTCGACATCGTGGTGTTTTCGTTACAACGGCAGCATCCGTCGAATCGCCAGCCGCTTGCCTGATGGGTTGAAGGAGCGCGTTGTAGGGAGCACATACCACTCCCGGGTGCCCGACAAAGAAGTGTTCGCACGGATGCCTCGCGGCATGCAGATATGGAAGGATGTAATTCGACGCAGGCCCATCGATTGGCTTGCCGTTGACGATGACCACTTCGCCTGGCCGACGTGGTGTCTGGACCGGCTCGTGAAAACGGACAATGTGCTGGGCATCAGCGCGCCAGAGGTTTTGTCGGAATTAAGCGGGAAACTGGCAGCAATGTATGCGCGAACCACGTGAAGCAGACCAACGGACGGCAAGCGCGGGCGGAGTGCGAAAAATCAAAGGAGTGGCGATTCTGATGCTTCGGGTTACCGTCGAATTGTGGCCAGGTGGTCGAGAGTCTGGCAAGCGCGTGATTGCAATTGCGGACATCGGTCGCATCGCGGATGGGGCCCTTGCCGACTACGAGGCGCGCCTTTCTGAAGACGGCCTCGGAAGTGTCGGAATAGGATATGTGCGTGCGTATCCGCGCTGGTCTTCAACCATCTGGGACCTGGTTGCACGCAGCATATCCGCGGCGCTTGGTGGCAACTCGGACGGACTACCGTCACGGCCCGTGCGGCCAGAGGTCCCGATGCACACAACGCGTGACGGCACAAAATACGTCAGGCTTCGCGAGATTCCCGAGCCTGCTCGAACGCATTTCTCTCACCGCATCGAACACCGCACGCGGCCCTTGATTGACGAAGACGCGGAGCCGCACGATTGCGCGTATTGGCACGACTGGCTCTACTTTATCCAAGGCTAAGCGCGTTCAAGTTCGTCGGTCGATGACCTGCTTTACTGCTCAACTCTGCCACGGTCGACGCCAACGCAGAGCACTTCGCGAACCGGCGTGCGTATCACACGAAGAAGGAGCGTATGTGATTGGCAAAAGCTACGAAATACCCGAACCAGTCGTGAACACACGCGTGCGCGTATACGCGGAAAAGCTCGACATGCTTTGGCTGCAGCAAAGCCCTCGCCCAGTTTCCGTGTGCGAAGGGCGGTCGATTCAGTCCGAGGGTTCGCCTTGGGAACAGTGCCTTGCGGCGCTGCAATCGAGGAGCGTTCGTGGACCGTTCCCCGTGTCTAGCGCCAGCACTGTGTTGATATTACAGCAGACGACCTCGGGGCCGGAACTGGCGACGACATGGCGCATAGATATTGCCGTGACAAACGGAACTGCACATGCGCAAGTGCTCAGCACGCGACCGCGAATTGACCTCGGCCCCATTCTTGTTTCGGCGAGGGACGACGTCGTTGCTGTCGCAATCAAAATGCTTCAGGCCGGACATGAGCACACCGTATGAACGCACACAGGCCGTGCTACGCACGCGCGACCTACTCACGCGGCTGGCGAGCATATCGAAGCTGAAACGCTGCGGCTCTGCGCATTGTCATTACTCAGGCGCTATCCGCAGCCCGTTGATATTGACGTGTCGGCTGCGGCCCATCGGACCCTTGGCCACTGTTGGTGCCAGGTGGTACTAGTGGCGCCGGACCACGAAGCATGCGACCGTAAAAGCAGAGCAAGCGCGTGCAAGTATTGGTCGCAAGGACACCCTGTTAAAGGAGCGGCTATGTCGGCAGTAGCAGACCGCGTTTCATTCGACGAAACCAGTTTTACCGTTCATCTCGCAGATGGCGGTGCTTTGCAAGTCCCGCTTGATTGCTTCTCTAAATTGTTGGGGGCAAGTCCTGAGCAACTTTGCGATGTTCGCATTTCTGCGTCTGGCGAGAGGCTGCGTTGGGAGCAACTCGACGAAGACATTAGTGTCAGCGAACTGCTGCATTATACTGAGCGTCGTCATCGCGCCGAGGTGCTGAGTTCCCAGGTGCCTGCGGATTTTCCGTGGGACCCGACGCCCGCATTGCTGTCAGGGACGCAGCCAAAACTTGCGGTCAGGGTAATTGACGACAAGTTTGTCGCAGGTCTGACTGCAGAAGAGCGCGCCGAGCGTTGGACCGTTTGCGAGGACTTGGCGCATCAACTTGTTCCGAAGACTCTCAAGGATGCAGCCAGAAATCCAGAGCACTCGCACGATGAGACGTTGCGGCGAGTGCGACGGGCAATTGAGGGCAAGGGGTGGACCGAACGCCCGGAAACTGATTGGCTTATGGAGCGGTTGCGTACACTGCTTACCTGGTAAGACGAACGTCCGCATCCACTTGCTGCCAATTTGGCGCGAGAACTGGCTCCTGCCGCAGAGGACCTGCTTCCGAGGTCTAGTCAACAGCGAGAAACCGTCTGAATCCCTCTGCCTACAATCATCAGCGATGCGGGGGCGGCGGTGCGGAGACGGCCGACGATGATGGCGCTGGGGCGGTGGTAGCAGTTTGCGCCTGCGAACGAGATGTCTATTTACCCAAACGCGCTGGCCTCAGTAGGCAGCGCCTACATCGTTATTGTGGCCAGCAGGCCGGCCAGCCCGTATGCATTGTTTTCACTTCACCGCAGAGCATGTTTGTTCATCGCCAAGAAAACCTGGGTCGAGATGATGCTTGCAACAGACGGGTAATAGAGGCCGGTGCAGGAACAGCGTTTGCTTAAGCCAAGACGACGGCGCTGGCCGCTAGTTTCCCTGTATGCATAGCTAACCGATGTAGCAGTTGAACTCAAGGAGGAGTGAACATGGACCCGGTTTCGCACGGCATTATTTTCTGGCTGATTATCGGCGGCATTGCTGGTGCCTTGGCTGGTCGGATTGTTGACGGCGGTGGATTCGGCATTCTTGTAGACATCATCGTGGGGATTGTTGGCGCCTTCATCGGAGGATGGCTTGGTGGAGCACTCGGACTACACCTTGTTGGGGGCGTCATTGGCTCGCTTCTCACGGCACTTCTTGGTGCAGTTATCCTGCTAGCCGTCCTACGTCTTTTCAGCGGCGGCCGAGGCCGTGCACTTTGAGTGCCAGTATCAGATTGACGATAGCAACGCTGCGTTTACCAGTTGAGGCAATTGTTCTTGGGAGAGTGAAAATGGATGTGCCAGTCACCGAGGAGCAGATTCGTACGCTCGCTTTCTATCTTTGGGAAAAAGACGGAAGTCCCGACGGGCGTTCGGAAGAGTACTGGGAGAAGGCGCGGCAACAGCTAGGTGTTGGGGACAACCCGCCAGAGCTACAAACAGGCAACGTGTCGTGAGAAATTGAGCTTCTGGTCGACGGGTTGACGTGGGTGTCAGAAAATTGTGCACCGCCGGCACCCGTCGCAGGCCTTGGAGAGTGGGCGCACAGTCAGACAGGCGGCTTGCCTGTCCGACTGTCGCAAAACTGCATTTTCAGATTCCCCGTTTTCTCAGCCCTCCAAGAGCGATTGGAATGCCCTTCAAGGGACGAGTAAAAGTCGAGACAATCTGGCAGTCACTCGACTGTCTTCGCCGACATGTTGCCGTCGTTGGACTGCGTATTCGGCATATCCATGCGCGCGCTGTCTGCCGTTTTGCTGATGTCGCCGGGCACCCTGTTCCACAGGCTCGATACCGGCTCGCTGTGATACGTCATTCCCGCGGTTGCGGCACCGTGAGCGCCGCCGCTGCCATTGCCACCGTTGCCGTTTCCGCCGGCCTGCGCAAGCGAAGCGGCACACACGCAAACTGACGCGACAGCGACATGAGCGACCAACGTTTTCATCGTCAATTTTTCCATCGTATTTCTCCCGTGATATCGGCCCATGCGTACGGCGCGCCGAAGTCTCAAATACCGCTAAGCACCGAGTGCTTGCGTAGCAGCGAGCGCAAGCGACCACTCGCATCTGAACGGGGCAAACATGCCCGGCGTCCAGATGCAAGGTGTGTGGGTAAGTCGTGGCTCGACACCAAAAATGACAGGCCTGCGCTGCGTTCAAACCCGTGACGGTGCGCGGGTACCTTTTACTTCGGCATCAGAACCTTATCGACCACCATGATGACGCCGTTACTCTGCGTCACGTCGTAAGTTGATATGTCGGCGGTATGGCCGCCGGCATCCATGACTACGATGTTGTGCGGACCATTTTCAGTGAACGTCAGCGGCTCGCCATTCACCGTTTTCAGTTCCGCCTTACCGCCGCCGGCCTTGATAGCCTGGTCGAGCTTGCGGAAGTCGTAGCGACCGAGAATGACGTGGTAGGTCAGGATGCTTGTCAGCATCGCCTTGTTTTCGGGCTTGACGAGCGTGTCGACTGTGCCAGCCGGCAATGCAGCAAACGCTTCGTTTGTTGGTGCGAACACCGTGAATGGCCCTGCGCTCTTCAATGTATCGACGAGACCTGCGGCTTTGACCGCAGCGACGAGCGTTGTGTGGTCAGCCGAATTGACCGCGTTGTCCACGATGTCCTTGCTTGGATACATGGCTTGGCCACCGACCATGACCGTGTCGCTGGCGGCGAAGGCGCCGGATACAGCTGCAGACAATGTGACAGCTACGAAGATAGTCTTGTAATTCATCATGCACTCCCCCTGAGTTACCACGCGTGATTGCGCGGTCTTGAGCTCATATACGGGAATTACTTGCGCTTGGATTCGCAGCGGCGCTTATCGCTATGTCGCGCCTTGATGCCAGGGAAACGTCGCAAGCCGGTCTCGGGTACGAGCGGAGCGAAAGCCTCGACGCGAGGACGCGCTTCGTTGTCACATTCAGTTGATATACAGGAGGTGTAATCTAGGTTGGAGAATGATTTGGATATGCGAAAGTCAGCGTTGCGCGTCGAAACCACAGCAAAGCATCCGTTTGAGAGTTGCTTCGTTAACCTTGGCGGGCACTCTGCTGAGCGTGCGCTCACCGCACTCACCGCAGCGATACATGCCGCTCAACGCGAGATGAATGCCTTCGACTGGATTGCAGGCGCACTTCCTGGCGCGACCCTCAAACCAGCTCTAGCCTTCGGCACCATTGGCGAACTTTATCGGGCATACACAAGACCGGCTGAGCTGGGATGCTTGAAGGGCGTGATGCGGTTCTGATGGCTCATCCGCAAGTCTCCTTCAGGATGATTCGGAGGCTATGCATGTCTCGTCGTCAAACAAGATGTTACGTTTTGTGGATAGGGCGAATCGCCTCAACAGCTCTTTACCTCTCAATGTTGTTGTTAGTCTCGCACCCCCTCTGCCCGTGAGTATCAGCGTTATCAGCTCTCTACGTTGCAGTTGAATTGTCTCGGGGTCTGAGAGAGCTGCCTGCTGCGGCGCATTCTGGACGACATATAGCATCGCCAGTTCGTGTGGACTAAGAAGATTCTGCATATTTACCTCGAATTTGCTGTGCAGCTTGTCAATTGCACGGCGTCTCAAGCCAAGCGTAGCGCGGCTTTCAAGTCCTCATCCCTAGGCTGCCAGTGTTTTGTGACAACCTGGCTGTCCGGCCCTGCAACCCCGCGAGCTCTCTGGTCGTAGTTCTGGCGATGTTAGTGCGGGCCTTTCAAGTCCTCGGAATACCAGTGCTGCATTTCTTTCAGCAAGGCTATGTATTCGGTGATGCCCACCGTTGCCGACGCGGATGTTGCTGCGCGATTTACTTCGTCCCAAAGGGAGTCGAATTTTTCGAGAGCAACCACGCGCGGCAGATGATGCGCAGTCATAGTTTTAAACGCTAGCCGGAGTTCCGCTGCGCTGCGTTGGGCGGCCTGTTGATGTGTAGAGGGCATGGAGTCGGTGAGGCGGTGGACGTCTCTCAATTTAGCGAATCAAAAATCGAACTGACTTATTTGATGTAAGTATTTTCAAATCAGACCAAATGCCCTTTGGTAAACGTTGAGCTTAAGCAAGATGGGTCCGGCCGTAAGCTTGGATTGCCGCGTTGGGCGTTGTACGATGCAACGAGTTTTCCGCTGCGGTTCCGATGGATTGCGATGCCAGTCTGTTCTTCACTTCGACTTCCTGTGAGTTCGCCCAGATGACTACCGCACTCCGAATGACGGTCTCCGGTCGTATGCATGAACCCATGAACCGAGCTGACGACCGACAGGATGGCGTTCTGTCCGTTGCACATTCGATTGCCGATGGCTTTGAGATACTCGCGGCGTCCCCGGCCGCGCAGTTCGACCTACGCGTGCGTGCGTTGAGTTCCGGTCCGGACGGCGAGAACCTCCACAAAATTCGAGTCGCGTTGCGTCGTCTGCGCTCGCTGTGGTGGGCGTATCAGCCATATCTCAATAAAAAGGAAGCCCGCGCGCATCGCCGCGAGTTCAAGACTTTGGCCGATGCCGCTGGACAGACGCGCGACTGGGACATCCTGAGGGAGGTGGTCGCTTACGACGAATCGACGAAGTATTCGTTTAAAACGCTGCTTGAAGATGTTGACTCGCGTCGCAGGGATGTATTTATACGTAGCCGCGAATCTTTAGAGCGTGCCGATGCTACCCAGCTGCTTCGAAAACGCATTGATAGCACTCTCGGGCAACTCCGAGCGCAAAGGTTCGAAGAACTGCTGCCTGCTTTTGCCCGCCGGCGGATTGATGATGCAGGGAAGTCGCTGGACAGGAAGGTTCAGCGTGCCGCCGCACACCAAACGCCGGAATATTCCGAGCTCCATGAGCTTCGTATAGCAGGGAAGAAACTTCGATATCTACTGGAGTTCTTTCTACCCGTGCTGGACGATTGCGACCCAGCTAACATCAAAGTTCTTTCCAGCTTGCAAGACGAATTGGGCATGGTCAACGACCTTGTCGCCAGCGAAGCGTTGCTCCTCAAGCATGAGGCACAGTTCCGGGACCCCCGTCAAGCTAGAAGCGCAATTTGCTACGTCGGCGAGCAGAAAGTCCATCGCATGCAAAATGCATATCAACTGCTGCACGCGGTCGACCGGATGCTCGCTTTCAAGCGAGCGTGACGCTTCAGGACTTCCGAGACTTTCGTTTCCTGGCGTCGATACGGCGTACGAGGTCTGTCAAGAGCCACCTTGCGACGACTTCTGGGCTCGTCATATTGTGTTGAGCAAACTTGATTTCACTTTCGAAATAGACAATGACTGTCCCGTCCATAACTCGAAATCGGCCAACGTAACGAGTCTCGTTCATTTCGACGGTAATTTCTTTTGTCGTTTCGTAACTTGCGTCCATCAACAGCTGTTCTCATCGAATTGCAATATTGCAACTTACAGGGACAGATTGATTAGGTCAATGATGCCGAATGGGGGTTTCGGCACCGGGTCTGCTTTAGCCTGCGAACATTGCGGCAATTTGAGGCGTTGCGACGAAACGTGAGGCGTTGCGTTTGTTCAATGTTTCGCGTCCGCTAACGACTTGATGTTTTCCAGTACCCGGCGTGCTACCAGAACGCCAAGATAATCGAGAATCCGCGCGCCATCACTGTACTCAGCCCACGTGTCTGCGTACATCCTCGAAACCGTCTCCGCAGGCGTATTCGTGTCGGTCGCAATCGACCTTACGATATCTTCAGAATTGGGTTGTGTCATCGTGTTCTCCATACATTGAGGGAAGGGAACCGCGTCTTGCGAGCTTGGTAGACGACATGGAAGAGCATTGGACAAATTGAATCAGGCTATCGCCGCGGCGACCTGTCGCGCGATGAGCTTGGTGCTCTGGTACGCGGGCGTCATTTACCTCGCCGACCCTTAGGGCGCAAACTGCCTCGCTGGTAACAAAGCTAGGCGGCTACCGTCGTCGATTGATGTTGACACGATTTGGGAACGTGCGTTTGCGCTGCTTCAATAACTGGCTCCAGTACGTCGTGGTCGCTGAGCGCCTTCCGAAGCTGCGCCGCAGGTACCTGGCTCAGTGTTTACTACACAATCAACCGTATATACTATTTATACCGTTACAACCGTGGAGATAATGATGAGCGTGCCGAACGTGCGGAAGCCGACGAAAAAAGCATTTCACTTCCCGAAGAACTCGAAAGGCAAGGAAGCGGCAGTTGAGCTACCGGTTGCTGAACCGCAGGTTGAGGCAGAGTCTAGCCCTCTCAACAAGAGCACCAAAGCACCGCGCGCTTCGGTCCCGAAGGCAGAAAAAGTCGCTGCTCCTGTTGAAGTGAAGGCCAAGCGCGCAAAAAAAGAGAAGGTCGTGCGCGACAGCTTTACGATGCCAAAATCGGACTACGAGAAGATTGATGCGCTAAAGAAGAAATGTCTCGACGCGGGAGTTTCCGTCAAGAAGAGTGAGCTTCTGCGTGCCGGGTTACTAATGCTTGAAGCTGCTGCACCCAAACGACTTCTGGCCGCAGTATCCGCGGTAGAAGCAGTGAAGACTGGGCGGCCAGCAAAGGAGTAATTGCCGGACCGTGTTGCCGGATTACGCATCGGGTTAGTAAGCGGCTAGGCGGCACCATATCGGTCGGTGCGCCGGGCACTAAAGCTTTGTTGCCGTTTGAACTGGAGGCGATGCTATACGCGATGCGCCGCGTCGCTTCCTGGAATTTGCGGACAGAGGGCCTTGTCATAGGGCGCATGTCAGAGCACCCTGTATTTCGGTGGGCCACCTCGAAATCTGGTTGACGCAAGTTGCAGCGCACGCATTGACCGCCCAGTGCGTCAGGGTCTGGGTACTATCAGTGCTGAGCGGCCGCTTTGGCTAGTGTCCTGAAACATCGCTGTCATGTTGTGGACGAACGACCGGGCAAGCTGTCGGCGGCTCAGCGAGCTTGCCCCTAAGCCACGATTGCTCGCCAGCAGCTCAACGATTGCTTTAGTAGATACGCTGGTTGCAAGCCCTGGAATGTCCGACACCTTTGCCCAGCAGCAGCGCGCGATTTCATTGCTTGGCACTGGCGACTGGCCGTGCTCAAGCTGCCCTACGAACACGTGGTGGCGGGTTCGCATACCGGCAAATTCAAACATGTACCTGATAGCCGCAGTGCGAAGGAGCGTTTCTTCGAACAGCTCACGGACGGCCGCTTCCTCGAGTGTCTCGTTACTCTCCGGCTTGCCACCGGGAAGTGACCACCTGCCTCGCTCCCGTCCCACGAGGAGAACGCGGGTTCCCTGTTGGCAAACTACGGTTGCGCGCTGTTTCATAAAGACTCGTTCCTGTCATGTTCCGCACCGGCACTGAGCGGGGCGAATAGTCTGTACGCAACGCGAGTGACTCTCTTTGCCAAGCTTGCTTTCACGCTGGTCACCTTCGTGTCGCTTACCCGCCGCCCGGAAATCGGCAGGCGCAAAGCACTGACGCCTAGCGGTGGAAGATGAAAATATTGATTTTTTGGCGTGACATTTGTATGACAGGCTCATCGTGACCAACAGCGCAGGGCGCTCATGTCGGTCCACTCAGCACAGGGGCATTGTGCCTGCAGAGACGGGTATCTCTGCAAAGCCGGGTTCGCTCCAAAGCGCCGAATCAACGGTGCGTCACACGCGGAATGTCTGAACAGACTTTCTCAATTGTTGAGCCTGGGTTTCCAGCGCATTTGCTGCGCACACGCTATCCTGAACCAGAGCCGAGTTTTGCTGGGTCATGCGGTCCATTAGTGAAACCGCAGCGCTGATTTGGTCGATGCCCGCGCTTTGCTCGCGAGAGGCGCTTGCAATGGCGTCGACGAGTTCGGTGACGCCGGTTACCGAGCCGAGAAGCTCTACGATGGTTTCGCCTGCGACCTTGACGGCGGCGCCGCTCGAATCCACCTCTGTCGTGACGTCTCTAATCAACGCTGCAATCTCTTTTGCCGCCGTCGAACTACGCTCAGCAAGACCTCTCACTTCCTGCGCGACAACGGCGAATCCGCGACCTTGGGTTCCCGCGCGGGCCGCTTCCACCGCCGCGTTGAGTGCGAGCAGATTGGTCTGAAACGAGATACCTTCGATAACCGATGTGATTTCCCGAATCTGGGCCGAGCGTTCCGCGAGGCTTTGCATTCTTAGCACTGCATCTGCTGCTGCGCGGTCCCCTTCGCGTGCCTTGGCCGACGCGACGCTCGCAAGCTCGCGCGCCTGTACAGCGTGGTCAGCGTTGGCCTTAACGGTTGATGCCAGTTGCTCCATGCTTGCAGACGTCTGCTCGATGCTCGCAGCCTGCTCTTCCGTTCGGCCCGCCAGTGCAGTGTTGCCTGCGTTGATGTCGGTAGTTGTGTTGGCGATGGTGTCGGCAGATGACTGGATGCCTCCAATCATCGATGACAGTCTTGAACGCATCAGACTCATTGCGTACATCATGCTGTGGGTGTCGCCATTTTTTACGGGAACGACGACCGACAAATCTCCCTCAGAGACCCGATGAGCAATGCTGGCCGCTAGCGCTGGTTCACCGCCGAGCTGATGGAAAAGCATCCGTGCCAAAGACGCACAGAGCAGTGCAACAACGCCGACGCCTATTGCGATGGACCCGGCGACGACCCATTGCACTATCCGGCTGGTGCTCAATGCGCGGTTGTATTCTGCCTGGGCCGAAGCAAGCTGAAGTTCACGCAGTTGGGCACCTTCTGACTTGACTGCCGTAGCGGTAGGCTCGATGGTCTGAGTGACCACCCATTGCGCCTCAGAAAGGTTGTTTGCCTGCAGCAACTGCGCTACGGGCCTGAATCCCTTGTCGCGGAGCGTACGCCAGTTCGAGGCAAATTGCGTGGCGAGTGCCTTCTGGTCGCCCGTCAATGGATAACTGAGAAAATTGTTGATGAGCTGGTCAATTCTCTCGACGCGTCGCGCTGTCGCTTCGGTCACTGCCTGCGTCTTGGCGGCAGAGGGGTCCAGTACGGCGTCACTCACGGAAAAATGCGTCTCGGCCACCAGCTCGTCGATGGTCGATATCGTCTGAAGAGCCTTTGTACCGCCCTCGAACACGTCCTTAAGACTGGCTGTGCCTTGCGACATGCCAAAGAGTCCTGCGCTTCCAATGGCGACGAGGACAGCGGCTACGGAGACCGTGACAATCAGGAGTCGGCTCTTTACGGTGAGATTTTTCATGAGGGGTGGAGACTGCGGAAGTACTGCGTAGTACGAGAGGCTCCAGCATGCCTGCAGCTGTGCCGACATTGCCAGGTGATAGCCTTTAGCGGATATGCGTCTTGATTACGGCTGTACGTCCGAAGACTTCAGTGAAGATTATGTGACTATGTGCACCTATATGGTGCAATCGTGAAGTCGACGGCCGTTGCGGTGTGCACGGGGCAAAGCTAATCAGCCACGTGCACCTCGGCAAGCGATGATGCTCCGACGACCGGGATGTTCCGCGCAGCCGAGAAGGCCGCCCGACCAGCGTGGAGGAGCGGCTGGTATAGTTGCCCGCACATCGCACCCGGACATCTTTGTGCGGGAACCAGCTGCCAAGAAGCTGACCAAGAAGAAGTTTCCGCTTACTTATACTTGACCTAGCGGTGGCCGGCCGCGGTTACGGCGCTCCATCCATGCTTATGCGCGTTCGACGCCGTCGGTTCATCTTTGTGTCGGCGGGCGGCGCCGATTGAACTGGAGGCAACCTGCGTGGTGGAATTGTTCTTGCTCGATTGAACAGTACTCAAGGAGGTCGCATGAATACTCAAAACGAAGCGAGCCTGTCCAAACCAGATACTGCCGAATCGCATTTTTCCTCGTTCGCTGAGCCCTTGGTCGAGGAAGCTATTTCGCACGCCGCTGCATTGAATGCTGACCCGGACGCAGAAGTCCTCCACAAGCTCCGCGTGGCTTTGCGACGAATGAGGTCGCTCCTATGGGCGTATCAACCTCTGCTTGATAGCAGTTTTGACGACAAGCACCGTGACGTTTTCAAACAGTTCGGGGGAGCCGCTGGCGAAACCCGTGATTGGGACATCCTCATCAAGTTGCTTGACCAGGCGCTCGGCGCTGCGCAGACTTCCACGGCCAGTCTTATAAACGCGCGCGCTGCAGCCCTGAAAACGAGCCGTGAAACGCTGACTAACGCCAATATGAGGTCCGCGTTGCAGGAAGCAATTGCCAATGTAAATGAGGCCTTGTGCGCGACCCATAACGACACGTCGCTCAAGAAGTTTGCGCGCCGGCGTCTGAATTCCGCCGCAAGGTCATTGCATAAACGCATGCGTCAAGCCTCGCGCAGCAGGCGTTCCGACTACGAGGCGTTCCACGAGGTCCGCAAAGCTGGGAAGAAAGTTCGATACCTGCTCGATTTTTTCGAGCCATTTCTCACGAGAAAGCAACTGAAATCTGCGAAGGAATTGAAGAAAATCCAGAAGCGATTCGGTGCACTTAACGACGTTGTGGCCAGTGAGGCGTTGCTGAACGCCAATCGAAACTTGTTTCGAACGAGGGCTGACGTCAACATCGCTCTCAACGCGCTGGAAGTAAAGCGCAAGTCACGAGCCCGCGCAGCTGCCAGGTTGCTGCGATGACTGCAGGCGTCGGACATTCTTTGCAGTAAAGGTTGGCGCAGATATCTGGTCGACTCAGGGAAGGCCGGCATAATTGACGGCCCTCGCACTCAATTGCTCGATGCGTCCTGGAGCGGCGAATCTCAAATCAGGAGAACAAGGGTCTAAGTACCCGTTTGCAATATGCTCAATCTACGTGGCCGTTCGGAATTTCAGATTTTGACGTACCCGTTTGGCAGCAAACAATGGCACATAGTCGAAAACGCGCGCGTCGCGACCGTATTCTTCCAAAGCGTCGGCGTACATCTTTGACACCAGCTCTTCATCGTTGTCAGTGGATTCCGCGATTTCGTGGACAATTGTTTCCGAACTGTTCGTCTGCATCAGGCGCTCCGGTAAGTTCAGTCAGGACTCTGTATTCAAGGGCATGCCGGCAGCATACGCCAATAGAAGTTTCCAATCGGAAGTGGGCGCCTCACGCCTAAGTGTCGTCGCAAGCCGACGAGCTTCTCCGACGCTGTAGCCCCGAAAGGTTTTCGATTTCATCACCGCTCAACCTTCATGGAAAGCCCGTGGGAACTTACGCGAAGCACATTTCCCTCTGGAGTTACCTGTCGAGGAATAGCCGACATGTCAGGCTTCTCCGTTGGAACGACTTGTTGCATGAGGTGTTGCTGTGCCATGAGCTTCCTTGAAGACGTCCGCGCGTGGCGCACGTGCACCCTCGTTGCATGGAGCGCGATGTGCCGATGAGTTGCCTGCTTGTGTGCAGCATTGACCATGTAGGGCGAGGTCGCGCGGGCCTCTGGTGGGTTCCATGTCTCTGAGTATCCGCTAGCCGCGCACGCCACCGACGAAAGCGTCGTAACCAGCAACGCCAATCCAATTCCTTTCACTGTTTCTCCTTGCCTGCCGCTCGAAGCTGCCACTCTTTCCGACCAGCTGCATAGCCGACGCAGCGGCCGTCACACCCAGACCGATACCGCCGTTGCGTAGGTCGTCAGAGGCTTCGCATGCATTCTCGGTCATTGGGCTCGCTGTGCCAATCGCGCGGCGCTTTTGCGAACATAATTCGTCGGCTACACAGGCGTGTGCGATGGATGCAGTTCGCTCTTGGGGACGGCTCGAAGAAAATCGCGCGTCGGCTTTAACGTTTCGAGTGGACGGGAGATAGCGGAGCACCCTACACGGCGGTTCATCGCGCACCTTATTGGTGCCATTGTTCATAAAACATTCACTAAATAAACCGCGCATGACGCCGTAATCAAGTCGCCCCCATGCGATGTACATAATGTGTGTTTTCGGTTGGCGCTACCCTGCAAGTTCGGGTCTTGGCCGGTTGGTTCGGGCCGGTCCGCATGCGCAATCTCAGTGCCATACGGCAAATTGTTCTGGTCTCTCCGGCAGCGGCCCTTGCCGGTGTCGCGAGCGAGCAGGATGCAGGCATTGACGAACCAACGCCGCAGTGACGTAGATGGACCAGACGAAGACCGCAACTGCTCAGAACGGTGATGAGGCGGCGAGTGCCCTCGAACCTCAGGCGCAACAGCTATGCAATGCGGGAATTCCCATTCTGACAGGAGCGCATCCAGGATGCGACAAGAGACTGCAATCGAAGCCCGAAGCGTCTGCAATTTCCCGGGTGAAAATAAACCTACGCTGACGCAGGCCACCGGCTTCGGAGCAGACGAGGCGGCGGACGTACCCGATAGATATAAGGTATTGTTCCTCTGCAAGGAGAACTCGGCCCGAAGCATCATGGCAGAGGCGCTCCTTCGCGAACTCGCTGGCGACCGCTTCCAAGTATTCAGCGCTGGGTCTGAGCCTGCAGCCGAGATTCACTTGCTCACCATCGCTCAACTACGCCCCGGTATATCCGACATCCATCTGTTGAGCCCTAAGAGCTGGCTGGAATTTACCGGTGAGTGGGCTCCGCGAATGGACCTCGTTATTGCCCTGTCCGACTCCGTCGCGGAATATCACGCGCCAGCGTTTCCCGGCGCGCCTGAGTTCGGCGATTGGCGCTTCGCCAACCCGCTTGCCGAAGGCATGACTGACGAAGAGCGAGAACGCTCGTTTGAGCGCGTTTTCTGGCAAATCCTCCGCCGCGTCGGGCTCTTCGCTGCCTTGCCGCGATATTTGAAACGCTCCTCTGACCGGAGACTGAACAATGGACGCGGCCCGTCACAAATCGATTGCCATCCGTCGGCGAGTCGCTGAGGGCGCAGCCAATGGTCAGCGTCGCTGGAGATGACTCATGTTCAAAATGAACGCCAACCGCGCACAAAGCTCGGGGGCGCAGAGCAATTCGGGCGCGCTTAGCCGCGGATTTTCAGAAAGCGCGCGGAGAACAGTTCTTTCCATCCTGGCGGTCTGTCTGATTCTCGCGGCAATTGCTGCGAACACCGTTCTCGCTCTTCGCCAAACCGAGGAGCAGGACAGTGCGTTGCAGGCGCTGCAAACGTCCAGCAGATTGAAGCGGGACCTCGACCAGCTCCAGCAGATGATGCTCGATGAGCACGGCGAACTCTATACTCTCATTAGCACAAAGCCCTTTTACACACGTTCTGCATACATCTTCCCACTGCGCGAATTGCTTGAACTGACCAACGATGTTCGTGATGCATGCAAGCGGAGAGCGACCTGTCTATCACAACTCGACGACCTGGATGGGATGCTACGGCTGCTCGGAGAGCGAAGTGATGCACTATCCAAACGGGCCATGCAGCATCCTGGCAGTGTCGGCTTAGGCGACGCCGGATTGAGCGAAATCGACGCTTATTTCTACAGCGTACTCGAACATGTAGTGGAAGTCAGAATGCAGGCTGATGCGGCTACTGATACAGCGGTAAGCAAGTCGTCACGAGACGCCAGGTGGGCCTCAACCGCACTGCTACTCTGTGGCCTGACAGCTGCTTTCTTATTGCTCGCGTTGATTTACCGGAACTCGCGCATAGCTGCTGAATTACGTTTCACGCTTCGCCAGGCCGACCAGGCGAGAGCGAAATATCAACGATTCTTCGATGAACATCCACTGCCGATTTGGGTCTTCGACGATGAGTCGTTAGAAATTATCGCATCCAACCGGGCAGCCCAGCGCACGTTCGGTTACTCGGAGGCCGAATTGCTGGGTATATCGTTGGGAGATGTCCGCCCTGACGAAGAGCGCGTCCGGTTTAACGAGGCGATGGCACAACGTCATGATGACGACGGCGACAAAACACGTTCGGTGGGCGTCTGGACTTACAGAACTAAAGATGGTGAATGCCTATCGATGGATGTTCATCACTTGAGTCTGGAGACAGAAGGCCATAGGGTGACCCTCTCGGTAATGGTCGACGTCACTCTCATGACGGTCGCCCAAGCCGAACTTTTCAAATCGAAGCAAACGCTCGAGTACGTTCTCGACCACGTACCTCAGGGGATTGCCTGGAAAGATGCCAACCATCGCTATGTCGGCGGTAACGAGATTTACGCGCGGGATGCTGGGCTCAAATCTCGACACGCCTTGATTGGGCTCAGCGACCGTGACCTTCGATGGGGCGACGACCCCGATGCGGTGATTGCCGAAGATGCGCGGGTCATGGCCGGTGAGCTGACATGGAAGCATCTGGAGCGTGCGGCTATAGCCGTTGATGGGTCAGAAGTCTGGATTTCGGAAACCAAGCTGCCCTTGGAAGACCAGAGTGGAGCAGTTATTGGCGTGCTCAGAGCCTATGAGAACATCACCAAACGCCGGCGCGCCGAGGTCGCGTTGCGTTTGCAAAGTAGAGCCCTCGAGGCGAGCATTAACGGCATCATCATTGCGGAAATTCGCGCTGGCCGGCACGTCATCATGTTCGTCAACGAGGCGTTTGAACGCATCACCGGCTACGGGCAGTCTGACGTTCTCAATGCTGACTGTGACGACCTTTTCCGCCTGAATGGAGAGCCAGAAAAATGGGACGCCGTCCGGCGTGCCCTGAATGACGATACGGAGGCGAATGCGACCCTGCTCTGTACGAGGAAGGATGGGAAGCGCTTCTGGAACAACATCTTGGTCGCTCCGGTTCGAGACGAAGTTGGAACGGTAACGCACCACATAGGCGTGATGAGTGACGTTTCGGCGCTCGTCGAATACCAGCAGCGTCTGGAGCACCAGGCGCGATACGACTCGTTGACTGAACTGCCTAACCGGACCCTGCTGGACGAGAGACTTGCGGAATCGATTGCGCGAGCGACCGCCACTGAAGGAAGCGTGTCAGTGCTCTTTCTTGACCTCGACCGATTCAAGGAGGTCAACGACTCCCTTGGGCATCGTGTCGGCGACGCACTGCTTGCACGCGTTGCCAAACGCCTGCAACGGCTCGTGCGAGCAACCGACCTTGTGGCGAGGTACGGCGGTGACGAGTTTATTATTGTTGCGGAGCGCTCAAGTGCAGAGCAACTGATACCTATGCTCGACAGACTCGTCGCCGCCATGTCTGAACCTTTCAATATGGGCATTCAGGAGCTATATGTCGAGGCCAGTATTGGAGTGAGCACCTTCCCCCAGGACGGACCGGACGCGGACACCTTGATTCGCAATGCTGATGCGGCCATGTACCTTGCAAAAGCACACGGGCGTAACGGCTACAAGTTCTATCGTGCTGAACTCAACGCTGCAGCGGCCGAGAAATTGCAACTTTCGACGCAGCTGAGGCGAGCGGTCAAGACGCAGGCGCTGCAACTGGCGTATCAACCTCAGGTAGACATGCTGACAGGCCGCATATTCGGTGCCGAAGCGTTGCTGCGCTGGAACGACCCCGAGTTGGGAGTGGTCTCGCCAGCGACTTTCATTCCGATTGCGGAAGAGAGCGGGTTGATTCAGGTCATCGGGGAATGGGTGCTCCGCACAGCCTGCCAGCAAGCGAAATCCTGGCTCGACCAGGGTTTGTCGCCAATTCGCATTTCGGTGAATGTTTCTCCATTGCAACTGGAGCGTTCAGATTTAGTGACAGTCGTGAAGACAGTGCTGAAAGATTCGCAACTGGCCGCCGATTGTCTTGAGCTTGAAGTCACGGAAGGGGCGCTCATGCGCAACGCCGACGATGCGGCCCGGACTCTCCGGGAACTGCGCAGCTTAGGCGTGAAAATCGCCATCGATGACTTCGGTACCGGATATTCAAGCCTAAGTTACCTTAAACGCTTCAGCGTTGACCGAATCAAGATTGACCGCGCATTCGTTCGGGAAATTGGAATTGACGAAGAATACGAAGCGCTGACACTCGCCGTGATTGGCATCGCCAAGGCACTGAAATTCGACGTGCTGGCTGAAGGCGTTGAACTTGACGTCCAAAAGCACTTCCTGATAGGCCATGGTTGTACCGAAGCCCAAGGCTTTCTCTTCAGCCCAGCCGTTAGCAGCGGACAGTTCGCGGAGATGCTACGCAAGTCGGATGAGGCACTTAAGTTGCATTCTGATGATGCAGTGGAAACCGCGCAGTAAGCGGCAGCCTCGTATCGTCGGTGCGGACAGTTTCGAATTAGCTTACCTCGCGAAACTACTGGCCGAAATCAGGCGCTCGCTCTACGCGGTCCCACCGGACAGCCGTACCGTTGCGAAACGAAGTGGGATAGCGAGACTTGTATAAGGCTCCTGAAATTTGTGATGCTTATCCTCGCTAGTCCGCACCGGGCGCCAGGTCCTCATTGGCATCAAACCGAATGTAGTCGCGGGGGTTGAAGGTGACATCCGAGTCGCGCACATTGTCGTCAACGGTCAACACTCGCCATTCCTCTCGCCAAGCTCCATCCCTTGACTTCAGGGCTTCTGCGAGCGGGAGGCCGACCGCCTGAGACCAGCAAATCTGCGCCTCTCCATTCTGTTGTTGAAGGAGGTACCAGTCGCACGTCATCCCTGCCTGTTGCTCAGCGGGGCGGGACAGTCTGGAAAGTCTGTAAATGCCACCAGGTTCTTTTATCGCATGAGCGAGTTGATTCCAGTCATAGAAGACGCCCAGCCGGTTGAGGTTGCTACGGTCGACTTCGTAGAAGAGCTTGCGTGCATGGTCGACGACTTCATAGCGTGGCTCCATGTCGGGGTTGCCGGGCTGCGCTATCTTCGTTGCGTACACTGACAGGCGTTCGTCCGTGTCACGTCTCACGGCGCTTTCGCCTTCGCGCCATACTTCTACGCGATGCGCGGTGGCGTGTTCGTCAAACCAGACTGCGACAAAGTGTTGATGTTCCGGCGTTGTCGCGTTGCTGAATACGCTGGCCCAGGTCAGCGAGGGTGGGGCGCTAACCGCGGCGAGAACGGGGAAGCCCATTGCGGCCACGAGCGACGCGAGCCCGAGCCGCTTCATTGCCGCACTGCCTCAGCGGAATCGAAATAGGTATAGGTCTTGCCGCCGACTCTCAATTGCCTGGTCTTCAGGAGGACCTTGTAGCGGGTCTTTGTTGCGTCGACATCGGTACCGTTCGGATTCGTGGGCAATGCCATGCGGATGCCCCGGGATTCGCTCGCCGACTCGACCGTTACCTGCGCAACGTTGTATGCCTCTGTATGTAGCGCATCCTTGGTCGTCAGTGCCTCAAGCAGCGGGCGCCCATCTGCCTGGGCGAGCGGCAGGTTCATCAGCGTCGCGACCGTCGGTGCTACGTCGACGTTGCCGGTGGGCAATCTGTCGGTCATGCCCCGTGCAAAATCAGGGCCACTCGCCAAAAGGGTGTTGTGCACATCCGTTGTCCCGAAGGAGCCATGCATGCCCCGGTTGATTTGCATGCTCTCGAATTCAATACCCGGCATGCCGGCAATCGATACCTTGTCGTCGGAGGCATAGCTTGCGACGATATCGGGTCCGCGGCCTGCGTTTTCTACTTTGATTGTCGATAAAGGAATGGTGCCCGGCACGTCGCCGTAGCGCGACGACACAAAGACCGCACCGATTTCCTCACGACTCTGGAGAAACCTCGCGGCGCTTCTGACGGTCGTCGCGTCATGGTCGGGCACGTACACGTAATCGCTGCCGCCATTCGCCGCGATGACTAGCGCACGGGGCGGGAGGGTAGCCGGCACCTTGAAGCTGCCCGTCGTGTACTTCGCGTTGGGCGTGCCGCAGACAGTACCTGTCACGTCGTTCTGAGTCGGGTACACCGCAGTGCCGTCCGCCTTGATACCCGAGAGTGTCGGGCTCAGGATGCAGCCGCTGCCGTCATACGCAGTAAAGCCCGCGCGCGTAAAGAGGTCGGCTAAACGTACGTCGCCGGATACGGAGTACCCGTTGTCCCGGTCAACTTGCCCCGGCGTGCCGGCTTTGATGCTTCGCAGAGGAAACAGCGCCGAGGGCCCCGAAACGCTGCTGTGCCCGTGGTCGCTCATGACAATGACGTTCGTCGTCTTATCGAGGCCGAGGGCTTTGAGCTTACTTTGCAGTTGTCCGAGAAGGATGTCCTGCTGCTTCAGCGCGTCATGATAGTTGGCGGTACCAGGCCCGTATGGGTGCTCCGTGCTATCAGGATTGCGGAACCAGACCAACGAGAGGTCCGGCTTGCGATTCGGCAGAATATAGTTGAGATACACACTCATCATGTACGCGTTGGCCGGCGCGGGTGGCGAGCCTGTCCTGTCGGTCGGGTCGGCAGTGACCTTGTCGGCCATTTTCACGGTTGCTTTAGCGGCAGTCGGGTCGCCGTTGTCGCTTGCAAGTTTGACCGTCCCGGGCGCGTACGCAAGCGGCGTCGTCTTTGGCAGGGCAAAATCCGCCGATTGCAGTTCTGCCACCAGCGAAGCGGGGAATACAGTCTTCTCGTCAAGTATGACGCCACCTCGCTTGCGGTCCTGCAGGAAAGCGGGCCCGGACTTTCCAATCGCCGCTGTCTTGAGTCCCGCCGCTTGCGCTGCCTCGAACAGTGTGCCGACGGATAGCAACTGACCGTTGTAATACGCGTCCAGGTCCTGTAGCACACCGTAGTCTTCAGTGAAAACCGGCTGAGTGAAATCCACCGAGGCACCTGTGCTGCTTGTTCCCTTTGGCCCTTCCTGCCAGAGCCAGTTGCCATAGAAACCCGTGGTTTGCGGGAAGCTACCCGTGGCGATGCTTGCGGCGTTCATCATGGTGAACGTCGGATAGGTCGAGTGGTTGTCGGCGAAGTTAACGCCGGCTTGACGCAACGCGTAAAGGTTAGGCGTGTCTTCCTGCGTAACGGAATCGGGGCGCAGGCCGTCCCATACAAAGATAATCGTCCTGTTGTGCGGATTCGCGCCACTGGTCATCGGCAGCGATGCGCAGCCGGCGAGCAGCAGACCTGATACGGCCGCGACGGCGACGAATCCGTGCACGCTCCAGTGACTCGGTTTGTTTTGCATCTCAGGCCTCGACCTTTTCCGGTTTAAATCCCCAATGGATTACATCGATGGACTGTGTCAGTTCCGTGACAGCGGATGCGACCGCCAGGAACCAGCAGGCTGACTCGATGCCGCGTTAGTGGGGGAGGCCTACGGCTGCTTGCTCGACGTATTTGCCGTCCGAGTCGGCGCTACGCGGATACCGCCCATTGAATTCTGAGTGCATTCGTCTGAGCAAAGCGATATAGCCGTGTCCGAGATTGCTTGGAAGCAGCCGGCTCGCTGCCGCGTTCGTTTCATCCCACAACAGTTCGAAACTCTTGCATGCGTCGTCGAATGGAAGGCGACTGGCCAAAAGCGCCTTGAAATCTGCTGCGATGAGACCCACGGACCGGTACTGTGTCGGTCGAACAATTTCCTTCAATGTCATAACTTGCAATCGGAAAGTGAAGCCACGTCTTGAAAACTGGCAACAGGAATTTAGAACGGGATTGGCCCCAAAGACTGGGACGTCCATTGCTTACAGATGCGAGGCCGCCGCTGTCTTGCTGCTGTCGGGCCAGCATCGGTGGGAAGGTTGGGGAAAAAAGGTCGCCGCAGAAGACTTGTCACGGATACGCAAAACCTCGCGGGCAGAATTGTCGCAAAACTTATTCGCCGGATTATGACGGGGGCTTCCATGGTTCAAAAATACAACGTACTGTTTTTGTGTCGTGCAAATTCCGCACGTAGCATCATTGCTGAAGCATTGCTGCGCGAAATTGGGGGCGACAGGTTCAATGCGTTCAGCGCGGGTATTGAGCCGGCAACTGATGTGCATCCGTTGGCGCTTGAGCAACTGCGCCCAACGATTACTGCGGTGGGCAAGCTACGGCCGAAAAGCTGGGAGCAGTTTGTCGGCTCCTCTGCGCCGGAATTGGACATGGTTGTTGCGATGGGTGATGAAGCTGGGGAGATGCATGCGGCAGGGTTTTCCGGTAACCCGACTTTCTGTCAGTGGAACTTTGCCGACCCGATTGCGGACTACGCAAGTGATGAGGAGCAACGGCGCCTGTTTGAGAAGGTCTTCCGCCAGATATTGCGTCGCATCAGCCTATTCGTAGCGCTTCCCCTGCATTCGATGAAATCAGCGGAACGCCGGACCGTGGTCAATGCTATGGACGACCATGCACCGCCGTCTATCGCTCTTGACAACAACGCCTGAACAGTCAAGGGCTGGTTGAGTAACCCGTTGTCTAGCCGGAGGCAGGATATCAGCCGGGGCCGCTGCAGTTACACTACGCTGCGGCTGAGAACTCACCGAAGTATTCTGCTCTAGTGCCCGGCACGGCGGGATGCCTTTCGTCTTGCGACCGTTCAGTGCGACAAGGGCTGGAAGAGCCTCACTGCCTTCCTAAATAGGCTTATTTTCAGATGTTTAAAGTATCTCCTGAGGATGAAGGAAAACTCTTTTTAAAGACTTTAGGGATTCGGGTTTATATTTCCGGCTCCGTTGGAAGAGAACCGGCCGCACGCGCTGCCGGCCCACTCAAAACAAACTGGTCAAGGCTCGGAGCCCCTGATTACGCGCGGCCGGCGTAGGGCAGGTGGCCCAGTTCCAGCCCCGGAAAGTCCGTGTTCCTCAGCCGGCGCTATACGTTGACCCCAAAACGGTGCAACCTGGAGCGGACGTGGTCGTGCGCCAGCTTAGCTTACTAACGTCAAGGACCGCAGCCGGCTAACTGTCGCGACCCGAAGTCGGGCGCGAGAGCGGACGTGGGCCGGCTCCGGCGTGGCTATCTGCTGCCAAAGACCGGGCGAAGTTTCGGATTGGCTGAGAGACCCGGGTCGGTCGCGCCGTCAGAGTGCCTTGAAGCACCGGTTTGAATGCAGATTATCGGCACTTCAGGAGTTGTGGACGCTCACGAGTGACTATCGTTCTTAACGTTTGACCTTCTCAAGTCAGCGAAACCACCAAAAAGCCCGCTGGAAAGGCGGGCCTATGCGATTCGCGTGACAGCGATTACGCTGCTGCGTCGTTCAGCTTCTTCAACGCGCGCACCTTCAGACGCACGGTGGCCGGCTTGGCATCAAACGAACGGTCTTCACCCGTTAATGGGGTCTTGCCAAAGCAGCCCTTCGCTGCTGGCACGTGCTGGACACCAGTTTTGAGCAGACGCGACAGCTTAAACTCCCCCGCGCCCTTTTTGTGAACAGCGCCGAGGATGGTGTCCTCAAGAGCCGCAAGTTTTGCCCCTAGAAACGGTACAGCGATGCTGCGTTTTCGGCGAACACCAATTTCTGAAGCTCGCGAGACGGCATTTGCTTTGCCAGCCAATCCAGCATCCTGGCATCATCCGGCTTCGCAACTTCGGTTGCGTGCGGCCAGTCGGAACCCCATACGAGCCTTTCGGGAAAATCCCTAGTCAGAGATTCAAGACTGTGTGCCAAGTCAGGGTACGGCGGGTCCTTGGCTTGGCTCGAGAGGTACGGCGCGGACAACTTCAGCCAGACGCGGCCAGAGTCCATGAGCTTCACCAGCTTTTCTGTTACTGCATTCGCCAGGCTCGGGACATGATGTAACCGTGCGTAGTGGTCGAGGACAAGAGGAAGGCCCAGACCCAATAGCACCTCGGCGTTATTCACGAGCTGTTGTCCGGTCAGATGGAGCTGGATGTGCCAGCCTAGCGTTTGCATCCGAGGAGCGAGCGAGTGCAGCATCGCGAATGAGGTCGCGCCGGCTTGAACCTGATTGAAGCGGATGCCGACCACTCCTGCGTCGTTGAGCGCAACCAGTTCGTCGTCGGTCACCTGGTCATTAACGACGGCAATGCCTCGCGTATCTGTGCGATTCTCGCGGAGTATCGACACCATCAAGCTGTTGTCGGTGCCGTACGTCGAGGGCTGTACGAGTACATGACGCCTGGCCCCAAGCCTCTTTTGCAGTTTTCGATAGTCGTCGACCGTCGCAGTCGGCGGCGTAACTACAGCGCCGGCCACAGGTAGCCGCGTTTCATCGAACACATGCATGTGGCAGTCGCAAGTGTCTTCAGGCAGAGCGACTTGAGGGCGACTCTCGCCGGCAGAAAAAGGCGTCATGTAGGAGTTCCTCAAAGGATTGTTCTCTCTTTGTATTTTTTCTCTTGCAGCCATATTGCAATGCCGCCGTTCATTGCTCTGGCCGCGAACCACCTGCGCCATCTTCTGCTGGTACGCCGCCGGAGTCGATGCGCTTTTTCATGAAGCGACGATATGACAGGCGGATGTGCGATTCCATCAAGTTGCAGGCTAGTTGACCGTCATGTGTCTGCACGGCGTAGGCGATGTCCTCATGCTGCTGGAGGCTCCGCGCGAAGTCGGGGGCAGAGTAGAGAAAAAACGACCGCGTGATGACCGGCATGTCGATGAGGGTGACGAGCATCGACTTCAAGCGTTGGGATTTGGCGCAATCGAGTAGGTGCATGTGGAACTCCCGATTGGCGGCTTGCACCCTCAGCACGGCGTCATCCGAGCGACTCTTGATTGCGCTGGCCATCTCGGCGTTGATTCTATTCAACTTGGCGATGTCGTCTTCCGTTGCCCGTTCGGCAGCGAGCCGCGCTGCATGCGGCTCCAGGAGCGCCCGAAGACTGAACATCTCTTCGATGTCCCAGCGGGTCCAGCCCGCAACGAAAACGCCTCTGTTCGCTTCAACCGATACGAGCTTGTCGTCGGACAGCTTCTTAAGCGCCGCCCGTATGGGTGTGCGGCTCATGCCGAGTTCTTCAGCCAGGCGCTCTTCTTTCAACTGGGTGCCTGGTTCGTACTGGCCCGACAGGATGCGCTTGCGCATCGTGTCGTACGCGAATTCCATTCCTTTTTTCATAACGTGTTGCTCGCTCAGCGGGCAGTTGGGCGGTCCTTAAGGTCTGTCGGGCGAACGACTCGCGTTGCACGCACCGTCTCATATCCAGCCGATTTTACACGACTCATTGTTTTTCCATTGTTCGGGCAAGAACAACCCAAAACCTATAACAAGCATTTTTAGGGGTTTTCCCGGCATCTAACAATCTTTGCTTGTGATGATTGTATTTTATTTGTACTGTTTACCCGTCCAAGGAGAAACTGATGAATATCGCAATTGTTGGTCTGGGCGAGGTCGGGCGTTGCTATGCGCGCGTACTGGCAGGCGTAGCGGGAAATAACCTGCTGCTGTGCGAACAGCGGGTATCGGACCTGGCGGCAAATCTGGCAGGTGACGTGAACGCACATATCAATAAGGCGGTCGGACCGTGGCTCGGCGAGGCGGACTGGGTCTTTTCTTGCGTAGTGGGTACCAAATCGCTCGAGGTGGCCCAGAGCTGCTTCGGGTTCATGAAGCCTGGAGCATCGTTCGCCGACTTTACTACGGCGTCTCCTGAGACCAAACGTCAAGGCGAGGCGCTAGCGAGCGGAAAACAAGTCGCGTACACCGACGTGGCCATCATGGGAGCGATTGCGCTTCTAGGCGCACGCACACCGCTGCTTTGTGCAGGCGATGGTGCGACGTCCTTTTCAGCGATTCTGGCGGAAGCTGCAGGCGTAGTGCCGCGCGTCCTTGCAGACAGCCGTGCTGGCGACGCAATGTCGCTGAAGATTCTGCGCAGCGTTTTCACGAAAGGTATGGAGGCGCTGGCGGTGGAGCTACTGATGGCAGCGGAGAGGCAAGGGTTGCGCCTGGCGCTCTACGAAGTGCTGCAGGACATCGATAAGGCCTCGTTGCCGCAATTTCTCGAAATGCTGGTGACGACTCACGTTATCCATGCCCGCCGTCGCCAGCACGAGGTCCAAGAGGCGGAACGCCAGCTTGCTGCCATTGGCATCGTGTCGGACGTCCTTGATGGTGTGCAGCATCGCTTCGCCCGCACCGCAGACAAGCTAGAAGCATCTCCGCTCCCCACCGACAAGCCTGCGCTGGCGGATGCGCTCACCTGGCTCTCATCAGAGCCCGAGAAGGCCGCGGCCTAAGCCTCAGCCACGAATATCGAAGTTATCCGGCAGTTCCGGCTGCCCGGCCCCTGCTTACCCTATTGTTTTGGAGAAGGTCATGTCGGTTACTAATGAACAGATTGAAGCACTCAAGCAACTCGGAACCGCAACGATTCATGAAGCGCAAGGCCAGAAGGGGGCAATCGACGGCTCACTACGCCCCATCGACCCATCCCTGCGACTGGCCGGCCGAGCGCTAACCGTCGACATACGTCCTAGCGACAACCTGGCGATTCACTACTCGCTGACCAAGGCCAAGCCTGGCGATGTGCTCGTTGTAGACGCCAAAGGCTTCATCGAGGCCGGGCCTTGGGGCGACCTGCTCACTCTGGCTGCTCAGAAACTCGGCATTGTCGGGTTGGTTATCGACGGCTCGGTTCGTGATGCAAACACCATCATCGAGATGGGCTTCCCGACGTTCTCTCGCGGCCTTTCCATCAAGGGCACGAATAAAAACCAACCCGGTAGGGTCAATGTTCCGGTTAGCATCGGCGGCGTCGTCGTAAATCCGGGCGACATCGTGGTCGGTGACCGCGATGGACTGGTCGTAGTCGCGCAGGACGAGGTTGAGGAAGTTATTCGACTGAGCCGCGCACGCGAAGACAAGGAAAACGGAATCCGCGAGGGAATCGCTGCTGGCAAGAGCATGGTCGAACTGCTTGGCTTAGATGCCAAGCTCAAGCAGTTCGGGATGGTTTAAGGAGCGCTCCTTTTCCATAAGTCGTCAGATAGTCGTCAGTGAAACGACGCCGCCGGAATCTGTGACTTTCAGCAGGTCCAGCGCTGGAACAAGATAGTAGGAGACTGAAATGCTTGCCTTGAAATCCCAGACGTCGTCGAGCGAACGGAGAAAAGTCATCATCGCCTCATCCTTAGGGACGATGTTCGAGTGGTACGACTTTTACCTGTACGGTTCGCTGTCCGCGATTATCGCCAGGCAGTTTTTTTCTGGCGTAAACGCAACCGCCGCTTTCATCTTTGCACTGTTGGCATTCGCAGCAGGGTTCATCGTTCGGCCATTCGGCTCACTCGTGTTTGGCGTCATTGGCGACATCGCCGGTAGAAAGCGGACCTTCCTGGTCACCATTGTGCTGATGGGCTTGCCGACCTTCATCGTTGGGCTACTCCCTTCGTATGAAACACTCGGCATCGCATCGCCGATTCTGCTTATCCTGCTCCGGTTACTGCAAGGTCTTGCCGTTGGTGGTGAATATGGCGGTGCTGTGACATACGTAGCAGAGCACTCAAGCGCTGACAAGCGTGGCTTGCATACCTCATGGATTCAGACAACCGGAACATTGGGGCTGCTGCTCTCCCTTTTCGTCATTCTCGGCGTGCGTTCTGGCGTGGGAGAAGACTCCTTCGGAGAATGGGGGTGGCGGCTTCCATTCCTGTTCTCCATCGTGTTGCTGGGCATCTCGTTATGGATTCGGCTCAAGCTGAACGAGAGCCCAGAGTTCAAGCGGATGCAGGAGAAGGGCGAACAATCAAAGTCGCCACTGCGCGATACCTTTGGCAATGCTAGGAACAGAAAACTCGTGATTGCGTCGCTGCTCGGCTGTACAGCGGGGCTCGGCGTGGTTGCATACACCGGACAGTTCTACATTCAGTTCTTCCTGCTGCAGGCGGTGAAACTGGACGGAAAGTTGACAAATGAGGTCCTGACTATCGCACTCGTGTTGTGTCTCCCGTTCTACGTACTGTGTGGGTGGTTATCCGACCGCATTGGCCGCAAACCGGTGATTCTCACGGGTTGCGCAATCGCCGCGCTAACTTACTTCCCGATTTACAAGGGACTCATGCATTACGCGAACCCGGCGCTCGAGTACGCTCAGGCTAGTTCGCCTGTGAAACTCGAAACAAACCTGGGCGAATGCAGCTTCCAGTTCAATCCGGTCGGTACGAGCACGTTCAACAAGCCATGCGACGTGGCGAAAGCAGCGTTGGCAAGGAATGCAGTGAATTACACGGCCTCGCAGTCAAACGTGCAATCCACGGTCGTGACAGTGGGCAGTGAGGTTATCGAACTTGGCAGCCTACAAGGCCTCAAACCTTCGCAGGTCGCTCAACGCATAAAGGTGTTCACACAGACACTGTCCGCAGCGTTAGTGAAGCATGGTTATCCCAAGAGCGCCGACCCATCGGCAGTAAACAAGCCGATGCTGATTCTGCTAATCATGATTCCGGTCATCTACCTGACCATGGTGTACAGCCCAGCTGCCGCCTGGCTTGTCGAACTGTTTCCACCGCAAGTCCGTTACACCGCGACTTCTCTTCCCTACAACATCGGCAATGGCTGGTTCGGTGGGTTTCTGCCCGCGACCGCCTTTGCCATGGTGGCAGCGACAGGCGATATCTATTTCGGGCTGTGGTACCCAACAATAGTCGCAGGTGTGGTTGCGGTCGTCGGCTTTTTCTTCTTGCCTGAATCACGCTTCACAAAGGAATCGGAAGAGGTGGCGGCTGCCCCGGCCCGTGCGGAAACGTAGGGGCTGGCATCAGCATGTGGCACTCCTGCGGGAAAACCGCTGTGGAGGGGCCATGAGCAAGCAGAACGTCTTTAAACACATATCAATTAAAGCTCAGGTGCAGGCGCTGTCCGAAGGGGCGGGGCGCTATCGCCATATGGAGGCAAAGCATGACTGCGGCAGTACAGACCGACCACCTCAACGGCACGATTCGGAAGATTCAGTGGCGCATTCTTCCATTCCTGATTGTGCTCTACATCATTGCGTTCATCGACCGCTCCAACATCGGATTTGCTGCGCTCAAGATGAATCCTGACCTGGGTATCACGTCCACGCAGTTTGGAATCGCAGCGGGGCTTTTTACGGTGGGTTACTTCCTTTTTGAGGTGCCGAGCAACATCTTGATGCATCGGTACGGCGCGCGAAAATGGATTGCACGCATCCTGTTCACGTGGGGCGCTGTCGCCGCTTGCACGGGTTTTGTGAATAACTACTTTCAGCTCGCTGTTGTTCGGACGATTCTGGGCATTGCAGAGGCGGGTTTTTTTCCATGCGTTCTTCTCTACTTGACCTATTGGTTCCCGGAGCGCCAGCGTGCCCGCGTAGTGGCACTCTTTATGTTGGCATTGCCGATTGCGACCCTTATCGCAGGCCCGCTATCGGGGCTCATCCTCGACCATGTTCATTGGAACGGCATTGCTTCCTGGCGTTGGGTGTTCATCCTTGAGGGATTGCCTGCAGTCCTTCTGGGGTTCCTTGCGCTGCGCATACTCGTCGACAATCCGCGCGATGCAAAGTGGTTGACAGCGGAAGAAAAGGCCTGGTTAGCGGGCGTCCTCGAATCCGAAGCGGCGGCGAAGGTCAGGGAGCACGGAACTGTATCGTTCTGGAGCAGCCTGGGCGGCGCCCGTATCTGGCTGCTTGCATTCATCTACTACGCCAAATCGGTCGCGGTATACGTACTCGCCTTCTATTCGCCACAAATCGTGAAGGGGTTAAGCCATGCGCTCAGCAGTACGGCAGTCGGACTTATGAATGGCCTGCCATATGCGGTTGCGACGCTTGTCATGGTGTGGTGGGCTCGCCGTTCCGATAGAACTGGCGAGCGACGTTGGCATGTTGCGCTACCGCTCTTCGTTGCCGGCGTTGCGCTCATCTTGATGGCACGCTCCGCAGGCAATCTGTGGGTTTCGATTGTGCTGCTGACCGTTATCACCGCGGCCATCTATGCACCCTACGGTCCATTCTGGGCAATGCCGTCACTCTTTCTAACGGGCTCCTCGGCGGCCGTGGGTCTGGCAGCAATCAACTCGATTGCAAACCTGGGCGGATTCATCGGCCCGGTTGCGTTCGGAGCACTGAAAGACTCGACTGGTTCCATCTACGCTGGATTGGCATTCGTGAGCCTAACGCTCGTCGCGGCAGGCATCCTCGTTGTGCGACTGAAGTTCGTCAAGGAGGCAGAGCGACGTCTTCGCGCAAATTTGAAACCTACCATGGCTATCTGATGGCTTTCGCGAGTTGTCGAGCGGTTCAGAGTGATGAGCGGTCACGTGGGGCGCGATACGAAAGACCTATGCGCGAATGCGGGATGTTTATGTGCGCGAGAGTGACCTTTGGGTCCTGCGTGACCAAGGCCATGTTTTCATCTGTGATGCCACATATCGAAAAACATCGCAGCTCACGACGGGTCCCGATAGGCGTCGGCTAACATGTTCGGCGTCGATAAACTTGCATGTCGTGTAGTCCATCGATGTCGCTCACTGAACGCGGAGACGCTCACCTAAGTTGGCGAGAGGCCGTCATTGCCAGACGTATATCAGGCGGCAGCATCGACCCAATAGAGGCGAACTTCAGGCAGCATAGAGCGAGCGGGTCGGGGTAAAGGCGGGCAATGCCAACTGCACTCCTATGCTCCTCGGGGCTAAAGAACTTCGCCGCCCGTCATAGGATGGACTGCAGTCCCGATATTGTGGTGAAGACTTTCCGCTCTCTCGCAATGAAGTAGTCCACTTGCGAAGAGAATCTCTCTTGTACGCTCGACAAACGCTCGAATTTCGCGGCTCTCGCATTCTCTAATGTACGACATGAAGAATCTGGGCCGAATGAAATGCGTAGGCGTGTTGATGACCATCACCGACCCTTCTTCGATTTCCGCTTTGAGTACTGTTGGGGGCAAAATTGCTACCGCGTTTCCTGCCTTAACCAACTGGGTCATCATTGCCAGCGAGTTGCAAGAAGCGTAGTCGTCAAAGGTAAGCGACTCCGAACTGAACCATTGCTGAGCGGCCTCGAATAACGTTGACGGTGGTGCAATAGTAACAATCGGCAGCGCACGCAGTTCGCGCGCGGTCAGCCTATGTCGCCCTTCCAAAAACCTTTCGCACGCGAGCCACTCGAGCTCCGCTTCACCCAAATCCACGTCCTGAACAACATTGCTGGAACGAGGGTCGGTGAGAATCGCGACATCTAGCTCTTTTGCATTGAGCTTGGCGCTGAGAATGGAACCAACATCGACTGTCAGTTCGACGCGCAGCGTCGGATACTCTGTGCGCAGATATGCCAAAAGCTGCGTCAGGCAGACCATGGCTGTCGATTCGTTCGCGCCAAGCCTTAATACGCCCCGCATCGGGTCGCCTTTCCGCCCAGCCGACAGCAACTCCTCTGTAGCTCTCAGAATTTTTTGAGCCCGTTCGAGCACGTCGTGCCCGCGCAGCGTCAATTCGACCTTGTGCTTACTCCGCTCAAAGATTCTGGTCTCGATAATCCGTTCGAGTTCGACGATGCGGGCCGACACTGTCGGCTGCGATACATGCTGCTGACGTGCAGCGGCCCGAAAACTACCGAGTCGGGCGACCCAGACCAGCGTTTCCAGTTGCTCCAGCGTCACGCGCATGATAGCCCCAGCCTTTCACGAAATTTAAATTTGTTCGATTATGACCTATCACGGCGCCGGGGATAAAGTGAAAGAAATGGACAACAGCTGCTTGCCATGCCGTCGCTGCAATGTTCTGAAGCATTCCGCGCCTCCTGTCACGCTTCGGAGCAGTAGTTGGAAATTCATTTCTCCGTTCCTAAGGCAGTCTGAAGGATTTGTCGGTTTGTTCATGTGCGGCGCCCGTCAAAGACGCCACTCAAAACAGCACTGAAGTAGCGATGCTCCCACCTCGCCGCGCCGATTCTGGTCGGCGCCGAGCACACCTGTTTCGTACCGTCAGCGTCGTGGACCTTTACGTCGTTGGAATACAGCTATATAGAGGGATTTCCGGAGATGAGATACCAAGCTTACAAACGACTCGGTGTTCTGGTACCAGCAACTAATACGACTGTCGAAGCAGACTTTCAGCGCAATCTCGTCCCGGGCGTCTCCATTCATAGCGCGCGCCTCACAATCGCAGACGGCGAATTGTCCTCGGCAACGCTTGATGGGATGAACAGCGTGTTGACCAACGCAGTGCGCGACCTCGCGGCTGCGCACGTCGATGCAATCGCATATGGCTGCACATCAGGCAGCTTCTATAAGGGTCCGGGATGGGACGAGGCCGTCATGAAGCTCATCCGTGAAATTGCTGGAGTACCGGCGGTGGCCACGAGTCCGTCGGTGGTCTCAGCACTTCGCGCCTCTGGCGCAAAACGACTCTGCGTTGTCACGCCATATCCGACGGACCTCAACGCAAGACTTCGGATGTATTTGGAGAACGCTGGCTTTGAGGTTGCGGTGATATTAGGTGACCAACGCTCGGCCGCACGTGGCCATCGGGCGGTGAACGACCAGGACCCAGCCGAAATTGCCGCGTTCGCCATCCGGAACTGGACGGGAGACGCTGACGCACTCTTTTGCTCCTGTACTGCCTGGCGCGCCATGGACGCAATCCCCGAGATACGAGCGGCTACGGGGAAGCCCGTAATTACCTCAAATCAAGCGACGATTTGGGCGTCGATGCGACTTCTTGCGCCGTCGGCGGCCGCCTGACACTGCTTACCGGACACTCGAGAAAGCAATATGACACTACTTCAAGCAACGACATCGGTAACACCAAACGTCAGCGTCGACGGAAGCCGTGGCACGCCCATATCAAACCGCCTCGACGCGCTGCCCGTAGGAAGTTTCCACTACAAGATGATGGCCATCATCGGTGCCGGGCTCTTTCTCGATGGATTCGAACTCGCCATGGCCAGCGGCATACTCGGACAATTAGTCAAGACCGGGTGGAGTACTCTGAAATTCAACGGTTATTTTGTAACAGCAACGTTCATCGGTTTTATGATTGGTTGCTGGGCTGCCGGTGTCATCGGTGACCGACTCGGCCGTCGGGCGAGCTATCAGCTCAACCTTGCAATCTTCGGTGGCGCATCTCTATTGGCAGTCATTGCCCCAAACATCGAGGTGCTCATCGCACTACGTTTTGTTATGGGCATTGGACTCGGCGCAGAACTGGTCCTTGGGTTCGCCACGCTGGCCGAGTTCGTCCCGCCCAGCAAACGGGGCCGCCTCGTAGCCACCCTCTCTTTCATCGCCCAATGCGGTGTTTTCCTCTCATCAGCAGTCGCGCTTTGGGTCATTCCCCATCTGGGCTGGCGCTTCATGTTCCTTATAGCCGGGGGCCTCGCAGCAGTCGTGTGGTTTTTGCGGAAGTTCATGCCCGAGTCTCCCCGCTGGCTTGAAAGCAAAGGCCGCATTGCAGAGGCAGATGCAGTTGTTCGTGATATTGAGGCCTCTGTTGGTATCCGTGCGCCCCTTGTCGTAACTGAGTCGACGTGCGAGCCTCAGAATGTCCACGTCAAGCAACCGGAAACTTCGGCGCTCTTCAGCAAAAAATATATACGCCGCACAATCATCGGCATGGCGACCCTCAGTGTCATTCAAATCTGCCTTTACGGAATGGTCAGTTGGCTTCCAACGTTCTTCGTACAGCAAGGCTTCGATATCGTGAAGTCGCTGACGTGGAGCATGGTGATGACACTGGGCGGGCCCGCCGGCGGTCTCATTGGTCTGTTGCTGGCAGACAGACTAGGACGCAAGCCTATTCTCACCGGCGCTGCCTTTGTCGCTATTGTGCTGTCCTACCTCTACGTGCAACAGCACTCTGAAACCTTTCTGATGACGCTCGGATTCCTGCTCTTGACCTCGTTCTACGTCATCGTCGTGGTGGGGCAAGCAGTCTATGTATCCGAACTCTTCCCCACCAGCATTCGCATGCGCGGGACAGGACTTTGCAGCACGGTTGCGCGGGTTATCGCGGCCTCGATTCAGTTCGCTATTCCACCCCTGTTCGCGTGGGGCGGCATTAACGCCATCGTTACTGCTGTAGGAGTGTCGCTGCTCATCTTTGCACTGATTGTCGTCTTCGCGGGTGTCGAAACCAAGTCGAAGTCGCTAGAAAGCATTACGGTTTAAATGTCATATGCAACATCAACACGCGGAGATTGTGCCTGTGTCTGGAGCTATGTCCGTTGAGCTCAAGGTCAGCTTCCTCGCCGGGAGTGCCATTATTTGCGAGAGTCGGGGGCCACTCGATGTCGTTCGTCAGGCGAAGTTCTGGGCGCTATCGAGAGTGGTCCGGGATTGGCCTGAGGTAGAAGAGGTCGTTCCGGGCATGAACAGCCTCATGGTTGTTTTGAAACCGGATGTGGCTAGTGTCCCGGACGTAGCTGCAATGCTCCTTCGGGAATGGCGACACGTTGAACCGCACAACGCTGAGGGAAAGGTCATCGAAGTGCCCGTTATCTATGGCGGGGAGCGCGGACTCGACCTGGCGTTCGTAGCTAAGCACACAAAGCTATCCGTGGAGGAGGTTGTCTCCATTCACGCAGCGGCTAGGTACAACGTTTACTGCCTTGGCGCGCATGCCGGATTCGGGTACTTGGGCGGCATGGACTCGCGGCTCGAGACGCCTCGGATGGACAAGCCACGCCTGTCTGTTCCCGCGGGCTCAGTAGCTATCGGCGGTGTGCAAACCGGTGTGATTGCGCTGACAGGGCCTAGTGGGTGGCGACTGATTGGAGCGGCGGAGCAGAAGTTCTTCGACCCGACGAGAGAATCGCCTGCGCTTCTGAGTCCCGGCGATACCCTCGTGTTTCGGTGCGAGAGGATTGAGAAATGATGGAGATTCTTTCCACCGGCCCTCTCTGCTCAGTGCAGGACATTGGGCGAAAAGGTTACCGAAGCCTTGGTGTCAGCACTGCCGGCGCGATGGACCAGGTTGCGTTGCGCACCGGTAACATCCTTGCTGGTAATGACGAGGCTGCAGCCGGCATTGAAGTGACAGTGTTTCCGTTTAAAGCGCGCTTTATTGGGAACGCTAGAGTTGCTATCACCGGCGCCGACTGTCGACCGACCATCGGTGAAAAGGCTATCCTGCCCTGGTGGAGTTTGAATGTGTCAGATGGCGACGTTCTGACCTTGAGCCCGCCAAGCTCAGGCGCACGTGCGTACATCGCGATTTCGGGTGGAATCGACGTACCCGTCGTGCTCAACTCGCGAAGCACCGACATAAAGGCCGGATTCGGCGGCTTCGAAGGCCGCTGTTTGCGGCGTGGGGACGTACTGAGTGTCGTTGGTTCATGTTGTCACTCCGGTAGTTTCGGCGTTTTCCCACCCGAAGAGTCGCTTGACCATTCTTTCGGAGTTTCACGCGAGCCCGGCGTGACATACGTGCGCGCGGTACCAGGACCCGAGTACGAAGAATTTCCTGAATCGACGCGGCGGTCTATGTGGAATACGGCATGGACTGTGACGCCCGAGAGTAATCGGATTGGGTATCGTCTTGAGGGACCTGAGCTACGACCTTACGCGCCACTGTCTTTGCTATCGCACGGCATCGTCCCTGGCGTTGTGCAGGTTCCGCCCTCGGGAAAGCCAATCGTCATGATGAGCGATGCACAGACGTCAGGTGGCTACCCGAAAATCGCGACAGTCATCGAAGCCGACCTCTGGAGATTGGCTCAGTCGCCGCTTGGCAGTCGAGTCAGATTTGTCGAAATCGCCTTGGAGGAATGTATCGCCGCGTCGGGTGAGTTGGCCACGCACCTCTCGTCCATCTCCCGCAGCATTTGGAGGGGACCATGGAAATAAGTTCTATCGTGACCCTTGCCACAAGCCTGTCTCAGTCGGAGCTGACAGAGTTGGAGCTGAGTGACGGTACTTTGGCCATTCGACTCGTACGAGCGGCGACGAACCGCCCGTACGCTACTGTCTTCGGAGTAAATAGCCTCGGAACCAGCGCGTCGACGCCGGTGGAAGAGTACGTCCACTCACCGGCGGTCGGCACCTTCATAGCGGAACACCCGACTACTGGACAAGTGCTGGTGAAAGTCGGCAACCAAGTCAACCCGGGGGAATTGATGGGCCTCATTTCGTACGGCAGGTTCATCCGTGCGGTGGAGGCCGCAGAAGCCGGCATCGTCGGCAACATACTGGCTAGAAGCGGCGTAAAGGTCAGCTTTGGCCAGAAACTGTTCAAAATTAAGCTTCGGAGCAAGGTATGAGCGTCGTTGATTTGAACTCTGACATGGGTGAGGGATTCGGTCCCTACAAGATGGGGGACGACGAGGCGATGCTGAACATCGTTACCTCCGCAAACATCGCCTGCGGTTTTCACGCTGGTGACCCGGACATCATGCGTACGACCGTCGAAAGCGCCTTGGTCCGCGGAGTGGATGTAGGTGCACATCCTGGCTTCGACGATATTTGGGGATTCGGGCGCCGCACCATTGTGGGCGACAGCCTGAAGACGATTGAGAATCTGATTGCCTACCAGATTGGTGCCCTTCAGGCTATTGCTCATACTGCGGGATACAAGGTAACCCACTTCAAGACGCACGGTGCTCTGGGAAACCTGATGTTTAAGGACCAATCTATCTCAGAAGCCATAGCCCGTGCGGTGAAATCTGTCGACCGTGACCTTCTTTACGTAATTCCGCCAAATACCGAAGGTGAACGCGCAGGCGAGCGAGCAGGCTTGCACGTGCTCCGCGAAGTCTTCGCAGACCGTTCGTACACGGACGAAGGTCATCTCGTGTCAAGAAGCCTTGAAGGCGCGGTGATTCATAATCCCGCGCAAGCGACACAGCGAGTCCTGAGAATGGTCGAGGACCAGTGCATAACTTCCCAATCGGGCAAGCGTATTCCCGTGCCCGTCGACAGCATTTGCGTACATGGAGACACCGCCGGTGCCGTATCCATGGCGTCGGAGGTGCGACGCGGTCTCGTTGCTGCCGGCGTAATGATTCAGTCTCTTTCAAAGACGTTCAAGTAAGCGAGGTAGCCATTTAAAAGACTAAGCTACGTCACAATAATATTAGGATAACTACTTAGTGCGCTATATGCGCCGCCAGGACGAGAAAATGAAGAAGCTTCTATTTAGCATGTCAATGACGCTCGGAATCGTTTCGGTCCCGGCATTTGCACAGTCGTCGGTGACGCTGTACGGGCTCATCGACGAAGGCATTCGTTATTCGACCAATCAGCCGGCTGCGCAAGGACATGCAAGCAAGTTGTACATGTCTGAAGGCATCGGGACGGGGAACCGGTGGGGCATCAAAGGTTCGGAAGACTTGGGAGGGGGCACTTACGCAATCTTTGACTTGCAAAGCGGCTTCAATCCGGCAACCGGAACGTCAGACCAGCAGGGTCAGTTGTTCGGTCGATACGCATACGTCGGCCTCGCCAACAATACTTGGGGCACGCTGAAGCTTGGTCGCCAGTACGGAACTGCGTTTGATTTCATCGCGACGTTCGACGCAGTACAGGTCGGAAATCAGAACCCAGTCGATTGGGAAATCTTTTTGCTCGGCGTACGGTTTGACAGCACTGCCCAGTATTCGAACAACTTCGGCCCGGTCGCTATTGAACTTCAACGCTCGGTCGGCGGACAGCCTGGAAGTGTAAGTAAGGGTAGCACCACTTCGCTTAACGCCATCTATACGGCGGGGGGGCTGAAATTTGGCGTGCTAGGCCAGCAGTCTAAGGACTCCGCGAACCACAACATGTATGCGAGTAGCATCGGTGTCCGATACGAGTTCTCCCACGCGACCCTCTATTCTTACTACATCTACTCGAGGCGAGACGCTGGGTTCGCAATCGCGGCGAATAACAGCGGCGGTGCACTGGCGAACACAAATATCATCGGCAACGCTAACACGGTAGCCGGACCAGGTACGCAGACAAGAGCTCGTGTCGACAACCTCTTTCACCTGGGCGCCGCGTACATGCCCACGCCAGACTTGAAGTTCACGGCCGGGGGGCTGTATGACCATGTCACGAACGTTGCCAACGTGCAATCGGGTCACATTGCGTCGTTCTATGGCATCGCCGACTATCTGCTCTCGAAGCGAACAGACGTTTACGTCGAGGTCGACCATGCCATCCTCGGCGGCGCCTCAGTGACGGACCCAAACAGTCCAATCGGGAGCTTCGGCGGAAAGAACAACAGCACGAGCGCGATGGTTGCGATGAGAACGCGCTTTTAACCCACCTCTGTCCGAGCTGCAGCGTCCGCATTGCGTGCGTCGCTCTTGGTCGCGCGAGCACAGACGGTGCGGCTATCAGCGTTTTGGGAATGAGATAGAACAACCGAAATGGAACTTCAGAAAATTACCGAGCTTATTGACCTGATGTCAAGGTCCGACCTTACCGAGCTACAGTTGCAGGAGGGAGGCCACTCGCTGCGCCTTTCTCGTGGCGCTGCTACGAACAACGCAGTGAAAGTGGGGGCGCGTGGAACGAAAGACGCTTTGGAAGGTACTTCGACGGAAATCGTATCAGCGGAAGCCGACGCTGACGAGCCGCCGCCCCAAGTTCCTCTACCGTCGACCTGCATCGAGCGCCACATCTTCAAATCGACAATGGTCGGTACCTTTTTTCGCGCCAGAGCCCCCGGGGACGAGCCTTTCATTGACGTCGGGCAAGAGGTCCGAGCTGGTCAGACGCTTGGTGTCATCGAGGCGATGAAGATGCTCACAGAATTGGAATGCGATGTTGACGGACGGATAGCGGAAATCCTCGTGGAAAACGGCTCTCTTGTGGAATTCGGTCAACCTCTTTTCTCAATTGAATGATTTAGGCGCGAGCATCATTCAATGATGCTCGAATTCGAGGTGTAAGCCATCTATGTTTGAAAAGTTACTTGTTGCCAATCGTGGCGAGATAGCGCTGCGAATCCAGAGAGCGTGTCGGGAACTCGGCATCCGGGCCGTGATGGTCTACTCCGAGGCCGACAAAGACGCTCGGTACGTTCAGCTTGCAGACGAGGCAATCTGTATTGGCCCGGCGCAATCGAGTGCAAGCTATCTCAACATGAATGCCCTTATCACGGCCGCCGAGGCAACCGGGGCGCAGGCAATCCATCCCGGCTATGGCTTTTTGTCCGAGAACGCGCTGTTTGCAGAGCGGGTGATAGAAGCGGGATTGGTCTTCGTAGGACCCAAGGCGGAGACAATCCGACTGATGGGCGACAAAGTCTCGGCGAAACAAACCATGCTCGCCGCAGGCGTGCCTTGTGTTCCCGGCTCTCGTGATGCGTTACCCGACGACGCGGGGGAAATTCGCCATCAGGCGGAGCAAATTGGTTTCCCTGTAATCATCAAAGCGGCAGGCGGGGGTGGCGGGCGTGGTATGCGAATCGTCCGGACGCAAGACGAACTGGAAAGCGCGGTTTCAATGACCAGAGCGGAAGCGCAGCGCGCATTTGGCAACCCAGCGGTTTACATGGAGAAGTACCTGCAAAAGCCTCGCCACGTTGAAATCCAGGTCCTGTCCGACGCGCATGGAAACGCGGTGTGGCTTGGAGAGCGCGACTGCTCAATGCAGCGCCGACATCAGAAGGTGTTGGAAGAGGCTCCGGCCCCTCGCATTGACCGGGCCCTCATTGCGAAGGTGGGCGAGCGTTGTGCCAGAGCATGTTCGGATATGGGCTACCTTGGGGCAGGGACTTTTGAGTTCCTTTTCGAAAACGATGAGTTTTTCTTCATTGAGATGAACACTCGCGTCCAGGTCGAGCATCCGGTTACCGAACTAATTACGGGCGTGGACATCGTTCGCGAACAGATTCGAATCGCGTCCGGCGAGCGGCTCTCTTTCCGTCAAGAGGACGTCCGTTTCTCTGGACATGCGATTGAGTGTCGCATTAACGCAGAAGACCCGACGAAGTTCGTCCCGTCGCCCGGTTGTATCACGACGTGGATGATGCCCGGCGGGCCGGGCGTGCGAGTTGACTCGCACGCATACGCGGGTTACGTCGTGCCACCGTATTACGACTCGATGGTAGCGAAGCTTATTGTTCATGATACGACTCGTGCACAGGCAATAGAACGTATGAAGTCGGCGTTGGCCGAGACGTTGATTAAGGGTATTCAGACCAATGTTCCGCTCCATCTGGAAATCCTCGCGGACAAATCCTTCGCTGCGGGAGACTTCAGCATTCATTATCTGGAGTCTTATCTCCGCGGCGACCATTAGATTCCAGCAATCGAACGGGAAATACTGATACCCGGTACCTGTTCGGTCGTCACCTTCGCCATCGCTTGCGTGCACACAGCGACTGTCGCAAACCGATGGCGACGGGGCCTGAAGCAGTGGTACAGACATTTGGGTCCGACCGGTTCGCGCAGAGAGGACATTCCATAAGCCACCAACGGAGGCGCATCGTCGTGGTCACTTTCCCTCGATATACGTCGCAACTTGATAATGATGTCCGTAAACTAAGGATGGCGGAATTTGGATGCGTGCTCATCTGACAGGCGTTTGACGGCGTCCTGCCAAGGAGGAGAGGCTCGATGAAATGAACACCCAACCATAACATTTTTCTGGCAGAGGCAGACGGCAGGCACCGCCCGACCGAAGATTATGTACGAAAGCGGGAGACTGCATCGTCGAGACGCTTTGCCTGTTCCTCGAGTGAGCTGGCCGCAGCAGCGGCTTGCTCGACCAAGGCTGCATTTTGCTGTGTGACATCATCCATCTGTGTTATAGCCTGGGTTACCTGGTCAATTGCTGTCGCTTGCTCGGCAGACTGCTGGGCGATGCTAGACATTAGGCCCGACACCTGTTGAGTCACTGCCTGGAGCTCCTGCATCGTTGTGCCCGCGATTGAGACTTTATCGGCTCCTGAATCGATACGCGTTGTCGTAGTTGTGATGAGGTCACCAATTTCTTTAGCCGCCGAGGCACTACGCTGCGCCAACGCGCGCACCTCACTGGCCACGACAGCAAAACCTCGACCGTGGTCGCCTGCACGCGCAGCCTCGACAGCAGCATTCAGAGACAATATGTTTGTTTGAAATGCTATGCCTTCGATAACGCCCACGATGTCTCTGATTTGTTTTGAGCTTGCCTGAATCAGGCCCATTGTGGAGACCACGTCCGACACCGCATCGCTTCCTTGCTTTGCGACCTGCGTGGCGCTTTGGGCAATGCGCGAGACATTCGCTGCGTGGTTAGCGTTCTCAGATACAGCGTCCTTAAGCATTAGCATGCTGGAAGATGTTTCCTGCAAGGACGCCGCCTGCTCCTCGGTCCGCGATGATAGGTCAAGATTGCCTCCGGCGATTTCTGACGAAGCAGAAGAAATCGAGCTGGAGGCCTCCCGGATTTGTCCGAGAAGTCGCGCGAGGCCATCGCGCATTGTTTCGATAGCTGACATCACGCTGTCGCTGGACCCACTAGAGACGATTTGCGCACAGAGATTGCCTCGAGCTATATCGTGAGCTACTCTTCGAGCCTCTGCGGGCTCTCCTCCGATGCTGTCGGCGACATTCCTTATGATGTAGGCCATTGCGACAGACAGGAGCGCTGCCAGTGCAAATGAAATCCCAAGGGTCTTTACGATGTTTGAGTAAAACGCGTCATCCACGTCCTGCATAATAACGCCTGAGAAGAGATACCAATCCCACTCGGGAAAGTATCGGACGAAGGCCAGTTTGGGTACACGAACCGTTTGACCCGCGGGCAACGACTTGTAAAGGACGTAGCCCGCCCCCTCCCTGTGGCCAATATCCACGAGGTCTCGATAGAACGGCTTGCCGTCGGAGTCTGTGAAAGTGCCGACATTCATCCCGACCTGGTCGTTCTTTCCAGGGTTCGGCGACATGACAACAACTGGCCCCGAATCCACCACCGTGATATACCCACGCGCACTGTAGCGCATTGAATTGAGACGCCGCAGAGCCTCCCTCTTTGCGACATCCACAGCAAGCTTACCGGTTGTTACGTCGTTCGCGTAGTTGCTGACTAAGCTGACGCCCGCAGTGACGACATTGTCGAGACCCGCTTTTCGTTCAGAAATCATTGTGTTCCGAGTTTGAATTGCGCTCCAGATACCGGACAGGATTAACCCAAGCCACATCAAGGCGAGGGTCGACCATAATTTTTGTTTCAATGAGAAGCGGTTCATTGTTGTGTGGCTCGAGACGGGTTATCGGATGCTTCTGGCAAAGTGGCTGAGGGAAAGCGGCTCGTACATAGGGGAAATTTGTGGGCCATTTCTGCGACCACGTGCAGTGCCGAAACAGTCGCCTACGTTAGGGCAATATGCTCACATCGACTAATGGAACAGGCCGGGACGGGGGGCATACCCATCATCGCTGGCACACGGTCCTGCTTCGTTGGCGTTTCATCCATCCCGCGGGATGCTAGGGTATTGGCTACACCAGGAGGCACTCCCCGGGCAGTAGAAACTGCGTATCTGCTAGGCTCTTTCTCATTGGACGCGATGCTTGCGGAAATTCTGCCTGTCCTCGGAGACGCAAGCCGTTTTCCCCGAGGGGTTACGGCCAACTGTCTTGCGGCGAAGACCAACGGCCGATTCAGTTTTACTTCCGATGACGACAGCATCGAGAGATACCCGCGACTGTCGCAACTGTCTTACTTCTGGCGGACCGGACGTGTTTGCCTGAAATGCGGAAGTGGCCAGCGATGAAAGTATTGTCGCTAGTGCAAGTCGTCAGGCATGACCTTGAAAATTATCAGCATGATTGAGTCCGCGCATGAGCGTAGCGCTAGTCGCGCACATGCTGCGCTGCCTCAACTGGCGCGAAAAGCGCGGGCGATTTCAGCCGTGACAGCCAGGAAGCGGTCAATGTCATCCGCCGAATGGCAATGAAGGGGCGAGACTCGAATTGCCCCGGAGATTCCAAAAGAGTCCAGCATGCGTTTGGAGTACAGGCTTGAAGCAACTCGCTCATAGACAATGACTCCGTGCTTTTCATATTCCCGAACGGCATCTGCCGGGCCTAGTTCGTCAAAAGCGGCTGCGACAATCAGGTCGCGCCTAGAAAGGTCCGGGTGGTCAAGGAAGACGGAAACACCTGAAATTTTTCTCAGACCGGGGCACGTCGGGGTACCCTCAAGCATTCGTGACAGAAGCGCCCGCTCATGTAACTCAATGAGTTCCATGCCTTTAACAAACAAGCTGCGTCGGTCTGTGGTTTGGCTGAACTTCGAACCAATCCAGCATACGTAATCGACGATTGCAGTAACAACGGCAAACTGTGCGGGCGCGGAACTTCCGATGTCCCAGAAATCGGCAGGCTTGCCGGTGAGTTTGTGATGGGGGAGTCGTGCTGCCCTATTGGAAAGCCACGACATACCGGAACCCCTGCAGCCGAAGAACTTGTACGGTGCAATGTTGATGGCATCGACGGGCGTTTCCTGGAGGTCAATGACGCCGTGAGGTGCGTGTTGGACCGCGTCGACGATAATGTAGAGGTCCGGCTTAATGGCTCGGGCGCGTTCGACGATGGTCTTGATGTCGATTTTTGCGCCGGAGATATTGGATGCGTACATCACGCTCAGAAAGCACGTATCGGCATCAATGAGCCCAACAATTTCATCTACGTCGATACCACCGGAAACGGGATTACTTTTCGCGACGCGAAGCTCCTTGCCAAGCCGCTTTGCGTAATAGGAGACTGCGTCAAACGAAGACGGATGTTCAAGCGTCGACGTTACAAAGTTATTGCCATGGATGTTTTCGGCGATGGCCCTTACCATGTCGAACATTGCCCCTGATGCAGTTAAGGACGCGAAGACGGCGCCACCTGTAGCATTGCAGATAAGCCGGAAATCAGCCGTCCCCTTGCTCTGAATGTCCTGCAGGTATCGTGCGGCTCGATGAACACGTTCGGTACAGTCGGGGATTGCGTCTATGACTGCGAGCCGTTCCACCGCGGCTTTCAGACGGAATGAGCCGCCAGCGTTGTCAAAAAACAGTCGCTCATTGCCTTCATAGTCATGGTCAACGTAGTGAAACCGTGATTTGATTTCGCGAGTGAGCTCGTCTGAGAAGAGCGTTCCGATTGAATCGTTCATGGATGCGGTTGGTTTGGTTGTGCTATGGGCGGTCCGGTTGCGGAGAATCAGGCGACGTCTTTGCTGCGCTTATTCGGCGTCACATGTGTTCTTGCTCGGAACTGAATGGTAGCGCGTGGTCCATCCAATCGTACTCGGAACTTTTCTCGAGCCTGCGCCGCGTGGTCTGAGGACTGTCGATTTTCAACGCTTGGGTTCTACCCTCAGGTTTTGCTGACTGGGCGTCGCGGTGACCCGCAACTTTCAAATGCTCGGTGCTGGTCATATGAGTATCCGTAGAATCGACATCAGCGTAGGGTGCGTGGGCGTCGTAACGTCGCCAGATACATCTTCCCCTTTTCGGCGTCGTACTGCCCCTCCCACTTCGCGATAACGAGCGGTGCAAGCGAGTTGCCCACGACGTTCAGGGCGGTGCGTCCCATGTCCATCAGGCGGTCGACTCCAGCGATGAAGGCGAGTCCTTCGAGTGGCAATCCGGCGCTGGCCAGCGTAGCCAGCAAAATGACGAACATGAAGCCGGGAACACCCGCCGCCCCTTTGGACGTGATTACCATCGTGAGTGTCAGGATAATCTGTTCCTGCAATCCGAGATGGACGTCATAGAGCTGTGCGACAAACAGCGTTCCGATACCAAGATAAATGGACGCACCATCGAGGTTGAACGTGTAGCCTGTCGGGACAACAAAAGTGGTAATTGCCTTTGGTGCGCCGAACGCCTCCATCTTCTGCATGAGTTGCGGAAGCACCGACGCGGAGCTACACGTGGAAAATGCAATGACCAGCTCGTCCTTGATAACACGCATGAGCGTGAATATGTTGAACCCGAACATCTTTGCCGTAATCCCGAGAATAACCACGCAAAAGACGATGATTGCAGCGTACGTAACGGCGACGAGCTTAAGCAGAGGAATTAGGGAGGCAAAGCCAAAGCTTGAGACCGTCACGGCTATCAGCGCGGCCACTCCGACTGGCGCGTAGCGCATCACCATGTTAGTCACTTTGAACATCGCGTCGGATACGCCCTTCAGCAGTGCCAACACCGGGCGACGCGAATCGTCGGGAATGGCTTGGAGCCCAAGACCAAAGAGGACCGAGAAGAAAATGACGGGAAGCAGGTCTCCCTTGGCCATGGAAGCGAGAATGTTGTCAGGAATAATCCCCAGAATCAGTTGCATGAAGCCATGATGACTCTGTACCTGTTCACTCGTCTGCTGGAATTTTTGGATGTCTGCGTGGCCAAGTTGATGCAAGTCGGTTCCAACACCTGGCTGGAAGATGTTGCCAAAGACGAGGCCGATGACAATCGCGATGGTCGTGATGACCTCAAAATAGACGAGCGTCTTGAACCCGATGCGTCCCAATGATTTCCCGTCGCCGACGCCGGCAATGCCGACGACCATACTTGTGAAGACGATTGGTACCACAATCATCTTGATAAGCTTGATAAATACGTCGCCCGCAGGCTGCAGGTAACTCGCGACAGTGTCGGCTCGCAAGGCTGGATAGTGGTTTAGCACCCCGCCAATAGCTATGCCTACCAGCAGACCAATGACAATTTGCCAAGCTAATCCTACCCTTGGCTTGCGATTGGTACCGTGCGCTTCCGAATTTTCAACTGCTAATTGCATACCGTCTCCTTCCACTTCCTTTCCTGCTACAACAAATTCAGAAGCCCGCTGCGATATTCATGATGCGCAGCGGGCCGAGAGTTACTTCAAGGCAAGACACGCTTCGACGATTCGGGAGCATCCCTCACGTATTGCGAGTTCAGCGGTCGCGAAGGAAAGACGAAGATGCGGTCCTACGCCGTACGCGCTACCGTCCAAAGTCGCGACCCCAGCGGATTCAGTGAAATACTTCACTACGTCAAGGTCCGTGCCTAAGACCTTGCCTTCTGGCGTCGTTTTGCCAATCAAGCCGGAAACCGACGGATAAAGGTAGAACGCTCCGCTCGGAGGACGCACGGAGATGCCGTGTGCATCTCGGAGCAGCTCAGCCATAAGCTTGCCGCGTTGTTCGAACACTCGACCGGCGTAATGCGGCGCCTCTTGACTGCCGAGAAACGCCGCAACCGCGGCCGCCTGACTGATAGAGCTCGGGCAGGTGGTCGTTTGCGAGATGAGTTTCGAGATGGCATTGACGAGCGCCGCCGGTCCTGCACCGTATCCCAGACGCCAACCGGTCATCGAGTAGCCCTTCGAGGCGCCATTGATGACCAGGCTTCGGTCCTTGATAGCGGGAATGGCGGCGACCGGCGAGATATGCTTTGCTCCGTCATAGACAAAGTGCTCGTAAATCTCATCGGACATGACCCACACGTGCGGGTGACGTTCGAGGACCTTGCCGAGAGCAACCAGTTCATCTTCCGAGTAGACAGCGCCCGTCGGGTTGTTAGGCGTGTTGAGAATGAGCCACTTCGTGCGGGGTGTAATGGCCGCCTCAAGCTGCTCAGGCGAAAGCTTGAACCCTGACACTTCGTCGCCGGCGACAATGACCGGAGTTCCGTCATTCACGACCACCATGTCTGGATAGGAAACCCAGTAAGGCGCTTGGATGATGACTTCGTCACCGGGGTTCAGCGTAACGGCAAATGCGTGGAAGATGACATGTTTGCCACCGCTGCCGACCACGATATTTTCCGGTGCATACGTGAGCCCGTTGTCCCGAGCCAGCTTCGTGGCGATGGCCTTTCGCAGTGCCGGGGTACCGCTGGACGCGGTGTATCGCGTATCGCCTGCGCGAAGTGCCACGACGGCTGCGTCCACGATGTGCTGGGGAGTAGGAAGGTCGGGTTCCCCGATGGTGAAGTCAATGATGTTGCGACCGTCAGCTCGCAACTTGTCGACCAGCGCCTTCGCGGCCATGCTGGGTGACGGCTTGATTCGGTTAATACGCTCGGACAGCAGTTCTACGTTTGACATGTTGGCTCTTTCGCGTGGTGTCCTTAGTTCAGGCCCTTGGCTTCGAGGATTTTGTTAATCCATTGCTGCTCACGACGACCAGTTGCTATCTCGGCTTGGATGGCTTGTTCTTTCTCGTTGTGCTTTGCGGCAAGGGCGATTAGTTCTTCAGCATCCGCTTGCGGGAAGTTCACAACTCCATCTTCGTCGCCCACGATGACGTCGCCCGGATTGATGAGCTGGCCGCCGACCGAAACGGGGACGTTCAGTTCGCCCGGGCCGTCCTTGTAGGGGCCACGGTGGATGACGCTACGCGCGTAGCACGGGAAGTCTTCGAACGCGGCGACGTCTCGAATCGCACCGTCGATAACGAAGCCGACGCAACCATGCTTCTGGGCGTGCAGCTTGATGAGTTCGCCAACGAGTGCGTTATGAGGTTCGCCCCCGCCATCAATGACGAGTACATGGCCGGGTTGCAGCATCGTCAAGGCCTTGTAGACCATCAGGTTGTCACCGGGACGGCACTTTACGGTAAAGGCCGTGCCAATGAGCTTGCCGGTCTTGTTGTATCGCGTCAGTCCAGCGATGCCCACGCTTCGTGCAAGGTTGTCGCTCAGGTGAGGCACGACCACAGGTTCAAGTGCCTTTACAACGGAATCGGGGGCCAGAGACGGCGTGGGATTGACGCGAAAACCGGGAAGACTCATTTTTCATGCTCCGTGCGAGAGGCGCTTAGTTGCGCAACGGAATGAACGATAAATCTTCAAAACCAAGCAAAAAAGCGATTTTTTGCTATGAGATAATATCGACTTTTGTCATGAGTGAGGCGACGAATGCTGACCTTCAAGCAGATGGAAGCTGTGTACTGGATTGTCCAGCTAGGTTCCTTCGAAGCGGCTGCGAACAGATTGAATACCACCCAGTCGGCGGTTTCCAAGCGCGTGCTGGAATTGGAAAGTACTTTTGACCTCGCAGTGTTTGACCGAACTCATCGCAGTGCGAGGCTTACCGAGAAAGGCGAAGAGATATTCATCTACGCTAAGGAACTGCTGCAGAGACGAGACCAGATTGTGGAGAGTGTCAGTGCGAAAGAGGTTCTGGTCCGGCGCCTGCGACTGGGGGTCACCGAACTGACGGGCCTGACCTGGCTGCCACATCTCATCGCTGCAATCAAGGAAGCGTATCCGAAGGTCATCGTTGAGGCGGAGGTTGAACTCAGCGCCACGCTGCGAGACCGACTTGCCGCAGACACCGTCGACTTCATCATCGTTCCGGGTGCACAGACGGCGGAGCGCTTTGTCTCGACTCCTCTCGCTACAGTGGAGAACGCGTGGATGTGCATACCGCAGATGGTGCCTCGTAAAAGCGCGTTGCCGCTTGCCGAGATTTCCAGGTTCCCGCTGCTGACGCAGGGCAATCTATCTGGCACGGGCATGACCTACGGACGGTTTCTGCAGGAAAACGGTGTGAGTGTGCCCAAACTTCTCTCTAGTAATAACCTGGTGGCGCAGATTGGGCTGACTTTGTCCGGAATGGGTGTCAGTTACCTGCCGCGGAAATGTCTGCAGTATTTGGTGGACGACGGCGTACTTGGAGTGATTCGAACTAATCCGCCCCTACCGCCGGTGGAGTATGTCGCCATGTATCGAGCCGACCATGCATATGCTCTGAACGGGGAAATCGCTAAGTTGGCAGCAGCATGTTGCAATTTCGATTCGCTGCTCCTGCGGCCGAAGGGGGGAGCGAGCCGCCGGGAGAAAACCCGTCCGTAGTGGTTTCCCTATGGTTGTCGCCGCAACCCGTTCTATCGGGACACAAGCATGCCGTGAGCCCCAATCCTGGCAATGCACTGGGCTGTCATTACTTTTAGAGATGAAAACATATAAAAAAATATCGCTATTTTAGTTGTTTTTGCACTGAAACAATCGGCTCGTCGTCGAAGTTCGCTTACAAACGAAAGCGAGTCACCTGCGCAGGTGCGGTGTTGTGCGAGCCCCATCACGGCAGTGTGCGTCGATGCTTTAAGCCACCGCCACCGAGATGGAGTCAACATGAAGAAGTTTGCAAAAGCAGCGCTTACCCTTTGCGCCGTACTGGCAACAACTGTCCACGCGGCGCGAGCCGACGAACTGAGTGACGTCAAGGCAAAAGGCACACTAACGTGCGGCGTGCTCAGCAATCTCGAACCGTTTGACTTTCAGGACCCGACGACGCGCGAACTGCAGGGCTACGACGTTGATTTCTGCAAGGGCGTTGCCAAGGCGCTCGGCGTCAAGCCAGAATTGAAAGTTGTTTCTCTTGAAGGTCGAATCCCCGAACTGGTTGGGGGGCGTGTTGACCTTCTCGCCGCGGTCCTCGGTTACACGCCCGAGCGTGCCAAGCAGATTGCCTTTAGTGACGGCTACTTCGTCAGCGCGCATCGGCTGGCGGTTCGCGCTGACAGCCCCTACAAGACCCGTGATGACCTCGCGGGGAAGCGAATCAGCATCATCAAGGGCTCGAGCACGCAGAATTTCCTTGCGAAAACGTTGCCGTCGGCCCAGCTGGTCAGCTATGAGGACGGCCCATCCGCATTCATGGCTCTTGCACAAGGCAAGGTCGACGCTTATGCGCTGTCCGAAACATTGCTTCGGCGATTTATCGCCAAGCTGGGCGAAGGCAAGATGCGCGTGCTGACGCCGCCGCTGGGCGAAGAAACCTGGGGTCTTGGCATCCGCCAGGGAGAACCCGCTTTCCAGAAGGCTGTGAACGATGCGCTCCAGCAGATGGAAAAGTCCGGTGAGGCAAAACAGATTTTCGTCAAGTGGTTCGGCCCGGCGACCATCTTCAAGATGGACCGCGAATTTACCATCAAGCCGATTCCGGTTCAGTAAGTGCTATGCCCGGTGCAGCCAGCCTGCGCCGGCATTTCAGGCGGATGACCTATGAAATATCACTTCGACCTTGCGGCGGTGCTTCACGGTGAGTATGGCGCGCTGTTTCTCAAGGGGATAAAGCTCACCCTTCTGCTCACTGGCGAAGCCTGGGTGCTCGCGATGGTCATCGGGATATTCCTTGCGGTCATTCGGCTGGGCGGTGGCGTGGTCATCGAAAAAATTGTCGCCACCTACGTCGCGTATCATCAGAACGTGCCGATGCTCGTCCAGATTCTTCTGTGGTACTTCGGCATTGCTAGCTTGCTGCCAGCCTTCGTGCAGAGTTGGGTCAACGACCACAACGGAGAGTTTCTCTACTCGGTTATCGCCATCGGCCTCTGCATGGCCGCGTACGTTTCGGAGGACATCAGAAGCGGTTTGCGGGCGATTCATTATGGCCAGCAGGAGGCCGCCCGCTCGCTTGGCATGTCTTACTTCAAGACGATGCGCCATGTGGTGCTGCCACAGGCAATCCGGGTAGCTACGCCCCCGCTCATCAACCATTCGGTGCTGCTGTTCAAGAACACCAGTCTCGCCATGGCAATCGGTGCGGCTGAGCTCTCGTACGCTTCGCGTGAAGTCGAAAACCACACTTTTCGGACTTTCGAAAGCTATCTCGTCGCGACACTGGTCTATCTGGCCATCTCGCTTTGCATTATGGGCGCAGGTGCGGTAGCCGCGCGCAAGTACAGAATCGTGGGGCGCTAATCATGCTCGATATCCTGAAGAGCAACTGGGAAGTGCTATTGCTCGGGCAGTACCCCAACGGTCCGCTCGGCGGTCTGGTGCTCACGCTAATACTTTCGGTACTTGGCCTCGCCTTATCTTTCCCATTCAGCATTTTGATTGCGCTGGGCCGAACCAGTCCGATGCGACTCTTCCGTGTGCCGACAACAGTCGTCGTCTACATCGTCCGTGGCATTCCACTCATCATGCTCATCTTTTGGGCGTACTTCTTCGTACCGCTGGTTATAGGCCATTCGGTCACGGGATTCACGACGCTGCTATGTACGCTCGTTGTTTATGAGTCAGCCTATCTGGCTGAAGTCATTCGTGCTGGCATCGAGTCGCTGCCACGCGGACAAATCGAAGCTTCCCGTGCGCTCGGACTTACATACCTCCAGACGGTGCGAAAAGTTGTGCTTCCTCAAGCTCTTTACAACATGCTCCCTAGCATCGTCAGCCAATTCGTTTCGACCATCAAGGAAACAAGTCTCGGCTATGTAATCAGCGTGCAGGAGCTGACGTTTTCGGCGAATCAGGTCAATAACAACCTGCTGACGCAACCGTTTCAGGTGTTTGCCATCCTTGCACTGACGTACTTCGTAGTCTGCTTCATCCTCACGCAATTTGCTCATCGCCTCGAGCGCCGCATCCATCATCGGCGCGCAGGAACCTTTATTAAACGGAGTCCCGCAGATGATTTACTTCTCCAAAGTGAATAAGTGGTACGGCGAGTACCATGCGCTCGTCAATGTTTCAGCGCAGGTCAAGCAAGGGGAGGTAGTGGTCGTATGTGGTCCGTCAGGCTCGGGCAAGTCGACGCTGATTCGAACCATCAACCGTCTCGAAGACATCAAGGATGGTGAAATAACCGTCAATGGCCAGGATATTCGGGGACGGCACCTCGACGTGAACAGGTTCAGGGCAACCGTTGGATTTGTCTTCCAGAGCTTCAATCTGTTTCCCCACCTGTCGGTTCTGGAAAATATCGTCCTGGCGCCAACCACGGTCTCGGGTATGAACAAAGCGGAGGCCAAGGCGAAAGCGCTTTCGCTTCTGGACCGGGTGGGGCTCAAAGCGAAAGCCAGTTCATACCCAGGGCAGTTGTCCGGCGGCCAGCAGCAACGGGTGGCAATCGCGCGTGCTCTGGCGATGAGTCCGCCAGTCATGCTGTTTGACGAACCGACCAGTGCGCTCGACCCCGAGATGGTGGGCGAGGTTCTTCAGGTCATGAAGAGTCTTGCGAAAGAAGGGATGACGATGGTTTGCGTGACGCACGAGATGGGCTTCGCGCGTGAGGTAGCGGATACCATCTGGTTCATGGACAAGGGGCAACTCCTTGAGGTCGCTCCGCCCGACCAGTTCTTCGCGAACCCGCAACATCCGCGGGCAAAGCAGTTTCTGTCCGACCTGCGGTCCCATTGACCAGAAAAAGGCCTCCGGAGCAATGGAACGACATCTCGATGGGCGTGGCTACGACGTAATTGTGATTGGCGCGGGCATCATTGGCCTGACCACAGCGTATGAATTGTTGAAACGTGGCCGCAGGGTTGCTGTTGTCGACGCACTGGACCCGATGCAGGGCTGCTCCGCAGGGAACGCTGGATACCTTGCTGATGCAAACATCTTCCCGCCGGCCTCGCGTGAGACGCTGAAGCGACTGCCAAAAATGCTGTTCGACAAGGACGGCCCGCTAGTTATCTCGCCAGCGTATCTGCCGGCGCTCGTACCGTGGGGAGTGAGGCTCGCGCGGAGTTTCCGCGCACCGAACGAGCGCCTTATCAGGAGACATCTGGCCTCTCTAACGACACGCGCGATTGACAGCTATTCGGCGCTTCTGCGCGACATCGGCGCACAGGACATGATTGAGCGAAAAGGAGGGCTCGTGGCGTGTCTGCACGAGGCGACCCTCGAATCGAGAAGCAGGATGCTCGAGGTATTTGCTGAACATGGAGTGGAGGCCAAGCGGCTGAACCGAGATGAAGTACTCGAGCTGGAACCCGCATTGACGCCTAAGATATCAGGCGGCATTTTTTATCCCAATTCTGCCCGGTGCGTAAATCCGCAGCGGCTGGGTTTGGTGCTCGCGCGACATCTCGTTGCCAACGGAGTCCAGCTTGTAAAGGGAAGGGTCACCGAAATGCGCTGGGATGCAATCAGCCCGGTCAGTAACGTCCGCACGTGGAAGGTGCAACTGACGGACGCATTCCTTTCCGGACGCCAGATTGTTGTGTGTGCAGGTCGCGCCGCGGACAGCCTCATGAAGCCGTTGGGCCACCCTGTTAGCCTGGCATCGGAACGGGGCTACCACCTGATGCTCACCGAGCCGAAAGTAACGCTGAATCGTCCCGTAGTGTTCGCGGAGCCATTTTTCGCGGCAACACCGATGGAGCACGGCCTGCGACTGGCGGGTACCGCAGAGTTTGCCCACGCCGATAAGCCGATGACGAACCGGCGCGCCGATATGCTGTTCGACCTGGCCAAGCCATACCTGCCGGGTGTCGAGCGAGGAAGGGCTACACGCTGGATGGGCATACGACCGACCACACCCGACGGATTGCCGGTAATGGGAGCGAGTGCGACGCACGCAGGCCTGTTCTACTCATTCGGCCATGGTCACATCGGACTGACGACGGCCGCGGTTTCTGCTAGTTGTGTCGCGGCGGCAATGGCAAACGAGACGCCCCTGGTGGACCTTCAGCCGTTCTCTGTGGACAGGTTTTCGTAAAAATTTGAACGACGGATAGAAGGCGCAGCGAGACAAGGCTGCGCCACGGTTAGAAGGGGCGGTCCGGCGCGAGACCGGGCCTCCCCGCTTTTTTAGACCCCGCGGCCCGAGCGCCGACGATAGAGCTTGAAAGGCGTCCAGCAGGCAGTTGAAATATCCGTCATTGATGCGCTCGGATGCAATTGACGAATGCTAAGCTCCCCCTCCTGAAACGTGGGACAGAGTTGCGAGCATTCCACGTTACTTGGGAGTTCACCATATCAGGTAAGCGTCTGCAAGCAATCTGCTAAATCATTCGCAGGCAACATTTCGGTGTTCACGCGCGCCTCCCTAGTTGCGATGGACGTGGCGAGCGGTGATTCCGGAAACGCTGGTCACCCCCAATAGCCCCATGTCTCGCTTGACCTCTTGCTTAATCAAGTCGATGGCGTGACTCACGCCCGCCTCGCCTGCGACGGTTGCAGCATAGTTAAACGGACGACCGACCCATACGGCCCTAGCCCCGAGCGCAAGTGCCTTAAGTACATCCGTGCCGCGCCGTACGCCGCTATCCAGCATTACCGGCAAGCCGTCGGCCGACTCAATGATTTCAGTCAAAACACGCAGGGGTGCGACGCTGCCATCCAGTTGACGCCCGCCGTGGTTCGAAACGATTACAGCATCAACGCCAGCGGATTTGGCTTTTGCAGCGTCCTGACCGTTAAGAATTCCCTTGATTACGAGAGGTCCACTCCACATATGGCGGACCGCCGTCACATGCTCCCAATTCAAATGCCCGCGGTCCGAAAAATCACGTAGCACATTTGAGGACAGGATTGGCGTGCCGCGCGTAGCGTAGTTGTTCTCAAAATGAGGCATTCCGTGGCGCAGTAACGTCTTCGCAAAGGTTCCCAGCAACCATTTCGGGTGTGTGACGCCCTGCCAAGCGAGTGACAGCGAGGGGCGCAGTGGGGTTGAGAAACCCGCGCGGATATTATTTTCTCTGTTTGCTGCGACCGGAGTATCAACGGTCAGTACCAGAGTCTCCACTCCTGCTTGCTTTACGCGGTCGATAAGTGCATCTATCTGCGTCTGCTGCCCGGGAAGGTATGCCTGAAACCACGTCCCGGGTGCTGCGTCCATGACCTCTTCCAGCCGAATCAGGGATGAGCCGCTCATGATGCACATGGCTCCGGCATTTTTGGCGGCTATCGCTAGGGAGACATCGCCACGGTAACTGGTCATGGCAGCGAGTCCCATGGGGGCAACGCCAACGGGAGTCGAGTATTTTTTCCCGAACAGCCTGATGGATGTATCAACGTTGGAAACATCCACTAACACGTCGGGCTTGAACGAAAGCTGTTTGAATGCAGACCGGTTTTCGTTCAGCGATTGCTCGTCTTCTACGGCGCCAGAGACGTAGGCGAATAGCGGCTTGGGAAGGAACGACTTCGCCTCTGCCTCGAAGTCGTGGAGAGAAAGAAATCGCTTCAATTTTCGTCTGGACATACGTGATACAAGATGAGTTCGCTCGTCTAGCACCATCGCCTCAATGGGCGGTCTGCAATACCGCAATATGAGGCGTAGGAAAATGGAGGTCACAGACCGAAGGGAGTCAGAACCCTATCAAGTCAAGCCTGTTCGACCTTTCCGTTTGCGATTGCTGCCTTGATACCTTCTTCCATACCTTGCAGGGCGTCGACTACGTGAGCCGGTGCTACCTCGGGGACGGCATTGATGGCAGAGGACAAATTGCTCATAGCAGTTTCCATTGGATGTTGGACAGAATTTGCCTAGTCGGTCACGGGCTCAGCAATGGTGAGTAACAGAACGAAGCTAAGCAGAGAGCCAACGGCGAGAAACGCAAATACGTAGCTCCACCCGTAGTTATCGAGAAGCATGCCGGTGGCGAGTGGTGCGATAGCACCACCCAGCTGCCCACCCATATTCACAACCGAACTCGCAATCGGCAGCGTCCTCTTGTCGGCAACGGACATCGGGTACGCCATGTACGCGGAATAGCCGAAGCTCAAAAGCACGCCCGTCGCGAAGAGCAAAACCCCATACCCAACCGGGTCGGCTGGCGAGTTGATGAGGGCAAACATCATGCCGGCCGTAGCCAGCGCCGAGAGCATCATTCCAGGCTTACGTCGGCGCGCTAGTAGTCGGTCGGAAACGATGCCACCAAGAAGGTTGCCAATCACCGCGCCCACCCAGGGGGCAGCGGCAACAAAGCCCATGTTCAGTACCGAAAACTTTTTGACAGTTAGCAGGTATGTCGGAATCCAAGCGAGAAGAACGTTTGAAATTCCGAGCTGAAAACAGTACCCCAACGCGCAGCCCAGCACGTTCCAAGACCGGAACACGCTCTTGCTGTCCGTGAGAGGGTGAGCTTGCGGGCACGGACCAGCTTATCAAGCCAGACAGGGGCAGCATTGACCGCTTTTACTCCAGTCGATGCAACTACGTTCGAGGGTACCTCGCTGGCTATGTGCTCCAACTCCGCCGTGTTGACAAAGCTACTTTGCGACGGCTGATTGGTCACTAGAAAGTACCAGATGACCGCGAACAACACCCCGGGCATTGCGAAAATGATGAAAATCTCGCGCCAGCCCCACATCGCGATGATTGCGGCACACAGAGGCGGCACAATGACGGGGCCAAATTTCACGGCTGACAAAAAGATGCCGCTTGCAGTGCCCTTCTCCTGAGGTGGGAACCATGAGTTGATGGTGGCAGCAATACCGACGGGCAAGGGTCCTTCGGCCAAGCCCAAGGCAAAGCGGTAAACCTTCAACCCCATAATGGAACTCGTCGTACCCAGCAGGCCCGTAAACACTGACGTCAATATCATGGCGCCCGTGAAGATACGGCGAACGCCAAATTTGCTCGTGGCAAACCCCGAAGGCAACTGAGCCAATGCGTACGCGAACAAGAACAGACTTAAAAGCGCACCGGCTTGCGTGTTGCTCATCGCAAATTCCTTGCGTATAAACGGCAAGGCGACGCCGATGTTGGCGCGGTCCGCAGCTGCGACTGTGTATATCAGGAAAATCAGGGTTGCTACGACCCAGCGAAAGCCGGTCCGTTTGACAGATTGCGAGGCTATGGAAGCAGCCGCGCGAGGGGCCGATTGCGACATTCGTTTGTCTCCGTATTTTGGTTCTTCCGCACTTTGCTGCTCGCAGCCGCGCGACCCTTGTTTTTCGGGATAGGTGCCATTCTGAATAAGATAATTAAGGCAGTAAAATGAGAAATTCGACCATAAAATAGTCGCGTGAGTTACATTGCACCTTGAGGCAATGTTACCTCTCTCTCCGCATCTACCATCATGTTTTTGCACGCAATTGAAACCTTCCTGGTCACTGTTCGAAGCGGCAGTCTGAGTGCTGCGGCAAAAGAGCTGAACCTAACGCAGACCTCCGTCAGCAAACGTATCAAAGCGCTTGAAGACGGCTTGGGCATGCAGCTTCTCGAGCGGGGGAAAGGCATTCGCCAAGTGAAGCTCACGCGAAGCGGGGAGGAGTTTCTAAGCATCGCCGAGCAGTGGGCGTTGCTATCGCGCGAGGTGAAAATTCTCAAATCACAGGGGCCACGCTTAAGTTTGACCGTCGGCGCAGTTGACAGCCTGAACGTCTTCGTTCTGCCACGTCTATACCGCGAACTGCACGACGAAAATGCGTCGATGAAGATTGAAATTCTTACTCTTCATTCCGACGAGATGTACGACAAGGTTGAGCGGCGTCAGCTTGACTTGGCATTCTCATTGCGTGAGCGCACCGCGCCCAATGTGAACGTCGAGGTTTTCTTTTCGTCACCGATGGTGGTGTTGAGCTTGCTGGATAAGCGTTCTGGAGCGCACAAGACCGTCGCCCCCCAGGACCTTTCCGCAGACCACGAGCTATATGTGCCTTGGGGACGAAAGTTCGACGAGTGGCACGACCACTGGTGGGACCCCATGACTCCCTCTCGCATCAAGCTCGACAGCGGCCACCTCATCCTGTCGATGCTGCACCACGCACGTCAATGGGCCATCGTTCCGCAGTGGCTCGCAGAGGCCGCATTGTCAAAGGGGCCTTACATGGTTCGCGGGTTGTCAGAAACCCCGCCGCCATACGTTTGCTTCAAACTCACGCACAAACAACCCACTGTAGGGACCGCTCGTAGCCTGGCGATTGTCGACCAGCATTGCAAGCGACTCTTCAGCAATGACGTCGGCCATCATTCGCGCCAAGCCTCGCGCACTACCCGTTGAATGCAGCGCTATCTAACTTTACGCTCATCTTCCGATTCAGCGAGCAGACCACTGCACATACCTCAATCAGATTTTTGCTCAATCCGTTCGGCTCCTCACTCGTCTTTTCGCAGCCGGTTGACCACTTGCGCTCACATTTCATCGACCCGGAACTGCGGCGCGCCAACTCTTTTGATGCGTTCATGGCTGACAGGCAAAGTCAGCTTCTGAAATCGATTGAAGACGCGATGGGGAAGTCTTCGTACATGGGCGACCTACGCGAAGAGGGCGAAGACTATGAGCCTGACCAAGCGAAGGTCGAAGCCGCCTTGACAATCGCGGCGGCCTAACGCGTACTCAGGTGGGTGAGCGGTGCTCTGTTCGCTCCCCGCCGAGCTAGCCGACCTCCTTATCAACGTGGCATAGTGCAGCATCTCAACTGCGGAAATGGCAATGACGACACTCGAATCCTTGCAAGCAAAAATCCAGAAACTTCAGGCGCAAGCTGAAGCGCTCGCCACAAAGAAGTCGAGTGTAGTTATCGAGAAGATTAAGCACTTGATGGCAGAACACGGTCTGACGACCGCTGACATCGACGCACATATCGGAAGCAGCGGAAAGCGTGGTCGCAAGCTGGGTGTTAAGGCTGCCGCCAAGTCATCTGCGTCGGCCGCGAAGTATCGTGACCCGAAGACCGGTGCGACTTGGACGGGTCAGGGTCGTGCACCGGCCTGGATTGCAAACGCGAAGGACCGCTCGAAGTTTCTGGTTGAAGGCAATGCGGTCGCGGCGTCGGCACCTGCTGCCAAAAAGGCAGCGAAGGTCGGGAATTACGTGCGCGGACCGCAACCGGCGATGTACAGGGACCTAAAGTCGGGCGCAACGTGGAGCGGTCGTGGGCGCGCACCGAAGTGGATTGCTGCAGCCAAAGACCGCAGCAAATTCTTGATTGCAGGTGGTGCACAAGCGGCGGCGGCGAGTGCGGGAGCTGTGAGCAAGGCGAAGGTTGCGGTGAAGAAGGCCCCGAAGGCAGTTGGTGCGACTTCTACCACTGGTCAGCCAAAAGGTCCGCAACCGGCTAAGTATCGCGACCCGAAGTCCGGCGCGACTTGGAGCGGACGCGGTCCGGCGCCAGCGTGGCTTGCTAGTGTCAACGACCGGTCCAGGTTTTTGGTTGATGGTGCGGGTTCGGCTACGACGGACGCTGGTTTGAGCAACAAGTCTGCTCGAAAAAGCGGTGTTGTTGCCAAGAAAGCTGCAGCGAAGAAGGCAGTTGGGCCGTTTGCGAAGCGTCGGGTCGTGAAGAATGCTGCGCGCCAGAAAGCTGTTGCGGTCAAAGCCGTTGCGACGACGGCTGAGGCTCCTGCCGTCAAGGAAGCATCGTTGGAAATGAGCGAGTAACCGAGCACTCGGCAAGCGATGCCAGCGGGCCATGTCTACCCCGCTGGCGTCCATCTGTTACTGCACTCACTTCCACGTACTCGTCACATGACTAGCGGCCATCTGTCTTTTCGAGCAAGCTCGCGGTGCCGTAGTCATAGCATTTCTCGAAACGTTCGAATCACACCGACGGGCAGCACCGCTCAAACCAGAGCCATCAGAATGCAGGCCCACAGGACAATAAGACCAATTACGTGAGACTGAGTGGCTTGCCCGTATTATTTCAGAAGCGCCATCTGCACGACCTTCACGACAACCAAGCCGACGGCGAGCAGCAGATAGCCGCGCAGCACGCTCATCCACACACGCTTGCTCAGCGTGAGGTTCGGCGGCGGCAGTTCATCCAGCGGCGGCATGCGCCACGTATCGCGCGTCCCTTCCGGATACGCCTGTACCGCGCCGTCCGCCGTTTCACGACGAATCCTGCGAATGCCAACCGTTGCGGCGTAGCCGAAGATAGCAAGCAGCGTCCCGCCAGCGAGCGTTTCCAGAATCGTTTCTCCCGTGATGTCCGGGTACACCACCGAGGCGGTCAGGATGATGGACAGCATCACCAGCACCCATACGACTGCTCCCGTGAACAGATTGAGCTTCTTCGAGTTGACCCACGGACCTAGAACGGCCTTGTCGTTGCACAGCAGCAGCAGGAACACGGTGGCGCTCGGAAGCAACACGCCTGCGAGTGTTTGCACGGCTTCAGTCAGCAGACCAAGCGGGCTACCAGGAATCAGTACCAGCGCTGCTGCGGCGGCAACAATGCCGAAGTAGACGAGATAGAAACCCTTAGCGTCCGAAACGGGACGATGCAACGAGTGGCGAATCTTGAACACGTCGCCGATAGCGTACGCGGTCGACAGCGACACGGCAGCGGCGCCGATAATGCAGGCATCTAGGAGTGCCACGGCGAACAGGGTAGCCGACGTGCGACCGGCGTACCTTTCCAGACCTGCAATCACACCGCCTGCATCCGTGAAATTACCGAACTCGGGCTTGCCGGCGTACAGCGCCGCACAGAATGAAATCATCGCCACTGCGCCAATCAGCACGAACACGATACCAATCCACAGGTCGGCCTTTTCGTACTTCATGAAGCGTGGAGTGATGCGTTTGTCGACAATGTAGCTTTGCTGGAAAAACAGTTGCCACGGTGCGACCGTCGTACCAACGATGCCGATGACGAGCAGCATCACATCGCTGAGCTTCGAATGGGCGGGCCAGTTCGGAATGAAGAAATCGCGCGTCATCTGGCCAAACGGCGGATGAATTGACACCAGCACAGGCACCAGCAGCAGACTCAGAAGACACAGTACGACCGCGAAGCGTTCGAACCGTCTGAAGTTGCCTGTACTGACGGCCGCCATCGTTAGCGTCGCCGCAATGCAGACGCCCAGAATCTTGGAGATGCCGAAGACGTCGAGGACGAACGTGATGCCGATGAACTCGGTCACGATGGTCAGCGCGTTAAGGATGAACAAATCGACAACGCTGAAGGCACCCCAGAATTTGCCGAAGCGTTCGAAGATGAGGCGCGCGTGCCCGACACCGGTGACAGCGCCCAGCCGCAGCACCATCTCCTGATTGACGAAGAGGACGGGCACGAGGAGCAGCATGGTCCACAACAACGTGGTTCCATAGTTCTGCCCGGCCTGCGTGTAGGTGCCGAAGGCGCCTGCATCGTTGTCGCCGACCATCACGATGAGGCCCGGCCCGATGATGGCGAGCAGCGTACGCAAGCGTGCCCACCAGCTGGTGCGCGGCGCGGTGTCGTGATGGGCGATGGTTCCCAAAGCACCCTTGATGTCGCCGGCGTGCGCGGAGTCAAGCACGGCGCTGCGTGGTGGTGAGACGTTAGCAGGAGTGGCCATTTTGCTTTCTTCCGTGAATCTGGTTACTGAAAGGACATTGCGCACCTCCGCCATACATAAGGGCGTGCGTCGAACGACGGAGTCGCTTGCGTATGACGGAAAGAGAGTGCGCGAAATTACGAAACGAGCGTTTTGAGGCGTTGCCAGAACGTGGCGAATTTGTGCGGTGCCGGAGCGTGCAGGGCCAGCATTGCGTCGTAGTGGACGCGTGATTCCTGGACGTGCGGCAGTTGCGACAGAAGGAGGCCGAAGTTCATGATTTTTCTCCAGACGTTAGGCTTAACGCGGTTCGCGGAAAGCCAGCAGACATGGAGGTCGGGCGCTCTATGCGCGCATCGACGAAGGTCTACTCGCTTTCCTCAGGCAAAAGTAAAGGTGAGTGGCATAAGGGATAACTGTCACTGTCCGGCATGGCGGCTCCTTATCGACGTCTATGCGCGCTTGCTGCATGTTTGCAACGCACGTGTTTAGCCACACGTTCGGCTGCGCCATCGAAAATCGACAAGGCGCGACCGAACGCAGCCGCGAGTTTGACGCTCGCGACGCGGTACCCATGCGGACGCGCGTAATCGCTGCGGCCAGATGGCGATAATTAGGGTGCACGGAGAGGGTAACTACGGCGCGCACCGCCTGCCTGGAGGCAAGACGGCGGCTGGATGAAGATAGCGCGGACGTCCTGCCCGTCAGGCAGCGAAACTATTCGAAGGTCGACTACTGCAGGTGTCCAAGGCGTCAGCCCCGTTTGTGAAGATGCGCGAATTTTAGGGGGCGCCTCAATCCAAAGTCAACATGATTCGCTAAGCAGAGCCAATATGATTTTCCGGCACCAGCCTTTCGAAACGATGCACATGAAATATGAATGAAAGAATGTAGAGCCCATGCGAATGTGAATCAAAACCGTTTGTCCGTTGAATTCGGCAGGAGATTCGGAGTGCGATGTTCTTAATGCGGTTTTTACTTGCCGTTTGACACGAGTGCCGAATACAATCCGTCCGTCTCATCAAAAGGAGTCCCTCGTGGACACATGCTCTAGTAGTGGAAGTCCGATGCCGGCCTGTGCTGGCGAAATAACCGCGAGATAGCCGCCGCAGGAACACTCCTTCGCCGCTAACTCGCTCTGGTCGGGTTAGCGCGCTTCACCACTGACTGGCTTTCTGCCGGTCTGTTAGCAGCACGCTCCCTCTGTTTGGCCGCCTTTCGCAAGTTCACTTGCGAGACGCAATCACGTCTTTACGTCGCCCGACTTTCTCGGGCTGGACGGGAGTGGGCACATGTTCGTCAAATCAATTGTTACGTCTTTCGGTGGCGCGGTGCATGCGCCGCGCCCTATGTCCCGTGTTGCCCGGGCGCTGCCGTCGTACGTCCGCGCGGACTGCGCCGTGCGGGTGGCCACCTATGCGGCCCGGGCACATCTCCTTGTCGTAGCGTCGGCTGACCGGGCGGCGGTCGCCGATGCCTGCGGGTTCCCGCTATCCGGCGGCGCCCGCAGGTTCGTCGCGGACCAGCTGCGCCGCACCGGGAAGATGGCCGCGCGCGCAGCCATTCGCGCAGCCTACATGGGTAGCCCTTTGACACCAACCGGCTACGCGATTCTGGCGATGACTGTCGCCGCAGTCGTTCTGGTGGCGATGTTGTCCACCTCGTCCGTCGGCAACGAACTGGACCCGGCGTTACGGCTGAGCGGGTGGCTTTCCTGAGCGAGGACCAGGTTCACGGTCGCGCAACACACTGGGTGTCGTATCTATAAAACGAACGGATTTATCCGCCTGATAATCTCGCCTCCACTTGTTATGAAGAAAAACCTCAAGACCACGTTGCTGACGTACGGTGCGCCCCTGAGTCTGACCTGCCTGCTGTCTCTGGGCGTCGTGCAACCCGCATTCGCTCAGGCAAGCGGCGAGGCCGCGCCTGCCGCGACGCCAGCAGAAGCCGTGCCGGCATTGACCACACCCGGAACGGACGTGGCGAGGGCGGACCAGACGCCGCCTGCGCCGACCGGCTTCTGGGACCGTGCGACACTGTTCGGTGACATGGGTGGCTTGCGACCCTGGCTCGGTGACCATGGAGTAACGCTCAGCCTGCAGGAAACCAGCGAATACCTGAATAACCTGTCCGGCGGCGTCAAACGCGGTGGCGCCTACGACGGGCTCACACAACTCGGTGTCGTGGTGGACACGCAAAAGGCATTCGGGCTGCCGGGTGGCACCTTCAATGCATCGGCGTTGCAGATTCATGGCACCAGCCTCAGTCAGCGCAATCTGCTGACGCTGCAGAGTGCGAGCGGTATCGAAGCGGACGACACCACCCGCCTTTGGGAGCTCTGGTATCAGCAATCGCTGCTGAGCGGCAAGGTTGACGTCAAGATTGGCCAGCAGAGCCTCGACCAGGAATTCATGGTGAGCCAGTACGCCATGTCGTTCATGAACCTGACGTTCGGCTGGCCCATCCTGCCGTCGGTCGACATGCCCGCAGGCGGCCCGGCCTATCCGCTCTCGTCGCTGGGTGTGCGGGTGCGAGCCAAACCGTCCGACTCTTGGACGGTGCTAGCCGGTGTGTTTGACGGCAATCCTGCGGGCAGCGATGTGGGCGACCCGCAGAAACAGAACAGTCACGGCACGAACTTCAACCTGCACAACGGCGTGCTGTTCATCGGCGAGGTGCAATACGCCATGAACCAGCCACCGGCCAACCCGGCGGACGCACAGCCAGGCGGGTTGCCCGGAACCTACAAGCTGGGCCTCTGGTACAACACGCAGCATTTTGCCGACCAACAGTTCGACAACACCGGTTTGTCGCTTGCGAATCCGGCGAGTACCGGCATCCCGCGGAGTCATCGGGGCAATTACAGCTTCTATGCGACTGCCGACCAGATGGTCTGGCGCCCGAGCACGGAAAGCCCACAGTCCATTGGCGTGTTCGCGAGAGTCATGGGCGCACCGGGCGACCGTAACCTGGTAGACCTGGGCGTGAATGCCGGCGTGATGCTGAAGGCGCCGTTCAAGGGGCGCGACAACGACATCGCCGGGCTCGCAGTGGGCTACGCGAAGATTGGCTCGCATGCGCGAGGACTCGATGACGACACGGCCGCTTTGACCACTCCGGGATATCCGGTGCGTAGTTCCGAAACCATCATTGAGGCAACCTATCTGTATGAGGTCACGCCATGGTGGCAGTTGCAGGCGGACTTCCAGTACGTGCTCCGGCCTGCGGGCGGCATTCCGAATCCAGAGAACCCGTCGCAGCGGGTGGGCAATGAAGCGGTGGTGGGTGTGCGCACCAACATCATGTTTTAGCACTTTCAGACGGGGCTCGGGCCCGTATATGCCTGCAGGCAAGCGGGCGCGGACCCAAATCGCTATGAGAACCGTTGGCGTTCTCGGTTAGGTCGCGTTTTAGGGGCATTGTGAATAAGGGCTCCTGAATCAATTATGCTACGTGCTGAAAAAATTTTGAACGGACTTCCCTATGGCGTCGAAACAGGAAATTAAGCGATTCAGGGCAAACTTCTCTGATGAACTTCATAGCGCCGCGTTATACGAAACGCTGGCAAACGTCGAGAAGGATGAAACCCGCAAGCAGGTGTACAGCGACCTGGCTAAATCAGAGCGCGAGCATGCGCAGGTGTGGGCGGGGAAACTTAAAGCTCACGGGGTTCCAACTAAGGGAACCGGCCAGGCACTCAAAACGCGCCTGATGATGACACTGGTCCGGCTTTTTGGCGCGGGCTTCGTCTTGCCCACGCTTGCCGCGGCCGAATACGCAGACCGGAACAAGTATCACGGGCAACCCGACGCGGGACGGATGTCGGCCGACGAGCACCACCATGCCGCAGTGGTCCAGACGCTGGCTCATGGTGGCCCCGCGGACATGTCGCAAGGTGCGCGCATCGCCGCTGCGGAGTCATGGCACAAGGGCGTATCGTCGGGGAACGACCTGCGCGCGGCAGTGCTTGGAGCGAACGACGGCCTCGTCTCCAATTTCTGTCTGATTATGGGTGTGGCGGGCGCAGGAACGGGCAACAAGGCAATCCTTCTGACGGGGCTGGCCGGGCTGATAGCCGGCGCGTGTTCAATGGCGCTGGGTGAATGGCTTTCGGTGACCAATGCACGGGAACTCGCGAGCACCCAGATTGCGAAGGAAGCGGACGAATTGGAGGTTTCGCCCGAGGCCGAAGAGCACGAACTCGCGTTGATATATCGCGCGAAGGGGCTCGAAGCCGACGAGGCGAAGCGCGTGGCATCGCAGATGATGCGCGACAAGGACAAGGCCCTTGATACGCTGACACGGGAAGAGCTCGGACTGGACCCTGCGGAGTTGGGCGGCAATCCATGGTCGGCTGCCGGCGTCTCCTTCTGCCTGTTTTCAGTCGGCGCCATTTTCCCGGCAATGCCATTCTTGTGGACGCAAGGATTTCACGCCATCACACAGTGCATCGTCCTTAGCGCGCTTGCGCTTGCGTCCATTGGAATCTTTACGTCACTGTTCAATGGGCGGAGTGCGGCGTTCTCGGCAGCGCGGCAGGTCGCGATTGGCCTTGTAGCGGCTGCCTTCACGTTCGGCGTTGGTCGACTGCTGGGCGTGTCTGTTTCGTAGTGCTAGTGCCTTCCAACCGGCGGCGCTGACTGGATGTCCTCCATTTACAGTTGCATGCCGGGAGGATTGTCAAAGGCACATCTGCTCAACGCACACCCGGAATGATTTCGCTTCGTCCACTGAAGACGTTGGTGGTCGAAGGTTAATCTGGCTGCCCATTTCAACGCCCGGATTTGCCGGCGGGGCTGTACTCGGTCGCCCGTGCCGCGTTTCTAGCGAGAAATGCAACAGTTTCTCGCGCCATAGCGGCATGGCTTCGCTTACGCCCGTCGCCACAATCGTTTCGCGCGCGAGGAAGAGCGAGGTGTCTTGAGGCTCTTAATACCAGTCAGGCATATGTCTCTGCGCGAGTTCGCGAATCGCGGGGACATCGGGAATTTCCATGACGCCATGGTGGGCCGTGATGGCGTAACACTCGTGCCCTAGTCAGCAATGAAGGCTTTCTTTTCGTTAGGTACATGAGGAGCGTTGCCTGTCGTGCCTGCGACAAAGATATTTGCCTGGTGCATGACCCCGTTGTGTTTCAGGTTATGCAAAAAGGGCGTGATGTACCATACCGGGACCTCACGTCAGGGTCCGCGGCGTCGCATGACGCCCCGCAAGACTTCAGGCGGATTTCGTAGCCCGTCTTTTAAAGCCCGGTAGTGTCCTTGCGTCCGGGCTTGACGCAAGGTGGACGCCCTGCTCGACTGCCGCTTTGAACTGGAATTCATTCATCCACATGGGTATGCGGGTCCGATAGAAAGCCGCCCATTGGAATTCGGCGAAAGGCTCGGGCGTCTTTATGTAGCCGCCCGCGTCGCGCACGAAAGCCGCGAGACTACGATAGGGGTCGTCGCTGAGGCCCGACACGTCGTCGGGAATTGCTGACAGAGCCCGCAATATGCCTCGCTCGTCGTACGGATGCACCAACTGTCGCCCGATAACCGTGTCCCAGAACCTCGCAACGGGAAGCCGCGACAGGTCCTCTACGACTAAGGCATACGCCTTTGAAATGCCTCCGGCCCAGAGGGCACGTGCCAAATGGTGGTGGTCGATGACGTAATGCCTGTCATGCTTTCCGACGACCGTGGGAATAGGCGCGCTAGCGAGAAACACCTTCAAATCCTTTTGTTTCATGCCCAAAAGGTGCTTTCGCTTCGCATCCACCTCAAGCATTCCAACGGTTGCCTGCAGCGGTCGCAGTTGTTCGATATCTACGCTGATTATCTTTGCCATTGAGCAGTCCTCCTGAGTGCGGAATTATTCTAACTGCTGCCTGCGTCGCCCGGCGCCTTGCAAATTTGACTTTCAACTAAATGGTCTTTCTCACCCAGCGTTATTGTATTGAGAGGTAGTCGCCGATATGTCTACTTCGCAGCAGCCGAGGGGTTGGACGCTACGCCAAGTAGAAGGAAGAGCTCCGCCCAAGCTTGGGCTGGACATTCGTGGATACCAAAAACTGCAGTGAACTCGATTCGAACCGAGAGAACACCGGTCCATAAAAAACCTGCGGTCGCGACGGCTGAGACGAGAAAAGTTCTAATCGCATGAGCACAGGCGCACGCACCGGCGCCTTGCAAGAATGCGCGGTTGTAGATGCGCCGCCTGAGAGTGTGGTCATACCCGTTCCGGTGACCTCAGTCGAGCCGAGCGCCGAGTCGGCGACCTAAATGAAGTGGTCAGGCGCCCGGTGGAGCAGCATTCTGTTGGTCCCACCGGGTGTACCGAGCCGACGACGTGTTATTGGACCTGTGCTGTCTGATGTTGCGCCGCTCGCAGTTGTGCTTGTTGCTCGGCTTGTTGTTGCGCGTGCTGCTTCGCAAGGTGCCTGCCGACCACGCAGCCACCGACCGCGCCAACGACGGCGTGGTGCCCCGCATAGTGCCCAGCGACCCCGCCTACCACGGCACCCTTGAGGCAGCCTGCGGCGTTTGCCGAGCCCGCCGAAGCAAAAGCCAAGGCTGTTGCAATCAGGGCGATTTTTATCTGGCTAGCTTTCATTGTAAATAATCAGCGGTTGAATTTTCGAGTTGTGGCGCCTTTGGGCGTCGTTTCAATATCCCCGCCATTCACGCTCGCGCCACTCGTGTTCACGCCATTCCTGGCGGCGCCATTCACGTTCACGCCACTCGCGACGTTCGCGCCATTCTCGGGCTCGCCAGTCGTCATCTCCTCCGTATGCAACGGCGACTGGCGGCGGAGCATATACCACGGGAGGCGGCGGTGCGTACACGGGTTCTGCTGGCGCATAGACTCCGACCGGAATGCCGATGCCCACGCCAATGTCGACGTGCGCCGTCGCGGCGGTGGATGCTGCCAACGCGACGAGACCGAATGCAAATCCGACGATTTTGTTGTTCATTTTCCCTACTCCCCCGCACATTCGAGTGCGATGTCAGTGGCTACGGTTCGGAGTGTAGGGGCGCCCGTTGGACACATGTGCAACGGGGGAGCGAGATTCGTAACATGGCATTACTGACACACGCGACGCGCGCGCGGAGGCGTCAAGACTGGACATGCAACGTCCACGTGCGCTTCTCAGCCGCCGCGAAACTGTGGGTCGACGCTGTCTCCGTCCTGGCAATGGTTGAGCAACGGGTTCGAAGCGTCTAGTGCGCGACCTCGCGCAGGGTCGCCGCCTCTGACAATCCGGCCGCCACACGATAAGAGTGATTTGCTGACGGCGCGCCTCATCGACGCCGCCTTTGTGTGGTGGCAAAAACGTTCCGGATTTCGTGCGGGTTGCTCCCTCGCCAGAAGAGCCTGATATGGCGGCGCTCGCGGCTAGCAGGCCGACAAACGTAACCCTTGCGCTCATGACGAACTCCGCTTTGCCCACGCGCGCTGGATGCTATCGTCGTGGTTTATCTGGCGCGCGTCGATGAAGTGATGCATATCAGGAAGACGGCTCAGCTCGCTGTTTCCGAACTTGAATGCCGAGATACGTAGTAATACACTCAGTCGACCTGTGGTGGAGGGAGCATGTCATTTCGAACCGGTAATTTGCTCGTGCTGCTAGCCTGCGCCTCGCCTGCATCGAGTTTGGCGGCTGGAACGCAGAACAGGCGACCCTGACGCCAATCAAAGTCGGAGCGCTGCTCGCAAGGCCTGGCGCGCGGTCGCTCACGTGGGTGATGGATAGCTTGGCAGCAGCGGTCAAGGCAGGATACGTCGACCCGGAAACTTGTCTGAATCAGTTGTTCGCTCCGCCTTCGGATATGCGTGATATGCGAGCAGTGCTGCGAGATGAAGGGCGGGACCTGTGGCCGAATGACCGGCACCGCGGCGCGCTGTTGAAGCTGGGCGCGGCGTCTATCGACCTCGGTTCGTACGCGGACGTCGCATCGGTTTTTGACTCGGCTTATCACAGACCAGACCGGCGACAAATATCGCGACCCAAAGAGTGGTGCAACCTGGACCGGACACGACCGTGCGCCCGGTTGGATTGCTTCGGCGAAGAACCGAGACAAATTTTTGGTTGTCGGAACTGCGGCGACGGCAAATCCGGTTCCTGTCAGCAAAAGCGAAGGCTGCTTACAATTATGTCCGCGGTCCGCAGCCCGCCCTTTATCGTGACCCAAAGAGTGGGGCGACGTGGAGTGGTCGTGGTAGGGCGCCGGTGTGGCTTGCAAGCGTTAGGGACCGCTCGAGGTTTTTGATTGTTGAGGTGGGGGCGCCCGCTGTCGCGCCGAAAGCGAAGGGCACGCAAGGCGGTGACTGTCAAGAAGGCGGTCGCGAAACAGGCCACTGTAACGAGGAAGGTTCCAGCCAGGAAGGCTGCTGCGAAAGTGGTGGCAGCGCTGGTGTAGAAAGGTGCCCCGATGAGTGGTGCGACCGCGAAGGCGGTCGTTGCGCGGCAGCCGCGCGAGCCGAAGTGCGCCGCGAAAGCAGCAGGCGCTGTTGACGTTGCAGGGAGTCAGGCACCGGCTGAGGTCGCGAGCACGGCCGACGCGACCTAGGCTATCAGTAATCGTGCGGTCGTCCGATTTGCAGCTTGTGCACGAATACTTGAGTGCGGGTGCCGGCAGCATATTCCTGGCGCTTTGTAGCTAGGCGTGTACCAGCAAAAGGGTCGTTGCGGCAGTCCACAGTGCCACTGTTGGTTGACTTCGTTTGAGCGGTTCGTTGATTGCAAAATGTTGAAGCGATTGGCCTGCGGCGGTCGCCTGAACAACTCACTGGCGTGGCGTTCCCTTGCCATCGCGAGTGTGACCAGCCGCATCTCGGTGCCGCACCGCTCGCAGCCGTTCGTGGTCTGCTATCAAGGAGGCGGTAATGTCGTCAGGGTTGATGCCAAAATCGTTCATGCGTCGCCGCAAGTGGACTATCGAAATAGAGCGCCATACATCCAGCGATGTGCCGAATAAACCGATGGAGCCGTGGATTCTGGTCGAAAACCGTCGCGGCGCGACGCCAACCGTGACATTGACGACGGCTGTTCAAGGGCAATTTCTGCATGCATGTCCGCAGCGCTTGTTGACGCGCTTGAGGTAGTCGAGGTGCCCCCACCGTTTGCCTGCTTTGACAACTTCGAGCGTTTGCCAACTCTATAGCGGCAAACAAATCGCTTCCGCGAAACAAGGTGTCTTCTCGTATTCACGCGGTGCCGCCTTCGCAGGTGAAGGCGGCGTCCGTAAATCACGATGTCCGCTGGTACCAGTGTCGCGATGAGTTGACCACCTTGACGACGACGAGCATGACCGGTACTTCGATGAGTACGCCGACCACTGTTGCCAGTGCCGCACCGGACTTCAGACCGAACAGGCTGATGGCCGTCGCAACAGCGAGCTCAAAGAAGTTGGACGCGCCAATCAGGCAGGACGGTGCTGCAACGTCGTGCGATACGCCCAGTTGCCGGTTCGCCAGGTAGGCGAGCGACGAGTTGACAATCACCTGAATCAGGATAGGCACCGCGAGCAGCAGGATGACGAAAGGCTGCGCGATTATTTGCTCACCTTGGAAAGCGAAGAGCAGCACAAGTGTCAGTAGCAGCGCAGCGATGGAGAACGGGCCAATCTTCGAGAGCGCCTTCTGGAAGGCCTGCTCGCCCTGACGCAGCAGAGTCTTGCGAATAACCTGCGCAATGATGACGGGGATGACGATGTAGAGCACCACCGAGGTCAGCAATGTATCCCAAGGCACCGCAATGTTCGAGATGCCGAGCAGCAGACCCACGACCGGGGCAAACGCGAACACCATAATCAGGTCGTTCAACGCGACCTGGGACAGTGTGAAGTACGGGTCACCTTTCGTCAGTTGACTCCAGACGAAGACCATCGCTGTGCAAGGCGCTGCAGCCAGAAGAATCAGGCCGGCGACGTAGCTGTCGAGCTGGTCAGCGGGCAGCAGCGACGCGAATACGTGCCGCACGAAGACCCATGCCAAAAACGCCATCGTGAACGGCTTGACCGCCCAGTTGATGACCAGCGTCACGCCAATGCCCTTCAGCTGGGTGCGAACCTTCCCCAGCGAGGCGAAGTCGATGCGCAGCAACATCGGAATAATCATGACCCAAATCAGAATCCCGACCGGGATGTTGACGTGGGCGACTTCAAGCGTCGAAACGGTATGCACGGTGCCGGGCAACAACTTGCCGAGGACAATGCCGACCACAATGCACAGCGCGACCCACACGGACAGATAGCGCTCGAAGAATCCGATGCCGCTGGGTGCTGGCCGCGCTGCTTTTGCAGCGGTTTGACTGCCTGCCATCGTTATTCTCCCTTCTCACGCAGCGACGTGCCGATGTTCTGCATTTCCTGCTGGACCGCAACGCGGTCCAGCTTTTCGAGCGGCAGATTCGCGAAGAGCTCGACGCGCTTCTTCATCTGCACGTAGGCCTGCAGAAATGCCTTGCGCTTGGCGTCGTCAGAGCCCTCGGCCGTCGACGGGTCAGGTACGCCCCAGTGTGCTTTCGCAGGGTGACCGGGCCAAATGGGGCATACCTCGCCGGCTGCGTTGTCGCAGACAGTAAAAATGAAATCGATTTGCGGTGCGCCGTCTTCAGCGAATTCGTCCCAGCTCTTGCTGCGTAGCCCTTCGGTAGAAATCCCCTGTGAACGCAGCAGGTCAAGCGCAAAAGGGTTCGGAGCAGTGCCAGGGTGACTGCCGGCGCTGTACCCCACGAAGCGGTCGCTCGCAAGTTCATTCAATGCCGCTTCCGCCAGAATGGAGCGTGCGGAGTTGTGGGTACAGAGGAATAAGACATTGTACTTTCGGTGTTCGGTCACAGACTTCTCCTGGCGACGTTTGGACTAGGCGGTTTCGAATTACTCCATATCTCCAATGTAATGGAAGCGTTGTGACGCAGCAAGCGTGAGTGCGGTCGGTCTTCGTCGCTGGCAGCGTTGAAGTCTGGGGTCGACTGTTTCACCCCGCGCCGGCGGCGCCGCGCTAGAATCGGCACATAACCTTGAAGACAGAGCCTTATGAAGGAAAAAGACGCCATCAAAGCTTTGGCCGCGCTCGCACAGCCGACGCGCCTGGCTATTTTTCGCCTGCTCGTCACAGCCGGGCCGGAGGGTCTCAACGTCGGAGTCATCCAGGAGCATCTTGACCTGGCTAGCGCGACGCTCTCCTTCCATCTCAAGGAGCTGACGCATGCTGGCCTGGTAACGTCTCGCCAGGAAGGGCGCTTCGTATACTACGGGCCCGAAATCGAGCACATGAACGACCTGGTTGGCTTTCTGACCGAGAACTGCTGCCAGGGAGTGGACTCGGCCGCATGCAAGCCCGCCAAGAAAGTGAAGTGCAAGTCCGTGACCGCATGAACAGGCGCTTAGTGCGGTAAGTCGCGCAGAACACCCTTGCATCATCCGCATCTGTTTCCAACTACAACGGCCGCCTCGCAACCTTGGGGGGCCGTTTTCTTTTGCCGGCGGGACTCAGCAACAGCCGGCTTTTTTCTCAATCACAGCTGGAATCGAGATAACCGGGGTACAGCAGGCCTCGCCCGCTCCAGGAGCGGCCGACTCCCGGCTGTCCGCTCCGACCATCGGGATGCCGCCGAGCGTGTGATAGGTTTCCCACGGTACGCCGGCCGGGTCCTGCGTCCAGTATTTGTTCGAACTTGCGTAGCAGCACTGGGCGCCACGCTGGTCCTCTACCGTGACACTGCCAGCAACGACCTGCTCGCGAAGAGCAGCTAGCTCTTCGTCACTGTCGACCTGAAAGCCGAGGTGATTGACGCCGGTTTCACCGCCGCGCGCTGAGATAGCGAAGTTCATGCGGGGGTCCTCGAGCATCCACTTCGCGTAATCGTCCTTGAGCACCGAAGGCTCTGCGCCGAACAGGCTGCTGTAAAACCGCACGCTTTCGTCGAGCTTCGGGACAACCACATGCACGTGAAATCGTTTCATAAAGCCTCCGTTTCGTTGGCCGCACAGCCGCATTGCTCTGCTTTCTCCGCCGCGCAGCAGTTTTCCATCAGGAAATCCATGAGCGTCTGCATGTGGTCGTAGCTGGCGCAGTAGATGATGAACCGGCCCTGACTCTTGCCTTCAATCAGCTCCGCGTGGGCGAGCTCCTTCAGGTGAAATGACAGCGTCGGCGCCGGGAGCCCAAGCTTTTCAGCTATTGCGCCGGGACTCATGCCCGAGCGTCCGGCTGTCACCAGAAGGCGGAAGACCGCCAAGCGCGTCTCGTGTGCCAGCGCTGCCAGTGCCTTGACTGCGAGCTTTGAATCGAGGGTTGCCATGGCGTGCCTTTATTGGTTGCTCGTCTGAACTTCATTGCGCGAATGGTCTGCGATTGCCTGGGAGGCCAGGTCGGTCGCTGGGTCAAGCGGACGGTCTTCCTTAACCCGCTCGCTGTATCGGTCTACGAGATAATCGGCGCGGCCACGCAGCAACAGCGTGAATTTCAGCAGTTCTTCCATCACGTCGACCAGCCGGTCGTAGTACGAGGACGGTTTCATCCGTCCATCCTCTTCGAATTCTTCAAACGCCTTGGCTACCGACGACTGGTTGGGGATGGTGAACATGCGCATCCACCGTCCGAGTTGCCGCAGTTGATTGACAGAGTTAAACGACTGCGAACCGCCACTGACCTGCATAACGGCGAGCGTGCGTCCTTGTGTCGGACGGATGCCGCCGCTGACGAGCGGGAGGTGGTCAATCTGAGTCTTTATCAGACCGGTGATGGTGCCGTGGCGCTCCGGGCTGCACCATACGTGCCCCTCTGACCACAGCGACAGCTCGAGCAACTCCTTCACTTTCGGGTGGTTCTTCACGTCGACGTCGTCTGCGTGCGGGAGACCGCGCGGGTCGAAAATCCGCGTTTCCGCACCGAACGTCTGCAACAGGCGAGCGGCTTCCTCGACAAGCAACCGCGAATACGAGCGCTCACGCAGCGAACCGTAGAGCAGCAGAATCCTCACCGGCGGCTGTCCTTCCATTCCAAGGCGCGCTGCGATGTCGGTGTCGAAAAAATCTGTCTTGGCGGCCGGAAAGCCATGGTCGCCCTTGACTGCATGAACGGTCATCTCATTACCCTGCTATTTGACATTTCCAATTATATGGAGGCGTATGGCCGATTCAAGGCGCTTTGCGGCGCCTAAGGAACACGACCTTTGTCACTTCGTTACTTGCATTCTACGACATTTCCGGTACTCTGGAAATGTGAAACCTTTGAAGGCTGCCATGGACCGCGAAAACCTCGTATCGACTGGACTACCATTGCCCATGTCGGGAGGGTGGAATCGCGGCTCCATGCAGGGATTCATCTTGCTGAAGGCAGGCCGGCGAACCGCCAACCTGGCGATACGTTGTGCCGACAGTCGCGCGACTACGGGGTCATGGTGGGAGTCGCTTCCAACAGTCGTAGCAGGGGCGTTCGAGTCGCAGACCGGATACGAGGCCTCTGCGATTGCACTCACAGGGGCGGTTGACGAGAAGCTCGCGCTTGCGCGATTCCTATCTGCTGGCGGCTCGTCGGCTGCTGTGCTGGTATTGGATGCGAAAGTCCTGAGCCGTTTCTGGCCACGGTGTGACTGGAAGACTCCGTTGCTGCGCGCCCGCAATCGCCTCGCCGAAGAAGGGGCGAAGTTTTTTGTCGCTTTGACGACGCAACTTGAGGGAAGCGGCATCATCGGGGCGTCCGCGCGCCTGAGAGAACGACTCGTCGCGCTACGCGTTCGGCGGTATTGCGAACGGGAGGGAATCGGCTTTCTCGGCGCTGTACAAACGGCCCCGCCGATGGCGAAGACGCGCAATAGTTGCCACCTCCATGAGCGGGTCGGCACCGTCATCGCCCATAGATTAGCTTCGACCACATTCGTTTGCTGCGATGCCTTTCGCACCGGCGCAGCCGCCGTTAACACACTCAGCCAGATGAGAGTCTGAAGAAATTGAGCACAATGTCGAATCGGGACGAGAGCGCGAGTGGTGAGACCACACCAACGGACAGTCAGGACAGTCTTGTGACTTGGGCCTTGGCGCTGGCACAACTGGTGTCTTGGGGTTCCGTTTACTATTCCTTTTCCCTGCTGGTCGTTTCCATGGAGCAAACCATGGGCTGGAGTCGGACGGCGATGAACGCCGCGCTCTCCGTAGGGTTACTTGTTTCAGGGTTCGCGGCCATCCCATCGGGCGCTGGATTGACCATGGACTGGGACGCCGCATCATGGCTATCGGGTCGGTCATCGCCGCGGCCATGCTGCTGCTCTGGGCAGGCGCGCATTCGCTGACGGTCCTCTTCGTTGTATGGATAGGCCTCGGGATTTCGATGGCTGCCACTTTCTACGACCCTGTCTTCGCCGTTGTGACGCACCGGTATCCAGGAAGCTTCCGAAACAAAATCACGCTCATTACGCTGGTGGCCGGGTTCGCCAGTACGGTTTTTATTCCTTTGACCCAGTTCCTCGTCGGCTCAGTCGGGTGGCGCACGTCGCTTGTGGTCCTGGCTGCACTGAACCTAATGGTCTGCCTACCTATCCACGTGCGGGCAATCCGTTCGTCGAAGGCTGACGCGGGAGTGCGGCCGACCAGTGGCGAAGTAAAACTGGCGAACGATGCCGCGACCCGGCGCGCGCTTCGTTCGCCAATTTTCTGGGCGCTCGCTGTCTGCTTCACTGCTTACTACGCGACGTTTGCGGCACTCACATTTCATCTGGTGCCGCTCATGGTCGAGCGCGGCGTGTCGAACGCCGTGCTGGTAACGACCATGGCGCTCATCGGACCCGCGCAGGTAGCCGCACGGGCCGTCTGGTTCACCTTCGGTCGCACGGTTCATGTTAGTACTGTGGGCATCATCATCGTGACGCTATTCCCGCTCTCGACCGTTATTCTGATATGCGCAGGGCATTCGGCTGCAATGCTTTGGCTATTCGCGCTTTGCTACGGGGCTGCGAATGGCATGATGACCATCCTCCGCGGCACCATCGTGCAGGACCTGATGTGGACCGAAGGTTACGGCGCAGTCAGCGGCATGCTTTCGTTCCCGTCGAATATCGCCAAGGGAATAGCACCGATTGCCGCGGCCAGCATCTGGAGCGTCACGCACGGTTACGCAGCTGTTCAATGGACCGTGTTTCTCGTCTCGATTCTGTCAGCAATCGCGTTCTTTGCGGCGGTTCGGGTTAGCCGTCATACGGCACCTATGGCCGCCTGACATAGCTTCCGAAATCATCAGAGAGAAAACCTCCTATGAAAATACGTGCCGCACGAAGCGATGACCTTGATGCCATCAAAGCATTGCTCGCAGAAAATGAACTGCCGGTCGCCGATATCAATTTAGCTTTGCTCGTGGACTTCCTGGTCGCGGAAGACGTGGACGGCAAGATTGTCGGCAGCGTGGGTCTTGAGCGGTTTGGCCGCAGCGCGTTGCTGCGGTCAGTGGCTATCGCCAGGAGGGCTCAAAATGAGGGGTTTGGTACGAGACTGCTGGACCACGCCGAGCTAATGGCACGGGCATCAGACGTCTCCGCGTTGTGGTTGCTTACGACGACGGCGGCCGGCTTCTTCCGGCGCGCGGGATACGTGGACGTTGAACGAGGTTCGGCGTCCGCGGAAGTGCAGGCCAGCGCGCAGTTTGCGGAGCTGTGCCCGGCAAGCGCCGTCTGCATGAAGAAGACTGTTGACGCCGACATAATATTGACCCACACGCCGACATCGGACTGACCAGTCTGCCGATTGAAAAGTGGTCCAGCAGCAACGATTCGCGACCCGCGCCGGTGGTCCAGCGGAATTCCGGCATCCGGGTCACACTGGCGTCGGCGACAACACACCGCTGGCCCCACGTCTACCTCTTCGAGCCGGTAAGCGAGAACGCAGATTTCGGCATCTTCCTGGTTCGCAACGAGGAATACAGTGTCCACTGCGGTCACAGAGTTATTGCGCTTTCGACCGACTCTATCGAGCTCGGCTGGGTGAAGCGCCAAACTTCCGAAACTCGGGTCGGCATCGATGCACCATACGGATTCACGAAAGCCTTTGCGAAATGGGGCGGGTGACGCGTGCGGATTATGCTTAGCGTGCTGCGACGCGACCGATGGAGAAGGCACCCGCCGTCGGCGTAATGAAGCGAGCACTCGCTTCCGGTGTCAGTGGATGTGGCGGTGATGAATGTCGGGGAAGTGCGCGTGCGTGTGGGTGATGGGCGCGTGTTGATGCGTATGCGTGTGCGGCTCGTCCCCGTCCCACTCAAAATCGTGAGTGTGCTGATGATGCTCGTCGTGCCGATGTCGGTGGTTGTGGTCCAGGACTTCGTGAGTGTGAGGATGTTCGTGGCGCTCACGGATATGGAGCCAGATTCCCAGCGCCATCAGTGCGGCGGCGGCCCAGAACAGCAATGACGGCAGTTCGGGCCACAGGATGAGTGATAGCGCCACCCCGAATACCGGCGCGACAGAGAAATAGGCGCCGGTTCGGGCGGTGCCGAGGTTACGTAGCGCGACGACGAACAGGACCAGGCTCACGCCATAGCCGGCGAAGCCGGTCAGCATGGCGGCTGCCATCTTGCCAACGCCAGGTAAGTGCGCGCCCATAAAAAGCGCGATGCCCAGATTGACGGAACCCGCGACCAGCCCCTTCAGGCACGCGATAACCATCGCGTCGTTCGTTGAAACCTTGCGCGTCAGGTTGTTGTCGATGGCCCAGGTAACGCATGCTGCGACGACCAGTAGCGCACCTGCAGATAGGCCAGCTGCTCCGGGTTGCCAAGACAGTGCGACGCCGCCTGCCACTATGGCGACCATCCCGAGGAATATCTGCAGGTCGACGTTCTCCCGGAAGACCACCCACGCAATTACTGCGGTGAAGACGCCTTCAAGGTTCAGCAGCAGGGAACTGGTTGCGGCAGGCGTCGTTGTCAGGCCGAGCATTAGCAGTGCCGGTCCGGCAACCCCGCCCGCTGCGATAGCGCCTAGCAGCCAAGGCACCTCGGCGAGTTGAATCCGGCTTTCGTTTTCCCGTTCGTCGGCCGTGCGGCGCAATCGCTGGAAGAGAATTCCAATGGAAAGGCCGACGCCGCTACCAAGGTAAAACAGACCCGCGACCATGAAAGGTGAGAGAGAACCAAGCAAGGTCTTGGCGAGCGGCGTCGTCGCGCCGAATAGCGCGGCTGCTAGCAGAGCAGTGAAAGCGGCGTTGTGACGTGCGTTCATGGATGGACGGGCTACGAGCATTAATCAGGTTCGGGAAGTATCTAGCGAAATCCGCGAAGGCGGGGAATTTTGCGTGACACGGCGATACCCCTACCCCCTATGGTAGACTGCGAGTGATTATATACCCGGTGGGGGTATGTGGAGAACGCGATGAGTCACACGGTTCAGGAAAAACAGAAGCTTCTCAATAGGGTTCGCCGTATCAAGGGGCAGGTTGAAGCCATCGAGCGGGCCCTCGAGGAAGAGCACGGTTGTTCGGATGTCCTGCAGCGGATTACGAGTTGTCGCGGAGCGATGAACGGCTTGCTGGCAGTTGTACTGGAAGACCACATCAGGAACCACCTCGTCGACGCGGATAACGGCGAGGACCACGGTGACAGCGCGACGGAACAACTCATCGAAGTTGTTCACAGCTATTTCAAGTAGAGTCAAAAATGAGTGATTTCAAAGACGCAGCATTCGGCGCAGGGCACGACCACATCTTTCTGGGTGCCGGTCATGAACAGAATGAGCGCAGGACGTGGGCGGTGATTGCGCTGTGCTCGGCCATGATGGTCGCAGAAATCCTCGGTGGCAGTCTGTTCGGGTCGCTTGCGCTCGTCGCCGATGGCCTGCACATGTCGACGCACGCGGGTGCGATGCTGATTGCGGCACTCGCTTATACCTACGCGCGCAAACATGCCACCGATTCCCGCTTCGTATTCGGTACGGGCAAGCTGGGCGACCTGGCGGGATTTACCAGCGCCATCGTGCTCGCGATGATTGCATTGCTGATTGGCTACGAAGCCGTGTCACGTTTCCTTTCGCCGGTGCCTATCCATTTCGATGAAGCAATTCCAATCGCGGTCGTCGGCCTGCTGGTCAACCTCGCGAGTGTCTGGCTCCTTAGCGGCGGCCATCATGGTCATAGCCATGGGCACAGCCACGGGCACGAGCACGGTCATGGCCACGACGACCACGCTCACGAAGACGAGGTACAGAAGGTCTTCACTGCGTCCGGCGTGTTCAACGTGTCTATCTTCGAGGACGGTGTGCCACCGGTCTTCCGCATTGCGCCTGCGACTGAGGGTTCGCGACTGCAGGCGTCGGGGATGTCCGTTACGACTGTACGACCTGACGGCTCGCGCCAGGTATTTGCTCTGTTGGACCGGGGTGACTATCTGGAGTCGAAGGACGACATTCCCGAGCCGCACGCATTTAAAGCCGTCGTGCGGATGCCGGACGGCGAATACGAGGTCGAATTCGAAGAACACGACCACAACGACGGCGTGGACGAAGCGGCCGTTCGCGACCACAACATCCGGTCCACCTATATCCACGTGATAGCGGATGCTGCGGTCTCGGTCTTGGCCATTGTCGGCCTTCTGCTGGCGCGCGCATTTGGATGGGTCTGGATGGACCCGCTCGCCGGCGTCATCGGAGCATTGGTGATTGCGAACTGGTCCTACGGGCTGATGCGCGACACAGGGGCAATTCTTCTGGACATCAATCCCGACCGGCGTATGGCGGACAACGTTCGTCAAGTGATTGAGGACACGGGCGACAAGGTGGTTGACTTACACGTGTGGCGGCTCGGCCCTGGACATATGAGTGCTGTAGTGTCCGTTGCGACCAATGAATCGCATCGCGACTCGCGGTTCTATCATGCGGTTCTCAAGCGCTTCAAGGGGCTGTCGCACGTCACCGTCGAAGTGCAGCCGGCTCAAGCAGTGGCCTGACCCATGGCAGTCAAGTCACCGGGCATCGATGTCTGCGCCTTCGATGGCAAGACCAAACTGTGCGTTGGGTGCTTTCGTACTCTTGATGAAATTCGAGGGTGGAAGAAAATGACCGGCCACCGACGCCATCAGGTGATTAACGAGCGGGTGCGGCGACAGGCCAGGCTGCTACGCGAATCGCCGGGTTCGTCGGTGCCAGCAGACAATGCCATGGACTGCAAGCTCTTCGATGTCACCATCGCGACTAAATAATCAGGCCGCCCACGCATCTACCGGCATGAGATAGTGCATCAACGTTTCCAACGGGGAAGAACTATGCCTGCGCGACACAAGGAACAGCACCGTCTCGAATCGATTAGCTGGTTGCGTGCCGCTGTGCTGGGTGCCAATGATGGCATTGTTTCGACAGCGAGCCTGGTCACGGGCGTAGCGTCGGCGCACACCGCACACGGAAGCGTTGTGCTTACTGCTGTGGCCGGCCTGGTCGCTGGGGCGATGTCGATGGCGACAGGGGAATACGTGTCGGTTTCCTCGCAGGCGGATACTGAAAAGGCAGCCTTGGCCCAGGAGAAAGCTGAGCTCAATGCCGACCCCTCGCGCGAGCATCGAGAATTGGCAGCAATCTACGTGCGGCGCGGCCTGGATTTGCCCCTTGCCCTGCAAGTCGCCGGAAAGCTGATGGCGCACGACGCGCTGGGTGCTCATGCTCGTGATGAGCTGGGCATTTCGGAAGTCACTTCTGCCCGACCTCTGCAAGCCGCGCTGGCTTCTGCCTGCAGCTTTGCGGCCGGTGCCGCGTTGCCTGCTGCGGTTGCCGCTTTTGCACCTGAATCCGTGCTGCTTCCCGCTATTGTCCTCTCGGCCCTGGTTTCGCTAGCTGCTCTAGGCGGATTGGCCGCAAAAGCAGGCGGGGCGAAAATTGGCCCCGGCGTCATCCGCGTGGTGTTCTGGAGTGCTTTGGCAATGGGCGTGTCATCGGGCGTCGGCTACTTGTTCGGAGCTGTAGCCTGAAGCGCCAGATGCCGTCCGAAGCGTGACGTCCGGTACAGCGTTACCCGAGGAACGTCAGAAAACACTACAACTGCTTACAAATCTTGCGGACTTTACGTCCACCGGTTTGTCGGCTCTCGCGTTCTTGCTGACACACACGTCAACGGAGCGCGACATGAACACCAACCTGACACCCAATCTGCCGCAACGCAGTCGTATTCACCCTCTCGTTGCCGGTGCGGCGGTCGCTGTCATCCTGGCGAGTGCGACAGGCATCGCTGCAATGACCGGCCTTCTTCCAACCTCGCGGGCAACGCCCGCGCCCTCGACGCCAGTTGCGCCATTAACCGCTCAAATTCCGGGCGCCCAAGCAACTTCACCGCAACCTGCCACGGAGCAACGCGTCCCGAACGAGGACACGTCAGCGCAACCTCGCGTGCATCATCACCGGAGCGCGACGGTCGAACAGGCGCCGAGGTATGCGAACGACAATACCTACCAAAACTCGGTACAACCCGCGCCAAGGCCCGTCGCCGTCGACCCGAATGCAGGCGAAGTTGTTGCTGTCAATACACTCCCGGAAGCCGAACCGACCACGGGTCTCGGAGCCGTGGGCGGAGCTGTCGCTGGCGGCCTGTTGGGAAATCAGGTGGGAGGAGGACGCGGTCGCGTTCTGGCCACTATTGCAGGAGCGGTTGGCGGTGGATTTGCGGGTAACGGCATCGAACATGCTGTGCGCAAGGCGACGAGCTACCAGGTGCAGGTGAGAATGCAGGACGGCAGCTACCGGAATTTCATTTACTCGACGCAGCCGCCGGTTCAGGTCGGTGAGCGCGTCCATGTCTCGGGCGACTCCCTCGCTGCGTCGTAACTAACGTGAAGTAATCGCAGCAATTTAGGTGATGCATCCGCCTTGGCGTGCATGCGTTCCTTGCAGCCAAGTTCGCTTGGGACGGACGCGCTGAATCGCTGCTTTCAATGCTGCTTCAGATGCAATCCGTTTCAGCCGAAGGTCTCAGTCAGCGAGGGGCGGCGGCTAACTCAGAACCAACCCTTGACCACAGCCACCCGCCAAAGCACAAATACGAGAAGCGCCACCGATGCAGTGGTCGCCAATATCACATCAATGGGTCGCATAAACTTTGTCTCGTAACTGTTCAATGCGACAGTGTAGACGTGCATTACCTGTCACTGCACGTTTCCGGATGCTTTTAGTCATTTCCCGAAGCGTTCGCCGCAGACCGCTCACAAATGCTACCGCCCGGTAGGCATTTCAGGTGCCTCGTCAAAAACTCTCGTTGCTGTTCTGTGGCAAAGGTGAAAGAATTGGTGCGGTCATCTGTAACTCAATGCATCGGCAACCGGCAGGCTATTCAATGAATTCATCTGTGGACTATTGTGCGGTCGCACGCCTATGCGGCATGTACCCCTTGCTGGTAGCTTTAGCGGCTTGGTATTTCTTGCGCGCCGACCGATTGGTTCGAAGCTTGAAGAGGCGGTAACCCTCGTTAGAAGTCCCCCCCTTTAGCCTACGCAGTCATCAAATGTGACTCTCTCTGTTGGCGTCACCGAGATGTGTCAAGGGTCTCGTTCAGCGGCAGCTCGCGGTCGACTCCCAAGGTGTAAAAAACCAGGCCGAGTAGCCCCGCTTTCCTCCGTCACGACTGCTTGCTATAGCAGGTTTGAGCTGGCGGAAAGGATGCGGGCCGATAATGCCATTTCTCGCCGTTGATATGTATCCAGAGTATCGCATCAAGAATCTGTCAGGCCTACCGGGTTGGGCGTCCGCATTGTGCCGGTCTTTTTTGTGGGAAGAAATGGGCAACGCGCGACCAGTCTTCGTCAGAAAGAGGAATATCCATCGTCGTTTCAAATATAACGTTATAGGTATTCCACACGCAATTTGCCGATTAAATTCATGAAGCGAAGCATTGTTCCCGATGCAATTGCGCTTCATGGTTTGCTTTGCCGGGAAAGGGTAAAGCGCTATCGTATTTGAGAGTGAGTCTCTTATACGAGCGTTCCGCAAAAACGGTTTCACGTTTTAAAATCAACGAGACGCGCTGCCACTGAAAATGGTACTGATTTCGTGGCTAGAATCACACAACGACGAAGGGAACTCATATGGCAGCACTAGAACAAATCCAAGCCCGGGTAAAGAAGCTGCAAGCCCAAGCCGAAGCATTACTCGCAAAGAAAGCTCAAGCGGCAGTGGACCAGATTCGCAAGTTGATGCTTGAACACGGCTTGACGACAGAGGATATCGAAGCCAATGCTAAAGCGAAGCGCGCGGCGAAGGGACTGAAGGTCAGCGGCACAACCGGGAAGACCAAAGTCGTCGCCAGCGGAAAAGACCCCGTCGCTCCGAAGTATCAGCATCCGAAGAGCGGAGCGACATGGGGCGGCCGTGGGCGCGCTCTGGCGTGGCTGGCGGGTGCCAAAGACCGGTCCAAGTTTTTGATTGACAGCGCTGCTGCGGTGGGCGATGCAAAACCGGCGGTCAAGGAGGCTGTTGCGAACAAGACCCCGACGGCAAAGAAAACTGCAGCCAAGAAGGCTGTGAGCGCGAAGGTGCTGGCTAACGGGACCGCTGCGAAAAAAGCGCCGCGCAGGAGTGTGGGTGTGCCCGCTCCGATGGCCACAGTCGAGCCGAACGCCGAATTGACGACCTAAACGTAGTTCGCAGGTGCCTGGTGGACCAGCATTCTTCTCGGTCCACCGGGCACACCGAGCGGACGACGCCCTATTGCGCCTGTGTTGCCTCGTGTTGCGCGGCTTGCTGTTGTGCCTGCTGCGCGGCTTGCTGTTGAGTGTGCTGCTTCGCAACGTGCCTGCCGACCATGCAGCCACCGACTGCACCAACGACAGCGTGGTGCCCGGCGTAATGCCCGGCGACTCCGCCTACCACCGCGCCCTTAAGGCAGCCTGCGGCGTTTGCCGTGCCTGCCGCTCCGAAGCTCAACATCGCAGCAATCACGGCGATTCGTATCGGACTAGTCTTCATTCAAAGGTACTCGCAGGTTGGATTTCTGGAATGTTGGAACTTCCAGTGTCATTTCAATAGCCGCGCCATTCTTGATGCTCGCGCCATTCCTCGCGACGCCATTCACGTTCACGCCACTCGCGACGCTCGCGCCATTCGCGGGCTCGCCAGTCGTTATCGCCGCCGTACGCGACGGCGACCGGCGGGGGAGCGTAGACGACGGGGGGCGGTGGTGCGTACACTGGCTCGGTCGGTGCATAGACTCCGACCGGAATACCGATGCCTACGCCGATGTTGACGTGCGCCGACGCGGCGGTGGAGGCTGCCAGGACTGCCAGACCGAGCGCCGCTCCCAGAATCTTCTTGTTCATGTTGCTACTCCTCGCACGTGGTGTGCAATGTCAGTGACTACGGCTCGGAGTGTAAGGAGTGGTATCGGACACATGTGAAACCGCAGTGCGAGACTGGTAACACGGCATTACTGACTTACGCGACGCGCTCGAGACGAAGCCGTCACAGTGAGCGTTCCGTTTGCAGTGAATTGGCGGCCCGCTGATTGACGCGCTCGATAGGCGAAGGTGAGTACAAACGGAAGTCCGGGCAATATCCGTCTTACGGGATTCGTCCCGTGTAGCCTCGAAGACATCAATCAGACGAGCCGTTCCGCATCATCAGTGGTGCCGGAACAGCGGGCTGGAGGTCGTGGTGGCCGAAATGCTGTGACCTGACTGGCCAGCATCGCTCGGCACGCCGCCCACGCCGTCGGTCGTGGAGTTCTGTGCCGCGACACGGGCTTCGGCGGCCTGAATGTCGGCGGGATAGGTGGCGTTGTCACGTTTGGCCGGATTGTATCCGGCCTTCTCCAACTGCACGAGTTGGGCGCGCACCTCTGCTCGAGTGACCCGTGCATTCGACTGCTGAGCAAAAGAAGCGAGCGGCGTTGCCAGCACGGCAGCTATAACGACGGCTTGAAGTGATTTCATGATTCGTACCTCCACAGTTTCCTCCGCGGCGAACAGCCCTGTTCGCAAACGGTGAGTACAGGGTAAGGTACGAATGCTTAAGCCAAGATGATGCGATTGCAGGAAGCGAAGGCCCTATGGGCTTCCCAGGACGTGGCCGTTCACCGTTTGTCCGTACATCGAGTAGGGAGAATCGTGATATTTCGCCCGCGTAGCCGCGACGGAGCCGTTGTAGCGTGGGTCCTGCGGTCGTTCATGGCTATCCATGAAGAGCGCGACATCCCATGCTTCCTGGTCGTTCAAGGTGCCGCCCAGGCCGAGGGGCATGTTGGCCTTGATAAACCCCGCGGCGTTTGGTAACTCATGCATTCCCGCGCCCCAATTGAACGATTGCGAACCCCAAAGCGGTGGGAAAACAGTTGTCCCGTTCGACGACTGACCTTGGCCCTCGGCGCCGTGGCATAAAGCGCAATGTTGTGCATAGACCTCGCCGCCCCGGGTGTAATCCGCTTTCAACGCCGGCGAAGCGAGTTTTGGGTAGCCCCTGCCTGGAATCGGCTCGCCGACCGGGGCGCCCTTCGCGAGCCAGTAAGCGTAGGCCTCCAGCGACACCAGAACCGGGTCTCCGAGCGGCGGTGCTTTGCCGTTCATGCTGTATCGGAAGCAGCCCTGCATGCGTTCGGCGAGTGTGTTGACGTGTCCGTTCTTGCTTCTATAGGCTGGATACGACACATACGCAGCCCAGAGCGGGCTCGAGTTCGGCCGTCGCCCGGCGTCAAGATGACAACTTGCGCAGTTAAGCGAATTGCCGACGTATTTGCCTGCATATTCCTTGGTGTGAATGAAGATTTGCTCGCCCATCCTGATTGCCTTACCGAAATCATCGGTTGGCATGGACGATTCGCTCGGCGGCGAGAAGACTTTCGAAGCGTCGGGCGTGACTTCCTTGTTTGCCCCGGGTTCGGCGGCTATAGCCTGGGAAATCAACAGCCCGGCAACAACGCCCGACGCAAGGACGCTCCTGAGGAGAGGTTTATGTTCACGGACGTTCATTGTTTGCTCTCCCCGACGCCTTTCGCGCTGCCAGCAACGGGTTCAACGGCATAGTAATTCGACACGTCTGTGATGTCCGCCTCCGAGAGTTTGCTCGCAATGACTGGCATGAGCGCCATAGGGCCAGGTGGACGCAGCCCTTTCTGCCATGCATGCAACTCGGCGGAAATATACGAGGCCGGCTGGCCCGCTAGTGGCGGGAATGCCGTTCCTACTCCTGAGCCACCAGGCCCATGGCACTGCGAACAGGCTGGCAGCCCTTGTTCCCAGCGTCCGCGCGTTGCCAGCCATGCCCCCGTATCCGAAGGTTCTGCGGAATCGCTGCTCACCGGATGAACATCTGGCGGCGGGGGAAGCCGGCTAAAGTATTCGGCGACAGCGACGCGGCCCTCAGATGCCATGATTTTCGCGAACGGCTGCATTACCGTACTTTGCCGCTGGCCATTAGCGAACGCGTCCAGTTGCGCCTTGAGATAGGGGGCGCTTGCTCCGGCGAGCCTTGGAAATCTTGCTGCCGCGTTTCCTTCGCCTTTTGCGCCATGACAGCTTATGCAAGCGGGGATACCTTTGGCGGTACCTCGGGTTGCAATCGTGGCACCCAGCGGCGACTCCTGCGCCTGCACGATGCAAGATGCCGCCAGCGCACTTGCGACGAGGACGCGGGCACAGCGCCAGCGCAATCGCTTGCACCGTTCCGGGCAAAAGAATTCCATGTCTCCTCCATTGTCGTTTTATGTAACCCGCTTCGACGAGTTTGTATTCGCTGCCTTGTGCAGCCTAATCTCGTAAACCCAGTAGTGTTGATTCCGCTTCAACATGGCGGCAACCTCTCGCCCAGGAGCTGTTTGCGTTGCTCAAACTGAACAGCTCGGGTTGCTGACGAGCCTGTGCTGCACCGTGTTCGCATCAGAGTGCGTTTAGTGGAATCTTCAGGTAGCGGGTGCCATTTTCCTCGGGAGGTGGGAAATCGCCAGCCCGTATATTCACCTGCACAGATGGCAGGATAAGAACGGGCATCGCCAGTGTTGAGTCGCGCGCTTCGCGCATACGGACGAACTGCTCTTCTGTTACGCCGTCATGCACATGGACGTTATGCGCACGCTGCGCGAGCACCGTGGTTTCCCATTCGGGTTGCCGGCCTTCGGGTGGATAGTCGTGGCACATGAAAAGGCGGGTGTCGCCCGGCAGGTCCAGCAGCTTTCGAATCGACCCATATAGTGTGTGGGCATTGCCGCCGGGGAAGTCGCAACGTGCGGTGCCAACATCCGGCATGAACAGCGTGTCGCCCACGAAGACCGCGTCGCCAATCTGGTAGGCCGTGTCTGCGGGGGTATGGCCCGGCACATACAACGCTTTTGCCGTCAGGCCACCGATGGAAAACTCCTCATCTTCGTGGAAAAGATGGTCGAACTGGGAACCGTCTACATGGAATCCGGGCTCAAGATTAAAAAGCTTCTGGAAGACTCCTTGAACGGTGCGGATGAGCTCTCCAATCGCAATCTTGCCGCCGAGCTCACCTCGTAAGTAATGCGCCGCCGACAGGTGGTCCGCGTGCGCATGGGTCTCCAGAATCCACTGCACGAGCAGGCCATGCTGGCTAACGAACTCGATAACCTTGTCGGCATTCGCCGTTGACGTGCGTCCTGCCTTGGGGTCGTAGTCAAGGACCGGGTCAATGACTGCACATTCCTGATGCCCGGACTGAGACACCACGTAAGTCACCGTGCCGGTGACCGGGTCGAAGAACGGCTGAACGATGGGCTGCATCCTGACCTCCTCAGATGTTACTCATTCTATTCACAAATAATTTACAATACAATATAATGTTTGTGTGTAAATTAAAGGATGGTGAGATGAGGAAGAAGTCCGTCCCAATCGACCTGTCGGTGATGCAGGCATCGGCAGATAAAGCCTGTGCGCTACTGAAGGTGCTGGCCAATCCCGACAGGTTGCTTCTGATGTGCCAGTTGTCGCAGGGCGAGTTATGTGTGAGCGACCTCGAGGAACAGTTGGGCATACGTCAGCCGACGCTTTCCCAACAGCTCGGCGTGCTTCGCGATAACGAACTCGTTGCGACACGGCGCGAGGGAAAGAGCATCTTTTATTCCATCGCGAGCAAGGAAGCGATTGCCGTCATGAACGTGCTGTACGACCAGTTTTGCGCTCAATGAAGGTGAGGAGAGGTCATGTTGATTGATATCGCGAGCTTCACACCCGGCCTGTCATTGACTGGCGGTCTGGTGATTGGCGCCGCAGCTGCTGTGCTTGTTTTATTCAACGGACGTATCGCTGGCATCAGCGGCATCCTCGGTGGCCTGCTGGGCACGCCTCAGAAAGATGCGGGGTGGCGTGTCGCTTTTCTCGTAGGGTTGATTGGGGCGCCTGTGCTGGCAAGCCTGCTCGGGAATCCGGTAGCGCCTGATATCCAGGCGGGGTGGGGCGAAATACTTGTTGCGGGCTTTCTGGTTGGCATTGGCACGCGTTACGCAAGCGGTTGCACGAGCGGTCATGGTGTCTGCGGCATCTCGCGTGGGTCCATCCGGTCACTTGTCGCAACGGCAACGTTTATGGCAAGCGGCTTTCTGACCGTGTTCGTATCCAGACATCTGCTGGGAAGTTGAAATGGGTTTGCTCGCTGCTTTAATTTCCGGGCTTCTGTTTGGCGTCGGCCTGATGGTCTCCGGCATGGCCAATCCAGCAAAGGTGCTGGGATTTCTCGACCTGGCGGGACGATGGGACCCGTCACTGGCATTTGTCATGGTCGGGGCGATAGCCGTTGGCTCAATCGCGTTCCTGTTCGCAAAACGCCGCAAAAAATCCCTGCTGGGCTTGCCCATGCAGATTCCGGCAAGCACCAACGTGACGATGAGACTTGTACTGGGAAGCGCGGTGTTCGGCGTCGGCTGGGGTCTTGCGGGATTTTGCCCGGGGCCTGCGCTGGTCGGACTGGGCGCTGGCTTTCCGAAGGCGTGGGGTTTTGTGGCCGCGATGCTTGGCGGCATGATTGTGTTCGAATTGCTCGAGCGTGCGAAGCTGGGTCGGCAGCAGGCCTGAGTTGCCGCGCGCTCATTTGAGCGCCGTCCGCGCGAATACGGCGGCTTTCTGAGGCAGACGAATGGATAGCATGATTGCAGGCAGCATGTTCCTCGGAGGTGTTGCCGGCCACATTCTCGCGCTGACGGGTGCTGGCGGTCCCATCGCGGCAGTCTCGTTGCGCTCTTTGTTCTTCGCCTCGATTTGACCGACGCTTCGCCGCGAGCTTTGCGTGCTGTTAGCCGGTCTGTGGGAATGGGAGCAATCAGGCATCACTGAAAGCCACTCGGGAGTCTCATTCGATGAAACCGACCTTATTATTTACTGCGCTTATCGTGATTGCAGGCCTGAGCGCGCCGCTTGAATTGCTGGCGGCGGACGCTGAACGTCAGGCCGAGGTAGCGCAGCGAGGTGGGGAGGTCATGCCGTTCAGCCTCAAGGCCACGACTCACATCTTCACCAAATCGGACAATGGTGGAAGCCAGCGGGTGATTGCGAAAAACCCATCGGACAGCGGCCAGATTCGGCTGATTCGTAAGCACCTGCGCGAAATCCAGGTGCAGTTTCAGCGTGGCGACTTTTCGGGACCTGCCCTGACTCACGGAACTGACATGCCCGGGTTGGCGCAACTGAGAGCGGCAAAACCCGGCCAGATATCGATTACATACAAGGACATTAATGGTGGAGGCGAGCTTACCTATCGCAGCGATGACCTGAAATTAGTGTCATCACTTCACGCATGGTTCGACGCCCAGCTTTCGGACCACGGTGCTGACGCGATGGATGGGCATATGCATCATCACACGGCGCCGCCGCCCTGAGTCGCATGCTGTGGTGCTTTATCGGGGCATTGGATTGCGGGGCAGAAAGTGGCGGAAATCCGAGCGCGTTGATGTTCAGAGCGAGAATTCCTCCAAGGCTCTCAACGCGTGGGTGGCATACATCATTGATGGGTCGCTCCCCCATATAGACTGCGGTGCCGAGCACGTCTTCCAGCTCGGCTCTTGTCGTGCCCAGCTTCACCAGCGTCTGGACGTGAAAACCAATGCAGTCGTCGCAGCGACAGGCAATCGCAATCCCTAAAGCCACCAGTTCCCGCGTCTTTCGGTTCAACGCTCCGTCTTTTGTGACGGCGGCAGCGAGTTGGCCGAATGCAGTCATCAATTCGGGCTGAGACGCGCGCATCGCTCGCATCTGAGCCGACACTGCGCCTGTGAGGTCTTTGTAGTGGGATATGCCGCTCATGGCGTCGGCAAGACGACGGTGGCTGCGGCGATAGCACTTGAGCTTGCGCAGCGCGGCCATGCAGTCCTGCTTTCCACCACCGACCCGGCCGCACACGTGGCGTGGACTCTTCAGGAATCGCTGCCGGGTCTAACCGTGAGTCGCATCGACCCCGAACTGGAAGTTAATCGTTATCGCGATGAGGTTCTTGCTAAGGCTGGTGGTCATCTCGACGCCCAGGGGAAGGCGATGCTCGAGGAAGACCTGCGGTCGCCGTGCACCGAGGAGATAGCGGTTTTTCGCGCGTTCGCGCGAACGGTGGATGAGGCCCGGGATTCGTTCGTGATACTTGACACGGCTCCGACTGGACACACCATCCTGCTGCTGGACTCAGCGGAGGCCTACCATCGCGAAGTCATGCGCGCCCAGGGCGGTATGCCAGAATCGGTTCGCCAGGTTCTGTCACGTCTCCGCGACCCCGATTTCACACGCGTACTTATCGTGACGCTCGCCGAGGCGACACCTTTTCATGAGGCGGAGCGGATGCAAGCCAACCTCCGCCGGGCCCAGATTGAACCGTATGCCTGGGTCATTGAACAAAGTCTGCTTGCAAGCGGCACCCACGACACGGCCCTCGCCGAGCGAGGGCGCTATTAGGTGCCATTTATCGAGCGCGTGATGAAGCAGGATACCAAGCGGGCCATATTGTTGCCTTGGCAGGCGCGCGCGCCCGTTGGTCTACGAGGTCTGGAAGAGTTGGCTCGCGGACATCACCTGGCGCAGCAAAGCTCGTAGCGATGTGCGCGCACTCGCGGTCACCAGACGCCGCAGACGGGCCCCAAAAAAACAGCCGCCAAAACTCTGGCGGCCAAACAGGGGGGGTATCGGGACAGATGTTTGCAGGTCAGAATTAAGCGTGACTTAAACAATGCTGAGTTGAACTCGATTTGCGGGGGCTCTTAAAGCAATCGTTAGATGACCTTTACCCGAACGCCTCCATGCCGATGAGACCGCGGACGGCGCAGCATAAGAAACCGACGGCGCGATGTCCGCCGCTGTGCGGCAGCAGAGCGTAAGGGGCACTCCAGGCCCCGCTACGCTCCGCAAAAGTTGCCTATCTTCGTTGCGATTCCGTGCCAGCACTGACGCGAAACAGACACTGCTTTAATGATGGGCAAAAAGTGAACGTTGCATTGCCGTCGGCGTCGCAACTGTTTGCGATGAACCGGCGATGCCTGAGCCGTATCCAGAAGTCTCAGTCGCGGCCGCGTTCCCCGTATTCAATGGTGCAGCTTTGGGATACTGTGATTTTGATTGATGAACCAGGCCCTCCTGCTGAGCGGTGTCGAGCTGTGCGCGCACCTGAGCGCGTGTCAAGGAGTCGTTTGCTTGCTGGGCGAAAGACACAGCCGGAATTGCCGTTGCTGCGGCAATGATGATGGCGGACAAGAGTGTTTTCATTGATGCATCTCCAGAATGGTTTTCAGCGGCTAGCCGGAACGTATGCCCTTGACAGTGCGACTGACCCGCACGCAGAAATATATTGACTACATTCGTGTGGCAAGAATTCGTACGCACAATTGAGCAATTTTCTGTCAAGCCTCGTGTAACGGAAAATTCGCCTTTGAAAGGCACGTTGTCGGTCCGTCACGTATTGCCGGCAACAGCGCCATCATTGTCAACGGAGTCGTCAACGAATTCTTGACACCGCCTAATCTGATGCGTGTAAGCAGAGTAAGGCAGCTATGCTTAACCCATCCTTAAAGCCAGGTCGGGACGCGCTAATTTCTTTAGCCCATGCATGAATTACCTGGTTTCGACGGCTGATATCGTTACAGGTGCGATAACGGGCCCCGGAAGGCAAAGGCGAGCATCGTAAGAGGACATCCGCCCCCGAATTCGAACGGGTTCGAGGATGGTCGCTGCTTGTGGGCGTGCCTGCGAACGTAGCCGCTTTAATTTAGGTCGAGTGGACATTCGCTTAGGACCCCACGGGCTATGTGAGAACAAAATATTCATGAAACCGTTAAGCCTCCGTTAAGCGTTAAGCGCGCAATATGGAGCGTCCGTAAGGTATCGCCAATGAGAATTGAGGACGGTTTCGCGGTCTCTTGAAAAGGGGGTACTCATCGGCCGTATCTCCTGCATTTCGCCGCGGCTATCAGCCAGCCGCTTGGTTGGATTTCTACCGGTCTGCGAACAGGCAGGCCAGTTTTTGTGAAACTCCCGACCCGGCGCTCTCCATTTCCTTGTTTGGAATATTCAAGATATGAATACTCATAGCGCAGTAAGTTTCCGGGACGCTTCTGACCGATATGATGGTGTGTCTCGACTTCTTCACTGGCTAAGCGTCTTGCTGCTCATCGCCCAGTTTAGCCTCGGATGGCTAATGCCGGACGCCGATTCGATGAAGACACCGACTGGTCTTGCTGCCTGGCACGTGGGTGTTGGAACGTCACTGCTAGCCGTATTTTCAGGACGGCTTGCATGGGCTGCTTTGCGTCGGCCCCCTGAACCGGTCGACCAGCATGCTGCTCTGCGATTTTTGGCGACAGCGGTTCATCTTTCGCTTTACACCCTGCTGTTACTCGTTCCAATTCTTGGATGGTTGAATGCAAGCGGTCGAGGCTGGATTGTCAAATTGGCCGGGGTATGGGGTATGCCTCAGCTTGTGACGCCAGAATCATTGGGTGCGTCCATAGGCGAATGGCACAGCGCAAGCGCCACGGCTCTTCTAATACTGATTGGATTGCACGTGTTTGCTGTTTTTGTGCATCAATTCGGCTTCAAGGACCGCCTGCTTCGACGCATGCTATAGGTGCCGCGATAAATTGCCTCGAAGCATGATGAAATTCCGGTCTTTCGCCGACGGTTCTCGCCGTTGTATCTGACGGAGTGGTCCGCATCTCTGAGCGCCCGCGACCTACGGCAGAGTTGCTGTCGTATCCCCGACCATTTCTGCGTTCAGAAGTGTTTGCTAGACGGTCTGCGTGAGTCTTCCGACATCCGCATAAGATATCCTTAAGCTCGTGGGGTGCACACTCTGCTGCCGAGGAGACCATGCATGCGCTTACTAATAGTCGAAGACGACATCATGATTGCCGAGAGCGTCCTGGACGCATTGCGGGGTCTCGGTCATGCCGTCGATTGGGCAGAAGATGGTCGGGCGGGTGAACTGGCGCTCGGAAACGACGTGTACGACCTTGTCCTGCTGGACCTGGGCCTGCCCAAGCTCGACGGTCTGACTGTGTTGAAAGGGTATCGCGCGAGCGGTGGAAGCGCCGCCGTCATCATCATGACGGCGCAGGATGCTGTGACCGACCGAATCTCGGGGCTGGATGCCGGTGCAGACGACTATCTTATCAAGCCATTCGATTTGAACGAGCTGGCAGCTCGAGTGCGTGCTCTGCTTCGGCGACGCGCGGGGCAATCCCGACCCGTATACGTTCACGGCGCGCTCACACTGGATGAGGTGGCGCATGCGGTCACGCTTCGCGGCGTCGCCATCACACTCGTCTCCCGCGAATTCAGTTTATTGCGCGCCCTCATCGAAGAGCCGGGCAAGGTATACAGCAAAGCGGAGTTGGAGGAGAAGCTCTATGGTTGGAATGAGGAGGTGGAGAGCAATACCATTGAAGTACACGTCCACAATCTTAGAAAAAAGCTGGGCGCTGAGCAGATTGTAACCATTCGAGGCATCGGCTATCGCCTGGCGGCTCTAGTATGAGGTCGGTGCGCGCACAACTCTTGGTCGGCCTGATTTTAGGGCTCGGCGCGATGAGTGCTCTTGCGGGATACGGCATCTTCCGAAGCGCGTTGGAAGAAGCCAACGAGCTTTTTGACTACGAACTGCGCTCCGTCGCCATCTCTTTGCCGCAGTCGGTAGCCGATACTGAATTGGCAAATAAAGAGTCCGGCGATTTCGAAGGGTTACAGGATGACCGCGTTGTCATCCAGATTTGGGATGCGTCGGGCCTTTTGACCTATGAGTCCCTTCCGGGCGCAAGGCTGCCACGGCAGCACACGGGATTTCAGTCCGTCGAAGCGGGTGGGCGCCATTATCGGGTTTTCGGTCTTCAACAGGCTTCGCGTTTTGTTCAGGTTGGACAGCCGCTGTCTGTCCGCGACGAGTCGGCCTTGACGCAGGCGTCAAGAACACTTTGGCCATTGTTGGCGATTGTGCCGCTCGAAATCGCCCTGGTCTTGCTGGTGGTGAAGCGAGCATTGCGGCCTGTCACTATCATCTCCAGGTCTTTGGCCGCTCGCTCGATTGAAACATTGGCACCCCTCGATATGGCCAATGCCATACCGACGGAAATTGAGCCGCTGGTTGAGGCGTTGAATGACCTACTGTTACGTCTCGACAGGGCATTGCGAGCGCAGCGCGTTTTCGTTGCCGACGCGGCACATGAACTTCGAACTCCGCTGACGGCGCTGAAACTCCAGATTCAGGTGGCTCGACGGGACCACGCGACACTGAGCGATGAGGACTTGCTGCGCAAACTGGAGGATAGGGTGAATCGCGCAATCCATCTCGTCCAGCAGTTGCTGACCCTCGCGCGGGAAGATGCCGAGGCAAGCGCACCCGCTGGAGTAGCCGACCTTCGGCACGTGGCCACACAGGTTGTTGGGGAGCTATCCGTGCTGGCAGAACACAAGGGAATTGACATAGGTCTGGAATGTACCGGTCCCGCGGCGATGGAAAGCCAAATCGTCGTGAACGGGGACGAGACCTCGCTTACAACGATGGTCACGAATCTCGTCGACAATGCCATTCGGTACACCTCACCCGGTGGGCAGGTCGACGTTCGACTTCGTGCGAGTGATACCGAAGTAACGCTAGAGGTTGTCGACGATGGACCAGGTATACCGGTGGCCGACCTTGACCGCGTGTTGGACCGCTTCTATCGCGCAGGAAATACAACTGGACAGGGCAGTGGGCTAGGGTTAGCCATTGCAGCAAAGGTAGCGGCGAAGCATCGCGCCGGGTTTTCTGTGCTCAACCGAACGGATGGGCAAGGGCTGAAGGTCTCCGTAAATGGACTGCGTCGTGCTTCTGCAGACAGCCCCGCTGTTGGAGCGCGGGCGTCAGGTGCGCGCCTTTAATCGGGCTGGCGCACGCACACGTGACCGATGCGATGCACTCGCGGTGTCGCACCTCCGGACAATGGTTCGTCACCCGTAGCTAAAGCTTAATGCAGCGAGCTACATGCGCCGCGTCTGCCTATTTATGACCAATAGCGAAGGGCGCAACTATTCATGGAGTCTCGTCGCTGCATAAGCTGCCCTTAAGGAGGGGCTGATAATTTCCGTACGAGCAGGGTGGTAATGCAATTCCGTTTCTGACAAGACACCCGCATATCGGGCTGTTTCGTTTGTTTGGCCACGCTGGTGGTTAACCCGCTTGCAAAGTTCGGCGCCGTCTCGTTTTGTGCCGATGGAGCGATGGCATGACCACCTTTCTCGGGCCCGGAAGCAGTTCCGGGCCTTCTTTTTTACGCCCGGCACATACGCGCTGTTGCCGTTGTCGAAAGATTGATAGAGGTGACCGCGATTTACCCGGTTGTCAGCCCTATCCTAAGCTTTAAGCCCGATGGCCATGTATCCGTGAGCATCGGCACGTTCGTGGAGTCTCGTCCAGCCAGGCAGATTGCCCAAGCCCGATAGAATACTGTAGGCAACTGAGGATTGTGTCGTAGCCGCACCGACCGATGAACAACCATGTCTGACAAGCATATTTTGAGAAAATTTGATGCCGACCTCAAACTGCTCTCAAGCCGGTTGCTCGAAATGGGCGGCCTTGTGGAGTCGCAGATTGCGCGCGCGTTGGAGGCAATGAACACGTTCGATTTGCCACTTGTTGAGCAGGTACTCGAGGGGGAACGCCGGCTCAATGCGATGGAAATAGAAATTGACGAAGAAGTTTGCAACATCATCGCTCGTCGACAACCCGCTGCACGTGACCTGCGACTTCTGATGGCCGCGTCGAAGTGCATCTCCAACCTTGAGCGTGCAGGTGACGAGGCCCGCAAGATTGCGAAGCGGACGAGCCGCATCGCCTTGGAAACCAACGCACGGAGCATTAACATCGCCGAAATCAAGGTATCCGGTGAAATGGCCATACACATTCTTCGCAGAGCGCTGGATGCATTTGCGCGGATGGATACCGTGGCAGCAGCACAGATTATTAAAGATGACGAAGCTATCGACAATGAGTTCCGGGCTTTCGTGCGTAAGCTCGTGACTTACATGATGGAAGACCCCCGAACAATCTCGATTGGACTGGACTACCTGTTTATCGCGAAGGCCATCGAGCGTATTGGTGACCACGCGACCAATATCGCCGAGTCGGTTGTCTATGTGGTTAGCGGCACCGATGTTCGCCATGTACCCCGAGACCAGCTTGGACACGACGCCTCTGGCGGATGAGGCCTGGCAAGTAAAGGCAACGTGCCTCACTTTTATGAGTGTCGAAGTATTTGGAATGAAGCTGTACAGCATTACGCGATTCGAAATCTGAGGTCGCGCCCAGGCTTGTAACGACATCGACCGTACGTGGTCAGGCACAACGTGCGCCGCTGTATCCTAGAAAGCCCTCTTTCGGCGCAAACCTCCGCCGATAGCCAGAGCACACAGGGTCAGCAAACAGAACCCTGCTCCCGCGTAAAACGTCGCACTCGCGCCAAGCCGGTCCCATAGTTTACCGGCGACTAAACTGGCGACCAAGGTCACGAGACCGGTCATCAGGTTGAACAAGCCAAATGCAGTGCCTTTAAGGTCCGAAGGGGCTGCGTGTGCGACCATCGTCGTCAGCAGACCCTGTGTCAGCCCCATGTGCAACCCCCAAAGCGCCACCCCCAGTAGCACGACCGGCCACTGGTTTCCGTGGGCAAGGACGATATCCGATGCGAAGAGCACTGTGAGGCCGATAGCTAGCAGCTTTGTGTGGTTTGTCGAGTCGGCAAGCTTTCCAGACGGGTAGGCCGATATCGAATACACGACGTTCATCGCGACCATCACGAGAGGCACCAGTGCCACCGGTATCCCGCCCTGCATGGCGCGCAGAACAAGGAATGCCTCGCTGAACCTCGCGAGCGAGAACACTGTGCCGATGAACACGACTCCCCAGTAGGGGCGACTCAGCTTTCTTAGGTTTTCAACCGTCATCGGGTTGACGCGTTTTACGCCGGTCTGGCGCGCAGGTTCGCGGATACTGAATATGAGTAATGCCACCGCGACGAGGCCCGGAACCACGGCGACCCAGAACACTCGACGGAAGTTGTCCGCCCACAACAGCATCAATCCGACGGCCAGCAACGGGCCAAGAAAAGCGCCAACCGTGTCGAGTGATTGACGCAGTCCGTACGCGGCACCACGCAGATGCGTAGGCGTGATGTCAGCCACGAGCGCATCGCGCGGCGCGCCTCTCACGCCTTTCCCGATTCTGTCTGCAACACGTACGGCAAGCACGATGCCCGCCGTCGGCGCGAGAGCGAACAGCGGCTTGCTCAATGCCCCCATGCTGTATCCGATGACCGCAAGCCATTTCCGGTTGCCGAGGTAGTCGCTCAGTGCGCCGGAGAACATCTTCACGATGGGTGTAGTGGCTTCTGCGATGCCCTCAACCAGGCCGACCATCGTGGCGCTTGCGCCGAGACTCCTCACCAGGAACATCGGCAGAAGGCTGTGAACGATTTCCGACGAGATGTCCATAAACATGCTCACGAAACCCAGCGTCCAGATGCTACGGGGGATTTGGCCCAGTGTGCTGCTGTGCGGCGTAGGTTTGGTTTGCATCATTTGCCGACTCATCAGGTGTCGCGTTCAATGGCAGTACTGTCGCACGTCGGTGTAGCGTCAATGTTATCCGAGGTTAATGACGAAGCGATGCCCGCTCGTCCTAGAGCGTTTTCTGACGCTGCTTCTCGCGCCTGTACACATAAAGAGCGGGCAGCAGATTTGTGCTAAGCAAGCCACTCCAGACCAACCCACCCAGCGTAACTATAGCCAACCCCTGTTCTGGAGCGGCGCCCTTGCCGAAGCCGAGTGCGGTCGGTAGCAGGCCCAGTGAGGCAGTCAGGACCGTCAGGAGAATCGGTCTGAAGCGTACCTCAACCGCGCCGCGCACGGCGTCGACGACAGACATTCCCTTCGCTTCGTTTCGCGTCACCAGTTGCAGTAGCACGATGCCGTGGTTCAGGCTTACCCCAATCAGGGTGAGAAAGGCAATCAGGCCGATTGCATTCAGGCCAACCCCGCTCACCACCAGCGCGATTGCGCCTCCGGAAAACGCCAGCGGCATTTGCAGCAACAGCAGGCCCGGCACGAGCAAGCCGTCAAACTGCAGTGTCAGGATACCCAGCATGAGCACGAGTGCGACCACTGCCGCAATACCTACGTTAGTTGCCGCACGTTCGAGTTGCGGATACAGGCCGCCAAACTTCACCTCGTAGCCAGGCGGCAACGAAAGCGTCGCAAGCGCCCGTTTGGAGGCGGAAATCACCTGTCCGAGCGGGGCAGTTGGCGTCGCGAGTATCTCAATCGCGCGTAGCCCGTTCAGATGCCTGATGACATTGGGTCCCGTCGCCATGCGGACATCGGCCACATCGCTCAGGGCGGTCCACCCATTAGCCATCATCGGAAGCTGCCTTAGCTGCTCGATGGACAGGTGTGTGGGGTCGGCCAGTCTGACAAGCACATTCACGTGGCCGTTGCCTTCGGGGACCGTGGCAACCGTTTGCCCGGCCAGCAGGATATGCAACTGGGAGAAGAGCTGTGCAGGCGTGATGCCATGGAGCGTCAAGCCGTTCGGCTTGGGCGTGATTTGCAATTCGGTGATTGGATAGCCGTCGTTGTTGAACACGCCCGACAGATTGGGCACGCCCGCGAGTCGACGCGTGACTTCCGACGAGAGTGACTGCAAGGTTGCAATGGAATCGCCGTACACGTCGATAACGAACGGTTGCGGCAAGCCCGAAAGCGTTTCGCCCACCCGCTCCAACGTCGGCGTGCCAATTGCGGTCTGTAGGGCAGGGAGCCTCGACGCGTCGAGAACCTGCTGACCGATTTTGTCGAGACTGCTTGCATTCACATTCGGCTTCAGAGCAATCTGAATCTCGCCAGCGTAAGCGGGTTCCGTGTAGGAGGTTCCCGACGCCGAGCCCACGCGTGAAAACACATGGGCGACGGGCCCGAGTCCGCGCAATCGCTCGCTAATGCGGTCCGCGGCGTCCTGAGCATCATGCAGCGAAGTGCCTGGTGGCAGGGTAAAGCTTTCGAGCAGCACGGCCTCGTTTGGCAGCGGCAAAAAATCCACGGGAACCAGTGCCAGTCCCACAATAGAGACCGCGAAAATGGCCACGCATGCCCAGAGCGAGCGCTTGGGCCGACGCAGGTTAAATTCGAACAGACGGAGGTTATGGTTCTTGAGCCACGCGACTGCGTGCGCACCTGATGATGTGCGCTTTTCCGCGTGAGGCCCGATGAATCCCAGCACCAGCGGAATCACGCTCAATGAAATGATGAGTGACGCAATCAGGCTCACCGTCATCGCCAGCGAAAACGGAACAAAGAACAGTCCCGCCAGGCCGCCCACGAACGCAAGCGGCAGAAACACCGCGACGGTCGTCATCGTCCCGGAAATGTCAGGCCCGGCAATGTCACGTAAGCCACGCGCAACGCCTTCCCACCGGGCGTCGCCGGCCTCCCACCGGTGGTAGATGCTTTCCAGCACAATGATGGCATCGTCGGCAAGCAGCCCCACGGCTACCGACAGGGCGCCGAACGTCAGTAAATTCAGCGTTTGTCCGGCCAGGTACAGCCCGGCGATGCCGAGCAGAAGCGAGAGGGGAATACTCAGGGCCACCGCCCATATTCCACGGCTCGCGCCCAGCATCCAGAACAGGACCGCAACGGCGAGTACGGCGCCGATAGCGAGATTGCGGCTCAAATCAGCGGCGACCACGCCGACGATATGTCCCTGGCTGTAGATGCGCACGAAACGGGCGCCGCCGGGTAACTGGGGCTCCAGTTCATGAAGTGTCCTGTCGACGTCGTTGACAACCGGAAGCGTTGAGGCGTCCGGCTGCTTGAACACAACCAGCGCGATGGTAGGCCTGTTGTCAAGTTTGACGGAGTGGTGAGATGGAGGCGCGGAACGGACTATGTCGGCAATCGCGCCTAGAGGAATGGTGCCACCGGGTGTCGGCAGCGATACGCCCGCATAGTCGGACGGTTGCGTCGGCAGGCTTCTTCCTTCAACAAAAATGTCCTGGTGGCCCAGGTTGACGTACCCGCTGGGCATCATGCCCGTGGCAGCCCCGAGCGACGCAGCGAGTGTCGACGCAGAGACGTTAAAGCGTTGCATTTTCAGGAGGTCGGGGCGGACCCATATGGCATCCTGGCCAGGTCCGGCCACCGACACGCGTTGTACACCTGGAACCGCCCGGATGCGAGGAGCGAGATTCGACTCGACGACACGTTGCACCATTGACGCGTCGACACCGTCAGGAATCTGCACAGCATAGTCGGCAACCTCATTTATCGCGTTGCCGGAGATTTCCGTTGTCAAGGTCGCGCCATTTGGCAGCGAGCCGTTGATGCGCCCAATGACGCCGTTGACGTCTTGCAGCGCGCCTGTTGCGGCAGTCCCCTCTGCGAAACGTGCTTCAATCCTGACGGAGCCTTGGCCTACGACAGTCCGTACGTCGCTTAGCGATTGTAGCGACTGAAGTTCGGCCTCAATTGGCCGGGCTATCAGTCCCTCCAAGTCTAACGTCGTCGCACCGGGCAACTGGGCGATGATGCTCACCTGCGGCATGTTGAACTGCGGCAGGACTTCAGCGTGAATGTTGATGAGCGCGTAGATGCCGTACGCAATCAGCGCGCCATACAGCATGACCCAGAGGAGAGGGCGCTTGACAATGTCGTTGAGCATGTTCCTGTCGGCAGGGAGCATCAGTCGGCTTGCTGGTAGCGCGTAGCAAAATCCTGGTGGAATAGCAGATACGCGTCCTGTGATACAACCCGTTCATCCTGCGAGAGCCCCTGTACGATTGACGTCCAGCCGCCATCAGAGGGCCCCGGAAAGACATGCCGCCGCTGGTTGCCACTCCTGTCATGCACCAGCACCCACCACTGGCCACCATCGAGCACGAGCGCTGTGGATGGAATGACCAGCCGTTTGTCGTCAGATGTGGTTAAAGAAACTGTGCCGACCGTCCCCGCCACCAGAGCGTGACCCGAAGCGGCATTGAGCCAGACGTCCAGTTGACCGGGTGCGGTAACGCTCCACGACGTGCGTTGAACCACCACGTCAATGGGTGCATCCGCGCCTTCGGCCAGAAAGACCCCCTTCATGCCGTCGGCGACCAATGAGGCGTCGCTTCCATAGAGATTCGCGACCACATGAAGGCCGCAGGAGGGGGCCACGGTTATCAGTGCCTGCCCGGCACTCACGTATTGACCATTGGCCGCATTGACCGCCGTCACAATACCGGGCTCGGGTACGCCAACCGCAGTAAAGCTTGCGTAGCTTCGGGCCGCCGACTGCGCAGCTGCGAGTTGCTGGCGTGCGGTGTCGAGTTCGGCGTGCACGCGAACGACGGCGTCGCGCGTGCTAAGTTGCTCATCAAGCTTTTGTTGTTCAATGGCGGCAGCCTGCGTTGCTGCAGACACCCGTATCTGCGCCGATTTCAGGTCGGCCGCAAGGCGCGCGCTGTCGGCTGATACCGTGGGGCCGGTCAGATGCGCAATCGTCTGTTCGGACCGCACTGTTTCGCCCGGAAGGACGCGCAGGCCGGAGACGATGCCCGCCGTAGGCGCACTCAGCACGGTATTGGACGCGGCCTGCACGTGCGCGGGCGCGGAGAGCGTGGTCACAACGCGCTTCTGTACCGCAGGCATTGTCACGACCTCTTCGGCGAACGCACGATGACCGGCGACGGATGATGCGATGATGGCGGCGGCGAGGGTGAACAAACGGGCGGATTTCATGGATGGCCTAGCGAAGCGGTTGGTGGTCAATAGCGCTGACGCCAATCAGGGTGCAGAGCTCGACCTGCTGTTGGAGTACCGCGTTCGCGAGTTTCGCTGTCGCGATGCGTTGGGTCAGCAATCGCGATTCGAGGTCGGCCAATACCGGTAGCGTCACGTCGCCGGCGCCATAGGCGCGACGCGCCTGCGTCACCGACGCCTCGAGCGTAGCTTCCGTTGACTGTGCGTTACGAAGCTGGTCACCCAGCAGGCTCAGTTCCGAGCTGATGCCGTCTACGGCGGTGTACGCATCGTCAAGCCGTTGGGTGTATTCCTGATAGATGCTCTCCCGGGTGGCCTTTTCGACCGCGATATTTCCCCGGTTGCCGTTGAACAGGGGAAGCGTCACCGACATGGCAAGACCCGAGGTGTAGATGGCCGACGTGTCTCTGCCTCGCGTAACGCCAATGTCTAGTCGCGGAAACTGCGCGAAGAGCGCTGCCCGATAGCGTTCGTCCTGTTCGGCGTATCCCGCACGCAGGGCCAGCAAATCGGGACGACGCTGTCCGAGGTCGACGAGCGCATGTAACACCGCTTCTTCCGGGACTTCAAGCGGCTGCGGCGGGACCGCAAGCGCCAGGTGTGCCTCAGGACGAAGTTCAAGCAGCGTATCGAGTTCCTGTCCCGCTTTCAGGTGCGCCTGGCGCAGCGTAGCCAATTGCTGCGCGTTGTCTCGGTACGCGGTTTCCGCTTGCACGGCGATGTCTCGCGTGATGTCGCCGCGTGCGAGCGTCTTTTGCATTCGTTCAGCGACACTTTTCTGATAGGCGACCAGCGGCTCGACTTCTCTCTCGAGACGTTCGAGGCTCGCGTTATTGACGTAGAGCGCATAGGCGTGGTTCGCGACCTGCCATTTCGTCCATTCCAGCGCGAGCTGTTGCTTCTCAAAAGCCTTGTCTGCCGCCCGCATCTTCGCGGGCCGGTCGACGAGTGCGGACACCTCATAGCTGAGTCCGACCATGAATGCAGGAACAAAGCCTTCCGCACCGGGGCGGTCGGTACTGAAGCTGAGTGTTGGGTCTGGCAGCAGACCGTCCGCATATTGGCGGGCAGCAGCGATATCGAGCGCGCGTTCAGCACGGCGCATATCCGGACTATGCTTGAGCGCGCGTCCAACCACCTGGTCCACGGTCAATGGTGCGGCCGTGGACGCGATGTTATCAGGCCATTGGGGTGTTTCCGGCAGTGGCTTCGGTGCATACGTTGCACATCCGGTCAACACCACTGCCAGCGTGACAAGCGCGACTCGCACGAGTGCAACGGCGTCGGAATATCGCCTACCGGTTGCGGGAAGTTCGCTTTGCAACCTACTATCGTAAGCATCATGGGTCACGGTGAATATCCGATGCAAAAAACGCTTCGGATACTAATCGGCAAGACTTAGATTTGACTTAGCACGCTGTTTCGATTCGGTGGAGCGCATGAGAATTCTCCTCGTAGAAGACGACGAAATGATTGGCGATGCAATCATCCAGGCATTGAAGGATGCGGCGTATGCGGTCGATTGGGTGCGCGACTCAGAGTCGGCAACCGGGGCGTTGCTGGGACGTGAGCACGACGTCGTGCTGCTGGACCTGAATCTGCCGAAGCGCGACGGCATTGACGTGCTCCGGTCGCTCAGAGCAGGAGGAAGCAAAGTTCCGGTGATTATTCTTACGGCGCGCGACAGTGTCGAGGACAGGATAGTCGGGCTGGATGCCGGCGCCGATGACTATCTTGTCAAGCCGTTCGAAATCAGCGAATTACTCGCGCGACTTCGGGCGGTGACCCGTCGGCTTGGCGACCATGGCGATACCAGGATGACAAGCGGGAGTCTTACACTCGACGCTGCCACGCACATGGCTGTGTATGAGAACAACGAGTGCCGGTTGACGAGTCGTGAGTTTGCGCTTTTGAGCGCGCTGTTGATGAAGCCTGGGACGGTCCTGTCGCGAAGCGACCTGGAGCGACAACTATACGCCTGGCAGGAACAGGTCGAGAGCAATGCCGTGGAGGTTCTGATTCACGGCATCCGCAAAAAGCTTGGCGCGTCGGTTATCCGCAACGTACGAGGTGTGGGATGGTTGGTAGACAAGGAAAACAATCACGCTCGCTGACGCTGCAGTTGTCGGCTTGGATTGGCAGCGTGATTGTGGCAGTTGGCGTGCTTGCCTGCGGGCTTTCATTCCTGTTCGCGTATCAGGAGGCGAGAGAGCTTCAGGACGGGCAACTGAAGCAAGTCGCTGCGCTCATTGATAGCGGCGCGTTGGCGTTCACAGGGTCCCGCCAATCAATCGAGAGCTCCCAGGACCCGGACGTCAAGGTAGTTATTGACCGGTTAAGCGAGGCACCCTCAGGCGTCGCGCAGTCTGCTGGACTGGCGATTCCGCAGGAGCTGGGCGACGGCTTTCATGATTTGAGCGGTGATGAACAAAGCTGGCGCGTCAATATACGGACGCTCCGGAGCGGCGGGCGCATCGCCGTTGCAGAGCCCTCTGCGTTACGTGACGAAATAGCGCGGGACGGTGCGATGAGAACACTCGTGCCCATGCTGCTCCTGTTGCCTGGGCTATTCATCGTCGTGGTGGTGATTGTCAGGACGAAACTTGCGCCGTTGACACGTCTTGCTGCCGTCGTGGACCGCCAGACCGATGCGACGGTCCAACCGTTATCAGAGGAGAGTATCGCCGCGGAAGTGCTGCCCTTTGTCCGGTCGATAAACAGCATGATTGCGCGACTGAGGGACGCTATTGGTCAGCAGCGGCGATTTGTCGCCAGCGCAGCACATGAGTTGCGTTCGCCGTTGGCGGCCCTGTCCTTGCAAGCGGGAAATCTGGGAGCCGCCATTACGTCGCCGGATGCACGGGAGCGGCTGCTCGCTCTTCAGGCAGGGTTGCGCCGTACCCATAGACTGGTGGAGCAAATGCTGGCGCTGGCACGGTCTGAACAAGCGGCGCTGGAGCAACAGACGACAGTGTCGCTCCGAGCAATGGCAACGGAGGTCATTAACTCCACAATTGGCGTCGCCCATGAGAAGGATATTGACCTTGGATTCGAGCACTTTGATGAAGTTGATGCCGTCGTCGACGCGTCATCAGTCATGGTAGTGCTGCGAAATCTGGTCGACAACGCGGTGCGATACACGCCAACTGGCGGCAAGGTGGATGTGTCTGTCGTTCATGCAGGAGGCGAAGTGATGTTCGAAGTTATCGACTCGGGGCCAGGTATTCCGGACGTCGAACTCGACCGTGTGCTGGAACCGTTCTACCGGCTGGACCATTCGGTTGCGTCGGGGAGTGGACTGGGTCTCTCCATCGTCTCGGAGATTGCACGCCGCACAGGCGGCCGGTTGGTACTCGAAAACATCGACGGTGGTTTTCGTGCGCGGTATTTTCAACCGTTATGTCCGAACCGATGACTTCGATATCTGCCTGTCCTTCGATGTCCGGTTGCCGTCCAGCCTGCCGGTATCTGCACCACGCGACACACGACCCTGCGGCAATCTGAACGGCTGCTGAGCGGCAACTGGTGTGCGAACCACGGAGATGTCGATGGAACACGCATATGACCACATGTTGCATCTGCTCGCCGGACACCCGGACTGGACGCTCGCGGTCGCTTTCCTGGCGGCATTTCTGGAAGCCATCGCAGTTATTGGAACATTCATCCCGGGTAGCACGGCGATGTTCCTGGCCGGTGCGCTTGCTGGAACCGGGTCGCTAAACCTTGGGGCACTATTTGCATGCGCGATTGCTGGCGCAGTGGCCGGGGATGGCATGAGCTACTGCCTCGGCAGCCGCTATAGGTCCCAGATTGGTCAGTTGTGGCCGTTCCGGACGCACCCGCAAGTCTTTGCGGCTGCGCACGATTTCTTCGCAAAACACGGTCCAAAGAGCGTCGTGTTCGCCCGGTTCATCGGGCCGTTGCGCGCGATTGTGCCAGTGGTTGCGGGAACGTCGGGTATGACGCCGGTGCGGTTTTACACCATGAACATCCTGTCAGCTCTACTCTGGGCGCCCGCGCATATCCTGCCGGGCGTTATTTTCGGGGCATCCGTCCAGGTGGCCGGCGCTGTTTCGTTTCGCCTCGTCATCATCATCGCGCTACTGGTCGGAATCGTATGGTTGAGCTTTCGGGGTGCCCGCTTCGTTCTCTCACACGCCGGTGCCTGGGCGAGTGCCGCGGGCCGCACTCTGACGAACTGGGCCAGTCGCCACGAAGGGCGGACAGGTCGTCTTGCCTTGCAGCTACTGAATCCGACCCGACCGGCTTCCGGTGCAATAGGGGTGGCGTCGGTCATTGTGCTTCTTTCCTGCTGGCTGTTCTTCGGCGTCTTGCAGGACGTCATCAGTGGTGACCCACTCGTACGGGTTGACGTGTCCGTTTATCACTTCCTTCAATCTGTGCGCAGCCCATGGGGCGATACCGTCCTGTCGGGCCTTGCCACGCCCGGCAGTGTCACCACGCTGGCAGCGCTGGTCGTTACATCGGCGCTATGGATGGTGTGGGAACGTCGTTGGCGCACGCTTGGTTACTGGCTCGCTGCCGTTGTCTTTTCACAGCTGCTGATATTTACCCTGCAGTTTGCAATCCATCGTGCTCCCCCGGATTCGCTTGCGTCCGGCGCATATGTGTTCCCGAGCAATCACGTCGCCGCCGTGGTCGTTGTATATGGCTTCCTTGCATTTCTGCTCGCTCGAAGGGTGGGTACATTGGTTGGCGTGTTCGTCGTGACAGTGAGTACCGTCGTCGTGGTCGGCGTCAGCCTGTCTGGGCTTTACTTCGGTCGATTCTGGTTTTCCGACGCCATTGGAGGCGCGGCGCTTGCGTCGGTCTGGGTCTCTGTTGTCGCCTTTACCGCCGTGTGGCGGAGGCCGGTAGTGCAACCATCGCGTGGGTTCATGCCAGTTCTCATGCTGACGGTTGTGTGCGTCAGCGTGGCGGTGCAACTCGGCGCCGGGACACCTGCACCGAAATCTCATAGCGCGCCGGGTAGCGTACAGGTCATCGCAACAACGTCGCAATGGACCGATTCTCTGTGGCGGAGTTTGCCTTGCTATCGCTCAGACATGGAAGGTGACCGGAAGGAGCCTCTAGCAATTCAGTGGTCCGCGAACGTTAAGGAGATAGGAATTCGCCTTCGAGCTCAAGGTTGGGTTGACGGAGCGGAGCTTTCTGCGCGCAGCCTGCTCGCCCTCGCATCGCCCAAGGTTTCGGCGATGGCACTGCCGGTGCTGCCGGAATTGAACAATGGTGTGCCGTCTTTGCTTGTCTTCACGCATCCCAGCAGCACGCGAGACGAACGCGATGTGCTGCGTTTCTGGCCCACGGACTATGCGATTGAGGAGCAGGGCGCCGCGTCAGCTGCGCCCGTTTGGTTGGGTTCGCTTGTGCATGAGAGGCTTTATCGTGCTTCCTGGCCAATCAACATGCTACGTGCCGTCGACCCGGCAACAGCGACTCTGGCCGTTCATGACCAGTTGTTCGCGCTTCCCGGGGTGGCCTTGTTGGCGGAGAAGGATTGTCATGGCAGTCCAGTGACGCTACTGACGTCGCGCTCCGACTGAAGGGGGCCGGCAGCTAGCGAGCCAGTCGTCCTGACTCTCGACGCAATCAGTCGCACCATGCGGGATTGAGCTGGTCGCCAGCGCTGCGTGACGGATACAGCCTATCCGACGGCAATTCCAACCGCCAGTGCACTGCGGTTATCAAACTTCGACCAGATGCGGTGCGACGGGGCGTTGCTTAAAATTTCGAGACCTGGAGAGACTAAGTGACGTCGATACAATGTCTTTTAACTCTTTCATTCGAAGTGAACTCACTTGGACATGTTAATCATCGGTCTTTGTGGGAGTCTGTTATTCGGGGAAGCACCGCGACCGCTGGTCGCGGCGTGGATGGCCATGATGTTTCGCTATAGGAGAGAGTTTCCTGTGCTCGCTTAGCGACGGTCTGCAGCAGGACTGCTGTCGGCATCGTTCATCACGAACGCGCCTGCTCACCAGCGGGCCGGAGGCCGAAATCGCGGCGTGCACCGCCAATTTTTAGTGCTTCGAAGACCTGGTGGCAGTGACATGCGCGGCTCTCTTGAGTAAAGCGAAGTTCGGACTGGCAGATGACACAGGCTGGGGTTCACAGGACACCAGCAGGATTCCGGCGGCTGTGGATGAAAAATGACAGTAAAGGGTGGGAGACGGAATCGCTAACAATCGACGTTGCTTTAGGAAGACATGGAACTGAAATGCGTTGTTGCCATTGTCCGGCCCGGTTTAGCGGAAGTACTGGAAAGGAAACTTGGTGCTATCGACATCCATGGTGTGACCGTTACGCGGGTAAGAGGATTCGGTGCGCACCCCAATTTATTCGCCGATGACTGGACAAGGGAGCACATAAAAATCGAAATTTTTGTGCAGGCGGAAAGCGTCGATGCGCTAATTAAGACAATCATGGATATTGCCCACGTCGGCGAGGCAGGAAATGGGGGCGTTGCAGTCATGCCGGTGGAGAAATTCTTTCCGCGTTCGCAGCCAGTCCGAGTCGATTCCCTGATTCGACGTGCGTGCCGTAGGTCGAGCGGTGCCTGAGTGTCCGCTCGTCCGGGTCTCGGTGGCCAGTTTGTCACATCCTCGCCAGCCCTAGGCGTCGTAGAACCTCGGTGCCCTCTGATGTCAGCCGGAATTCGCCACCCTCGGACGTTGTGGACACGACTTCGACCAATTGTTCCTGTTGAAGGGTCACTACATCCGGGTCTGCGAGCGCCACCTGCCCAGACGCACTGAACAGCACAAACAACATCGCAATCTCATGGTGACTAAGAAGCTTCTTCATGATGTGCCCCAATAACTGTTATGCACATGGAGTTCGGTCAACACGCGATTTGAGGAACCGGGAAGGTGGTTATGCCCCTTGTACGCTATGACGGAATATAGCGAGGCCGCGTGACAACGATTTGATAACGACGCCGACTGGCAGGGACTTGTAGGTGGCAGTGGATAGTAGGCTTTCCATCATGATTGACTGGATGAGCGGTTTAGCGCTGTCGCAGACAGCGCTTGGTAGCGGGGAAAAGCGGACCCGGCGGAGCTCCGGGTTCCAAAGTCGGCCCTGAGTAATGGCGTAGGGTCGACCAGCCGTTCTGGACATCTGTTGGTTCCAACTGCCCGTGACTGCACTGGACTCGTTTGCTTTTAGCAGGAATATATCCGCGACCGTGTGGACGTCGCTTGAGCGGTCATGCGAAGTATTGAGACCTATGTCGACGCGGTCGTCGACAAGGTTTGCGCAATGTACTCGACGGCGCTTAAGCGAGACTTAAATTTGGCGCAACGTCGAGTGGTCTGCTATGCGATGCGGATGAGCTTCCGCAACCTGACAACGTCCCCGTTGAAGCAGTCGCTTGGGACTGTACATGGCACACGCCGAGCGGAAGCGAGGCTGTCAAGAGGGATTTCTACCGACCTGGAAGCGGCCGAGCCCATCAGAGCGCACCCGCGTGTAGCATCACTCCGCTGAAGACGAACGGCGCGGCACCAGGTTGTTAGAAAGGGGGACGGTCAACGCGAGGCGTGTGTCCATGAGGCGTGATGTCGAAACTTCGACGCGTGCTTAAGCATCGATTGTTGGTCGCTTAGCCGAGTTCGTTGGCGAACCTGCTATCTAAGCCTTTGGCGACCACGTGGCCGTGAAAAGCGCTCCCGTAACTATTCCGACCGCGGTGAGCGCCAGATAGGCCATATGCATGTGCTGATGCAATGCAAGTCCACGCGTGCCGTACGTCAGGATGCCTAGGCTGGTAAGACATGCGAGGGCTCTTACGGGAAACTCGGTTGTTGAACGCATTGTTTGGCTCCTCCAGCGGCACAGCAACTCCGCCGGCGCGGCGGAAGTTATGCCATTCATCGATAGTGTTGAAAACGCGGACGCCTCCCGGGACGCTACGCGCTGCCGCCTGTATCCGCGCGCTGCACGGAAGCACGCTGCGTGTGGCATGCGTACGGAGAGCGACGTCATGCGCGCTCCGTAGAATACTAAAACAGCGATAGCGCGAATAGCTGCTGAAATCCCTCGGCGGCACAAAAGTCATTACCCGTTAGGCGCAGAACCCTCGGGCAAATTTCTGTTGCAATGCATCAGTTTCTGACCTAACTGCTGCGCTACAAGGCTCCTAGAATAAAGGAGTGGATTCGCACTGCGATGCAGTGAAGGTTGACAGCGGAGATTTTCCGTGGACCTGAGGTTCTCGTGGGGGAGGTACTTTCTGGCGCTCCTTGTTGTGATGGCGCTAAGTCTCGGGCTGACGGCACTTCGAGCTGGGGATACTGACAAGGAAAAGCGCGGCGAGCACGATGACTAATGACGCGCGAAGTTTCTTTGCAAAAAGTGCTGTCCAAGGTTTAGGCGTCGCGCGCTCCGCGAAGGAGCGCGCTTTATGCCTCGAACTTATTCAGCGATTGGCTTGCCGGCAGTGTCTTTCACTTTCGTGCTCCACTGCGAGCGGATTTCGGTAACAACGGATTGCGGCAGGGAAATGTAATCCAGGTCCTGAGCAGCTTGGTCTCCGTTCTTGAATGCCCAGTCGAAGAACTTCAGCGTCTCCTTACCTTGGTCAGGCTTGTCCTGCGCGGTGTGCAGCAGTACAAAGGTAGCGCCGACAACCGGCCACGCATCCTTGCCCGGTTCATTCGTCAGAATTTGGTAGAACGACTTCGACCAGTTGGCGCCGGCAGCGGCTGCCTTGAACGTTTCCGTGTCTGGCTGAACCACAGCACCGGATGCGTTTTTCATCGCGGTGTAGACCATATGGTTCTGCTTCACGTATGCCCATTCGACGTAGCCAAGTGCACCCGGGAGGCGCTGGACGAAAGCGGCCACACCGTCGTTACCCTTGCCGCCCGTACCCGTCGGCCAGCTGACGGTCGTGCCTTCGCCAACCTTGCTCTTCCAATCCGGATTGACTTGCGACAGATAGTGCGTCCAGATGAAGCTCGTGCCAGAGCCGTCAGCACGACGGACAACAGCGATATCTGTGTCGGGAAGCTTAACTTTGGGGTTCAAAGCGGCGATGGCCGGGTCATTCCACTTTTTGATTTTGCCTAGGTACATGTCGCCGAGCACTTCGCCAGATAGAGTCAACTCTCCCGGCTTGATGCCAGGAAGATTTACTACGGGCACCACGCCGCCCACCACGGTTGGGAACTGGAACAAGCCGTCTTTCGCCAGTTCGTCGTCCTTCAAGGGGGCGTCTGACCCGGCGAAGTCGACCGTCTTGGCGATGATTTGTTTGATGCCGCCCGAGGAGCCGATGCCCTGATAGTTAACCTTGCCGCCGTTTGCTTTCTGAAAGGCGTCTGCCCACTTGGCGTAGATAGGTGCGGCAAACGTGCTGCCTGCACCCGTGATGTCGGTGGCGTGGGCCGCGACGACAAAGAGCGCGCCGGTCAAGCCGGCAATCGCGGTTTGAATGAGTTTCATATGTGCTCCAGTGTGTGGTTGTAGGAAAAGGTCGCCAGAAAATAGACCTGATTGATGTCAAGAATGTGACGTCGCGCCTGCGCTCGAACACTTGGAACCGCAATGCTCTGGCGAGCCCGACGCCTAATCTGTTCCGAAGTCTCATTAAATTGTTCTGCGTCTTACGGCTGGGGTTGTCGCGGGGTGGAGGAGTGACTGTTTTTAAGGCTGCTTGCACTGTGAACCATAGGTTTCCAAATCTGAGGTCACTTTTGAATGCATCCGATGCCCGATGCATGAAGCAAAGAACAGTGGCAGGAACCGGGTTGCCTGCTATCTAGTAGTCACGGAGCAGGGTGGCGCTGCAAGTGTTCAGGCGCTCTGGGGGTGCGCGATTTGAACAACGACCGGGGCCTCGCTATGCCATGTCGACGCGTACTCGAAAATCAAAAGGCACGTCACCTTAACCCGGCGGTCGAACCTGTCTCGCGGGAGAACAGCTCGGGAATGGCCGGCTCCGAGTGGCATGCGTCGGGCGCGAGAGGTCAGCCTGCTGGCCGTTCGCCGCCGCCAACTAGCTCATCAAATGCCTCACGTGCGTCTCGCAACTCCTGCATGGCGGCTGCGAATCGCGCGAGTTGCAAGGTCGACGGTTTCTCAACTTCTTTTTCAAGGAAGCTTGCTTCGAGTGCTATGGACGCTGCGTGCACTTCGCGTGCGGCGTCAACGACACGTTCAAGCGCTAGTGCCTCATGTGGACGAGGTTTTCCGTTTGTTATTCCTCGGCCCGGTGCGCGTGTTGTTGTCATCTGTATCTCCATCGACCACGGTAGCGCGCGCAGGTTCTTCTCGTGAGCGGCGTGAGCGTTGCAATACGTGTGGGTCTTGGCCGTGGGCGCATCGGCGCTCGCCGGGTTCGTAATGCTCAAGTGGGATGAGCGGCGCGCGCCGGCAGCTCACCGGATGGGCAGTACGCCAAACTCGGGATTGCACGACCGAGCACCGATACAAACTTGACGACCGGCAAAGTCGGCGTCCGGCGGACGCGTGGGTTGAAGTAGTCCCATCGCCTGCATCGCTGGCCGAAAGCGATGCGCATATCTGAGACCGACTCAGTCACCGAGGTTCTGCAAACACTCCCGCGGAAATTTTAAGTGTCTCTTAAGTTTATCCGCCTAGGCTGGAATCGTCGTAATAGGGAATGCGTACGTGGCGCTTGGGTAAGCGCTGCACCACGCAGGTCATTTCCCCATCGCTAGGAGCGGGTGTCATGCGAACCGGAAATCTGATGCGTACGCCGATTGCGGCGTGTCTGGTTGCGGTTTTGTCTGTCGGATGCATATCCAGGCCGACCTATTCGTCGGCAGTGCAGAGTTCGGTGGTCCCCGGCGCCATATCGACGGCACCGCGAGTTCTCTCGACGGGGATTACGACGGACTTTGCGGATATCGTGCGGCAGAACGGGGCTGCTGTAGTCAATATCAGTGCGGCTCGCGCGAGCCATGTCGCAAATCTGACGCCGCTTTGGCCGCCCGCATCGAACGAGCATAACCCGTTCGTCCAGTTCTTCAGACAATTCTCCCCCGACCGGTCCAGTAAAGACATATCGCCGTCGGGAGACCTCGGCTCTGGCTTCATCATCAGCCCGGATGGATACATTCTCACTGGCGCCCAGGTGGTTGCAGGTGCATCGCAAATCAACGTCAGGCTGACGGACCGTCGCGAATTCAAGGCATCGGTCATCGGCATCGACCCGCCAAGCGATATAGCGTTGCTAAAAATAGATGCGCATAACTTGCCGACGGTGAAAATCGGAAACCCATCCGACGCGAAGGTCGGGCAATGGGTCGTCTCTGTTGGTTCGCCTTACGGATTTGAAAATACAGCCACTGCCGGCATCATCAGCAGCGAGGGACGGTTGCTCCCGGACGAAACCTATGTTCCCCTGATTCAAACGGACCTCACCCTGAATACTGGCGACTCAGGTGCGCCGCTCTTCGATTTGAACGGCGACGTCATCGGCATTGATGCGCCAGTTCATCATAGCTTTCAGGGACTTTCATTTGCGATTCCGATTGACGTCGCGATGAGAATCGAGCAGCAATTGCAGCTTCACGGGAAAGTTGAGCACGGCCGCATGGGCGTGACCATTCAGGAGGTCAGCGCGCCTCTCGCACGGTCTTTCGGGATGGCCCAGCCCATGGGCGCGCTCATCAGCTCGGTTGATAAGAACGGTCCGTCAGCCAAATCTGGCTTGCGAGCGGGAGACGTTATATTGCGAGTGAACAGCGTGGCAATTACCGAGTCGACGCAATTGCCTCTAGTTGTGGCCGACTTGCGCCCGGGGACCGCAGTACGCGTGAGGTTTTGGCGAGACCAACGGGCCCATGAAACGTCGGTCGTGTTGGGTGCAATCGGGGAAAATTCGGTCGCCTCGGCCAAACCCGTTAAAACTACGGTCGGGAAATTTGGCCTGACGGTGCGCAGTCTGACATCAGAAGAACGACAAAAGGGCAGAGTCACCGGCGGTGTCCGCGTCGAGGAGAGCACTGGTCCAGCTGCGCTAGCCGGTGTTCAGCCGGGGGACATCATCTCTCGGGTCAACAATACACCGGTGTCGAGCGCAGCTCAGTTGCGTGACGAGCTAGACAACGCTGGCAGCAACGTCGCGCTGCTGGTTAAGCGTGATGGTCTTCCAATATTCGTGGCCATCGACATCGGATAAGGGTACCCGCGCCGGATGCTCCCGCATTTCAAGGAGTTCGACGGAGGTCAAAATGAAGCAACATTCGATATTGCGATTAAGTGCGATGACGCTCGTGCTCTGCGCGACCGCACAACTCGCGTTGGCCATGCCAGAGGCACTTCCACCAGTGCAGCACGCGGGTGGAATAAATTATTTGTCCGGTGGTGTGGGTATTGACGAGTCGACAGCCATCAAAAGTGAGATGGGTAACTATCCGCTTGTTCTCGAGTTCGCAGGCAAGACGAATGCTGGGAATGATTATCTCGCGGACGTACCTGTCCAGATTTCCGACGCACACGGTACCGTCGTGCTGGATACAAGCACGCGCGGTCCGTTCATGCTGGTCTCGCTGCCGAACGGTCGGTACACGGTGACCGCCACCTACAACGGCAACGAGGTACGTCGCGTGGTGCGCGTCGCAGCGGGTGCGCACGCACGTGAACTGTTCACATGGCCTATGTAGGACACGGGGTAGACTTTGCGTGGCGGGCGAGTTCCATCCGTTTGTCTGGCGACGACACAAACGCAAGCGATTGCCATGCCGACGGACCTAATCAAGCCACGTCCAAGTGAGTCTACGAGGGGGGCACTTTGGCGCCGGGATTGGACATGGAAGGGACCAGAGAGTCGTCTCGGGTTGACAGCACTCGACAATGTGCAGCCAATCAGATTCAACCACGAAGTACGAGGCACCGATGGGACAAGAAGCCGAGGAAAAGGGAGAACCTTGAAATAGATGCGTTCATGCGCAATCGGCCGTCGCGCGGCAATGTGCGGGAGTTGCCCCAACGATGATGCGCGGTTTATCTGGGTTTGCTCGTCCGATGAGTTGGGAGGCGGCAGTGTTGAAAAGCTTGTGGGTTATCGTTCTCGTACTTCCCGTTGTCATTGCCGCACTGGCTGCGGCCATTGGCGTTCTCGGCGTTATGGCGAAATTATTTCCGCATTGAATGTCGGAGACCCACCTCTGGCGAAATAGCTGCATGGGAATTTACCCTCGAATTTGTGAATGAGCTTAATGGTGTTCCTGTCGTTCTCGTTCACAAGTCGGCGGATTAAAGAGGGAAGAAAGCTATGAAATACGGTCCATTCGCTTTGCTCATTGTCTCGTCGACTGTACGCGTGATTCCGCTAGCGAGTGCTCACTCGGAAGGGAGTGTCGACATCGGGATGCTCAATCCGGTTGTGAGCAACACAGTATCCGTCGCGAGCGACATGGCCGTCGTCGAGAATGATTTTCCGCCGATAGCATACCGACCTCCTCCCGTGGTCCATGGACCAGCGTATTACCCGGCGTGGCGAGGTGGTGTGTCGCGTGGTAGCGGGTGGTTTGATTATTTGCGCGGGGGCCGATTTTTCCTTCATGAGCGCGACGATGACAAGTGATTGCCGGGACTGGTGACCGTCCGGGGAGGCTGGCACCATGACGATTCGTTGTTGCCGGCAGTGTTTAAGCCACGTAAGGAGAGACCAAATGACATCGAGAATTCCCAAGTTGCTCGCAGTTCTGCTGGTCGGGGCACTGACAGCATGTCACTCGGGCGTCAAACTCAATGAGGGCGCCAGCGCAACTGGTACGAGTGGTGGCATCGGCGCACAAACGAACCCGAACGCCGTTACGCAGGTCAGTGTCGACCCGCTGAATGACCCGAACAGTCCGCTTGCCAAGCGCAGCGTCTACTTCGACTTCGACGACTATACCGTCAAGCCCGAATATGAGTCGCTCCTAAAGTTGCACGCGCAATATCTGAAGAACCATCCACAACGCCATGTTCGTATCCAGGGCAATACCGATGAACGTGGTTCGAGTGAATACAACCTGGCACTGGGCCAGAAACGTTCCGAGGCGGTCCGCCGTGAGTTGGTTTTGTTTGGCGTTCCCGACTCGCAACTCGAGGCGGTCAGTTTCGGAAAGGAAAAACCGGTCGCAACCGGACACGATGAAACATCGTGGGCGCAGAATCGCCGCGCGGATTTGGCGTACCAACAGTAATCCGAGATGCACGGCGCGTTGTTGGACTTACGCGATAGCTTGCCGGAGGTTACCTATCAACTGCGCCGACAGCAAGATGTCTTTCAGCAGGCACAACATGACAGTCCCCGAGATATCGGAGAATTTTCGTTCACAGAGCAGAACGCCCCGCCGAAATAAAAATCAAACAGATATGTACCTCGAATGCATGGAGAGCGAGGTGAAAGCAGATACGAAAGAACACCCAGACGATAGCCGTCGGAAATGGTTAATTGCGACATCGGTTGTAGGCGGCGTCGGCTGTGTCGCGACTCTTGTGCCATTTACAGATTCGTTCGCGCCGTCAGCGAAGGCCCGAGCGGCAGGCGCACCTGTCACAGTGGACATCAGCCGTCTGATGTCCGGTGATATGGCGACAGTCGCGTGGCGCGGTATGCCCGTATTTGTCGTCAATCGAACCAAGGCCATGATGAATGATGTAGTCGAAGCCAATCCGCTGGTCGCCGACCCTTCCACTGACCATCCGTTCTCCATGCCGTTGCCGAGCTATTGCAGGAATGAATACCGCTCGCGACCAAATCATCAGAACCTTCTGGTCGTCATTGGAGTTTGCACGCATCTTGGATGCACTCCGCGACCGAGATTTCAGTCGGGTCCACAGGCCAATATGCCGGACAACTGGCCGGGCGGCTTCCTGTGCCCTTGTCATGGTTCCACATACGACCTTGCTGGTCGTGTGTTCAGGAACAAGCCGGCACCACAAAATCTGGACGTGCCACGCTATATGTTTGCTTCGCCTGTAAGTATTTTGATTGGGCAAGATGAGCAGGGAGAAGCGTGATTATCCTTGCGCGTGGCCGCTGACTGCGAAAGGAATGGGGAGCTTGAGTCGGCGTCGTCAACAGAGATTTTTTTGAGGCTTTCGCACGGGTCTAGAACATCTCATCGTATGTGAACTTGTGGCGTCGTATGGATGCACATGGCATAGTGCGCTCAGTTTATCAACGACAAAGGGAACTCATATGGCAACACTAGAACAAATCCAAGCCCGGGTGAAGAAGCTGCAAGCTCAAGCTGAGGCATTGCTCGCAAAGAAAGCTCAAGCGGCAGTGGACCAGATTCGCAAGTTGATGCTTGAACACGGCTTGAGGACAGAAGATATCGAATCCCAAGCTAAGGCGAAGCGTGCGGCGAAGGGACTGGATGTCAGCGGCACAACCGGGAAGACCAAAGTCGTCGCCAACGGAAACGACGCCGTCGCTCCGAAGTATCAGCATCCGAAGACCGGCGCGACTTGGAGCGGTCGTGGGCGCGCGCCGTCGTGGATTGCTAACGTCAAAGACCGCAGCAAATTTTTGATTGCAGGGGCTGCTGAAGGGGTAGTTGCGGCGAACGCAAGTGCGGTGAGCAAGACGAAGGCTTCGGCAAAGAAGGGAGCGTTGAAGTCGGTCAGTGCGACTGCGCGCAAAGGGCAGCGGAAAGAGCCGCTGCCGGCTAAGTATCGCGACCCGAATCTTGGCACCACCTGGAGCGGCCGCGGGCGCGCGCCGGCGTGGCTGGTTGGTGCCAAGGACCGGTCGAAGTTCCTGATTGTGTGAGGGCCGACGGATTTGGCGCGACTCCCCCTAATTTGTCCCTATATAACTATGTTCACAAGAAAGAAGACGGCAGGCCAGACCGTCGGTAACCCAAACTCGGAAAGTCTAGATTACACAAAGGCATTCGGCGGAGGGAACGGCGATTATCCGAAAGACACCCGCTTGGCTAAGGCATATGAAGTTGCCTTGGATATCAGAAAATTTGAGATTGATTTGTATTGGAAGCGTTCCAACAGCTTTTGGTTACTTGTTGGGGGTATCGCCGCGGCACTTGGTTTTCTTCTTAGCGGAAAAGCAGACGATGCCGTTAGCGGCATGATGACTCATCGGGGAAAAGAGGTTGTTTGTTGCTGCCTATCGCTGGCGGGAGCCACGATTTCATATGCATGGTCGCTGGTAAATAAGGGAAGCAAGTTTTGGCAACGAAATTGGGAGTATCAAGTCGACTTTCTTGAGCAAGCGGTTTTGGGTCCGCTCTATAAGACTGTGTTTTCTGATACCAAATCTCGAACGATGTATTCGGTTTCGGACATTAACGTTTGGATTTCTCGATACCTTTGCTTGATTTTTTCGGCTTCGACTATTGCATTCGTTATAGGCGAAGACGGTAAGAAGCTGCTGTTTGACGCCCTTCTGGTCAACCTGAGCCCTTCGCAATCTTCTTTTTATCTGAAAATGGCCGTCGTTGTAGTAAATCTGTTCTTAGTGGGGCTGGTGCGGTTCAGGGTTAGAACCAAACGAGGAACAGACGGGGAAGATGATTTCGATGCAAAAGCAGCGGCAAGCGTTAGGGCAATCACCGTAACCGAACTGCACGGGACGCCTTATGCCAAGGCTAACTGGGAGAGTGGTGCAAAATATGCAAGCGTGGGTAAATCTCAAAAAGCTTGACTGTGCGAACTCCAGAGACCGCTGCGATGGAATCGCAGCTATGATGCAATGTACCTGTTACTGCGAATTTTCTTTCTCTCTTATAAGCAATCCAACTAACGTGATGGATTAACGGCCATGTCCGCCGACCCGATTCTGTATTGTCTGGAAAACTTAACCGACTATCGTGTTTTCGAGCGCCTCTGTTCGACCTTGTTAGCCGGCGTTGGATATATCACCATCGACCCATTGGGCGGAACAGGGGATGAAGGTCGCGACGCCGTTATCGTCCCGCTTGAAGATGGTCGCAAGATAGTTTTTGCCTACACCGTGCGCAGCGACTGGAGACAAAAATTACGCTCTGACTGCAATCGAGTTCGTGAGAAAGGTCATGGTCCCGACATCTTCGTATTTGCTTGCACACAAGCGCTCTCGGCCGCGGAGAAAGATTGGGCCCGCGAGCTCTTGGCCGACGAGTACGGATGGAAGCTGGACTTGTTCGACGTTGAACGTATGCGAGTACAACTCGCCGGTCCCCAACGACATTTGTTGGCACAACACCCGAGCATCTTTACGCCACCGTTCTTTCCGCGGCGCGGAGGTCAATCGATAGCGGCAAGTCATGACACGATACTGATTGACCATGTTCCCGCCGACCACGCCGCCGCAGCGTGGCTCGCCCGCCGCCTCACCTTGGCCGGATACCGGACCTGGTGCCAAGGCACCGCCCCCGTCCAGGGAGAGAACGTTGACGATACCGTTCGTCAACTCATTGAGTCACGCGCACGCCTCTACCTTCCATTTTTGTCGGCATCCAGCCTAGAGAATTCTGCGTTCCTCGAAAGATGCACGATAGCTGGCATGCAGGAGGACTTCGTCGTGCCTTGCGCAGCTGGTGGGTACGTAGCGGGGCGCTTTCCCTCGAGGATTGCAAAACTGGAACCCGCTAGCTTCGCGCCGTCGTGGAATACTGGCCTTCAACACGTCTTGGGACGTCTCTCTTCACTAGGTGTTCCCCAGTCCCATGAAGTGGAGCGGGGTCGGCAGATAGCATTGCGCGACTATTTCCCGACCTCGGTCACAGTGCCTGAACCGGAACCGGTCTTTGCAAACGCGTTTGCCGTGAAGGTTCCTGAGGCGATGCTGCTCTTCGAGTTGGCCAAGACACTCACCAAATCCGAGGTGAGTGAACTCCGAAAGTCGTGGGCATTTGCAATCATTCATGAGCGAAAAGTCGCTGCATTCACTCACCCGCCGGCTGCGGCGCCGATTCGGCGTAGCGCACGCCCTTCAGAGGTTCTCTGGTCGCACTTTCCAGAAACAGAGGGGCGTCGAACCAAAAACGTGGCAACAGAGCTGATTCGTCGGAGTCTTGAGGTCGCCTGTTATGAAAAAGGCCTCAAACGATGCGCGTCACGCGACGTACTCTATTTTCCTGCGCCGAAAGTCGGCGAGCGCAAGCAGACAGTTCAGAACGTCGACGGTCGGACGACTTGGACACAACTGACTGGCCAGGTCCAAAAGGGATATGGCGAACGGGCGTCAAAATTCGCTTACCAATTGTCGCCCGCATTCTCTCCCAAGCAGGGCCCAGACGGCAGTTGGGAGGTTTTATTGCGCATATACGTTCGCGTAACGACCCTCGAAGGCGTACCGTTTGAGGGTGCCGAAATCAATCGTCGAAGAAAAATCGTCACGAAGTCTTGGTGGAACCAAAAGTGGCTCCGTTTGCTTCTCGGTATAGTCCAAAGCCTCGAAACGACCGCGGATACCATCCAGATAGGAGCGGGAACTCGCGCGGTCACGATGTCAACGCGACCTTTGATGTGGGAGTGTCCAGTAGGTCTGGATGTTGTAGCCTTGGCCCGCGCCCCAGACATCGGCGAAGAAATCGCTGAGTACCGTTCGCGGGAGGCAGAAGGCACTGAAGACTACACGCCGTCTGGCGAGAGGGACGAACAAGCATGAACAAGTTTCACTATCTTGGCGAGCCATTGCTTTTATTCGGCCACGACCAGTTGGCTGAAGACCCCCACGACGGGGCGTTGTTGCAGAAATCCGGGCGCTTCCAGCTTGACTGACGTTTACCTACAACGCTCGGGTTGACCAGGATGTTAACTTCGCATCGAACTGCGTAGATTCTCGATTTTTTCCCCGAGAAGATGC